>FWPV01005531.1_pt1 | contig 25061 bp, 24 predicted proteins | sample 2228371 | NCBI WGS metagenome assembly FWPV01 (sample SAMEA103939776, study PRJEB20133) | metagenome | reverse complement strand
TCTCTTTTCTCGCATAACGTGACCATTGCCCAAACCGCCATATTCAACACCCTGTGCCCATCGAAAAGGTTAGACCCTGTCCCATCCTCCCAAGCTACAGACCTCCAGCCTCCATCAGTACAATTGCCACCGGCGTCTTGTCCGCAAGAGCAGGCCATTTTTGTCCTCCAGTTGTCCCGGAATTCATGACGCACGCATTGTAGTATGCGGGGTACTTCAACCTCGCCCTGGCCCAAGCCAGAACAAAACCCCATCCGGATTTAACAGTATATTGCTCTCAATGAGAAAAACGGGGCAGGAACAAAACAGTTTAGTCGCCTAAGAATAGGGGGGACAGTGCCTTTTCCGCTGTTTGAGCACACCGGTCAACTTCAGCTTCACAGCAACAGGCAGGTCAGGCTCCGCGACGGTCTCACCATCCACCGACTCGCCGGCAACCACCACCGCGGCCAATCTGCCGCTCCTGTTTTCCGCCCTATCAGCACAGGCACGCGGGCAACCACACAGGATGACCGTCACCTCAGCATCTCCCGATGCCAGAGGTACTACCTCGAAATCACCGCACTTTTCCGCGATGGTACGCAAATAGCGTGCTATCCGGCTCAGGTCCACATATGGATTACAGCAGCCGCAAAATTTCAGAGCTACCCTGTACTTACGCAAACAGTGGCCCAACTCTCAACAAACAAACAGTGGTTGCTCGCCTATCTTCGCCAGCTTCTCTGCCAGCCGCTTCTTGTGTTCCAGATTAGCCCGTCTCTCTATCATAATACGCTGCGCCTGGGGTGAACCAGCACCATGCATAGACTCCACCAGTGCCGTACCACAGGTCATGGACTCTAAAAGACGGATGAGCCTTATTCTGGTCTCTGCGGGTACACCCGCCACACCCTTCATGTACTTGTCTACATATTTGCCCACCCTGTCGTCCTTCCAATCGTCCTGATCTGGTGCTGTTGCCAGTATACCGCCGGCGATATCATGCGCCAGTCTGGCGATCTCGTAGACATGGCGGGTGACATTGAGCTTGGTAACATTCGCCAGAAGCGGGTCAGCCATATACGAGCCGGCAGGCAACGCATATCCCTGGCAGGAGCAGGCGATAGAGCAGCAATACAATGTCTCGGCAAGATGCACCATCTCCACTATCTTGTCCCTGACATGTGAAGCTCTGTCCGTCCCTTGAATTTGCGCCAGCGCATATGTAGCACCGATGAGCGCATCGGCAAGCCCGGTCTTGCAACCGCCGTAGTTCTGGCGGTGGGCAGTGGCAAACCTTTCCACAAGCTCATAGGCAAACTCGTACTCGCCGCACATAAACACGTGCTCCCAAGGGACAAAAACGTTATCGAAAACTATCAACGCCTCGCCACCGACCATGCCGTAGTCCACATTTCCCTGGTCTAGAAAGCACTGACATTTGCGCGTGTCGTTTGTCTGGCGCCCGAAGATATGGACCACACCAGGCGCGTCCACCGGCACATAGAAACAAACAGCATAATCAGCATCCTCCTGCTTCATAGCCGCGGTAGGCATGACCAGGTGCCCGTGAGAGTTGACCGCCCCGGTGATGTGCATCTTGGCACCGCTCACCACAATCCCGTCGCTCTTTCTCTCCACCACATGGACATACATATCAGGGTCGCTTTGCTGGCTGGGCGAAAGGCGTCGGTCACCTTTGGGGTCCGTCATCGCCCCAGAGATCATCAGGTCCTCAGACTGCACCTTCCTCAGCAGCTCGGTAAGCCTTCTGTGATACTCCGTCCCTTTCTTCCGGTCTATTTCATAGGTGATTGAGTACACCGCATTCAGCCCATCGTGACCTACGCACCGCTGGAAGCAACTCCCCGTTTGCTGACCGACGGCACGCAGCATCTTCACCTTTTTTACTAGGTCGTCATGGCTGTGATGTATATGGGTAAAACGGTTTATCTTCTCGCCGGTAAGATGTGAAGTGGCCGTCAGCAGTTCCTCAAACTCCGGGGCTAGGGCCATGTCATACGTCAGGGCCGCCGCATTTACATGCGGCACAAAAGCCGGATGGTCCACAACACTGTCGACCCTTTCGCCAAGGTAATAGATTTCCGGCTTCAACTTCCTCAAGCTGTCTCTGTATTCCCTGCCACTTTTCACGATTGCACCTCCTGACTCAACAGCATTCTACTACAGTCAACGATGCCCCACCGGATCGGCTAGCTTTATGTCCAGTTAACGCCGTCCTGCTACGCAGTCTTCTTTATCATTTTGGAATCCAAAAGTCAAACCGTCACATCTCTGCTCGCACCCCTTGCTATCGCCGCCCACATAGGCTACAATGCTACGCTGAGCTTATTCGCAATGCCCGACAATAGCCCTGAAATCGAAGCCCGCGCAACAGAACTCCTCTCCAGAATGACCATCGAGGAAAAGGTTGCCCAGATGGGTTCCGTCTGGAGTTTTGAACTCTTGGACTCGGGCAGGTTTTCCCCAGACAAAGCAGAAGCCCTCATCAAGAATGGTATCGGTCACGTGGCGAGACCCGGGTTTGGCACCGGGCTTGATGCCCGCGGACTTGCCAATTTCAATAACGAGCTACAGGAGTTCCTCATCAAAAAGACCCGGCTCGGCATTCCGGCAATCGTCCACGAGGAATGCCTCAGCGGCTTCATGGCACGAAAGGCCACCATCTTCCCACAGATGGTCGGCATCGCCAGCTCCTGGGACCCCGGGCTGCTGGAGAAGATCGCCACCGTAATCAGAGCCCAGATGAGAGCCACCGGAGTGCATCAGGGCCTGGCACCAGTCCTGGACGTCACCAGAGACCCCAGGTGGGGACGTATTGAAGAAACCTTCGGCGAGGACTCTTACCTGGTAGCAACCATGGGAACAGCATATGCGAAAGGACTCCAGGGCGACGAGCTAAGAAAAGGCGTCGTCGCCACGCTCAAGCATTTCGTCGGCTACGGCATGCCGGAAGGGGGGATGAACTGGGCCCCAGCCAGCATTCCCGAGCGTATGCTGAGAGACATATACCTTCAGCCGTTCAAAACGGTTATCAACGGGGCAGGAGCGCTATCAGTGATGAACGCCTACAATGAAATAGACGGCATCCCTTGTGCTGCTTCAAGACCCCTGCTCACACAAATACTGCGCCAGGAATGGGGGTTTGAAGGCACGGTGGTATCAGACTATTACGCTATAGAGAACCTGCATACCTACCACCGGGTCGCCAGCGATGAAGCCCATGCCGCACTTCTGGCATTACAGGCTGGCATCGATGTGGAACTCCCCAGGCTGAACTACTACGCCACACTGGTGGAGCAGGTACGAAGGGGCGATGTCCCTCAGTCGCTACTCGATACGGCTGTGCTCAGAATATTGAAGCTAAAATTCCGGCTCGGCCTCTTCGAAGACCCTTATGTCGCCGCCGACGAGGCAGCTCAAGTATTCGACACGCAGGAACACCGACAGCTGGCCCTGGAGGCTGCGCGCAGAAGCATCGTCCTTTTGAAGAACGACGGCGATATACTGCCTCTGAGAAAAGACATTCCCACCATCGCAGTCATAGGTCCCAGTGCAGACAGTAAACGCAACCTACTTGGAGACTATACCTATCCAGCGCAGAGGCCGCTCATAGAGATGTTTATGTCAAGTAGTGACCATGCTGAACCCAACGCAGATGACGTGCCCCAAGGGGTTGCCCCCAGGATAGTGACGGTCTTACAGGGTATAGCAGCGAAAGTGGAGGCAAAAACCAGAATTCTCTATGCCAGAGGTTGCGGGACCAATGACAGCAACAGGGACGGCTTTAAAGAGGCCGTGGATGTGGCACGAGCTGCAGATGTGGCCATATTGGTGGTAGGAGGTAAGTCGGGGCTGACGCCCGACTGCACCTGCGGCGAGATGAGGGACAGTGCCCTTCTCGCCCTGCCGGGCGTTCAAGAAGAGCTTGTAGAGGCGGTCTACCGCACCGGCACCCCTGTCATCCTCATACTGGTGAACGGCAGACCTCTTGCCCTGGGCTGGATGAAAGAGAAGATACCAGCCATCATTATGGCATGGCTTCCCGGAGAGGAGGGCGGCAACGCCATCGCCGATGTCCTCTTCGGCGATTACAACCCCAGCGGAAAGCTCCCTGTTACATTTCCTCAGGTAGCGGGGCAAATACCGCGGTACTATTCCCACAAGCCCTCTGGCGCCAGGTCACAACTCTGGGGGGACTACACAGACCTGAGCACCGCCCCCGCTTTTGAGTTCGGCCACGGCTTGAGCTACACTTCCTTTCAACTGACCAACCTGCAAATAGAGCCCACTAAAGCCACAAGAAATGGCACTGTCAGGATCACCTGCGATATTACCAACACTGGCAACAGGGCAGGCGAGGAGATAGTACAACTTTACGTTAGCGATGTCGTCGCCAGCGTCACCAGGCCGGTGAAAGAACTGAAAGGCTTCAAACGCATAGCTCTGCAGCCATCGGAGACCAAGACGGCAGTTTTCGAGCTTCCTGTTGCCAGCCTTGCCTTCCATAACGAACACATGCAATACGTCGTTGAACCCGGTATTTTCGAGGTGATGGTCGGACACTCGTCAGCACAGATATCACTCAAAGGACAGTTCGAGATAATCTAATAAGTTAGCTGGGGCAGTCGATGATACCGCCGAGACCGAAAGTACTGTTTACTGAGACCGAAATCAGACAGGCGGTGGCAAGGTTGGCCACCGAAATAAGGCGGGACTATAAAGACAAAGACTTGGTCCTGGTCGGCATATTGAAGGGCTCCTTTGTTTTTCTTGCCGACCTTATCCGCGAACTCGGGATGCCCGTAGAGCTGGACTTTATCAAGCTCTCCAGCTACTATTCGGGCACCGAGACCTCGGGCAAAGTAAAGATGGGACTGGGGCTGAAAACAAAAGTCAAAGGGAGACACGTGCTCATCGTCGAAGACATTATTGACACCGGCATAACCATCTCTTTTGTAATAGACTATATAAGAAGGAAGGGACCGGCGTCCGTCAAGCTCTGCGCTCTGGCCGACAAACCTTCCCGACATCGCCTCCCCGTCAACATAGACTACCTCGGCTTCACCGTACCCGACAAGTTTATCGTTGGCTATGGAATCGACTGGGATGAAAAATTCCGCTATCTCAAGGACATCTGCTATATCGAATAGAGGGGTGAACAAATTGAACTACAGCAAGCTCATTTCCGTCGCCCGCGGCGATGCCCCCGCGGACCTGATACTGAAGAACGCCAAAATAGTCAACACCTTCGTTGGCATCATCGAAGAGGGCAACATAGCCATCGTCGGTGACCGGATCGCCGGCATAGGAAGCTATGCAAAGGCGAAAAAAATCATCGACCTCAAAGGCACCTACGTAGCACCCGGCTTAATGAACGGCCACGTCCATATTGAAAGCTCAATGCTCCATCCGGCATCCTATGCCCAAGCAGTGGTGACCAGAGGCACCACCACAGTGATTACAGACCTGCATGAAATAGCCAATGTGTCCGGTCTGAAAGGGATGCAGTTTGCGGCCAAATGGGCACCAAAACTGTCCCTGGACATGTTCGTTATGGTGCCGTCATGCGTACCGGCCACCGATATGGAGACAAGTGGAGCCACAATTACCACCGCCGACCTCAGAAAAGCTTTGAAGCTTCCCAATGTGCTCGGCCTCGGCGAGATGATGAACTTCCCCGGTGTCATCGCCGGCAACAGGCAGGTGATTAGCAAAGTAATCGCTGCGCAAGGCCGTGTCATCGACGGGCATGCCCCCGGTGTGACCAATAAGCAGCTCAATGCCTACCTTGTCACCGGCATCCGCTCCGACCACGAATCGACCTCTATCGAAGAAGGTAGAGAGAAATTGAGACGTGGTATGTACCTCATGATCCGGGAGGGCTCTTCGGCAAAAAACCTCGCCGAGCTACTCCCGCTGGTCACGGAGAAAACCTACAGAAGGTGCCTTTTCGTCACCGATGACCGCACCTGCACCGACCTGCTGCTTGAGGGCGATGTCGATGCTGTGGTTAGAAAGGCAATACAACTGGGGCTCGAGCCTGTCCGCGCTGTGCAACTGGCTACCATAAACACCGCCGAGTACTTCAGGCTTTACGACCGCGGTGGTATCGCACCTGGATATATTGCCAATCTGATAACGATAACTAATCTGTCCCAGCTACAGATAGATATGGTCTTCTACAAGGGGCAACTTGTGGCCAGACAGGGCGAATTTCTGTTACCGCCCACCGAAATTATCGAAGAAGACCTAACGGACACCATCCATATAAAACCGTTTGACGTCGAGGCACTGACGCTAACTACCAATGAGGAGAGTTTCCCTGTAATCGAGATAGTCCCCGAACAGATAATCACCAGAAAAAGGTTTGAAAGGGTTAAGAAACAAAATGACTGCATTGTGCCTGACCTGGAAAGGGACATCCTCAAGCTAGTGGTCGTTGAAAGACACAGGGCCTCAGGCAATATTGGCCGGGGGCTGGTCAAAGGGTTCGGGCTAAAACAGGGGGCCCTGGCTTCTTCTATAGCCCACGACTCACATAATATCGTAGCTGTAGGCACGAATGACCACGACATTTTTGTGGCTATAAAGGAAATAGAAAGGCTACGCGGCGGACTGGCTGTCTGCGCTCATGGAAATATCCTGGCCGCACTACCACTGCCCATCGCCGGGTTGTTGTCCCCGGAGCCGCTTGCCAGGGTAGTGAGCCAGTTTGATAACCTGGAGAAGACCGCTGCCAGCCTGGGAAACCTGCCACCTTCCCCCTTTACGCTGCTATCATTCCTGGCGCTGCCGGTAATCCCGGAGCTCAGGCTTACCGACAAAGGACTGGTGGACGTTCAGGAATTCAGGCTGATCCAGTGAAATGGCCACTATCTGCGATAGAAGATTGCCCGGCCTGTCCCAGCTCGGCCCCGGGGCAGGGACGGCGAGCAAATTGGACTACCTGGTCTTCTTCAAGCTGGCTATCAGTTCATCAACGCTGACCGCCGCCAGCGTCATCGTCTGAAGTGTCCCCCTCGACCCAAGTTCCACAGCAACCCGACTCACCGTCTCATTATTAGGGGCTTCCAGAATATTCACAAAGTCATAGGGGCCCAGCACGGCATACTGGGCAAGCACCTTGACGCCCATAGCTTCAACTTCCCTGTTGACCTCCTTGATCCGGTCCGGGTGTTCCTTTATGGTCTTCCTGCCCTCGTCGGTAAGAGTTGTCAGCATAACATAAACCGGCATCTTTTCCACCTCCCTTTCTTTTCCTGCCCGTTCACGGTCCCTGCCCCTGGGGCACCTTCCCTAATTCTATCAGTTTACCGCCCTGATTAAAATACCCCCAGGAAAATATACACCGCTACTAGCCCGATAAGCTGAAAAGGCCGGCCCGGGACTAAGAAATGACTTAGTCAATCAGACTTACGCGCCCCGGTCCGTCCGCTCCGCGCCAGCACCCTGATGGCCTCAAGCAGGTCCTGACGTCGACAGTCCTTGGTCAGGTACCAGCTCGCCCCGGCTTCCAGCGCCGAGCCAACGTAATCACCGTAAACCGTGAGAAAAAGGACCTTCACGTCAGGCAGGTCTTTCTTGATACGGCGGGTAGCTTCGGTGCCGTCCATGCCTGGCATGTGCGCGTCCATCAGTATGACATCGGGCAACAATTTCCCCGCCTTCGCCACAGCATCTATACCGTCCACAGCTTCTCCGACCACCGTCATATCAGCCTGCGGGTCAAGTATGCTTTTTAGACCTTCGCGCACCACTTCATTGTCGTCCACTATTAAAACTTTTATCTTGTCCATCTCTGCCCCCATATGCGAACTGCTATTCAATGTCGCCACCAGTCTATCGACTGTGCCTGGGCATAACAATCAGTATACAAGCCAGTTTGAACATAGAAAAAAGGTTGACCCCGGGGTCAACCTTTACTCCTACCGGGGCTCAGACTAAAGTATGACCTACAGCCGAATGATGCCTCTCCTCAGGGCCTCGGTCACCGCCTCAGTGCGGTCGTTGACCCCCAGTTTCTGAAAGATGTTGCTTATGTGGGTCTTTACCGTACTCTCCGAAATAGAAAGCTGGGCACTTATCTCCTTGTTGGCAGCACCCTTGGCCATCAACTGCAATATCTCCAGCTCCCGTTCTGTAAGTTGCTCTCCTGACGGCGCTTTCCGGGATAGCTCTGCAAACCGGTCAATCAACCTGGATGCCACCACAGGCTGAATGAGAGACTCACCTTTGTGGACAGCCCTTATCGCCTTGAACAGCTCCTCTCTTGGGGCATCTTTAAGCAGATAAGCGCGTGCCCCAGCCTCTATGCCGCTGAAAATATACTCGTCATCGCTGTATGTGGTGAGGATGATGAACTTTATATCCGGATTGGTCGACCTTATCTGCCGCATCGCCTCAACGCCGTCTATCCCGGGCATCCTCAAATCCATAAGCACCACATCGGGCTCAAGCCGTCTGGCCATCTCCACCACCTCAACACCGTCCTTTGCCTCCCCGATTACTTTGAAATCAGGCTGCCGGCTGAGCATGGCAAACAGGCCCTCCCTCACCACCGGATGGTCATCGGCAATCAGAATTTTAATCTGTTCCACTGCTCGTCTCCTGAAGTGGGACTGTTACCCTCACTATCGTCCCTTTGCCACTCTCGCTCAAGATCTCGAAGTGGCCACCAATGCTCCGCGCCCTTTCCCTCATGCTTATCAAGCCGAAGGTGCCACGCTTTCTCACCTCCTCCTCGGAAGGCACCCTCGCCTCAAAGCCCCTGCCATTGTCGGATACCACAAGTTCCACCGCCCCTTCGTCAAACATCAGCCTCACCTCCACTTCGCTGGCCTCGGCATGTTTTCTAGCATTTGCCAGCGCCTCCTGACATATCCGCAGCAGCACCGCCTCCACCTCAGCAGGTAGGCTGCGCTTGGCACCTATCACTTCAAACTTCGTTCTTACACCTGACGCCTGAGCAAACTTGTCGGCCTCCTGCTTCAGCGCCTCAGACAAGGGGAACTGCTCCAATGCCTGGGGGCGCAGATTCCACACCGAACGTCGTGCTTCGGCCAGACTCTTGCGTGCCAGACTTCTGGCCTGGTTGATGTGACGCTCCACCGCCGCCGTGTCTTCCCCCAACGCCTGCTCCGCCGCCTCCAGCTGCATGATAATGCCGCTGAACCCCTGCGCCAGTGTATCATGGATCTCTCTGGCCATGCGATTTCGCTCCTCCATCACAGCTACATGCCGCGTTTCCTCATAAAGACGTGCATTTTCGATAGCTATGGCAAGTTGATCAGCCAGCGTCTGTGCGGTGAACAGGTCCGCCTCACCAAAAGCATCGACCTCTGTACTCTCGATATCGAGGACACCCAAGACCTTATCCCCCAATTTGACCGGGACGGCCAGTTCCGATTTGATGTCTTTTAGTGCCTCCACAGCCTTGTATCTGGGTTCCTCACTGATATCATTCGCCAGGATCGGCTCGCCTGTTTGGGCCACCCAGCCCACTATGCTCGACCCACCTACCTCCAGTGGTGCCTCGACCGGTATGATAGCTTTCTGCCCACTCAAGCAGACAGCTTTCAACACAAGCCCCCCTGATTCCGGGTCAAGTAAGAAAATATTAACATTGTGGTAGTTAAAAGTCTCGCGCAGTAAATTACCCACATAGGGCAGTAACTCATCAAGCTTTACCACTGAACTTATCTTACGACTAACTTCGTTTATGGTGCGCAGTTGCTCAGCACGCAACCGCTCCTGCCTTGTCCTCTCCTCCACCTTCCGTTCCAGATCAGCGTAAGACTCCTTCAACGCCATGGTCATGGCATTGAACTGCTCCGCCAGTTGTTGAATTTCATCTCCCGTGTCCACCTTTATCCTGTAGTCAAGGTCACCCTTGCCGACCACCTCAGCACCTTTGGTCAGTGCCAGAATCGGTCTGGTTATAGCCCGTGACAGCAACACTATTACCACCACCGCGATCAGCACCATAACCGAAAACACAATGATGAACACCAACTGCGCCTTCTCCATCTGCCTGTCCACATATTCAGAGGTTTCCAGTGCAGCTTGAGAGATCTCCTCTTTGAACTGTTCTGCCGGTGAAGAGTACTCATCGATATAGGTGACCGCCGCCGCCACCAGACCGGTTGCGCCCACCGGGACACAATGCATGTACTTCTGCCGCTTCTCCCCAGACTCGTCAGCCCACTCATAATAGCCTGAAGTCTCCCCCAGAAAGCTCCTTTCCACAATGGATGAGAAGTACACTGGCTCGCCACCAACCTTAAGTAAGTTGACTCCCACCATCCTGGTATCAGGATGAAAATAGACTACACCCTGTTTGTCATAGACAAAAGTGTAACCGGTGAGACCAACTTGCTGGACAGCTATTGTGCTTATTTCAGGGCTGTTTTTTAACGTTGAAACATCCAACAAGGGGTGCTCTTGCAGAAAAAGGACTATCTGGTTGGCAGTGTACCACGCCCGCCTCTGGATTAACCGTCTGCCCAGGTCTTCCAGCGCAAAAATGCTCCGCCGCGTCACCTCCTCCGCCATCGTTATGCTCTGGTCCTTTACTAGATAGCTCACCTCGTAGATGGTACGGAACGCCAGTGAGCTGGTCACCCCCAAAGATATGAAGGACAGGGCCAAAAAGGGGATCAGAATCTTGGATCTGATGCCAAACCTGATCTTTATTTTTCTGCCACCCTCATCCAGAAAGCGTTCTAACATTGCCTGCGTCACACCTTCGCTAAACCTCAGTAACCACCCCCAAACCGATAATTACCGCTCGATGGTACCGGTCCCCTTTGCCGTCCATAGCGGCTGGGTGGCAAACGATTCGCCTGCCAGCTTTGCCCTCAATGTCTCAACCAGTTCCTTGAGCGGTAACCTGATCTGCGCCATGCTGTCCCGCTCACGAATCGTAACCTGATTGTCCTCAAGGGACTGAAAGTCGATGGTCACGCAAAAGGGCGTCCCGATCTCGTCCTGTCTGCGGTACCGCCGTCCTATGCTCTGGGCATCATCATACTGCGTCATAAAGTGGCGGCGCAGCTCTTTGTAGACCTCCTTCGCCAGAGGCACCAGCCTCTCATTACGACTTAGCGGCAGCACCGCTACCTTTATCGGAGCCAGCTGCCTGTGCAACCTCAATACCACCCTCCTCTCGCCCTCGACCACCTCCTCATCGTAAGCATCCACCAGAAAGGCAAGCGCTGAGCGGTCAACTCCCGCCGAAGGCTCGATCACATATGGTATATACCGCTCGCCGGACTCCTCATCGAAATAGCTCAAGTCCTTCCCGCTCTGCTGTGCGTGTTGCCTCAGATCAAAGTCGCCCCTGTTGGCAATACCCTCAAGCTCTGCCCAACCCATTGGAAACAGGTATTCAATATCATAACAGTCCCTGGCATAATGGGCCAGTTCCTCTTTCCCGTGCCGGCGAAGGCGTAAGTTCTCCGGCTTTATCCCCAGACCCAAGTACCAGTTGAAACGCTCATTCACCCAGTACTCGAACCACTTCTCATCTGTCCCCGGTTTGACGAAATATTCGATCTCCATCTGTTCAAACTCTCTGGTCCGGAAAATGAAATTGCCTGTGGTGATCTCGTTACGGAACGATTTCCCGATCTGGGCAATGCCGAAGGGCAACTTCTTGCGCGATGCCATCATAACGTTTTCAAAATTGACAAAAATACCCTGGGCTGTCTCCGGTCGTAAATAGATGACATGGGCATCATCCTCCACCGGCCCCATGAACGTCTTGAACATCAAGTTGAACATCCTCGGCTCGGTAAGTTCCCCACCACAATCAGGACACCTTCTCCCATCCAGATCAGTGGCACGCCACCTCAGGTGGCAGACTTTACACTCAACAAGGGGATCAGAAAAGCCGGCAACATGCCCACTGGCAACCCAGACCTGAGGATGCATCATTATGCTGGTGTCCAGACCCACAACATCTTCCCTCTCCTGAACCACCGCACGCCACCAGGCCTCTTTTATGTTCCTCTTTAGCTCCACACCCAGGGGTCCATAGTCCCAGCAACTCCCCAAGCCACCGTAGATTTCGCTGCTCTGAAAAACAAAACCTCTGCGTTTGCATAACGAGACTATCTTTTCCATATCTACTTTACACTGCTCGGGCACTGTAACCTCCTGCAAACACTTACCACAGCTTATCAACTTTATGTAATCGTGTCAAAAGGTGGCTAAGAGGCTGGTAATAAACGGCTCCCACCGCTACCGGGACATGGAATTGCACCCGAGGTCATGATAGAATTAGCCCGATGGACACGAAGCCCAGCTTTGGAGCCGTATTTTTGGCTACTATATTAGCCGCCGTAATCCTTTGCTGCCTATCGGCCCTGTCGTGCTATCGGGCGGAACCCGCGGTGCCCGTGCCATCAACCCCACCACCACAGGCAGACCTCAGCCCACCGGAGACAACGCTAACTGCATTCCCGGCAGAGAGGATCGGCATCAACAAGGTGACCTTCGAATGGACGGGCAATGACGATGTCACACCGGTCACAGGACTGACGTTCTCGTGCTTTCTCGAAGGATACGACGCTGACCATTCACCCTTCGCTGCAGACACCTCCAAAACTTACACAGGGCTTCCCGACGGTAAATATACATTTTATGTTAGAGCGCAAGACCTGGCCGGCAATATAGACCCGACCCCGGCAACCGTTACCTTCGTGATCGAGTCCCCGCGCCCGGAGCCAGATAAGGAGGCCGCTTTCGTGCCCGTTCCCAGCCCCACCCTCATAGTTCCCGGAGCCGATGTCAGCCGTATTGCCGTCACCTACAACAATATAGTCTACGCCCTTGATTCCACCAACTCCCGACTGTACAAGTCTGACCCCGGCGGCGTGGGCTGGAAGGACATCTCGGCAGCGCTCGGCGCTGCACCTGTGTGGACCGACCTCGGTGTAGCGCCGGATGACAACAACATCATCGCAGTGGTCACGGACAGCGGCAAGGAGGTATACATATCTACCAATGGCGGAGCCAGCTTCGGGACCACTGCGTTGAGCAATAAACTGGCTGCGCCCGAACGAGTAACCTGTATCTCCATTTCCCCGCACTATAGTGGTAACCGCTGGGAGATAGCAGTCGGTACCTCCACAGGCTCCGGCAGCGGACGGGTATGGGTAAATCAGTTCAGCGGTTTCCCCAGTGGCTGGTACGATATGAGCAGCGGTACCCCAGGCTGGCTACCACCCCCGATAACAGGTGCCGATGTCTTCGCCATCAGATATTCGCCTAACTTCACTCTGGACGCCACATTGCTTGCCATCGTCGCCACCACCCCACCTGCTGAAGATGTCTACCTTTACACGGGCAGCAGGGATCTCGGCGGCAGGGCCACACAGTGGAATGCTTCTCCCGGGTACCCTGTGGAGATCTGCCAATCAGGCCAGGATAGTCCGGGCACCCCCCTCAGGTACGCGGACATAGCCCTGCCGGCAGACTATTCAGGGACATCTCCATGGCATCGCCACGTATACGCTTCCTGGAGCGACAACCCACCGGATGTACCCAGTTTCGGCAACCCTAATGACGGCATTTACCGTATTGATGACACCGTCTGCTACCGCATTTTCACCAGCCCGGACATGGTATGCAGCCTGGCACACTACGGCACATTCACCAGAGGTAAACTCCTCGCTGGAGCCGTCTCCAGCACACAGACGGAAATATTCCGCGGTCCCCAGACCTACTTTAGCGCCAACCCCCACTCGTCCTGCCCTGCCTGGCAAAAAAGCCTTAAACCACCCACCGGGCCAGCACAGGCAAGGGTCGCCTGGTCCCCAGATGGCAATATAGCATATTGCGGCACCAGCTCTGCCAGCGGCACCCACCATGACCAGAGTGCCTTCTCCGTAAGCAGCAACAACGGGCTAACATGGAACCAGACAGGACTGATCGACCTTTAGACTTGACATACACAAACAACTGTCCCATAATTGCTGTCTGGCATGATTAAGGCAGTGTTCTTCGATTTCTACAATACTCTTGCCACCCACCAGCCATTGCGGGAAAGGGTCTATGCCGACATCTGTCAAGAGATAGGGATCAACGTGGAGCCTAAGAAACTTTTTATCTCTCTGTCTGAGGCCGACATGTACATGCGCCAGGAGACTAGCCGTTTACCCATGGACAAGCGGTCTGACCAGGAAAAGCTGGAGTTCTACGTCGAATATGTCACCCGCATCCTCAAAGGCGCTGGAGCGGACATCAGCCGAGACACCGCCTTACAAATAATACCCGGTCTGCAAAGGCGAAGATGGGAACTCAAAATATGCGATGACACACTGCCGGCGCTGGAGCAATTGAAAAGACGCGGACTGATAATAGGGCTTATCTCTAATGTGATCCAGGACATGGACAGTACCTTCGCCCGTCTCGGTCTGCAGCCCTATCTCGACATCAGGGTCACTTCAGGAGAGGTTGGACACGATAAGCCAGAACCTGAGATTTTTCTGGCAGCCTTAAAGAAGGCAGACCTGCCGCCCGCAGAGACGATCTACGTGGGCGACCAGTACGAGATAGATGTAAACGGTGCCCGGGGTGTCGGCATGCAAGCTGTGCTTATCGACCGGAACAATTACTTCCCCGAAATAACGGACTGTCCCAGGATCAGCAGTCTCACCCAGGTGATGGAATACATCACATAGGAACACAGCCGTCAGCGTAACCTGGCTACATAGCTACCCGGGGGTACCCCCAGCGAATCAGCTACAGGCTGGCACTTAGCCTTGAGACAGTATAGAACCCTGCCCTCGGCAGGCGATTCGGAGAGCGATTCCCAGTACCCCATCCCCTTAGCCAGCACCAGATCAGCGTCGATGAACTCCCTCTTAAACTCGGCGGATGCCGCAGCCATGTCTATCCCCGGTGTTGCTGTACCGGTGGTGATTATTTTCCCTAGTTCAGCCTCCAGCCGCAATTCTCTCACGTCGTCCAGAGTGGCGTCGTTCTGCACAGGCGCCCCCTTGACCACATAGACCACAGCGACACGCTGCCTCAGCCACCTAACAAGAGGCAGGTCAAAGAAGACTTCGCCAGCATTGTCGGCAAGATAGAGAAGCTTCCTGGCACCCTGTAGCTTGCCTTCAAACTCCCTGGAATCATCGATGGCGAATTCTATCCCCTGTCCCACCGCCGCCTTTACTTCTTCAACCGGTCTGAAAAAGTCGATGCTGTTGCCCAGGACAGCAAACTCCAGACAGCTACGAAAGTCGCTGCCGTCCACGGACACCTGCGCTAGTATCTCCCTTGCCGCAGCTATCTCCTTTTTCTTCATCTCCCGATAAGGGTCAAGGTTCCCGGTGGTCCGCTTGATTACACCATGTATCTCGGCAGCGATGACAATGGTCACCTTTTCTAACGAAAAACTCCGCCGCAGGACCGCCAGGCCTTCCCTGAGGGCTACCCCCCTGACCGCCTCGTCACTGCTCGCTAGCTCAGCCGCCTGGTGTACCAGCCTTTCCAGACAGGAATAACATTCCGGTGCAGCTTTCATACCGCCAGACGGACATTGTAAAAGCAGCGCGGCATCGATTTCAACCAGGACATCGGCGACGAATTGTGGTACAACGGTTTTGCCACCCCCACACCGTTTGATACAATATCGAAAGATGGCTAAAAATCGCAGCTCACCACCTGTCTCAGACAAAGCAGCGGACAGAACGAGTCTGGTTGCAGGTATCCTTATCGGGGCGGTCTTCCTCGCCTCGGGAAGCGGCAAGCTGCTTGCCCCGCACGAAGCGCCGGGGCAGATTATTGATTTCGTCAGCGCCATAGCACCACAATTTCTGCTCACGCCCTGGGTGCTTCACTTCCTGTACCACATCCTGGTGCCATACATACTTCCCGGCACTGAACTCATCCTCGGCATCATGCTGCTCATCGGCGCGGTGCCCCGCCTGGCGGCCACCCTGTGCATCCCGCTGTCGATAGCATTTGCTTCAACAAACATCTGGGCAATGGCACGTGGCGATTACCCCACCTGTGCCAGCTGCTTCGGCATCTGGGAAGAGCTGTTCGGCCACCTCACACCGGTACAGTCGCTCATTATCGATATCATCCTGCTCCTGCTCGCCGCGACGGTGGTCTCCTTCCACCCCGGCACCTTCTTTTCCAACAGCAAAAGACTGACCGCAGTGACTTCAAGGAGCAAACTCTGGCTGCACACCCTGCAGTTAGATCTCAAACAACACGGCATCCGCTGGACTGCTCTCACATATCTGGGGAACATAGGCACCGGGAGTAGACAGGTCTGGAAAGCTGCCACCCGTAATTGGCGCCGGGCTGCTGTCACCATCCTGGTACTCCTTGCTATAGCCGCCGCAGCCTCATACCTCGCCATTCTCGACTTTACGCCCAGGGTGGTGAGCGTGAACATTTCTGAGGTCACCGACTCATCCGCATTTGTCAGTATTACGCTGAACAGACCAGGGATAGTGACTCTCACACTCTACGACGACCGTGATAACCAGGCCGGAGTCTGGGCAACTGACATACCCGGGACCCAGCATAATGTCACCCTTGATGGGCTTCTGCCACTTACAGAGTACCACTTTGATATAACCATCGAGGGTGTACGGCGAGGTTCCAAAGTATATCACTTCGCCACCACACCACCAAAAGAACCGCCATTCATATCCCGAATTACTGTACTGGACGTGAATGGTACCAGCGCCACCATAGCCTGGAGGACCACACACCCTGCCACCAGCAAAATCGTCTATTGGTCAGCAGACTCCAGCAAACAAATAGAGGTAGCGGGCAATGGCCTCACCACAGAACACAAAGTCATCCTGACTGACCTTTCCTCAGAAAGCACCTACTATTTCAAAATAATGGCCACAGACCCTTACGGCCAGACCGTTGTAGCCGAAAGGGACGGCGTTTTCTCCCTGGCTGTAGCACCGGAGGTAACAAAGCGCGCCCCTGACTTTACTCTGCCCACTTTCGATGGCAGCCCCGTGTCCCTGGGCCAGTTCAGGGGTAAAGTGGTCATGCTCAATTTCTGGAGCATGTGGTGTTCGGCATGTCGGAAAGAACTGCCCGTGATCCAAGAGCTTGTCAATCGGTCAATTCCGGAGACGGTGGTACTGAATATCCATCTGGGAGGACAGGAAGAGACCGTAAGAAACTACCTTGAAGGCCAGGGCTTAGACCTCACCGTCCTTCTCGACAAGGACGGTAGTGTACAAAACATGTACGATGTGGTCCAGACGCCTACGGTGTTTATTCTCGACCACGCTGGCATCATCCGGCTCAAAAACCCAAGTTTCAGCAGCGCCACCGAGCTAGCCAACACCATCCGTAAGGTTCTCGATAGCCCGGCTATCATCGGCGCTACCGCAAACCCGGGGCAGTAGGCACAAGTAACGCCCTTCGTCTGTCCGCCTGGTACGACCGCAGGCCCGCAGCTATCGCCTCACCCCCCATAGCCATATCAGGGAGGACCAGCCAGCAGCACGCCTTAAGCTACCATCGAAGGTTATGCTAAAATAAGTCACACAGAGGAGAGGCCATGCCAGCAAACCTGCCACCGCAATATTTTGAAGCTGAAAAACGCTACCGGCAGGCTAAGACCCCGGAGGAAAAAATCGAGGCCCTGGAAGCCATGCTCGCGATCATGCCCAAACACAAGGGCACGGACAAACTGCATGGCGAGCTGCGCAGGAAAATAGCCAAGTTCACCGAGGAGGCAGAGCGAAAGGCCGCCATCAGCCGCGCCAGCTTCTACATAAAAAGGGAGGGGGCCGGGCAGGTAGCACTTCTCGGCCTGCCCAATTCTGGTAAATCACAGCTCCTCGCTGCTGTAACCGATGCCGTGCCTGAAATCGCTGCCTACCCCTTTACCACCCGGACACCAAACGTGGGGATGATGAAATTTGAGAACATTCAAATTCAGATAGTTGATACACCACCGATAACCGCCCGTAGCTCCAGAATCTGGTTGAACAATATCTTCAGAAACGCCGACCTCCTCGCCATCGTCGTCGACCTCGGCGACCACACAGCATCTCAGGTCGACATTGTCCTCGACGAATTGGAAAGGATCGGTATAGTACCCCCCAATTATCCCATTCAGGGCACCGTGGGCAAACGCCAGAAGAAAATGCTGCTCGTCGGGAACAAGAGCGACCTCGTCGACGCCGAACCTATTTGGAACCAGATTAAGAGTAAATACCCCGACTTCCCGGCCATATCTATCTCAGCGGCTTATGGCAGCAATTTGGAGGAATTCAGGAAGACTGTCTTCGACGCCCTGGAAATCATCCGGGTCTACACCAAAGCACCGGGCAAAAAGCCTGACCTCACAGACCCGGTGATCCTGAAAAAGGGCAGCACCGTCAAAGAGGCCGCTGAGGCTATACACAAGGACTTCAGATACAAACTCAAGTACGCCGTGGTCTGGGGGTCAGGCAAGTTCGATGGCCAGCGGGTGAGTCAGGAACACGTCCTACAGGATGGGGACATAATCGAGTGCCACATCTAGAGGGACAGCGGTCCCTTCTTCAGCCAGAGCTCGTACAGTTTGTCCGCCAGTTCCTCGATATATGCTCTGTTCTCCAGCCTTGAATACCATCGCCGCGGGATTCCCTCCACCCCTAAATAAGCACCGGAGATGCCACCGGTCATCGCCGCTATGGTATCGGTGTCACCGCCAAGACGCACAGCCAGCAGAATGGCATCTTCAAAGGAACCGGCGCGAGAAGCAAAGCAGTATATCGCAGTGGGGACAGAATTGAAAGCCTCAACGCCATTGCCTAGCTTGCCAGCGATGATAGATACATCATCCGCACCCAAAAGCTCTTTCGCCCTGAGCAGCTTTTCTTTGTACGCAGTGTGCTGGACAAATTCGGTCAACCTGGACAGGAACTCCCCCGCATTAAATGCCGGGCCACACTGCATCCCCAGCGCCACAGCCACAGCATACGCCTGTAAAGCCGCCCCTTCCTTGCCCAGTTCATGACTGTGTGTAATCTGGCTGGTCTTGTAGGCCACCTCGCGCAGAGACCTGATATCATCGTGGTACAACGCCCCCACCGGAGCAATCCTCATTGCAGCGCCATTTCCATATGAACCACCACGATACACCTTATTGCCAAGCCTGTCCCAGGGTTCGCCGCGCCTGAACATCCGAAACAACAGCGGTGGCCCCGGGCCGTAACCACGCCATGGCTCGCTCTCATAGTTGCTGGCAAACACTTCAGCCATGTGTGCCCCATCAAAACCTCCCTTCGCCACCAGAGACTCGGCTACTCCGATCATCATATGGGTATCATCTGTATATCTGAAAACATCCCTCTCCTCGAGGACGGCTACAATGGTTTGAAGGTCGAAAGGTGCCATCCCCTCAAAGCCAGCCCCTACAGCGTCGCCGACACCAGTGCCCACAAGCGCACCGGTAAACTTCGACCTCAAAAAATCGGCGTGCGCCATCCTCAACTACTCCCAAGCCACTAGGCGTAACAGGATACCAGCTCGGCGTCCCCGGAACACGGGTGACGACGTAAGACATCCACCGAGACTTTCCTGCAAGATTATTATATACTACCTCCAGGCAGCTGAGACAGACAATTAGGAAATACAGCAAAATAGCCAGCATTATCACGACAAACAAAGACTGATGATTCCAAGACTTGCCGACCGAATCAACAGGATCTCCACAGACACCATCCATGGCGCTAGCTGGCTGACGAGACAAGCTACAAGCATTCTGATGCTTGCCGCTAAAGAAAGTAAGGCTGAAACCGCTGAACAGTTTGTCGCTGAGGTCAGAGAAATCGCTTCCGCCGTCGCCAGGGCCAGGCCGGATATGGTCTCAATAGCCAACTACGCCAACGTGTTCCTCGCCGAGATATTTGCTGCCGCACAACAGAAAGACCTTGCCGCGCTCAGGTCCTATGCTGTGACAAAAGGACAGGAGCTGGTAAGGTCGTTGAGACAAGCTTTTTTGAAGGCTGTGGAATACGCCAGTGCCATAGTCAAGGACAACGATACCATCGCCACCTGCAGTTACAGCTCAACCGTGTGTCAGGTCCTAGTAGCAGCGAAGCGTAAGGACACAAATTTCCGGGTCATCATTGCTGAGTCCAGGGTTGGCAATGCCAGCTACGGTGAGGCCATGGCCGCCGAACTCGCCAGATATCACATACCCGCAGAAATATTCACCGATAGCAACATCACGCGCCAAATTACAAAAGCCAGCAAGACGTTCCTCGGCGCCGACGCTATCACCGCCGCCGGCTATATTGTCAATGGTACACCGAGTTTGCAGTTGGCCCGGGCCTCCAGAAACAAACAGGTCCCGTTTTATGTGGTCTGCGAGTCAGCAAAGTTCGATATCTTCGGATACGTGAAAGAATGCACGGAGTCGGGCTTTGACCTCGTCCCGCTCAGTACATGCACAGCAGTGATAACGGAAAAGGGCACCATGAGGCCGGACCTGGTCATCGCTTATATCCAGCAAAAAAACGAGGAAATGACTCAGGTCTTCTCCCAGCAGGGGTTTAGGCCCCTGCAGATAGAAAAAGGCCGGGAGGATGCAAAACAGGGTGAGAGCTGAGCACCATAAGCCCCTCGGGCTGATTGACACGCATGCCCATCTGGACGAACTGGAAGGCCTGGAAACAGCCCTCAGCGAGGCCAGGAGCGCTGGCATAATTGCCATCGTCGCTGTCGGCTCAAATCAAACTTCCAACGAAAAGATCCTGGATGTGTCTCACCGGCACCGGGGTTTTGTTTACCCTGCGCTGGGACTCCACCCCTGGGAGCTGGGTGACCTGGACCATGACAAGATCAATGACACACTCAAATTCATCGAGCATATGGAGCGGGACATCGTAGCCATAGGTGAGGTAGGACTGGACTACGATAAAAGAGTTACCCGAAGGGCGCCCAAAGAGCTGCAAAAGGCAGTCCTTAAAGACATCCTGGCGCTGGCCCGACAGTGTGGGAAGCCCTTAATATTGCACAGCCGCTATGCTTGGCAAGACTGCTTCCAGCTGGTCCAGGAAGCAAACATCAACGCTGGAAAGGCAGTATTTCACTGGTTCACCGGGTTTTCCAGCGTGCTCAAAAACATACTCGGCGCCGGTTATTTTATCTCTGCTACACCAGCGGCAGAATACCACGAGGAACACAGAAGAGCGGTGAGGGAAGCCCCCGTAAACAGGCTTCTTCTTGAAACAGACACACCGGTGGTCTACGGCCGCGAGGCGAAATACCGGTCACGTCCCATTGACCTTCTCAGGAGCCTCAAGGCCGTTGCTGGTCTCAAAGGGATGGACGAGTCAGCCGTAGCCTTGCAGACCACAGAGAATGCTGTTAGCTTTTTCAATCTCCACCTGCCAAAACATCAAGGATAAGTAGGATGAGGCCGCCTCGTTATACCATTTCTTCCCATCACCTTTGCCGCAAAAATTTGCCTTGGCAGCCGGGAACTGCTATAAATTAATGGCTGTGAAGGCAGTTGTGCTTGTCGGCGGCGAGGGTACCAGGCTGCGCCCCCTCACCCACCACACGGTAAAAGCCATGGTGCCCGTGCTGGACAGACCGTTCCTGGAATACCTGCTGCACCACCTGGCAAATCACAATGTTGACGAAGTCATACTGGCTATGGGCTACAGACCAGACTCCATTCAGGGCTATTTTGCCCGTGCCCATGGTCTCCCGGTTAGACTCATATACAGCATAGAGCCCGCACCATTGGGCACCGCCGACGCAGTCAAATACGCCGAGCAATATCTGGATGATACCTTCTTCGTCCTCAATGGCGATGTCTTCACTACCATCGATCTCACTGCAATGCTTCACTTCCACAAAGAGAGCGGCGCTAAAGTAACCATCGCGCTGACCCCGGTGGAGGACCCAACACGGTTTGGTGTTGTTGAGACTGATAACCGGCTCAGAATAAAGAAGTTCATCGAGAAGCCGCCCCGTGACCAGGTGACAACCAATAATATCAACGCCGGCGTCTATATCCTTGAAAAGGATGCCCTGGAAGACATCCCTGGCAGCAGGCGTGTGATGTTTGAGCACGACGTGTTTCCAGCGCTCTTAAGCGCTGGTGAGCCCCTTTATGCCTACCCTACCGATGCTTACTGGATAGATATCGGTACACTGGAAAACTACAGGCGATTGAACTGTGACCTGCTGACCGGCAAATGCCTCCATCCCAACCAGGAAGCAGTAAGACCTGTGCCACCTGACAGTTCCTCCGTACACCCGCAAGCGAAAATCCATGGGCCGGTCTTCATAGGCGAGAAATGCAGGATTGGCTATGGCGTGCAAATCATGGGGCCAGCCGTCATCGGCACGGGTTGTCAGATTGAAGATTGTGCTATAATAGAGAGGTCTATACTATGGCAACATGTTACCGTGGGGAAGAACGCAATGCTTAAGGATTGCATCGTAGCGAGTAACAGTTGCATCGCAAGCAATAGCGCTCTGGCAGGAGTCACCATCACCCCGGAGTGCGACACTCCCTGAACAGCCGCTGTAGACTCAAGTCCATAGAATGTCGGAGGAAAGACCATGTCGCAAGGCATAAGCAATATTGACCAGGAGAATTTCGAGAGGGCCGTGCTCCGATCGGACAAACCTGTGCTGGTCGATTTCTGGGCACCGTGGTGCGCACCATGCCGTGCCATAGCCCCGATCATCGAAGAACTGGCCAATGAGTACAAGGAAAAAATGGAGTTCGCTAAAGTGAATGTTGAACAGGACCCCTTCATAGCCTCAAAATACGGGGTGATGAGTATCCCCACCCTGATCGTCTTTAAGAGCGGTAAGCCCGTAGAGCATGCTGTTGGTTACCAATCTAAAGAACAACTGAAGAAAATACTAGACAGGGCTCTGGGAAAGTAGGTGACAATGACCGAGATCACATACGCAGTTGCTTTTACCGGCGGGATACTTTCCTTCTTCTCTCCCTGTATCCTGCCGCTCGTCCCAGCGTACATTGCCAGTCTGGCCGGCATAACCTCGATTGAAGCTGCAGCCCGCCGCAACTACCTTCCCATAATCTTCCACAGCCTCAGTTTTGTCCTCGGATTCTCGCTGGTCTTCACCTGCTTCGGTGCTTCCGTCGGCCTTATCGGCACCGCCCTGGTAGCCCATTCTGTCCTCCTGCGGCAGATAGCCGGTTCCCTTATCATAGTCTTTGGTGCCCTGATTATCGCCGCATATAAGCTGTCCTGGCTCAATTACGAAAAGAACTTCATTGTCCACCTCAGGGGAAACCCGGGATATCTCCGTTCAGTTATCCTCGGCGCTGCCTTCGCTCTGGGATGGACACCATGCGTAGGCCCCGTGCTCGGTGCCATACTGGCCCTGGCATGGAGCTCACACACTGCTGTAGAGGGCGTCTACCTGCTAGCCACATACTCCCTGGGGCTGGGTATACCGTTTATCCTGCTTGGTGTTGCCTGGCCATTCTGGAAAGGCATCAACCGGCACCTCGGCCCCCTTTCCATAGCCAGCGGCATCCTGCTGATCATCGTTGGCATCCTCATCCTCACCGGCAGCCTGGAATGGCTGGCTAGTTTCGTCAGCTGGTAACCGCCCGCAGCAGAATAACAAGAACTATGGAGAATGCTGGAATGAAGAAAATGGCCGCTAGCTTCATCACAAGTACCATACTGCTGGCACTTCTTTGCGCTGGTTGCGGTGTTGCGGGTACTATTCCTCAGATAGGCGATAAGGCCCCGGACTTCACCTTGCAAGACATAAACGGCAAGTCCGTCAGCCTGAGCCAGTTCCAGGGAAAAACAGTGCTGCTGGTATTCGCCAGCATCAACTGTAAAGGTTGCGAGGAGCAAATGCCGCATCTCGTCACTATAGCCCAGCAGGAGAAGGAGGACCTCATCGTCCTCGAAGTCTACCAGTTCAACGGCACTAACCTGGTGCGGGACTATGTCTCCAGAAAAGGGTACCTGCATTTCCCCGCCCTGCCCGACCCCAAGGGTGAGGTGGCCACAAAGTATGGCGCCGCCCGCAATCCACCAACAAACTTCATAATCGATAAAAGCGGCTTCATCAGATACCGGAAAATCGGCCCCTTCGAGAGCCCCGAGGAAATAAGCTCCATCATCAGGTCGTTGTAGCCAGGCACCGCAGGCTGTGCGCCGCCCTTCGTACCATGCCGACAGAACATGAGATCAGCATTACCATCAGGGTGGCTACCATCAGGGATGGTACACCGGGCATCACCATAACCACTCCCGACAGGCTGCTGGGAGAATGGCCCGACAGCAGGGCTGCCTCGCTGACCATTACGGAGGACCTCGCTGTGTCCATTAGAGGGGAAAACGGTGGCCAGCACTATATGCTCATCGTGCCAGGGACACCGGTTCGGGGCAGGCAAATATCCGACACCGAAGCGGTTATCGTCGTCCGCCTCTAACTTAAGCAGGGCTCACCACGAAATGACATAGCGCACGATGGTATCATCGCGCGGCGCCGGGGTAAAACCGTTAATCTGCGCGTAACTCTTCCCCGCCACCAGCCTGACCTCTCGGTCGAACTGCGGCTCGATGAATATCAGGCCCCTGTCTGCGGTATCGAAGGCCACTATGGTATGCCCGTAACCTTCGGGATGAAAGATGTCCACCACAGCACACCTTATACCTTTCTCCTCAGCGTTGTTGTTCATCTCAGCAGCGAAATCCACACAAACATGCTGTCCTTCCGTATACGTCCGTAGGTTGGTGGTGTCCTCAGCCAGAAATTTCTTCACCTCTTCATAGGTGGGCTTCCGAAGGACGATAACATCATCCCCGGAAGTCAATTGCGAGGCCGGCCTATATGCATCCTGCATCGCTTTGTACCCAGCCTCATAGCCGGCCTCATAGCCTATTTCCCTACCCTGTCCATAGCCCTGACTGTAGCCGACCGCTTCAGCAACCCTGTAGCCGTAAAAATAGCCCAGCAAGCCGGTGCCACCGCACATTATGAGCAGAGACAGAAGCAGTCCCACCACTATGGCAAACTTTTGACCGTAATACATCCGAAGCCTCCGGTGCCAG
>FWPV01005530.1_pt1 | contig 25062 bp, 24 predicted proteins | sample 2228371 | NCBI WGS metagenome assembly FWPV01 (sample SAMEA103939776, study PRJEB20133) | metagenome | reverse complement strand
AAGAGCGCGAGGCGCAGTTCGTGGTGGATACTATTGCTGCGCTGGTGGCGCAGGGGGAAGTGGAGCCGCGTGAATGCGCCGTGATGTACCGCACCAACGCCCAATCCCGCGCCGTGGAGGAGGCCTTCGTGCGGGCGGGGATGCGCTACAAACTGGTGGGGGCCACGCGGTTCTACCAGCGGCGCGAAATCAAAGACGCGCTGGCCTACTTGCGCATCGTGTACAACCCGGCGGATTCGGCCAGCCTGAGCCGCGTGATCAATGTGCCGCCGCGGGGGCTTGGGGCCCAGACGGTAGCCGCGCTCTTCGCATGGGCAGGCGAGCAGGGGATGTCGGTATGGGACGCGCTTCACCGGCTCCGCGAGGCCGACCAGGGGGAAGATGTCATCCACCCGCTCCCGCCGCGCGCCGTGAAGCCGCTCTTGGCCTTCCTGGCCCTGTGGGAGGGGCTGGTAGAGGATAGCAAAGGTTTGGACGCGGCATCCATCCTCAGCCTGATCTTGGACAGGACGAACTACCAGTCGTACCTAGACGACGGCACGGAGGAGGGCCGAGACCGCTGGGACAACGTGATGGAATTGCTGAACGTGGCGGGCCAGTACGCGGGCATGGAGAACTCGCTCGGCGTATTCCTGCAAGAGGTGGCGCTGGTGGCCGACGTGGACGAACTGGACGAGCGGCCCAACGCGCCCGTGCTGCTCACGCTGCACATGGCCAAGGGGCTGGAATTCCCGGTGGTGTTCATCCTCGGCCTGGAGGAAGGCATCCTGCCCCACTCGCGTTCGTCCGGCTCGCCGGAAGAGTTGGAAGAGGAGCGGCGGCTGTTCTACGTCGGCATCACGAGGGCGAAGGACCGCCTGTACCTGGTGCGCGCATTCCGCCGCGCCGCGTATGGGCGCAGCGAACTCACGGAGCCGTCGCGGTTCCTGCGGGACATTCCACGGGACCTGACGAACATCGGGCCGCGCACGGGGTCGGAGGCGGCGTCGGCCTTTCGCACCCCACCCGCAACTCCGATGCCGCGCACGTGGTCGGAGGCGGTATCGACCTTTCGCGCCCAACGCGCAACTCCGACGCCGCACAGGGAGGAGGAGCGCCCCACACCGCCATCCGCGCCCACGTTCGTCCCGGGGGAAAGGGTCTTCCATCCCGTGTTCGGCGAGGGCACGGTCATTGCGTCGGAAATCGTGGGCGATGACGAGCAAGTGAAAGTGGCATTCCCCGCCAAGGGCGTCAAGACGCTCCTGGCGCGCTTTGCCAAACTTCAGAAAGTGCGTTGAGGGCGAAAACCTGATATAATAGCGGAAAGCCGTGCGGAGGTTAGGAATGCGTCGTCGTGGTGGAGTCATCCTGAGCGCGGTACTGCTGCCGCTCTTGGCGCTACTTGGCTACTTTCTCATGATGAGATTTCAGGGCTCTTTTGAGGGGTTCCGCTCGCCACTGAAGGGCGCTCTGCCCGATGCGGCCTCTTCAAGCCCCGTTGTGCAGCAAGTGGTCTATGTGATCGTGGACGGGCTGCGGTACGACACATCGCTGGAGATGCCCTTCCTGAACGGCTTGCGGGAACAGGGCGCGCACGCCGTGATGCACAGCCAAGCGCCGTCCTACTCCCAGCCGTCGTGGACGACCCTGGTTACCGGCGCGTGGCCCGACATCAACGATTGCCCGCCGCTGAACGCAGATTATGAGGCCATCAAGCCTTTTGGAGTGGATCACCTCTTCACTGCGGTGCGCCGCGCCGGAATGACCAGCGCCGTCGCCGGCTTCAACTGGTGGGAGAAGATGATCCCCCAGGATTTGCTTCAGGCCGGCTTCTACGTTGAGGGCGAGGATGACGCCGCGGACCGCGCCGTGCTGGCCAAGGCTCTGGAGTTCCTGACCACCGCTCGCCCCAACCTGCTCCTTGTCCACTTTGACCAGGTGGATCACGCAGGCCACCTGTACGGCGGCGAGAGCGCCGAATACCGGCAGGCCGCCTATGCGGTGGATGGGATGATCCAGCAGATCGCCGAGGCCATGGACCTAGAGGAGAGCGTCCTCGTCGTCGTATCCGATCACGGGCACATCAAACGGGGTGGCCACGGCGGGCACGATGCCGTCGTGCTCACCGAGCCCTTCGTCATGGTGGGCAAGGGCGTCGTGCCGGGCGATCTGGGCGACATTCAGCAGACCGACGTGGCCCCGACCATCGCAGCCTTGCTAGGCGCGGCCCCGCCATCGGCGGCGCAGGGACACATCCTATTAGACGCGCTGGATCTCACCGTGGAGCAGAAGACGGAAAAACTCGTGTCCATGGCGCATCAGCGCATCGCCCTGGGCAACCTGTACCTGGACAGCATCGGCGAGGGGCCGCTGAGCGACGTGGCCCCAGGGGACGCAGCAGTGGCCCAGAGTTCCATTGAAGTGCGAAACTACGAGAGCGCGGCCCAACTGGCCCAGTATGCCATTGACCAGGTGGACTCGGAGATGGAGATCGCCACCGAGCGCCGCCTGCTGGCCGAACGCGCCTACCGCCGCGTGTTCGCCGTCCTCGCCGTGATCCTGCCGCTGTTCCTCGTGTATCGGAATCGGAGCGTGCGGGTGCTATTCCTGGCGTTTGCGGCGCTGGTTGCGCTGGTCGCGTACCACGCCTACTTCATCCGCACCGGCAATGTGTATTCGCTCAGCACCATCCCCGGCCTGGAGCCGTTCCTGATGAGCACGCTCAAGGGCACCGCAATCGGGCTTGGGCTGGGCACGCTCATCGTTGTGGCCCGCCTTTGGGTGGAGAAAGAGCGGGCCTGGCTCCCCATTGTCGGGGCCACCTACGGGTTTGTGTTCCTGACCTTGTACCTCATCGGCATCCAGTTGGCGGTGGCGTACCTGTACAATGGGCTGACGATTACTTGGCACTTGCCCGATTTCGCCATCGGGTTTCATCAGTTCGTGGCGTTCGTTCAGTGGGTACTGGTATCGGCCATAGGGCTGGTGCTGCCGGCCGTTACGCTGCTGCTGAACGGCGCGCTGCCCCGCCTCATCTGGAAGGCCGAGCCGAAGGTGCGTTCGTGGCTTCGGCGGCGTGCAGGTGCACGATTGACCTAGAATAGCCGTTCGGCGATCGCGGAGTTAGGCAATGCGGGTGTTCATCACGGGGTGCAACGGACAACTGGGGCGCAGTCTGGTGCCGCTCCTTGAGGGCGAGATTCTGTGTGGCGCAGACCTGCCCGACTACGACATTACCGACGCACAGGCCATCCGTCGGGCCATCGTGGAGTTCGCGCCGCACGTGGTGATTCATGCCGGCGCGTTCACCAACGTGGACGCTTGCGAGACCGACCCCGACACGGCCTACCGTGTGAACGCGCTGGGCACGCACAACGTGGCTCTGGCCTGCCTGGAGTGCGGCGCGGAGATGGTGCACATCAGCACCAACGAGGTGTTTGACGGGACGAAGGGCGCGCCCTACTTGGAGTTTGACACGCCCAACCCCATCAGCACCAACGAGGTGTTTGACGGGACGAAGGGCGCGCCCTACTTGGAGTTTGACACGCCCAACCCCATCAACATCTACGGCCGCACCAAATGGGCCGGCGAGCAGTGCGTCCAGCGGTTCCTGCACCGCTACTACATCGTGCGGACGGCGTGGTTGTACGCGCGGGGCGGCAATAACTTCGTGGCGAAGATCATCAAGGCGGCGGACGAGCGCGGCGCGCTGCGGGTGGTGAGCGATGAATTCGGCTCACCCACCTACGCGCCTGATCTGGCCGAGGCCATCGTGAAACTCATCCGCACGCATCATTACGGCGTCTATCACTTCGCGAACGAGGGCGTTTGCTCGCGGTATGAGTGGGCCGTGCGGATTCTGGAGTTGGCCGGGCGGGGGCATGTGCCGGTAAAGCCGATCCCCTCGTCGGAGTGGAAGCGGCCGTCCAATCCGCCGCGCTACGCTCCGTTGCGCAACTTCTGCGGGGCGGCGCTGGGCATCACCCTGCGCCCGTGGGAACAGGCGCTGCGTGCGTACTTTGATGCCGGCACGGGAGAGTCTGCCTGATGCCCAGGGTCTCCGTCATCATCCCGAACTGGAACGGGGCGCGCTACCTGGTAACGTGTCTGGACAGCCTGCGCCGCCAAACGTACACGGACTTTGAGACCATTGTCGTGGACAACGCTTCGCAGGACGAGTCGGTGGCCCTGATAGAGCGGGACTATCCGGAGGTGCGGCTGATTCGGCTGGATGAGAATCGGGGCTTGACCGGAGGGGTGAACGCGGGCATCCGCGAGGCACGCGGCGAGATCATCGTGCTGTTCAACAACGACACCGAGGCCGACGAGAATTGGCTGCGCGAACTGGTGGCCGCGCTGGACGCCCACCCGGAAGCCGGCATGGCCGCCACCAAGATGATGCTGTTTGACCGGCGAAACGTGATCCATTCGGCGGGCGATTTCTACCGCACGGATGGCATCCCCGGCAATCGCGGCGTGTGGGAGGAGGATTCGGGGCAGTACGACAAGGACATCTGGGTTTTCGGCCCCTGCGGCGGCGCGGCGGCCTATCGGCGGTCGCTCCTGGACGAGATCGGGCTGTTTGACGAAGACCTGTTCATGTACTGCGAGGACGTGGACATGGCCTGGCGGGCGCAGTTGGCCGGGCATCGGTGCGTGTTCGCCCCCAGGGCGGTCATCTACCATCGGCTGAGTGCAACGGGCGGGGGCAAGATCGCCAGTTTCTACACAGGCCGCAATACCATCTACGTCATCGCGAAGGACTACCCCGCCGATTTGCTCAAGAAGCATTGGAAAGATATCATCCGCGCGCAGTGGCACATCGCCAAGGATGCGCTACGGGCGTGGCGCGGCGAGGCGGCACGGGCGCGCCTGCGGGGCATCCTCGCGGGCATTGGGCGCATCCCGATGGCCCTGCGCAAGCGGCGGCAGGTGCAGCGCACGCGCCAAGTCTCGTCCGAATACCTTGAGGCGCTGCTGATACCCGCGCGGAAATAGGAGAAGGCATGAGTTCCGACGAAGCCTATTTGACCATCGTTATACCCGCCTACAACGAGGAAAGGCGGCTCCCGGGGAATCTGGAGAAGGTGCTGGCGTTCGTTCAGGCACAACCCTACGATACGGAAATCATCATCGTTGACGACGGGAGTACCGACGGGACGGTGGCGGCGGTGCGGCCGTTCATGAACCGCCACCCGCGCCTGCGGCTCATTGAGAACGACCACCGCGGCAAGGCCTACACCGTCCGCACCGGCATGTTGGCCGCCACCGGCAGGTATGTCCTCTTCACGGACGCGGATTTGCCCACTCCCCTGGAAGAACTCTCCAAGATGTTCGCGGCGGCAGAGTCGGGCTACGATGTGGTCATCGGCTCGCGCGAGGGGTTGGGCGCGCGGCGGGTCGGCGAACCCTGGTACCGCCACTTCATGGGGCGGGTGTTCAACTTCGTCGTGCGCCTTGTCGCACTGCGCCAGTTTCAGGACACCCAGTGCGGCTTCAAACTCTTCACCCGCGAGGCGGCTCACGATCTATTCCGTCGTCTGCGCCTGTACGGCGACGACGCCAAGCCCGCCAAGGGCGGCACGCTGACCGGCTTTGACGTGGAGGTGCTCTACCTGGCCGTCAAGTTCGGCTACAAGGTGAAGGACGTGCCGGTAGAGTGGCACTACGGGGAGAGCAGCAAGGTGCATCCCGTGCGCGAGTCCATCCGGATGTTCCTGGATGTGGTGCGCATTCGGCTGAACGACTGGCGCGGGCGATACCGCCGGTCGGTCGCGGCCAAGGGACAGATGGGGGGGCCACCCCCCGAAGCGCACGTGTAACCGAAGAAAACCGCCGCTATCTCGGCGTATGGTTGTGTTGATAGCGTCTGTTGTTGGTGAGGAGAAGACGAGCAATGACCGAGCGAATTCATGTTTGCGTGGCCTGGCCGTATGTCAACGGCGACCTGCACTTGGGACACTTGGCCGGCGCCTATGTGCCGTGCGACATCTTCGCGCGCTACCAGCGCCTGCGGGGGCGCGAGGTGCTGATGGTTTCCGGCAGCGACACCCACGGCACGCCCATCACGGTGCGCGCCGAAGAGGAGGGCATCACCCCGCGCGAGGTGGTGGATCGCTACCACCCGCGCGACATTGAGGCCTACCTGAAACTGGGCGTGTCGTTTGACCTGTACACGGAGACCGACACCGAGAATCACTGGGCCGTTACCCAGGACGTGTTCCTGACGCTCCTGCGCAACGGATACATCTACCGCGACGTGATGGACGCGCTGTACTGCGACCACTGCAAGCGCTTTCTCCCCGACCGCTACGTGGAGGGGACGTGCCCGCACTGCGGCAACCCCAGCGCCCGCGGCGATCAGTGCGACAAGTGCGGGCGCACGTTGGACGCCATTGAACTTCTGGAGCCGCGTTGTCGGTTCTGCGGCCACCGCCCGCGGATACGGCAGACCGAGCATTTCTTCCTTGACCTGCCCAAACTGCGGCCGTTCCTGTTGGAATGGCTGAGCGAGGGCAAGGAGCACTGGCGGCCCAACGTGCTCCAGTTCACCGTGAACATGCTGAACGATCCCGACCTTCGGGGGCGGCCCATCACCCGCGATATCCCGTGGGGCATCCCCGTGCCGGTGGAGGGGTTTGAAGAGAAACGCATTTACGTGTGGTTTGACGCCGTCATCGGCTATCTGGCCGCCACCAAGGAATGGGCCAAACTCATCGGCGAGCCCGAACGCTGGCGCGATTGGTGGCAGGACAAGAACACGCGCAGTTACTACTTCATCGGCAAGGACAACATCCCCTTCCACACCGTCATCTGGCCGGGGATGCTCATCGGGTACGGCAACCTCAATCTGCCCTACGACGTGCCCGCCAATGAATACCTGATGCTGGAAGAGAGGGCCCTGAGCAAGAGCCGCCGCTGGGTGATAGAGGCGCTGGACTTTCTATCGCGCTACGACCCGGACACGCTGCGCTACATCCTGTCCATCAACATGCCGGAGACGCGCGACACCAACTTCTCCTGGGGCGAGTACGTGCGGCGCACCAACGACGAACTGGTGGCGACCTACGGCAACCTGGTGCACCGTACCCTGTCGTTCGTGCAGCGCAACTTTGAGGGGCGCGTGCCCGAGCCCGGCGACCTGTCGGAGGCCGACAACGCGATTCTCGCGCGCGCCGATGCCGCGTTCCAGACGGCGGGCGACCTGCTGGACGCCTGCAAGTTCAAGGCCGCCATCACCGAGATCATGGCCGTGGCGCATGAGGCCAACCGCTATCTGGACGCCAAAGCGCCGTGGTTCCAGATCAAAACCGACCGCCGCGCCGCCGCCACGACCATCTACACCTGCCTGTGCGTCATCAACAACCTGAAGGTGCTGCTGGCCCCGTTCCTGCCGTTCTCATCTCAGCGGCTCCACAACCTGCTGGGGTTCGAGAGCGACATCTTCGGGCGGCAGTACACCGAGGTGGTGCAGGAGGAGACGCGGTCGCATTTGGTGCTGCGCTACGACGGGAGCGCGCTGGCCGCGCGGTGGGAGCCGAGCCGCGTGCCGTCCGGGCAAAAATTGCCGCCGCCCACCCCCCTGTTCACGAAACTGGACGAGAGCATCGTGGAACAGGAACTGGCGCGGATGTCGGGCGGGGCCTAGCCTCGCCGTGGGCCGCGAAGGGGAGGTTCGGCGTTGAATTCGCCCAGGGGGAATGTGCGGAGCCTGGGGCTAGTCGTTATCCTGGCAGTCTATGTGCTGACGGCGGCCCTGTATGCCCTGCGCACGCCGCTGTGGCAGAACCCGGACGAACCGGCCCATTTCAACTACGTGCGCCATATCTGGGAGGAGCGGCGACTGCCGGTGCTCCAGATGGGCGATTATCCCCACGCCTACCTGGAGGACATCAAGGCGCGCCGTTTCCCGCCCGATATGTCCGTTGACCCCATTCGCTACGAGTTCCATCAGCCGCCGCTGTACTATCTGGTCGCGGCCCCTGTGTACGGCCTGGCGGGGAGCATCCCGCTGACGGCAGGGGTGCAAGACATCCTCGCGGCCCTGGGCGCGCCGACGGCGTGGGTCTGGCCCCTGACCGCCCAGGTGATGGCACTGCGGTTCCTGTCCATTGCGTTCGGCGTGGGGTTCCTGGCCATCTGCTATCGGCTGGTGCGGCTGATGTTCCCGGACGATCGGCCGCTGGCGCTCCTGGCGACGGGGTTTGCGGCTACCATCCCGATGCACGTGGCGATGACCGCGGCGGTGAACAACGACAGTCTTGCCAATCTTCTGCTGGCCTCGTCGGTGCTCCTCATGCTCAAGGCGATGCGCGCGGATGGGGGGCGTGCGGTACGGCTGTGGACAAGGGCGGGCGTAGTCATGGGTTTGGCCATGCTCACCAAATCCTCTGCGTATGTAGTCATTCCACTGGCGCTTGTGGCGATGGCGCTCGGGCACGGGCGGGACATGCGCTTGCTGGTCATGCGCGCGCTGGCGGCTCTCGGCCCGGCGCTCCTGCTGAACCTGCCCTGGTACGTGCGCAACGCGGCGGTGTACGGCGGCCTGGACGTGCTGGGACTCGCGCACCACAACATGGTGGTCGTGGGCCAGCCCACAACGGCGGACTGGGTGGCGCGGATGGGCTGGGGCGGCCTGGCGCGGGAGTTCCTCATCACGACCTTTCGCAGTTTCTGGGCCCAGTTCGGCTGGATGGGCGTCCTGGTGGATCAGCGCATCTACCAGGCGCTGGCGCTGGTGTCCTTGTTGGCGCTGACGGGACTGGGACTGTTCCTGCTGCGGGCGGCGGCCAACCGAGGCATGTTGTCGGGGTTCCAGTGGCGGGCATTGGGCATGCTGGCGTTATGGTTGGGGCTTACGGGGGCCGCCTACCTGTGGTACAACGCGCAGTTTGTGCAACACCAGGGCCGCTACTTGTTCCCCGCCATGCCCGCCATTGCCCTGGGGATGGCGCTGGGCGTGCAAGAGACCTTCCGCCCCACCAGGGCGCGGCTTCTCGCACTCCTGAGCGTCCTCGGCATCGCCGCCAGCCTGGCGGTGATTCTGGCTACGGGGCGCGCGTTCAAGACGCTGTCCCTTCTCTTGGGCTTGGCGGCGTTGGGCTACGTCGTCATCTGGCGACTTGGCCCGAAGCGGGCGTGGATATGGCAAGGGGCCGCCTATGCGCTGTTTGTGGCGCTGGACTTTATTTGCCTTTTCGGCTATGTTGTTCCATACTTCACAGAGTAGAGCGGCGTTTTGGCCAGAGGTGCGGACATGGGCTTCTGGGAGCGAGTGCTGGGGCTTCTGACCGGCGGGAAGGGCGTGCCCGACCCTATGGCATACTGGGTGTATGCGCGGTGCGACAAGTGCGGCGAGCCGCTGAAGGCGCGGGTGGACCTGCGCAATGAGTTGAGCGCCGAGTTCGGCGAGCGCCGCGAAGACACGGTCTACACGACGCGCAAGGTGCTCATCGGGAGTGGGCGGTGCCACGCGCCGATAGAGGTACGGCTGACCTTTGACTGGCAGCGGAATCTGGTGCGGCGCGAGATCTCCGGCGGCGCTTTCCTCACGGAAGCCGAATACCGGGCCGAAGTTGGCCGCCAGAAATCATCAGGAGAGTCTTTGTAACCATGCCTCGGATTCACAACAACGCAAAAGGGGACCAAAAGGAGATCTGCGTGTTCAGCGGCCAGGCCCATCGGGCGCTGGCGCTGGAGATCTGCGAGAACCTGGGAATATCCCTGTCCCCGTCCGTTACGCGCAAGTTCAGCAACGACAATCTCTACGTCCAGTTGCAGGACAGCGTGCGCGAGAAGGATGTCTTCATCATCCAACCCCTCACGTACCCCGTGAGCGATAACCTGGTGGAGTTGCTCCTGCTGCTGGACGCGGCCCGGAGCGCATCGGCCGGGCGCGTTACGGCGGTGATTCCCTACTACTCGTACAGCCGCTCGGACAAGAAAGACGAGCCGCGCATCTCCATTGCCGCCAAACTCATCGCCGATCTCATTCATACGGCGGGGGCCAACCGCGTGCTTACCATGACGCTTCACTCGCCGCAGGTGCATGGATTCTTCCAGATGCCGGTGGACCACCTTTCGGCGCATCCGGTTTTGGCCGCGTACTACCGCAAGAAGGACCTGTCCAACACCGTTGTCGTTGCGCCGGACATGGGCCACGCCAAGCGGGCCTTCGCCTTCGCCCGGAATCTGGGCGTGCCCGTGGCCGCCGGCACAAAGAAGCGCCTGACGGACGACACGGTGCACATTGAGACCATCATCGGCGATGTTCGCGGCAAGCGGGTCATCCTATTTGACGACGAGGTGGCCACGGCAGGGTCGGTGATAGAGGCGGTGGCGCGGCTGCGAGAGATGGACGTTACCGAGGTGAGCCTGTGCTGCACGCACGGCGTGTTCTCCGGCCCCGCGATTCCGCGGCTCCTGGCGACGCCGGAGATCCACGAGATCGTTACCACGAATACCGTGCCCATCCCCCAGGAGAAGCGAGTCAAGGACATGCAGGTGCTGTCGGTCGCGCCGCTGTTCGCCGAGGCAATCCACCGCATCCACACGGGGCAGTCCATGACCACGCTGTTCGAGTATTAGGCACGCCGGACGATGCGGCGCTAGAGGCCGTGCCTAGAGGCCGGTTCGGGTGCGTTGGTATTGGCTTCCCCGATAGCCCTCGCCACGGCGACGCCGAGGGCACGCGCCTGCTCAAGCCACACCTCATCGTTGCGCGCGCCCTTGCCCGCGTCGGCGTGGGGGATGAATAACTCGCCGACCGGTTCTATGCGGGCGTCGTGGAAGAAGAGGCGGATGGGCAACAGGGCCGCCGACGGGTCTTCCGTTACGTCGCTGACCAGGATGATGCCGCCCTTCTTGACCTTCTCCAAGCGCGGCGTGAATAAGGGCTTGCCGTCGGGATCGCGCTCAATCCATGTGAGACAGTTGGCCCGGTCTATCACGCGCTTCAACTGCGCGCTGACGGTGCCGTAGTAGATCGGAGAGCCCACAATGATGCCGTCGGCGTTCTCCAGCACCTCGTAGATCTTCTGCATGTCGTCAAAGAAGAAGCAGTGGTTGGGCGCGGGATGTCTGCGGCACGCCTGGCACGGGCGGATGTCCATCTGGTTGAGGTAGAAGACCTCGGTGCTTGCGCCGAGGGACGCCGCGCCCCCCAGCGCCTCGCGCACCAGGGTGTCGGTGTTCATCCTGCGGCGGGGGCTCCCCACGATTCCAACGATGCGCATGGCAGCCTCCTGCAGCGTAAAACGAGAAAACGAGGCGACGAGCCTCGTTTCCCCACGCCCAACCGACGCGCCGCTCGGCCGGGGCCTATTCCCAGGACGGGGTGCGGGCCGCCGCGGCCTGACGCTCCAGTTCCTGCTTGCACTTCAGGCACAGCGTCGCCGTCGGCATGACTTTCAGGCGGGCAGGGTCAATCGGTTCGCCGCACCGTTCGCACAGGCCGTAGTCTCCCCGCTCTGTCATGCGAAGGGCGCGGTCTATTTCGGACAGTTTGTTTTCCAGGCTGCGGATCAGGGAGGCAATCTTCTCGCGCTCCCAGACGTCGGGGTCGCCTTCCTCGGGGGATGTCTCCAAATCGTAGGTCATCCCTTCGCGGAGGCGTGCGATATTGGTCAGCGTCTCCTCGCGTTCACGCTGCAGTCGCTGGCGAATCTCCTGCACATTTACCCGTACATGGGTCATACCCATACTCCTTTCCCGCAGCGAGGTGTGCATACTTATAACATTGTTCACGCACTGGGTCAATGGCGTTCAACGCAGAAGAAGTGTGCAGATAGTCAGCCAACAGCATTTGACGTTTGAATTCGCATTTTTTCTCCTGCGGACTATTTCTTGCTCTCGTTTCTTCTGTCCTGTACTCATTTCACCTGGACGGTGCCTTCTGCTATAATAGGGGCACTTGCTACCGAGGAGCAAAGGCATGCGTGAGCGCATCACATCGGGCAGGCCGCAGGCGCAGGATCGCACCGTGGACGCCGACCTGCGCCCCAAGCGGCTGTCCGAATACATCGGCCAGGAGCGGCTCAAGGAGAACCTGCGAATCTTCCTTGAGGCGGCCAAGGCGCGCGGCGAGCCGTTGGATCATGTGCTGTTCTACGGCCCCCCAGGCTTGGGCAAGACGACGCTGGCGCACATCATCGCCAACGAAATGGGCACGAACCTGAAGATCACGTCGGGCCCGGCCATAGAGCGCCCGGGCGACCTGGCCTCCATCCTCACCAACATGAGCAAGGGCGACGTGCTCTTCATTGACGAGATTCACCGCCTGGGCAAGGCCGTGGAGGAAGTCCTCTACCCCGCGATGGAGGATTTCGCGCTGGACATCATCATCGGCAAAGGCCCTTCAGCGCGGAGCGTTCGGCTCAGGCTCCCGCGCTTCACCGTCGTGGGCGCTACCACCCGCCTGGCGCTCATGACTTCACCTCTGCGGGGGCGGTTCGGCGTGGTATATCGGCTGGACTTCTACGACCTGGCCGCGATGGAGCAGATCGTTACCCGTTCCGCGACGATTCTGGGCGTGCGGTTGAGTCCCGAAGGGGCGCGGGAGATCGCCCGCCGCTCCCGCGGCACGCCTCGCGTGGCGAACCGGCTGCTTCGGCGCGTGCGCGACTTTGCCGAGGTGCGCGCGCAGGGCGAGATCACGCTGGACGTGGCCCGCGAGGCCCTGGCCCTGCTGGACGTGGATGACCTGGGACTGGACGAGGTGGACCGCCGCGTGATCCGCACCATCATAGAGAAGTTCGGCGGGGGGCCGGTGGGGCTGGACACCATCGCCGCGTCCATCAGCGAAGAGGCGGATACCATCATGGACGTGTACGAGCCGTACCTGCTGCAACTGGGATTCTTGGAGCGCACCCCGCGGGGGCGGGTGGCCACTCGGCGCGCCTACGAGCACCTGGGCATCCCGTACCCCGCCGACACGGTCCAGCAGCCGGGATTGTTCTGATGGGCAAGGTCATCGTCCTGGACGCGGAGGGTAAGCAGGTCTCCTTCACGTCCGAGAAAAAGGCGCTGAAACTGCTGGCGGAAGGCAAGGCCGTTGAAGTGAGCCGCGACCCGCTTACCATCCGCCTGGCCCGCATCGTGGACTTGCCCGTCCGCGAGGAGCGGCCCGCGCCCCCGTTGCCCGGCGCAGGCAAGCGCATCCTGTTGCACATCTGCTGCGGGCCGTGTGGGACGTACACCATCCAGCGGCTGCGCGACTTGGGCTTTGAGGTTACGGGCTACTGGTACAATCCCAACATCCACCCGTTCGCCGAACACGAGTTGCGGCGCGACACCTTGCGCGGGTACGCGGAGCGGGTCGGCCTCCCCGTCATCTGGCACGACGGGTACGACATGCCGCTTTACTTCCGTCAGGTGGCGGGGCATGAGGCTTTCGGCGAGCGGTGCCGCATCTGCTACCGAATTCGGCTGGAGCAGACGGCGCGGGCGGCCCGCGAGGGCGGCTTTGACGCCTTCACGACGACGCTGCTCATCAGCGTTCATCAGGACCAGGAGGCGATCCGCCAGATCGGTGAGCAGGTGGGAGAGGCCCAGGGCGTGCCGTTCTTCTACGAGGACTTCCGCCGAGGCTGGTCGGAGAGGGGCCGCATCGCCAACGAGTACGGCCTGTACAAGCAGCAGTACTGCGGCTGCCTGTACAGCGAATGGGAGGCTGCCCGCGCGCGTGCGGCCAAACGGACCCAGTGAGGGCTGCGCGGCCCTTACGCCAGAACATCGCTAGGAGGTGTGTAGAGTTGGAGACATTCGTGTTTGTTGCGCTGGTGCTTCTTTTCCTCGTCGTCCTGTTGGCGTCGGCGATCAAGATCGTGCGCGACTACGAGCGATTGGTGGTGTTTCGCCTGGGGCGGTGCATCGGCGAGAAGGGGCCCGGATTCGTCCTGCTGATTCCCATCGTGGACCAGCCGACCAAGGTGGACCTGCGCGAATCGTACCTGCAGATTCCCCATCAAACCTGCATCACCAAAGATAACGCGCCCATCTCCATTGACTTCCTCATCTACTGGAAGGTCATCAACCCGACGTTGAGCGTGCTCCAGGTGCGGGACTTTGCGGGCGCGTCGGCGGGCATCGCCACCACGACCTTGCGCGCGGTCATCGGCGACATCTTGCTGGATGACGTGCTGGCGCGGCGTGAGGAAATCAATCACATCCTGCGCGTGAAACTGGACGAGGTAACCGAACGCTGGGGCGTGAAAGTTACGACGGTGGAGATCCGCGAGATTGAGCCGCCGCGCGAGGTGCAGACCGCCATGAACCGCCAGATGGCCGCCGAGCGCGAGCGCCGCGCCATGGTAACCGAGGCCGACGGCAAGCGCGAGTCCGCTGTCAAGGTGGCCGAGGGCGAGAAGCAGGCCGCCATCCTGCGCGCCGAGGGCGCCAAACAGGCCGCTATCCTCCAGGCGGAAGGCGAACGGCAGGCGGCCATCCTGCGCGCCGAGGGGTTCTCGCTGGCCCTGGACAAGGTCTTCAGCGTGGCGAAGGGCGTGGACAGCAAGACCATGAGTCTGCAGTACCTGGACGCGCTGCGAAGCCTGGGCGCAAGCCCCGCGACCAAGTTCGTGCTCCCGATGGAGTTCACGAAACTGCTGGAGCCTTTCGTGGGCCACGCGGAGAAGGCCGCGAAGGCCGAGGAATAGACTGCGCGCTACGGGTAGGCGCGGTTCACTATGGCCGTGCCCTCACCCGAATCCTCTCCCGAAGGGTGGAGGGACTAACAGTTCCTCCCCCTTGGGAGAGGGCTGGGAAGAGAAAAAGAAGAGGCGGAGGGAGTGGGATTTGAACCCACGGGGCATTTCTGCCCACGCGTTTTCGAGACGCGCGCATTCGGCCGGACTATGCTATCCCTCCGCGTTGCCAACTATTCGGTTGTGATGCGCAGTTGGGCGAAGAAGCGGGCCAGGATGGCCGCGGCTTCCTCGGCCAGGACGCCACCGGTTACGTCCACCCGATGGTTGAGGAGCGGCGACGCCGTCAGGTTGAGCACCGAGCCCGCCGCTCCCGCCTTGGGATCGGACGCTCCGTACACCAGGCGCGGCAGTCGCGCTTGCACCATCGCGGCGGCGCACATGGCGCACGGCTCCAGCGTGCAGTAGAGCGTTACGCCGACAAGCCGCCAGCCGCCCAGCACGCGGCTCGCCTGTTGCAGTGCGATCATCTCGGCGTGGGCGGTCGGGTCGCGGCGGGTCTCGCGCAGGTTGTGCCCGCGGGCGATGATCACCCCGTCGCGCACGGCCACCGCACCCACCGGCACTTCGCCCTTGTCCAGCGCGCGGAGCGCCTCCTGCAGGGCTTCGCGCATGTACCGCTCGTCGTCGCTCACCGACACTATTATATGGGCAAAGCGGCTTCTGGGCAAATCATTTGCGCGGGCGGCTATCTTTGGTGGCCGAACGCGGACGAGGCGTACCCATGACCTACATCCTGTCAGGCCCTGGCGGGATCAACCTGAACGAGACGTTGCGTTGCGGTCAGTCGTTCCGGTGGCGGGCCGAACCCGACGGCGTCTGGCGGGGCGTCATCGGCGGCGCGGTGGTGCGCGTCTGGCAGCAGGGCGACACGCTCGCTTGCGATGCATTGCTCCCGCCGGAAACCGTGGCCGCCTATTTCCGTCTGGATGACCCGCTGGACGCCATCTACGCCACGTTTCCCCCCGATCCCACGCTGCAACATGCCGTGGACACGTATCGCGGCATGCGGCTGGTGCGCCACGAATTGTGGGACGCGGTGCTGTCGTTCCTGTGCGCGACAAATGCCAATATCCCTCGCATTGACAAGATGCTGGGGGCGCTGGCCGCCCGCTTTGGCGAGCGCCTAGGCGACGGGTTCTGCGCCCTGCCGCGCCCGCACCGGCTTGCGGCGTCATCCGAGGATGAACTGCGCGCGCTGGGCCTGGGCTACCGAGCGGCCTACGTCCTGCAGGCGGCGCAGATGGTGGATTCGGGCCGCTTTGACCTGGGCGAACTGGCGGCGATGGAATACGAAGCCGCCCACGCGCGCCTCCAAGCGCTGCCGGGTGTGGGGCCGAAGGTCGCCGACTGCATCTGCCTGTTTGCCCTGGGATGGCTTCAGGCGGTGCCGGTGGATGTGTGGGTGAGCCGCATCCTGCAGGCGCGCAGGCCGGGGCTCCGCTCGTACCGCGCCATGGCGGCCTTCGCCAGGGATTGGCTGGGGCCTTACGCGGGGTATGCGCAGCAGTATCTGTTCCACTACGAGCGTATGCGCAACGCGCCGCGCAGGGCATGCGGCGTTTCGCGTCCGGGCTGATACGTGGGCTAACCCAGTGGGGCCAGGGCGATGAGAACGTACATGCCGAGGGCCAGGAGTAGCAGGGAGATGGAGACCGAGATGAGGATGCGCCGATGGCTCATGCCCAGGGCGGCCAGGCCAGCCGTTACCGTATATGCGCCCAGCACGACGACGGCAAGGGGAACGCCGAATACCCCGTAGCGGTTCAGGAAATAGTGCACGCGCTCGGTGCGGACGCGCGCGAGATGGCGCACCAATTCGGGGCGCTTCTCGGCGTGGGCGCATGCCTTGAGGATGGCCAGCACGCCCCCGAATTGTCCGGCGGTGGACAGGCCGATGGCCGCCGGAAGGCCAAGCCCCATTGCCAAGCCCGTTGTGGACGGGAACCAGATGCCGCCCCAGGGGGCCGCACCCAACAGGACAACCACGAGCAACTTGGTGATCATGGGCCTACCCCGCGCATCGGTTTATCGGGCACGCACAGTATAGCACAAGATTCCGATTTTGTCTAGAGGGTGCAGGAGAAGATTCGGTTCCAGAGTTTGTTGGTGAGTTCAGATTCGCCAAAATAGAGGAGGCTTTGCTATCATCCCAAGGAGAAATCAGCGGGAGACAGCAAAGCCTATGAATATTGTACAGCGAGGCAAGCAGTTTGTCCAACGGCTTCGGAGCCTGACTCAGCGGAGGCCTCGGGATTGGCAACGTTGTCCGTACTGCAAGGGCACCGATACGTACAAGAATGGGTCGTATACTCGCCATCCGTGGTTCTTGGACGGGCGACGGGAGGTGCGAGTGCAGCGGCATTGGTGCAACACGTGTCAGCGTTCGTACCAGGAGGAATCTGCCTATCTGACCAGAGGGGCATGGTACGCGCGGGAGGTACACCGTAAAGGGATAGACCTGTGGCAACAGGGGCGTACGTCCCTGCGGCGTGTGGCGGAATGGCTGCGGTCGGAGATGGGGAAACAGGAGCGGTATCAGATATGGCGGCCCTGGGAGGAGGAAGCCCCTGAAGAGAAGAGGTGCCATCTGGCAGCCAGCACGGTCCATCGGTGGCTGGATGAAGCGGGGAAGCGGGCAGAGGTGAGCGTGCGGGGTCAGTTGGAGGGAGTCGCCACGTCTGGGAGAGTAGGAGTAGATGGGTTGTGGGTGCGGTTACGGGGCGGAGTCAAGCGGGTGATGTTGATGCTGATGGACTATGTGAGCGGGGTGGTGTATCCGCCGGTGGTAGTGGAAGGGGAGGAGAAAGAAGAGGGGTGGAGGCGGTTGTTTGAGCGGGCCCGAGAGGGGGGATTGGACTGGGACGCGATACGTGGGGTGACGAGCGACGGGGTGAACGCGCTGGCGGGGTATCTGGCGAAGGGTTTGTGGTGGGTGAACCATCAGCGGTGCGTGTGGCATTTGTGGCGGAATCTAGGAGGGAAGATAGGGTGGTGGGCGAATCGAGCGGCGGTAGGGATGGAGGGAGAGGCGGCGAAGGGGGTGCGGGAGAAGGTACGGGGAGAATTGACGGGGCTGCTCCATGAGGTGTTGGATGCGCGGAGGTGGGAGGATGCGGAGGGGGCACGGAAGCGGTTGGCGGAGCACCCGTTTGGGAAGGGGTTGGCGAAGGCGGTGGGGGAGGATTTGGAGGGGGCGCTGATGCATCTGAACCGGTACAACGGGGGGCAAGGGAGGGTGTCGCCGGAGTGGTGTTGGCGGGACTATCGGCAGCGATTGAGCGGTGGGCGGAACCACGGGAGCGAGGGACGGCAAGAGCGAGCGGGGTTGGTGTGGGCCATCTACCGGAACTTCACGCCTGGGCAGATGCGGTCGGAGCGGAAAAGGGTATACAGGAGGGCGGGGAAAAGCCCGCTGGAGATGGCAGGGATGTCTGTTGAGGGGGTGAGCTACCTGGACGCACTGGAGGTCTGAGGGCGGAGAAGAGTCCCCGGGCAGCACCGGGGCGAGCAGATCACCTTCGGCTTGAAAGTCCACTCATTCCACCCCAACCAACAATCTTTGATTCGCGCCAACAAAGGATAGAACCGAATCCCGAAGCGCGCCGAGGAAATCTGCTTCGCCGCGGCATACCGCCCTTGCCCCTACCGGCGGCAAAGAGTATAATCCGCGGGCGCGTCTGGTTGAGCCTTTGCCCCGCCCTTGAGCGGCATTGGCGCCCGTGCGCGGGAAGGAGATACGCTATGCGCCCTCGCTGTAGTATGCATCGCGGCCTTGCGATGGTAGTCACCGCGGCCCTGCTCTTACCTGCGGTACCCTTCCATCTCCGTACCAGCGCTTCGCTCGTTGGCCCACCTGCTTTCACCAAGCACACCATCATCACGGGGGCTTTCACTCCAAGGCTGTTCCACGCATGTAACTTGGACGGGGACAATGACGTGGACCTTCTCGTCGGCAACGGAGGAGCCAGCTATTTCACCTGGTTGGAAAACACCGGTAGCCAGGCGTTCTTGGCGCACAGGATCGCCGCCCCGTCGGTGATGAGCCTGTCCACTCTCCTTACCGCCGATTTGGACGAAGACGGGGACGTGGACATTCTCGCCGCTGCCTACAACGCGGATTGGGCGGGTTGGTGGGAGAACGACGGGAATCAGAACTTCACGGCGCACCCGCTCCGCTCGCTGGGCGGCGCCTTTGGCATTGACGCTGCCGATCTTGACGGCGATCGCGATATGGATGTCATTGTAGCCGGCTCAAAGGCAGACCGTGTTGAGTGGGGCGAGAATGACGGACAACAGGGATTCACCTGGCACACCCTTGCGTCCGGCATTGACAACGTTCGCGCCGCTGTCGCAGCCGACCTGGACAAAGACGGAGACCAGGACGTACTTGTCGCAGGACGCGGAGGCGGCGTCCACTGGTGCGAGAACGACGGTCTGGGCGGCTTCGTCCGGCGCACGGTCGCCGCCGCTTGGGACGCAGGTTCCGTAAGTGCGGCGGACATGGACGAGGATGGAGACCAGGACATCCTCGGCGCGTCGGTGTCCGGCAACCGCATCGCTTGGTGGGAGAACGGCGGGCATGAGAACTTCACACTGCGCACCGTGGCCGAGACTCCCGCGCCCTACGCGGCGTATCCGGCGGACATGGACGGCGACGGGGACCTGGACGTGGTCTCCGCCGGTGGGCAGTATCCCGTGTGGTGGGAGAATGACGGCCATCAGGCATTTGCGGAGCGCTCCGTTACGGCGGGCGCGGTGTGCGAAGCCGCCATCCCGGCGGACGTGGACGGCGACGGGGATGTGGATATCCTTGGCGGCGACTACTACGGCGGCGAAGTCGCCTGGTGGGAAAGCAACGCCGCCAGCGCCTGGCCGGATTTCGCGCTGGAATCTCTCACCGTGTCGCCTTCGCCACTGGAGACCATGGAAAACGCGGCGATCTTCCTGGACATCCGCAACGTGGGCTGGCCCTCACAGAAGAGCGGCGTTCGCGCCGAAGTTACACTGCGCGATGCCGACACCGGCACGGAATACCTGTTGATATTCCCCGGCACGCTTGAAGCCCTGGACACCAACGAATCCTCGCCTCTGGACATCCATCCGTTCGTCTTCTACGACTCTGCGATAGATCAAGTCCGAGTCTGCATCCGATCTGACGAAGCCGAGAGCAATCCACAAAACAACTGCAAGGCAGTGGATGTGGTGCTTTCAGAACCTGCCCAGCCCTGGCAGGGGTGCATTGGCTCGCTCATCGCCATCGCGGATGCCCTGCTGGACGCAACCCCTGCCAAGCAGGTCAACGAAGGCGCGAAACTGATCACTCACATCTTCGCGCTTCAGATTCCGGGCATCATTGCGGCGTGCACAGCCGGGGATGAGCCGTGCGCCGATTCGGTTACGGCTTTCCTCGTGGACTCTGCGATCGGCCTCGCGCGGCTCGCAGGGGACGCCACGGCGCTCAAGGTTCTGTCCGTCGGGCATTCCGCCATGCAGGCGTTCAAGGATTCTCTTGCGTGCGGCGATTACCTCGGGATGTCGCTCCGCGCGTGGAACGAAAACGCCCGCCACAGGAACGTCAAGGTGAACGCCGTCGCGGCCCGCTCGCCTGCCTATGTGCGGGTTGTGGACTCCAGCGGAAGGCGCGCGGGATTCCTGGACGACGGCTCCATCGTGAGCGAGATTCCGGATGCGGATGCCTTCCAACTGGACGGCGAGAAGTACATCCTGTATCCTGGCGATGACACTGCATCGGTGGAACTGAAGGGCACAGCCATAGGCACCGTTGGCCTCATCGTATCTCTGGCCCGACCGGACGACCGAACTATAACGGCAGAGTACCGCGCCGTGCCCGTTACCGCAACGACAAGGGGCTCGCTGTCCGCTTCCACCGAGGACTACACACTGCGCCTGGATGACAACGGCGACGGAACGGCGGACCGCAGCGTCGGACCTGATGAGATCGCCGAGGAGCGGATCTATCGGGTCAGGCTCCCTTCGGTGCTCGCGTGTCGCTGACGCGGCGGCCCCGCGCCAACCGAACACTCGTTTGTCCCTCGCAGGCGCGTGTACGGCTCAGAATGAAGGCATAGAAGGGGGTGCCCGCATGGAGGAGAGGATGACGACGGTGAGTTTGAGCGGCAACGCATTTCAACGTTATGTGCGCACCATAACCCCTGTGCTGGGTATCGTTGGCAGTGCCCTCGTGGGAATGGGCGCGTTGGTGGCCGCACTGGCCTACACCGGGCGCGCAGGCGAGCCGTACAGCCTGCTCAACCACTTCATCTCGGAACTCGGAGAGGTGGGCGTGTCCGAACTGGCCTGGCTGTTCAACGCAACGCTGTTCGTGGGTGGACTGTGCATAACGCTTTTCCTGCTGGGGCTGGCCATGCATATGCGTGCGGGCTGGTTCAGCGTGCTGTTCGGGCTGGTGGGGGTTGTTACCGGCGTTTCCGGCGCACTCGTGGGTATTTTCCCGATGAACAACCTGGCTCCGCACGCGCGCGTTGCGATGACGTTCTTCAACATGGGGCTGGTCGCTACCCTACTCTTCTCGCTGTACGTCCTGTTCTCGCGGCGGCGCACGTTTCCCAAATGGATGCTGGTGCCCGGCTTGCTAACGACCGTATCCTTTGCAGGCTTTCTGTACCTTCCACGCCCCGACGCGCCGCCATCCGAGGAGTTATTAGAAACCGCGCTCCGCATGATGGCTAACCGTCCTGCCGTGTGGCCCATGGCGATATTGGAGTGGAGCGTGCTCATCTCTATTCTCTTGTGGGCGCTGGTAGTCTCCCTCTACTTGCTAGCCAGGTTGCCGGCTGTTTCCAACCCCGCCGTGGAGTAAGGACTGACCGGCAGGCCCATCTCCCGCGCCCGCAGCCAGCGCAGCATCACGGCATCGCCGCTCGCGCCGAAGCGGTGCGGGTCGTAGCGGGCGAGCCCAAGCGCGGCCCGCTTGGCGTCTATATGCGCCAGCGACCGCGCAACGATCTCCTCCGGGTCGCGCACGAACTCCAGTTTGCCGCCCACGCGTTGCTCCCAGCCTTGGCTCAGGAACTCCGTTACCACAGGGCTGGCCTCTACGGGGTTGTCGCCGCCGAACAGGGTGTAGATGCCTGATGCCACCAGGTACGCGCCGATGGAGATGGCCTTCTCGCTCATCCATTCGGGCGCGATGCCCACGCCCGGGATGTCGCTGATGTCCTCGCCCAGGCCGCCCTCGGTCGCCATCTGCGACAGCGCCGTGAGGATGCGCGAGTTGTCCACGCACGACCCCATGTGGAGCACGGGCGGGATCCCCAGCGCCTCGCACACCTCTCGCAGGCCCGGCCCCGCCCCACGGAAGGCCTCTTCGGGCGACAGGAGGCCGTACTTGGCGGCAGAAATCGCGCCGCACCCCGTCTGCACCACCAGCACGTCGTTGCGGATGAACTCGCGGACGATGTACTCGTGGGCCGCGTCGTGGGCGCTGGCGCGGGGGTTATTGCATCCCGCCACGCCCGCCACGCCCCGGATGCGCCCTTGCGCGATGGCCTCGTTCAGCGGGCGGAAGGAGCCGCGGTACACGCCGCCCATCATGTAGTTCAGGTATTCGTGCGAGAACCCCGCCACGATGTTGGACTTGAATTCTGGGATGCGGGTCTCGCCGCGATTGGGGTAATTGTCAATCGCCATGCGCACCAGGTCTTTGGCGATGGACAGCGCCCGCCGCTCGTCCATCTCCACGTGCAGGGCGCCGTGGATCTTCACCTTGGGCGAGGTGGTTACTAGTTTGGTGTGGAACCGCTGCGAGAGGGGGGCCAGCGCCTCCATGATGCACTGCACATCCACCACCATCATCTCCACCGCGCCGGTGAGGATGGCGAGTTCCTGGCTCAGGAAGTTGCCTGCCGTGCCCACACCTTGCCGCATCAGCACTTCGTTGGCCGTGCAGCAGATGCCCGTCAGGTTGATGCCCGCCGCGCCCTTGGATTGGGCGTAGGCGATGAGTTCGGGGTCCTGCGACGCGGCGACGATCATCTCGGACAGCGTCGGCTCATGGCCGTGCACGACGATGTTGACCGTATCCCGACCGAGGATGCCCAGGTTCGCCTGCGATTGCAGGGGCGCAGGCGTGCCGAATAGGATGTCGGTGATGTCCGTGGCCAACATGGAGCCGCTCCATCCATCGGCGAGGGCACAGCGCAGGCCGGCCATGAGGATGTGCTCGTGATCCTGGTCGTCGCCGATGTGGGTGCGGTGCAGCAAATCCACCACCTCGCGGTCAATCCCGCGCGGGGCAATGCCGAGTTTGTGCCAGATCTCCTGCCTGGGCCTGGGCGCCCGGCGCAGATAGGCGGCCTCTTTCCGTTGGGATGTGAACTGCTCCATCGCCTTGAGCGCCACGTCGCGGGCGATGTCCATCGTGCCGCGGTTCTCCGTCGCCACGCCCAGGAAGTGCGCCACCTCGCGGAGTTTGCGCTCGTCGCGGATTCGGTAGTCGGACGCTTCGCCCTCGGCGACGGCCAGAAGCGTGAACACCAGATCGCGCCCATGGTCAGAGTGGGCCGCCGCTCCCACGGCGATCATGCGCGCGAAGTTGCGGGAGGTAACGGTCTCAATCGTGGCCCCGCAGATGCCCGTCTGGCCGGGCTTGACCAGGCGGCACGGGCCCATGTGGCAGTGCTTGCAGCACGCGCCGACGCGCCCGATGGGGCAGGGCTTCATGGCCTCGGCGCGGCTGAACGCCGTGCTGATTCCCTCTTGCTCGGCGTAGTCCAGCAGGGTGCTGACGGCAGGATCAATGCTCTTTACGGTAGCCATGCGCTCTCCTTAATCGCAAGTGATCGGTATCGCAGGTGATCGGTTGCGCCGAATAACCGCGTGGGCGCCGGGCCAGATGGCGCTCATCCGGTCTTGCCGATGCGCACACGCCAGACATCCGGCCCTTGTTCCAGATACTCCCACGTAAACCGGCCCGGCCGCTCGCAGTGAAACGCATAGTAGAGCGGCTTGGGGTCGTGGTCGTTCACCAGCACAAACGCCTCGCCGGGTTGCAGGCTGTCAAACGTGGCGTCAATCAGCGGATGGCGCTGGGACGGCGGGACAGGGCGTATGTCCAGTTCCGCTTTGATGAATGGAAGGGTCTTTTGCTCCATGAGTGCCCATCTCCTGGCTACTTCAGATAGATGCCGCTCAACTGTTCCAGCATACGGTGGTAGGCCTCGTGCTTCCCCGGGCCGATGCGCTCGGCCTCCACCTTGTCAAAGCCCTCCAGAAGGCAGGCTTGCTGATCGTCCGAAAGGTGCATGTCCGCGATGACGTAGAGGATGTTGTCCTCCTTGTCAATGTGCTGGGCGAGCAGGCCGATGTAGTTGTGGGCGTTCTGGGCGAACTTCTGCGCCGCGGCCGGGTCGCCCGCCTTGTATGCGGGAATTGCGTCGGCCATGGCCCGCACGTACCCGCGTCCCTGGTCGTGCTCCAGGAGCATGACCGCGATGGGGCCGCCCTCGCGGGGCACGCCGGCCTTCTCCATTTCCACAAAGAGCAAATCCTCTTCCTTGCCGTGGTGGCATCGGTCGGCGAACGTGCGGATGAAGTCCACCAGTTGCTCCATGTGTTCCGGCGGGACGGCCTGACCGGCCTGGAGTTGGTCGGCAATCCTGCCCAGGATGCGCAGCCCCGTCTTGATGCCCTGGTGCTCTTCTTTGAGGATTTCGGTCGGTCTCATCGTCAAGCCTCCTATCATCGGGCGCTGGCCCGATTGTCAAGTTTCTTGTACATCCAGTATAGGGCGGAAGGGCGCTCTTGTATGTGACTTTCGTCGCCGCAAACAAACGTGCGACGCACTCCCGGGAGTGCGTCGCACGGGGTCTGTGGCCTGTTCGGCGCCGTCCTGCGCGGGCGAATCTCCGCGCTTGGGGCCTTACCGCACCTGGTACTCCAGGGTGCGCGCCAGTTTCCCGTTCAGGTACAGGTCAACCTTGTACTTGCCTACGGGCCAGAGTTGATTGTTGGTGAGGTCAAACGTCAGTGTGGCATCTCCGCTGGTCAACGAGGCCTCGTCAATCAGGAAATTGGGCTCCACGCCCTCCACATCCACCGCCGTCCACACCGCCTTGACCACCGTGTCGGATGGGGCATTCGCCAACTCCACGATGCAGTACACGGTGTAATCATCCTGGTTGAACGCGGTGGTCTCGGGACTGCCGCTTTCGTTGGGCGAGAGTTTGGCACTTCGGATGTTCGCCGTGCTCACGCTGAAGTTCACGCTGCACGCCGCCGCGACCACTGCCAGCACCGCCACGATCGCTAAGACAACCCACTTGCTTTTGGACAACCTGCTCTTGGACATCGCACACGCTCCTCATGGTGTTTTGATAGAGACCTTGGCAATCTC
>FWPV01001731.1_pt1 | contig 25073 bp, 17 predicted proteins | sample 2228371 | NCBI WGS metagenome assembly FWPV01 (sample SAMEA103939776, study PRJEB20133) | metagenome | reverse complement strand
GGCCTTCCATAAACGAAGCATGCTGGCGCTTTTGACTTTATATCCCAAAATGGGGGTGTCATAGGCCATGCCCCGCACCACGGTGCCGGGGATCCATCGCACATGGAATTTGCCATTGGCGTCCACATAAGACTCTGTATGGCCGCCGAGCTTGACATCATAAATCCGTTCGGGCCTCGGGAGTTCCCAGGGATTGCCCAACCGCAGCCATTTATCTGTATATTCCACCTGCCAGCCATCATGCATTTCCTGGTTGAAGATCCCGAATTCATAACGGATACCGAATCCGATGGCCGGAATCCCCAATGTGGCCAGGGATTCCATATAACAGGCTGCCAAACGTCCAAGGCCGCCGTTTCCCAATCCAGGCTCTGCTTCCAGATCCAGAATCACTTTTAGATCCAGGTTGAATTCCTTCAGCGCCGCCTCCATGGTGTCATATAAATCCAGATTGATCAGATTCATCCCCAAATGAGGGCCTGTAAGAAACTCTGCGGAAAAATAACAGACCGCCCGAAGCCGTTTCATAAAAAACGCTTCCACGGAATTCACCCATCGTTTCAGCATCCGGTCCCGGACCGCATAAGCCACGGCCAGGTAGCAGTCATAGGGCGTGGTGGTGGTCAAGGGTTTTCCGCAGGTGTAAAATAAATGTTCTGCAAGGGATTGTTTGATATCTTCAATATGCAGGCCCGTGCGGATATTGATCTGTGAACGGCTTTTTTTTTCTTTTTTGGAATTGATGTTCATGAAGCAAAATCCCCCCCGAAAAATGAATGCTGTTTTATTTTTTAAAACAAGCCTGATGCGGCAAAAAGGCATTTGAGTGTATGCCAACAATAATATCAATCAGTTATAGAATCAATAGGTTTTTTCAGAACAGTTTGCCCGCATTGACCTGCGTAAACCGACTTGCCAGAGGCATGTTTTTGCGCTATAGGGAATCATCGGGTACGAATTCGTCAAATAATTTACTGTAAAAATAACAGATAACAGGGTTAACTGCTTTTTAAGCAATCCCTTATAGAGATCATTTCAAAAGGATGTCCATCATTATGCCAGGAAATCGTAAAATCCTTCCAGGACCTGTGCGCGGCGGAGTCTGCTTTTTATTAATCGTGGTTAACACGGTTTTCTGGATGCTCCCCCTCTTTGCCTTTGGCATATTGAAATTTCTGATTCCGGCTCCCCCGATCCGGAAAATCATGAATGCAGCGGTGACATTTGTCTGCCGTGTGTGGAATATGGGAAACGACAAAATTTTCGATTTCCTGGTGCCGGTGCACTGGGATATTCAAGGCGTAGAACGCTTAAATCCAAAAGACTCTTATCTGGTGTTGTCCAATCATCAGACATGGGTGGATATTCTGGTGCTGGAAAAAATATTTTTAAACAAAATCCCGTTTCTTAAATTTTTCATTAAAAAAGAATTGATGTGGATTCCGGTGTTGGGTTTTTCCTGGTGGGCGCTGGATTATCCGGTCATGCAGCGGTATTCCCGGGAAATGCTTGAAAAAAATCCACACTTAAAAGGAAAAGACCTGGAAACCACCCAAAAAGCCTGTGAAAAATTTAAAGATATGCCGGTTTCCGTCATGAATTTTGTGGAAGGGACCCGGTTTACGCCGGAAAAACACAAACGCCAGCAATCTCCTTTTAAACATCTGCTCAGGCCCAAGGCCGGCGGTACGGCCTTTGTGTTAAACGCGCTGGGTGAGCAATTTAAAACCATTTTGAATGTGACCATAATCTATCCCAAGGGCGTAAAAACCATCTGGGAGTATGTCTGCGGGAAACTTGATGAAATCATTGTGCGCGTGGAACAGATTCCGGTCACAAAAGAAATTCTGGGGGATTATTTCAGGGATGAAGCTTTTCAGCGGCGATTTCAGGTTTGGCTCAATACCCTCTGGCGGCAAAAGGACCAACTCATTGATCATATTCTTTCTCAACGGGCGAACCCATGAGCGCTTTGCCGATTCCATCATTTTTTAATCCTGAAAACGTGGGGCAAATCCGACGGGTGCCTTATGAGGAACGGGCTGCCCAGGCCCGGGATTGGGCCCAAACCCACGGCATCCAACCGGCTTCCACAGACGTCTTTAAGATGTATCTGGTTTTGGTGGATATCCAGAACACGTTTTGCATCCCGGGGTTTGAATTGTTTGTGGCAGGGACCACGGGCCTGGCTGCAGTGGATGACACCCGGCGGGTGTGTGAATTCATCTATCGCAACCTCCACGTGTTGACCCAGATTTGCCCAACCCTGGATACCCATCAGGCCGCGCAGATATTTCACAGCATTTTTTTCGTCAATGACAAGGGCCAACATCCAGCGCCGTATACCCTTATCCGTAAACAAGATATTCACAATCATACCTGGCGGTTTAATTCCCATCTGGCCCAGAGCTTACATATCGATGCCGCATACGGCCAGGATTTTCTAAAACATTACACCCATGAACTCACCCGGGGCGGCAAATACGACCTAACCATCTGGCCCTATCACGCCATGTTGGGAGGAATCGGCCATGCCCTGGTGCCGGCTGTGGAAGAGGCCATTTTTTTTCACACCATCGCCCGATATAGCCAACCGAATTTTCTAATCAAAGGCAACCACCCTTTGACGGAGAATTATTCCGTGATCTCTCCGGAAGTGACCACTGGCCCCGACGGCCAGGCCGTGGCCCAGACCAGTGACTTTTTGTTCAACCTGCTCATGCATGCAGATGCTTTGATTTTTGCGGGCCAGGCCAAAAGCCATTGCGTGGCCTGGACCCTTGAGGATTTATTGCGGCAAATTCAATTACAGGATGAAAAAATGGCTCAAAAAATCTATCTCCTGGAGGACTGTACCTCGCCGGTGGTGGTTCCCGGGGTCATTGACTATACATCCCAAGCAGAAGAAGCTTTCAAACGGTTTGAAGAGGCGGGCATGCACCGGGTGCGATCAACAGAGCGCATTGAAAATTGGCCGGGGATCACGGTAAAATAATATGGACAACAGAAGCAACTCATTTTAGAATAAATCAAATAATGAATGGCGTGGGGCCATGCCCCGTGCAATTATTTTAAAAATCAATGAGGAATTCAAATGGCGCCGGAATATTATTACATGTGGGAATTTGTCACCAGCCTCACCATCATCATCCTGGTGGCGGCGTATATCATCCATGACAAGGTGAAGCAGCGGTATGAGGCCCTGGACGAAACAGAAAAAACCCGGCGGATTTCCCGTTTAAACCAATTCACCCAATTGATCCTGGGAATGCTTTGTGTGGGGGGCGCAACAGGCTGGACGATTTACATGAAAACCGTAAAAATATACATCAGCCCTGAACTGGAAGGGTTTCATAACTTTATCCCGCCCCTTGTCATGGGGGCCATCGGAGTCATATTACTCGCGATCAGCGCACCGAATTTTTTAAAAAAAGGATAAAACAGCACTCCGCCTATTTTCCGGCACGCTTCCGTGCCTTAGGCCCTTTTGGAATTCAGAATATCGCCTATGGACAGAATCAAACGCCCTTTAATTGATCCTGACGGGGCAGGGTATGACGGTTGTTTGATCTTACATACATTTTTTTGCAATACACCGCATACATTAAATATAACGACAGAAAAAAAATAATAAGGTCTCGGAATATGCTTTCCATGCTGATGGCCTCGCCCGATGACGGCGAGAAACATCCGCAATGAATATCCAGCCCACGGGCCGTATTATAAGCCAGGGCCGCGATGAAGGAAATCATCAATCCGTTGTATATGGCAACGGCGCCGGGAATCCAAAACCCCACGATGAGCATGCCGCCCACGATCAATTCCACCCACGGCAAAATAATGGCCGTCAGATTGATCAGGGAATCCGGCAGAATCTGATAATTATACAGCGCTTCTGCAAATGCAGCTGGATATAGAAATTTAGGCGCACCGGCGACAATGAAAACCACCCCCAGCACCAGCCGAATCACCAGGATCAATACATTGCGGGCAATTAGAAAATAATCCGGCGTCTGCATCCTGGCCTTTCCGGGTCGGACAGCGCTTCCCATTTCCGTGCCGGATAATTCGCATAAAATACCGCCGTTTCCGCAGGTGTTGGTTTCAAATTGCAGCACCGGATGGTCAATGCCGAAATGATGGAACAAATGATGCCTAATTTTTTCCGCCAAAATCTCCGTATCGCTGATCAATCGGTCGGATACGGTCAAATGGCAGGAAAAGGCGATTCCATTGCTGCCGAGGTTCCATGCGTGCAGATAATGGGCGGATTCGATTTCCGGATGGGATTCCAAGTATTCTTGAACGCGCTTTAAATCAAGGCCTTTGGGCGCGGCGTTCATCAAAATGGAAACCGCTTCCGTCAGCACGGACCAGCAATTTTTCAAAATAAATATTGCGATCAAAAAGGAAATCGCCGGATCCAGCCAATACCATGGTTTGACCAGCAGCACCCCGCCCACGATGAGCACTGCCGCGGAACTCAAAAAATCGCCGATCATGTGCAAAAAAGCGCCCCGGATGTTTAAATTGCTTTTGGAGTCCTGGTATAACAGCCATGCTGACAGCCCGTTTCCCGCAATCCCCATGCCGGCCATCAGGATCACCCATTTTCCGGAAACCTGTTCCGGCTGATACATCCGGCCCATGGCTTCATATAGAATAAAAATCACCGCACCGATAAGAATGGCCACATTCAGGAGCGCGCCGATGATTTCCGCCCGCTGGAACCCAAAGGTATGACGGATGGATGCGCCTTTGCGGCTGATTTGCAAGGAGATATAGGCGATGAAAAGGGCCGTAAAATCGCTGAAATTATGGATGGCATCCGATATGAGGGCAATGCTGTTGGCAAAAAAACCGCCGGCAAGCTGGACAGCAGGGATGATAAAATTCAAAAACAGGGTAAGGATCAAGCGGGTGGATGCGGCCTGGGTCAGGGACGGCCCATGGCCATGGCCGGCCTTGTGGGTTTGCTGACCTTCTATATTCCGGCCGGGTGCATTCATTTTTTGAGAAACAGAGGAAGCGTTGTTTTTATCCACGGATCTTATCCCCATTGTCTTGAACTTCCACGGGAAGCCGATGCTGTTTCCACAATGTCCATCCATCGACCAGCACCCGAACATCCGCAAACCCCATATCTTTTAAAAATTCCGCCAGCAAATGAGAAAGATTGCAGGTGGGGCCATCGCAATAAGTGATAATGGTGATATCGGGCGGAATTTTATCCATCACATCCATGATTTTTTCATCCGCCATCTCCCATGGAAGGCTTAAAGCGCCTTGAATATGCCCTGAGTCATAAAACGATGTGGGCCGCGCATCCAAAAACACGGCTTTATTTTGTTGAAATAATCGGGCAGCTTCTGTAATGGATATGGTGGATTGGGGATTATTCTGCGAGCGGCCCCATTCCAAGAACAACGGAAGACGGTCGTTTCGGAAGTGGTTGATTCCCAGCCCGATCATTCCGGCAATCAACAGAATCAAAGGAATCTGCCACAAGGCATACACAATAACCGGTTTTTGAATCTCCATGAGGGAAAAACCCATTTGAACCATTCAAAAAATTATATGACAATTAACTACAACCCGCAACCAATGTCAAGAACAGGTTTATGTTTTCAGGACATTCCAAAATGGAGCATCCCATCTTTACGTTAAGGCCCATCTGGCTGGATCCAACACAGGATGCCGTCATGGTCATTGATCAGCGGTCGCTTCCCCATGCGCTGAAAACCCTGAAGCTTCTTTGCGTAGATGATGTCATCCAGGCCATTGAGCACATGGCGGTCCGCGGCGCGCCGCTGATCGGCGTCACCGGTGCATACGGCATGTTCATCGCTGTTAAATCCCCCCGGCATTTGGCCATGGACAATACGTATCTGAAAACAGAAGCAACGCGGCTGATCCGTACGCGTCCCACGGCCGTCAACCTTGCCTGGGGCGTCAACCGGGTGCTGGATGCGGTTTTGGCTGAAAACTCCCATTCAGGCAGGATCAATACGGCACGGGAAACCGCCGGCCTGATTGCGGAAGAAGAGGCGGAAAATTCCAGAAAAATCGGGCGATACGGCCTTGAGCTCATCCGGGAAATATCCCAACAAAAATCCGGGCAGCCGGTGCATATCCTCACCCATTGCAATGCCGGCGCCCTTGCCTGTATCGAGCTGGGCACGGCCACCGCGCCCATTTATGCGGCATTTGAAGCCGGCATCGCGGTGCATGTTTGGGTGGATGAGACCCGGCCGCTGAATCAGGGCTCCCGGCTGACGGCCTGGGAACTGGGCGCGCGCGGGGTGCCGCACACGGTCATTGTGGATAACGCCGGCGGTCATCTCATGCAGCACGGCATGGTGGATATGGTGATTGTGGGAACAGACCGCACCACCCGCACCGGAGATGTGGCCAACAAAATCGGCACGTATCTCAAAGCCCTCGCCGCATGGGACAACCGCATTCCATTTTATGTGGCACTTCCCTCGTCCACCTTTGATTGGACCATCACCGACGGCGTTGCCGAGATCCCCATTGAAGAAAGGGAGCCAGACGAAGTTCGGTATATGCCGAATGCGGCCAAAATCAAAGAAAATCTTCTGCTGCCGGAATCAAGCCCTGCGGCCAATTATGCATTTGATGTCACGCCGGCGCGGCTTGTCACCGCTTTCATCACGGAACGGGGAATCTGCAAGGCAACCCCGGATGATATCATGCGCCTGTTTCCGGAAAAGCAGGCAAATAAGTTAACATTGCAGCCATCATGTTGTTTTCAACCATCGGAATAAGTGATGCTTACGGAACTAGAAAAAAAAATCATCGCCGCCATTCAGGACGATCTGCCCGTTTCCCAACGGCCGTATCTCGATATTGCACAAAAACTCGGCATTGGTGAAGACAAGGTGCTATCTGCATTAAAAAGTCTCCACGAACGCGGCATAATCCGACGTTTCGGCGCCACCTTGCGCCATCAGAAATCCGGATTCAACGCCAATGCCATGATCGCGTGGCAGGTGTCGGAAGACAAAATCGAAGCGGTTGGGAAACAAATGGCGCGCTTTGCCCAGGTCACCCACTGCTACCGACGAAATCCTGCCGCGGACTGGCCTTATAATTTGTATACCATGGTGCATGCCGCGGATGAAGACGCCTGCCGGGAAATCGCCCGACAAATTTCAGACATAACCGCCGTCAAAAATTATGCCGTGCTGTTCAGCCGCCGGGAATTAAAAAAAACATCCATGCAATATTTCAAGAGTACAGAAGATTTATAACCTGTGTCTTTGCCGACTGAAAAAACAACAGACCAAAACGCATGCCCTGCAAACACACAACATCATCAGGCACAGCGGCCTGCCCTACATTTAAAAATCTAATCCCTTGAAAAACAAATCCCCCCACATTTTGTTTATCAACCCCTGGATCCATGATTTTGCCGCCTATGATTTCTGGGCAAAACCTTTGGGCTTGCTCCAACTGGCCGCCATCTGCCGGATGCATGGGTTCCCTGTGTCTTATATCGATTGTCAGGATCGCTTTCATCCAAAAGCAACGCCCTCAGATCCGTGGGCCCGATTCGGCCGGGGCCCTTACCTAAAAACCCCCATTGAGACCCCGGCGGGTCTGAAAGGCATCAAACGCCGATACAGCCGGTATGGAATCCTGCCGGAATGGTTTCGGCAGGATCTGGCGGCGCTTTCCAAACCCGATCTGGTTTTGACCTCTTGTTTGCTCACTTACTGGTATCCCGGACTATTTGAAACCATCCGAAACGTCCGGGCCGTGTATCCGCATGTTCCCATTGGGGTCGGCGGGGTATACGCGACATTATGCCGCGAACATGCCATGGCGAATTCAGGCGCGGACATGGTGGCCAGCGGCCCCGGAGAAACGCAAATTCTGGATATCATCGGCCGATTCACCGGCGTTTTCCGAAGCATGGAAATCAACGTCAATGATCTGGACGCCTATCCTTATCCGGCTTTTGATCTTCAGCATCACATCGCTTATATCCCCTTGCTCACATCCACAGGATGTCCGTTTTCCTGCCATTATTGCGCATCCAATATTCTGCAGCCCAGACGTCTGCGGCGCAGCCCTCGGTCCGTGGTTCAGGAGATCAAATACTGGCACAGAACTTTCGGCGTTAAAGATTTTGTATTTTATGACGATGCGCTCCTGATTGACGCAAAAAACCATGCGGACCGAATATTTGAAGGCGTGATCCAGGAAGGTCTTGACATCCGGTTTCATACGCCAAATGCCGTGCATATCCGGGAAATCAACCCGAAAACCGCCAAACTCATGTTTGACGCGGGCATGAAAACCTTACGGCTTGGCCTGGAGACAATGGATTTTGAACACCGGGATATTGACAAAAAGGTTCGGGCTGAAGAATTTGTCAGGGCGGTGTCATATATAAAAGAAGCCGGATTTACAAAGGACCAGGTGGGCGCCTATTTATTGGTTGGCCTTCCCGGACAACATATGGAAGATGTTGCATCTTCCATCCGAACGGTTAAGCAGGCCGGCATCACGCCTATACCGGCCTATTATACGCCCATCCCCAAAACCCGGCTCTGGGATAAAGCGGTTGCCGCATCACGTTATGACCTTGCCGCTGATCCGATATATACCAACAATGCCGTCCAGCCCTGCCAGTCCGAAGATTTTGACTGGAGCGCGGTGACGCGGCTTAAAAAATTGATTACAGAAAATTAAATACAGCGGCCGGTTCTTTGTTTTCCCGTCACCTTCATGGCCGTTGCCACCACATTGTCCACTGTAAACCCAAATACATCCATGACGGTTTTTCCCGGGGCCGATGCACCAAACGTGGAAATGCCGATGACCGCGCCGCGGTCGCCGACATATTTTTCCCATCCCATGGGAAGCCCGGCTTCCACCGCCACACGGGCCGTGACATGGGGCGGCAGCACCCGGTCCCGATAATCTCGGGGCATTTTCTCAAACAGCTCCCAGGAAGGCATGCTCACCACCCGGGCCTGGAGTCCTTCTTTGGCAAGGATTTCTTTGGCATCCACGCAGAGGCTGACTTCGGAACCGGTGGCGATTAAAATCACGTCCGGATCACCTGTTGCATCCGCAAGCACATATGCACCGTTTGCCAACAAATCCGCCGGAGGATATTTTTCCCGATCTATCACCGGCAGTTCCTGGCGGCTTAGAATCAATGCCACGGGCGAATCCTTTGATTGGACGGCAAATCGCCACGCAGCCGCGGTTTCCGTGGCATCCGCCGGTCGGATCACAATGAGATTGGGGATGGCCCTCAGCGCCGCCACATGTTCCACGGGCTGATGGGTGGGGCCGTCTTCGCCCACCGCAATGCTGTCATGGGTGAACACATAAATCACCGGCTGTTTCATAAGCGCGGCCAAGCGGATGGCAGGCCGCATATAATCGCTGAACACCAAAAATGTGCCGCCGAACGGCTTGAGTCCGCCATGCAGAGACATACCGTTTAGGATGGCGGCCATGGCATGTTCCCGCACGCCGAACCGGATATTTCTGCCTTCATAATTTTTTTTTTGAAAATCCGAAGCGCCTTGGATGAGGGTGTTGTTGGAGGGTGCCAGATCCGCGGACCCGCCCACCAGCGCCGGAATATAGGGTGCCAGGGCGTTTAAGACCATACCCGAGGCCTTGCGGGTGGCCCCGTATGCGTGGCCTTTAAAATCCGGTATGGCTGTTTCCCAGCCATCCCTGAATTTGCCGGCCATCATGTGTTCCAATTGTTCGGCAAGCGCCGGATGCTTTGTTCTATAAGATTTAAACAAATCATTCCATTTTTGCTCCTCTGATTTTCCAATCTCCAAGGCTTTTCGGCAATGATTCAGCACCGGTTCCGGCACGCAGAACACCTCGTTTTCCGGGCAGCCCAGACATTTTTTGGTGAGCCTGACTTCTTCTTCGCCCAAGGGCGCGCCGTGAGCCTCTGCAGAATCCTGTTTATTGGGGCTGCCAAAGGCAATATGCGTGCGCAGCAGGATTAATGTGGGTTTTTGGGTTTCTTTCTTGGCCTTATCAATGGCCGCGCTGATGGCGTCTATATCATTGCCGTCGTGGATTTTCACCACATGCCAATGACAGGCCTGAAACCGCCGGGCCACATCTTCGGTAAAGGTGATCTCCGTGGGGCCTTCAATGGAAATTTTATTGTCGTCATAAATGCAGATGAGTTTTCCAAGCCCCAGATGCCCAGCCAGGGAAGCAGCTTCAGCGGAAATCCCTTCCATCAAGTCTCCGTCGCCGCAAAACACATAGGTGTAATGATTGACGATTTCATAGCCGGGCCGATTAAATAAAGCGGCCAGGTGGCGTTCGGCCATGGCCATGCCCACGGCATTGGCAAATCCCTGGCCCAAAGGCCCGGTGGTGGTTTCCACGCCGGGCGTATGACCGTATTCCGGATGCCCCGGGGTTTTGCTGTTCCACTGACGGAACTGCTTGATGTCATCCAAGCTCACATCATAGCCTGTCAGATATAAGAGACTGTAAAGCAGCATGGAAGCATGTCCGCCGGACAGCACAAACCGGTCCCGATCCTGCCATTTTGGATTTTTGGGATTATGTTTTAAATGCCGCGTCCATAACACATATCCTGCCGGCGCAAGCCCCATGGGCGCACCCGGATGACCGGAATCCGCTTTCTGAACCGCATCCATGGATAGGGTGCGGATGGTATTGACGCATTGATGATCAAGATAAGTTCCGGTTCCGGTCGTGCAGTCATTCATGGGGGGTCTCCTTTAAAGTTAAATTGTCAAACTTTTATTATAAAAAATTGAACCGTTCACAGCCGAATTTGAATTTTTGTCGGCCACGCGTCTTGGCCTGCCCTTTTCCGGGTCCGCGTCTTTTAAGGTCGGCAGGGACGCCGACCCTACACTAAACCCCATATTGATATATTCCTTTCCCGATATCAAATCTTCACATGGTTTTATTCTGGCTTCTGCCCCCTGAATTCTGTTTTTAAAGCGCCCTTAAAAATTCAGGTTTCAGCCGCACCCGGCCGGCCAGGGCCTCATCAATGAGGGCCAGAGTTTTTTGCTTGTCTTCGGGAAATTTGGCCCGAATGGGAAGATAATTGGACGCATGGTTGGCATGAAACAGCCCATTGGACAGTTCCGTATGCGCAATCATGGTTCGCAGCTCTTGCAGCATTTCCATGGGTTGGATCAAATGAAATTTCCCGGCGGCATAGTCCTGATACAGGGGGGTGCCGGGAATCAACATGAGGCTTAACGCGCCCACATATTCAGGATCAATCTGGGACAACACCTTTCCGGTTTCAATGGCATGGATTTCAGACCGTTCTCGGCCTGCGATCCCCAGCAACACGGTGATGGACAGCTTGATGCCCGCGGACCGGATTTTTTTGCCCATGTCGATCATTTTCTGAGCCGTGGCGCCTTTGTTGACATTTTTCAATGTCACATCATCTCCGGTTTCAAGCCCCATATAAGCGATCCCGAGCCCATGCTCCCGAAGCGCAACAAGTTCTTCCGGTGTTTTTAATTTGATTCCTTTGGTATTGGCATACACGCCCACCCGGGTCACCCAGGGCAGCCGATTTCTGATTTCAGACAAAATCCAGAGCAGTTTTTTTTGGGGCACAATCAGCGCATCGCCGTCGCATATAAACAAACGATCTTGGCGCCTGCAATATTTAGATGCAAATTCAATATCTTGTAATATAATATCATCCGACTTGAGCTTAAACAATTCACCCTTATACGCGCCGCAGAACGTGCATTTATTATGGGAACACCCCACCGTCACCTGAAGTAGAATACTGTTGGCTTCGCTGGGCGGCCGGATGATAAACCCTTCATAATGCATTTTTTTCCTCCGTTTTTTCCCTCTGGGGTGAAAAACCCGAGGGTTAAACTCATTATAATGGTTTATTTGAAAAAATTCAGACAACTAAAATATATATAGGAGGGCTTTGAATTCAAGTCTTATTTGCGCATAAAAAACGGGATGCCGGTTACCCGCATCCCGTTTCATACGTGTTTCTTATTTATAAAAAAATTAATAGCCTTTTGCTTTCAGGTCCTTGACCACATCCACATAAAACCCGGGCGCATCAAACCCCGGGGTAATACCGAACACCTGGTCCACTATATTAAAATGATCGCACCCCACGCTGTACCAGGCCGCGTCCTGAACCCCCCGGAACGTGCCCCATTTGGCGCTGGACACGCTCACCAATCCGTCATTTGCGCCTTCATAGGCCAGCAACACCAGCCAGGTGGGCTCTAAAAAAAGATTGGGGCATGAGGTTTTGCCTTTGGCGGCCCAGCTTTGATAATAAACGCCGGATTTATTGGGCGTGTTGGGATTAAACACCTCCTGCATATAGGATCGGGTCAGATTGTATCCATTTTCCAGACTGTTGGGATTTGTATCACCGAAAATATACGCATATACAAAATCAAGGGTATCTCCCACAAGCCATTCCAGAGAATCCGGAACAATACCGATGATGACATCCGCAATGGCGCTTCCCCGATGAGGCCCGGCAATACTGGTGTAGGACGCCACATAGGGATACAGCCCCAGGTTGGAAATGGCGTCCCGGGTGTAAATGGTGCCGTGGGAATGGGCAATGATGTTGAGTTTGGCGGCGCCTGTGGCGGCTTTGATCTGTAAAAACTGTTTTTTGAAGGATTCTGCCTTGTTGCGGGTGCTGTCCATGCCGTTGACCGAGGTGATAAAAACTTTTGCGCCTTCATCCCGCAGGGCTTGCGGAATCCCCCACCAATAATCCACGATGCCTAAAATTTCCGCCGAAGCGCCCATGCCGTGGGCCAAGACAATGGGATATTTGGTTGCGCACGCCGTGCTGGCGCCTCCCGCCCATCCAGCGCCTGGAATCATTGCCAGTGAAACCAGTACCGCCGCCAAAAACCATAAACATATTCCCCCTGAATTCCCCTTCCCGCGCTGCGATCTCATGATCATCTTTTGCTCCTGCAAATGGGTTTTGATTGTTAAATCATGGATCCTTTGTGTAACCACTGTTTGCCTTAAGCTCCCATATGCCCTGGCTTGGAAGAAAAAACAATCAGGGGAAACCTGAAATCCGGGTTCGAAAACCCTGAATTTTGCTGTCGGCCACGGCCCATAAAATTTAATTCATGATTCGGTTTTCAAACTTTTTTTACAAAATGAATCCATATAGAAAACAGTTCAAGAACCATTCCCGCCTCCGTCATTCTTCCAGCGAAGTCAAGCCTTCCTTCAGGGCGATCTTGGTGAGCTCGGCCACGCTCTTGGCATTCAGTTTCCGCATGATCTGCTGACGGTGGGTTTCCACGGTCTTGACGCTCACGCACATTTTTGCGGCGATTTCTTTGGTGCTCAAGCCTTCGGCGATCATCTGGAGCACTTCCCGCTCCCGGGCCGAAAGCTGGGAGGCCAGGGAGGTATCGCTGCCGGCCAAGATGCTGGCATAGTCTTCCATGATCGTGCTGGCAATGGACTGGCTCAAATAGTTCTGCCGTTTGCTGACAGCCGTAATGGCGGCAATAAGCTCATCAAAGGCGCAGTTTTTGAGAAGATATCCCGAAACCCCTGCCCGGAGCATGCCGGTAATATACCGTTTGTCCGAATACATGGACAAGGCGATGATTTTTGTATCCGGCAACTCCGCCTTGATCTGCCGGGTGGCTTCAATCCCGTTTAATTCCGGCATGCTGATGTCCATAACAATAATATCCGGCCGTAGTTCCAATGCCAGCCGCACTGCCTGACGGCCGTTTTCCGCCTCACCAATGACGGTCATGTTTTTCTGCTGATCCAGCAGGGTTTTCAATCCATGCCGGGTAATCTGATGATCGTCTGCCAGCAGGATGCGTATGGTCATGGTTACCCCCTGATTACAAACCTTAGGCCAGGCGTCCCGACCTGTTGATTTTGGGTTTTTGTAGGGCAGGCGTCCCGGCCTGCCGGTTTTCCGGTCGGCACAGAGGCCGACCCGACGAAATCCCAAAAAATCATACCCCATTTTCCTCTTTCATGGGGCATAAAATCGTCACTGCCGCGCCCATGCCCGGCGATGATTTGATCTCCAGCCGACCGCCCTGGTGGGCCAATCGTTCCCGGATGGAAAACAGGCCAAATCCCCCTTTTTTAATATCTTTTTTTTGTTTAGACGCCTCAAATCCAATGCCGTTATCCTTGATCACAATGCGGACTTGGTCCTCTTCCCGCGAAATGGAAATGCTGGCCCGGGTGGCTTGGGCGTGCTTCACCATATTAAAGAGCAGTTCCCGGACCGCCTGAAACAACAAAATGCGCAAGCCCTCTTCAATGGGTTTATATTCCATATCATCAATAAATTCAACTGCAATACCATGCTGTTTCTGGGTCTGCTCCGCTAGCCAATCCAGGGCCGCCTCCAACCCCAGGTCATACAAAATAGGAGGGCTCAGCTCAAAGGTGAGGGTCTGGGTGTCTAAAATGGATTGGCTGATGAGATCATTGATTTCATTGAGCTTTTCCACACCACGGGCGTCTAAAATTTGATCTTTTAACAACCGCAATTTCATGGATGCATGAGCCAGGGCATGGCCGATGCGGTCGTGAAGATCCACTGCAATACGCCGCCTCTCCCGCTCCTCGGCCAAAGACAATTCCGATGACAAGGACCGGAGCTGGGCCTGATACCGGAGGGCTTCTTCCTCCCGTTTGGCCGACATTTCCCGGATTTGTTTTTCATTTTGGATCACATTTTCATACAGCCGGGCATTTTCAAGGGATATGGCGGCCTGACCGGCCAAGAGTTTGAGCACTTCCACCCGCTCCGGCGTAAACACCGCACTGGCGATATTGTTTTCCAAATACAGCAATGCCACCAGATCCGAATGATGGATCACCGGTAGACACAAGACAGATTTGGGCTGATATTTGATGGCATAGGCGTGATGAGTGAATTCGCCCGTGCGCGAAGCGTCATCCAGGACCAGGGGCATCCGGGTCCGTTCCACATAATTGAGCACCGGCAAAAACAGATCCATCCGACTGTCCGCGGGCTGGGATGTGTATATTCTGGTTTCCGGTTCATCGGCGGTGGTTTCGGCTTTCAAATAAATGCGGTTGGAGGTGATGGTTAAAAACTGGACTTTACGGGCGCCGGCGTTTTCCATGACGATTTTCATCAATTTTTTCAGCAGCTCATCCAAAACAATTTCTGTGGAAATCATCCGAAGGGAGGTCATGATGGAATCAAAATCAATGGAAAGCCCCTCCTGCACGGGCCGGGCCCATGCCTCGGCCTGAAGCATGGGGGCGTAAGCTTTGGTGAGGGAGGCCACTTTTGTCGTAGCGCCCCATTGGCGAAAGCTTTTTCGGGCGTCTTCAATAAAGGGCGCGGCAATCCGGGCAAACCCTCTGGAAATATAAAACACCGCCGCTCGTTCATTGGCAATGGCGTGGTTCTGAATGAATCCATTCTCCTTTGCCGCAGCAACCGCGTCTTGATAGCGCCGCATGGCTTCCAGGTTTCTGCCCGCGATCTTGTGCACTTCCGCAAGGAGCAAAAAATATTTGTCCGAAAAATTTTCAGGACATTGCCGGTTAAGCTTTTCCAGTTTGCCGCAAAAAAATTTCAGTTTCATGTAATACCACCAGCGGAGGCCGCGGGGAGTCCGGTCATAGACCGCCGCCAATACCAGGCCGTAATAAAAATAATACTCCGGGATCACAATGGTGCCCAGATGATACATTTGAAGCCGGGCGCATTTGCGGGCGGATGCCAGGGCCGCCTGATAATCGCCGGTGATATATTGAAGCCTGAGCATGAGGAGGTGATGGCGGAATAAAATAATTTTAATGTCATCGGCTTCCATATTCCGGATATGGTCCACCTCGCTGAACAAATCATCTTCTAACCCGGAAGGATCCCGGGTTTTTCCTTTCAGGCTTTTGACCCATTGGCGCACGGAGATCAAATAATTGAGGGCGCCGGAATCTTTGGACTGCTTCACAAACTCATAATACCGGTCACAATCGTCGGCGATCTGGTCCAAGGGCGCGCCGCCGGCAATATGGCAGATGATCAGCATCTGGATATGATAGATGGAATAATTTAAATCCCCGGATTCCAGGGCCGCCTTAATGGCTTTCCGGCTGTAGGCGATGCCTTCGTTGACATGGCGGGTCCAGATATTGATGGCGCCGCCGAAATACAACAACACTTTGGCGGTCATGTCCGGGCCCCCGAACCGCTCATTGGCAATCAGCGCAAGCCTGCCAAAGGCGTAGCCGGTTTTATAATCCTGGAATATGGCGCACAATGCCGCGCCGTAAATCACATAGGCAAAGGGCGCATACATGGAATTGCCGTATTTGAGCGTCAGTTTAAAAATTTTCAACGCCAGATAAGAGGCCAGATAGGGGGCGCAAAAATAGGCGGACAGGCCCATGTTCATGAGCATCTTTAAAATCAGCAAAACCCGCGCGTCTTGAATCTGTCCCATCTCCATCAAGGCCTGGATATCCCGGCCGTATAGCCGCATTTTTAATGCCATCATGACGGCCAGCACATCCGCCACCCTGACTTTCCGGGGGAGCTTGACGTCCAGTAGCCTTAACCCCTCCATGCCGATACGGACCGCTTCCTCGTGCTTGGCGATCCCCGCCAGCATAATCATTTTCTGGTTATACAGCCCGGCCTTGTCCTCATTGGTTTTGGCGCGTGCCTGAAGCTGTTCAAAAAGAGATTCTGCGGCATCCACGTTGTAGCAAAGATATTCGCATTCCATACGGTGTTTTTTTAAATCAAAAAAAAGCGCGTAATCGGTCTCCCATGAATGCTCAGAAAGGAATTCCTCGCCGGTCTTGAAATAATCAATGGCTTGGCGGAACGCCGCGGCGTCTTTGGCTTTTTTGCCGGCCGCCAGGTTGAGTTCCGCCATCCGCCGGCGTTCCCTGGGATCGGTCATAAGGTCTTTGCCGTGGTTTACATGGCTGAGAATCTGAAAAATCCGGTTCACCCGATCCGCCGGATCGGCCTGGGCGAGCATGATCTGGCCGATGCGAAGATGGAGCGTTTTTTTTTGGTCATCGGGGACCTGGGAATAAAATGCCTGGCGGACTTTATCATGGATAAAATCCAGCACAATATCGTCGGTCCAGTCGGATACAGGTCCATGTTTGATCCCGTAAACCGGATCGGTTGTCAGGACATTGGGCGAAAATTTCAACAGATTCCGATACACGTCCCCTACCGGCATAATAAATCCCAAGGCCAGCGGCTCCCGCAGATCCGACAGCACTTCTGCAGCGGATTTGCCGGACACTTGGGAGAGCATGGGCAAAGAAAACCGGTTGCCGATGCAGGCCGCGATCTTAAGGGTTTGTTGCGTGTTGTCCGAGAGTTTGAACACCTTGGCGGCCATATAATCAATCACATTGTCTGTAATCCGCTCCCCGGCGATTTTTTGGGGATCCCATTGCCACCGGCCGTTTTCATAATCATAGCGCAACACGCCGTCCTTATGGAGCGTTTGAAGAAACTGACGGACAAAAAACGGATTCCCCTGGGTCTTGTCATAGATCATTTGCGACAAGACCTGAACATCGGCCGGATCGGCCTGCACGGTGTCGGCGATTAATTGTCGGACGTGGGGTTCAAGAATAGGCTTGAGGGTCAGGGTCTGAAAGGGGATGCCTTTTTGCCGGATGCGTGACAAAACTTTCTGCAAGGGATGGCCGGAGCTGATTTCATGGTCCCGGTATGCGCCGATCAGATAAAAATAACGGGTTTTGGTGCCCGTGAAAAATGCCTCCATCAAGGACAGACTGGCAGGATCCGCCCACTGCATATCATCAATAAATATAACCAAAGGATGCTCCCGGGCGGCCAGGGTTTGAATAAATTTTTCAAAGACCAGATGAAACCGATTCTGGGCTTCGGCAGGAGAAAGGTCTGAAACCGGCGGCTGTTTTCCGATGATAAGCTCCAGCTCCGGAATCACATCCAAAAGCACGCCTGCATTCATGCCCAGGGCGGCCAGGATCCGCTGCTTCCATAAATTGATTTTTTCCGCTGGCTCGGAAAGAATCTGTTTCATCAAGGACTGATACGCAGAAATCATACCGCTGTATGGAATGTCCTGCTGAAGCGGGTCATACCGGCCCCATGTGAAACACCCGCCCTTGGCGATGACATGGTTCTGAAATTCAAGGGCAAGCCGGGATTTCCCGATGCCCGAATATCCGGCGATCATGGTGATGCACAGCATGCCCGAAGCCGTCCTGTCATATTCGTCCATGAGCATGGCCAACTCCACATCCCGGCCGTATAACCGGTTTGGGATGCGAAATTCTTCGGAAACATCCCGGGTGGCCAATTCAAATGAATCCAAACGGCCTTTTTCTTCCAGCTGGCAAAGACATGAGCGCAAATCAAACAACAATCCAAAAGCGCTCTGATACCTTTCTTCCGGAGATTTGGAAAGAAGCTTTAAGACGATGGCGGAGATCACGGGCCCGATATCAGGGCGGATGGTATAAGGCGCCGCAGGATACCGGGCCATGTGTGCATGGATCAATTCCACGGGATTTTGGCTTGAAAAAGGCGGAGCGCCGGTGAGGATCTCATAAAAGATCACGCCCAATGAATAAAAATCCGTCCGAAAATCCACCACCCGGTTCATACGGCCGGTTTGTTCCGGCGACATATAAACCATCGGATCCATGGCTGGACACAGGATGCTGTCTTCCGCTGTTTCAGAACCACCTGATTTTTGATCCAGACGGATTCCGGTTGAAAATGAATGGACCCACACATGGGCTGTTTCAGGATCAATGGCCATGCTGGCGCTGGTCAGCCCCCCATGCACCAGACCTATTTTATGAAGATCCAAAACAGCCGAGGCCAGACCCACGGCGATTTTTAAAAATTGATCCACAGGAACCGGATGGTGCCGGGAAATATACTCTTTTAGGACAATCCCCCGGGTTTTTTCAAGAATAACGGCAACCCCCGGGTGTTTGGGATCAGTCAGTTTTTCAACCCCCAACACCTCTGCCACATGGCGGGAGTCCGATTTTTTCAGGGGCAGAAAATTCTGATAGAGTTCATCCAGATCTCCATCCGGATAAACGGATGCAGGAAAAAAAAGAATTTCCACCGGCCGGGATGAAGACAGGTGACGGCCGCTGATCCTTTTTATATCATTCAGCGGCTCTGGATGTTGTTCAATCTCGTATCCGGGGAGAAAGCGCATTGGTGAAATCCTGCTGAACGTCTATCATTATTAAATTCAACGTTCACAATGATCAATTGACACTTATCAATTCTTTATCTATAAGCTTTTGCTGGATATCATCGCCTTTTGCCACGCATAAATCCTATAGTGAAAAATTGATAATTGTAAATTGTGAAGTAAATCAAGACCCTGCCGCCCCGATAAAGAAGCACCCGCCGCCACCGCCGCCTTGTTTTTTGAATGTTGCCCGGATGGTATGATCGGCAAGGACATTTTCAAATGTATAGGAAGAGACCTTGCCGACGGATGCGCCGTCCACGGTCACTTCTGAAATCTCATATCCGGATCCGGGTAAAATGGAATATGTTTGATGGCCTTTGTCAAACACCAGGGTTTCACCCGGCGGGGAAACAGCGCCGCCGCTGCCGGCGCTGGCGGTAATGGCATGCACTTTGACCAGGTCCGAGGCGTGGCGGCCAATGGCCAGCCGGGTGGCGGGATCGCCGATCAAATTAAATGAGATTAAAATATGATCCGACACACCGACGTAATAGGCGTCAATCTTTGCCTGGGTGGTGATCACGCCCAGGCGGTTTTCAGAATTTAGAAATATTTTTGAAAAAATAAACTGGCTGAGCAGTTCATGCTCCCATGGATGGGACAGGCCGCTGGGCGCAAAACAGGCCATGGCCCCTTTGTCCGGCGCTTTCACCCATTCTTCAGCCAGGCTGTATTGAAGGGGCTGGGAAAAATATCCGTTCAAACAATCCAGGGCCAGCACAAAGGTCAGTTTATTTTTATTGGTCATGGGCGATAAATCCGCCGGCTCCAGAATATAATGCCCGCCGCCGAACGGTTCGGCGCCCCACCGGGTCACATCTCCGTGCCCCACAAAATTAACAAGCAGCATGCCCTGGTTGACCAGGGTCTGAATGTCTTTGGTGGCATTGTCAAGATTCGGGTAAAACCGCGTATATACTTTTTCAATGGCATATGCGGCCGGCAAATAACCAACCAGGCTGTCGCTTAAGGCTTCAAAGGCCGGGTCATCATCATCTGCCACAAACAAGGCCCTGGTGGAATTCTGATGCCGGGTGGATTCGTAGCGCATGAGCTTGGTGACAATGGCCGACACCGTGGCGGAAGAATCGCCGGGAATCCGTCCGATATAAAGCTCCGGCACCCGGTCGTCCCCGTCCACGCACCCATACCAATTGTCCGACGGGGTCAACCCCAGGTCAGGGGTTTTGTCCAGATACACGGGCACGATATTTTGTTTTTTGGCGCCCAAATAATGGCGGTAATCCAGATTGGCGTCTCCGGCCAGCAGCACATATTGGGGTCTGGGAAGATCCCATTTTTCATGGGCGTATTTTAAAAATTCCCGAATGGCCTCAGGATTAAAAAACCCAAAAGAAAACGCATCATAGATGTCTTCAATGTCCGCCATTTTCACGATCATGTTCTGCCGGCGCCGCAATTCCGCCAGATTCTCCAGCGCGGCCATGAAATCTTTGGAGGTAATGATCACATAATCGGCTTTATTGGCAGTGCGCCGCAAATCCGAGAGCTTTCGATACACCAGTCGATTCGGAGACAAAATTTTTGAAGCATCTATCGCCAGATAGGTTTTTTCCCCGCCTGCGTGGGCAAAGGACACGGCAAATTTGGATTGATCCGCCTGGACCTGGATGTTTAAGATGCGTTTGGGCGCTGCCGGATCCGTGATGTCAAACACCCGGATGGTTTGACTGCTAAATCCTTTAACAAGGGCTTTGACCGGTTCGGTGTGGGGAAGGGTGAATCGAAGCATATTGTTGACAGCGGTAAGGGACCGCACATAATCCACCTCGATCCGGTTAAAATACACCACATCCGGCGCGCCGCCGGTCTGCTTGCACTGGATTTTAATACGGTTGGAACCCGGGTTTAAAAGGTTCTGGGCCAACTCGCCGGATTGGGCGTGGGCCGTATTCCCGGTCCAGATCTCATCGCTGACAAGGGTGTCATTGACCGTGACCACGGTATGGTGGGTTGCAGAGGACGAACCGGCGGACCGGCCCTGGAAATATACGGTCACCACTGCGTTTTCGGCATTTTTCACCGGCGAATAAATATCAAAGACATACTCAACGGTCTGAGGGGATGTTAATTTTTCCCAAAACCAGTAATCCGCCTCCGGCGCGCCCGGGGTTTCGCCCCAGATGACATGATTTTCCTCCATGATCCGCAGATCTTTAAAAGTCGTTTGCTCCGGCAGGGTTTGAGCGCCGCCGCCATCGGCCCAAACCATGGACTTGCCCGTTTCATGGCCCCAATACAACCAATACACATCCGTGCCGGTATATGGATTGTCCATGCCCTGGGCATAAAATTCAATGGTATCAGACACGCCCAGAACAGCTCCGGTTGCAGACACGATTATGGGAATTTCCTTGTCCATCCGAAACATGCGCAAGGTGGCGGGATGGATGGAAGCCGGATCAACACCGGCGTTCTGCATGTCCCGGCCGGACACCCGGTAGATGCCGGCAGCCTGGGTTTCAATTTTAATCCCTGAATACCGGGGCCGGGGGTCGGTGAGTGCGGACGCTGCATCAGGATAAAAGTTTAAGAGGGAAAAAATAAAAATAAAATATCCGATGATCAAACGATAACATGCGGTAATAATAATCGCCTCCTTAATTTCAGATTCAGGGGTTTTATGGATACGTTTTTTGGGTTTTGGATGTTTCCACTTCAACGGGTGGTGCAGACCCCGCGGCCGCCGGTTTTTTGATGTTCGTCGGCCAGGTCACTGCAACTGCTGTTTTTAGGGTTTTGTAAGGCCGACGTCACAACCCGCCGTTTCCTCCCAATCCTTCGAATAGGGCAGGCGCGTCCCAGCCTGCCAATCTCAGGGTTTTGCAGGGCAGGCGTCCCGGCCTGCTGTCTTCAGGTCGGCACAGAGGCCGACCCTACGACAAACGGTTCATACTGATAGAACAGCCGATCCTGTAATTCATGCGCCCGATCCCCTCGTCGGCCAGGCTGCCACGATTGCTGTTTCTTTTATCACCCTAAAACGGTATATCATCCCCTCCCATGCCGCCAGGGGGATGGCTCAACTCCGGCTTGGGTTCTGCAGCCATCGGACTTTCAGCATACGGTTCAGACGCCGACTCCACGCGGCTAACTTCCCCGCCAACCCCTTTGGCATCCAGCATAAGCATATCTGTGGCCACGATTTCTGTTTTATACCGGGTGGTCCCATCCTGTTCCCAGGACCGGGTCTGAATCCGGCCTTCCACATAGACCTGCTTGCCTTTGGAAAGATATTTCCCGCAGATTTCACCCAGCTTGCCAAAAACCACAATATTATGCCATTCCGTGCGTTCTTTTCGCTCGCCCGTGGCTTTATCCGGCCAGTCCTCGTTGGTGGCCAGGGTGAAATTAACAATGGCCAGTCCGCTCTGGGTGTACTTTACATCCGGGTCCTTTCCAAGACGGCCGATAAGCATCACTTTGTTTAATCCTTTGGCTGCCATATATTCCCTCGCTTTTGGTTATCATCATTACATACAGGGGCAAAACAACAGCTATTTGAGCGGCTTGATGGTTTTTAGAACCAAGTTTTGAGCCATTTCCAAATCCCCTTTCCAACCGCTGAGCCATAAACCCCTGACCCATTGCACCTTTTTTATTAACCTAGTTATTTTCTTTTTTCTTTTTATCTGTCACCTGACAGGCGTCTTTGACTCAGGTGGATATGCCCAACCGCGGCAGAATCCACGCCTGAAGCGCGTACCAGATGATGAGGATGAAAACAATAATCAGCAATGTATTCATCTTTTGAGCTCCTTTTTTATTTCGTACTCATACTCCTGCTCGTGCTCGTACTCGGTTTCTGAATCTCGATTACGATTACGAGAACCATCCGCCCAAAGGCTGGACTGAGCAGGATGAATTTCCTTAACAACTATCGATCCCGTTGATGCGTATATCCGCAAACGACCGGGCTGAATTTCCGTGCATGTGCACGTTAACGTTCACGTAAACGGATTTATCCAGCCTTGATTTTCCATATTGTGTGTCGAAAATAAATCCCTGATTTTTTTCTCCCCCACCGACCATCCCCCGTCAAGGGGGGGGAAATTTGAAAGTATGTATTACTTTAACTGTTTGAAAAAGATTAATAAATCCCACCCGACCTCCCTTTTTCAAAGGGAGGAGCACTCTTCTTCCCCCTTTGAAAAGGGGGATTGAGGGGGATTTTATGAGATTTTTGTCTAAAATGAGAATATTTTTTCAACCAACTAAAACATTAAAAACTTCAACTCCAGGAACTGCCTTGACCGAACCTGATCGAAGCTCCGCCAACCGCTTTTTAGCGACTTTCGCCCATTTCTTGTCGATATCCGTCTCTGGAGGATTCAGACTTTTCAATAAAGAATCCACAATCAATGCCCGCTCCTCAACTGGCAAAGAAAATGCTGCTTCAATTAAATCCTTTGTCTTTATTGCAATCTTCCTATTTTAATGTTTTAAAAACATTGATGAGTAATATGCTATTCTTTTTCTGGATTGCAGTCAATATGACAAATCGTTGCCGGTTCAACGGTTAATAGCATCACATACCCAATCTCTGAGCCCTGGTTCCCAACCGTGAACCCCTGAACCGTTGAACCTTTTTAACCTATCGATGCGGAAAAACTTTTCCAAATTTTATTAAAAACCTCAACTCCAGGAACTGCCTTGACCGAACCTGAACGAAGCTTTGACAATCGCTTTTTAGCTACTTTCGCCCATTTCCTGTCCATATCCCTCTCCAGATGATTGATATGCTGTTCTTTTTCTGAGTTGCAGTCAAAATGAAAAACGGGACGTCTGAAACATCAGACGTCCCGGTAATGTTTAACAACCTAAGTTAAGTTGCAGGTGTAGATCAATATCCAAGCCCGCAGGTGCCGTTATTCACCATGGTTACCGTGCACAACAGATAATAGTCATAGAAATTGGACTTGCCGCCGGCTTCCGCAGTCAACCGAACCCGGATATTGGCCGCATACTGCATGGGATAGATCAGGTCTGTGGTGGCCACGCCATTCGTGGTGGTTTTGGGACTGACCACCAGGTTCCCCTGGGGCGGGTCTAAAACGCCGTTCCCATTTATATCTTCGCCCAAATCCAATATCCCATTGTTATTGGCGTCTTCGGTTCCAGCCATGACGCCGCCTATCTCATACATATTGCCGTCCTGGTCCACATCATCTGAATACCAAGTTATACCCAAAGTTCCTACTCCAGGACAAGGAATAATATTGCCTCTTGTGTTGTTTGGGCCAGTATTATCATAGCAGTGTATTGTTAAATCCCAATCCCTATCTTCATCAAAGGCAATGGACTTGACGCTGAAGAAAATTGGCGTTCCGTCCGCCACCGGGTTGCCGTTGATGTCCACGGCAATGCCGCTGACACCCACCTGTAAATGCCCCTGGGTCAAAGCAGGCGCAGGAAGGGCCTGCAAATTCACGCCCACACTCACATGATGCACCAAACCGGCGATGGTCAAGCTACATGCCCCTAATGATGGATTGGTAAATGCCTGGTTATCCGCTGCTTCAATGATCACATCGCCGATGTTATCGCTGGGGATGGACCCGGCATGGAAATAGGAAACGCATCTGCCGTCCGAATCGGTTACTGCAAAGCTGGGGGATAAATACTCACTCCCGCCCGGCCCCTGAAGAACTCGGAAATAGATGATTTTATTGGCCACTGGATTGTCCGATGCATCCAGAACCCTTGCCCGGATGGTAGATATGCCGGTATTCACCGAAATCACGCCCG
>FWPV01005529.1_pt1 | contig 25084 bp, 25 predicted proteins | sample 2228371 | NCBI WGS metagenome assembly FWPV01 (sample SAMEA103939776, study PRJEB20133) | metagenome | reverse complement strand
GAAGGGCACTTCCCATTCCACCAGCTCGTTGACTTTTACAACTTGCCCCGAAGGCATGGTGAAGGTCTCTGAATCCGGCGCGCTGAAGTCCACGAAATGCCCTGCGCGGCCGCCGCGCTCGACCTTGAATTTCACCTTCTTGCCCTTGAGCGCCGCGTTGAGGTCGGCCAGCGCCGTTTCGATGGCCGGATGCATGCGGGCGTAGATGCCGTCAATCTCCGGGTTGTTGGCAATAGACTTGAGCGTCACGTGCGGCACGGTCTTGTATTTGAAGCCTGAGCCCACGCCCTCTTCCGGATGCGCCAGTTCGTAATAGTCGAAGACGGCGGTCATCAGGCGCTGGCGGGCGAGCGTCAAGGCGACGCGCGAGGTGTCGCAGGTAATCCAGCGACGTCCCCACTGCTCAGCCACGTAAGCCGTGGTGCCGCTGCCGCAGGTCGGGTCGAAGACCAGATCGCCCGGGTCGGTGGTCATGAGGAGGCAGCGGGCGATGACTTTGCTGTTGGTTTCCACAACATAGCGCTTGTCGGTCGCGAATCCGGCAAAGCCTGTATCCATCCACGAGTTTGTCATCGGTACAACAGGATAGTCTTCGACGAATCGGACGAAATTCAGCGTGTTACCAGATAACTCGATTCTATTGCCACATTTCAGCCTCTCCATACCGACTGGGTAATTGGCTTTCCAATGGCTTGTTGGCTTCGGTCTAAACACGTTGCCCTGGAAAGGAAATGGCGTGTCCTCCGAAGCGGCCCCCTGGCTTTGAAGATTATCGAGTCGGTAAATGTGTGCACCCGCAGGCAAGGTATCAGCACCTTCCCGTTCTTCGCGTGTCATGGGCCTCCTTGTGCCATCTCCCAACTCCAAGTACTTGTAAGCCTCATCGCCGCTCCGTAGATTGGTTTTCTCAAAAAACAACTGGCGGTATTTCAGATGTGCTTTGTCCTTTGCATACCAGAGAATGTAATCGCCTACCCTGCTGAGCGCGGATGTCGCAAATCCGCTCGTCGTCGCAAAGTAAATCTGAGAGACAAAAGTCCCCGCCCCAAACACCTCATCCATCAGCTCCCTTACGTGGTGCACATTCTCATCGCTGATCTGCACGAAGATGCTGCCGCTTTCGGTCAAGAGTTCCCGCGCCAAAAGCAGGCGGTCCCGCAGATACGTGAGGTAGGAGTGGATGCCGAGTTCCCATGTGTCGCGGAAGGCTTTGATCTGCTCCGGCTCGGCGGTCAGGTCCTCGTCCTTGCCGTCCTTAACATCGCGCTTGTTCACAAAGGGCTGGAAGTTGGAGCCGTACTTGATGCCGTAGGGCGGGTCGATGTAGATCATCTGCACCTTGCCCGCCATGCCCTCTTTTTCCAGAAGTGAGTTCATCACGAGCAGCGAGTCGCCGGCGATCAGGCGGTTGGTCCAGCCGTGCCTGTGCTGGTAGAACTCCACGGCCTGGCGCAGGGGCTCCTTGCGCTCGACCTCAAAGAGCGGAAGCTGATAGCCCTCACCCCCGGCCCCTCTCCCACTGGGAGAGGGGAGTTTGCGCACCGCCTCGATAATCGTGCGCGGGTCGATGCGCTCGTGGACGTGCAGCGAGACCGTCGGCACCTCGAACGAGGTGTGCTCGGCCTTGCCCGCCCAGACCAGTTGCGGGTCCAGGTGCGGGTCGTAGGCGTAGGTTTTCTTCTTGCCGGTATCCGGGTCGGTCTCCGGTGTCACCAGACCGACCGGCGGGTTGTTGACCCGCTCCTTGTCGCGGTGCTCGTAGGTTTCGATCGGGCGCTTTCCGTCGCTCTTTTTTCCTCGTGCCATCACACGGCCCCTCTTTGCGCTATGTCCTTATGAAGCGATCTCTCACCTCCTGCCCCCCTGCCGCTTGCCTTTGCGCCGGCGCGTGAAACATCGCGCGGCGGCTCAGCAGCCTTCTTTTTTCTTTTTCGCTTGCGGCCGTTCCGTCTTTCCGCCGGCGGCGGGAAGGGCAGGCGTCGGCAGCGCGGGCGCCGCCTTGACGACGCTTTCGGAAGCCTCGGTCTGCGGCTCGCCGCCGAACCAGCGGCTCACTTGAACGCGCTTTTGCCACTCGAGCTCCTCGGCCGGCGTCGGCTGCTGCGGCGGCCGCGGAAAGAGAATCCTCTCCTTCCACTCGTCCAGGCCGCCCATCAGCATGTATACGGCCTTGTAACCCTTGCTGCGTAACAGGAACCACGCCTGCGCCGAGTGAATGCCGCCCTCGGAGTAGAGCACGATCTTTTCGTTGCGCATCAGGCCGGCGTTCGGCAGGTCGGGAAGCGAAATGCGTTCGGCCGTGGGAATGTGGTACTGATTGTATTCGGCTTCGCTGCGCAGGTCGATCAGCCGATAATCGGCGCGCCCCTGAATGATCCAATCGGCCAGCTCATCGACCGACACGTGATCGACCTGTTTTTCGACGATCAGCGCCAGCTCTTTGGCGTCGACGGTCGTTTTTCCGCCGCCGTAGGGATCGCCGGCAAAGAGCGCCAAAAAGCCGAGCAGAAGCAGCAGAGCGGCGAGCTTTCGGTTGAGGCTCATGCCGCGGAACGTTTCGATAAGCTTCATGGTCATTTGCCCTCGCGTTTAGAGGCCATCTTTTTTTCGCCCCACTCGGCAGCGGCAAAGGCGCCCACGGCCATCACGCAGACGAGAAACACCACGACGCCGTAGGGAACACCAAGCAACTGCGGAAGGGTGACTTGTCCCATGCCGGTGGACAGGTAGAACGTTTCGACCAGGGGGAACAGTTCGCCGAAGACCCAAATGCCCGCGACGATGCCCAGCAGATAGACGGCGGCGTCATAGCGGCCGGTGGCGGCGGCGACGCACGAGGTGCCGGGGCAGTAGCCGCCGACGACAAAGCCGACGCCGAGCAGCAGACCGCCGACGATCTGAGGCAGCAGATAGGTGGGCGTTAAATAGACCAGCGACAGGTCGACAAAGCCGATGACGGAGAGATAATATAGCCCCACCATGGCGGTCACGATGGCGGAAAACATGACCTTGAGCACGCGCATGTCGGTGAAATAGAACTGCGCCGCCAGCACGCGGGCGCTGCCGAAGCCGGCGCGTTCGAGGAAAAAGCCGAAGCCGATGCCGATGACGACGGCGATGATGAGGCTGACCTCATCGTTGAAGAGCCCGAATTTGTAAAAGGGTGCGCTCATGTCCATTGCCTCCTCATGAAATAGGCCATTGCATAGCCGCCGGCAAAAACCGACATCATAAAAGCCCAACTGCCCAGGTTCAGCAGGGCGCCTCCGGTCAGCGCCTGGCCGCTGGTGCAGCCGCGCGCCAACTTGGCGCCGATGCCCATCAGCCCGCCGCCGAGAAAGGCGTAGAGCAAACGGCCTTTAATGCTGATTCGGGGGCCCCTTTCGACGGTGCGGCGCACTCGGTGCCCCAGCTTGCCGGAGACAAAGCCGCCGACAAAGAGGCCGAGGACTTCAAACACCAGCCAGTCCTTCAGCGGGTGAACCGTGCCGTCGCCCAGGTATTCGGCATAGAAAGGATTGGCCGCCGTGTGCGCCGGAGCGATCTTTTGCATCACCCAGGCCACCAGCGAAGAAAAGGCGCCTGAAGCGCCCAGGCCGCGGCCCATCACGACGAAAGCCGCTAAAAGCACCAAGCCCAGCCCGATCCCGGCCAGATAGGGATTCATATAAGGCTGCGGCGCGAATTTTTCGGAAGGTTGCGATGAATTCATCGGGATTCCTCCATTCCGGCGTTAATGTTACGGTAAAAAGTGAGGGTTGGCGTAGTGGCTGAACTGCCCGGCGCTCACCAGCACGAAGCGCAGAATCAGCCCGCCGATCATCACCATGATCGGCGCTACAGGGGTATGCACCACCTTGTGCTTTACGGCGCGCGTCTGAATGATCAGCGGCACCACGATGCCGAGAAGAATGACGAACACCCAAAAGACGGCCGCATAGGGGCCGGTGAGCAGCAGCATGGCCGACTGAATGTGAACCTCGCTGGAGCTGAGCAGTCCGATGAGGAAGAGGGCGATGATCACCAGCTCGGCGGAGAGAAACAGATTGTCCGCCTTGGCCAAGAGCTCGCGTTCGTATTGGACGCGGGCGATCAAGTGCACGAACGCCGAAGCGACCGACAGACCGGAGGTCAGAAAAAGGAGGCCGAGAATTGAGCTGTTCCACAGCGGCCGGGCGCCGAGCGAACTGAGCAGCACGCCGGTATAAATGCCGAGCAGGATGCCGACGATGATGTTGCTCCAGCCGACGATCCGGCTGATGTCGGGCACGGCGCGGATCTTTTTCGACCAAACGTCGAGAAAAGAAAAGCGCAAGGTGATGGTCTCCGGCACATGCAGAAAAAAGTTGGCGATCAGCATCGGATAGACCAGCAGCAGAATCCACGAGCCCCACGACATCGGCGACTTGATCTGGAACGTCGTGTAAACCCGCCACACGAAGGGCTTGTGCTCGAGGTCGAGAAAGAGAGCCAGCATGCCGAGGCTGATCAGCACGATGCCGATGAGGGGAATGCGATAACAGACGCACTCCACCTCGCGGTCGCGGCCCTTGAGGAAGAAATAGCCGGAAACGATCATCATGCCGGCCACCATGCCGCCGAGAAAAAGGTAGACGGGAATCTCCCAGCCCCAAACGTGCACCGTCGGGTCGATCATCGGATTGTGCCGCGTTACGGTTATTTCGTTCATGTTCTGCCTCAAAAAAGGTTCGAAGGATTTGGCCGAGCGGTCGAAGCGGTCAGATGAGATAAAAGATCTGCGGCCGCGTTCCCGCCTCCGGCGTTACGGCGTGATATTTTCTCTCCTGCAGCAGCCGGCTGACGACGCTGTTCGGATCCTCCAAATCGCCGAAGTACATGCAGTGGGTGGGGCAAACGGACACGCACGCCGGATCCAAGCCCTTTTCGACCCGATGGATGCAGAAGGTGCATTTGTCCGCATATCCTTCGGGGTGAATGAAACGGGCGTCGTAGGGACAGGAGGCGAGGCAGGCCTTGCAGCCGATGCACAGCTCGTGAGCGACCAACACCACGCCGCCGAGATCGTGCACGTGGCTGGCGCCGGTGGGGCAGCAGTAAACGCACGGCGGATTGTCGCAGTGGTTGCAGCGCTCGGAGCGAATCTCCATGTGCACCGTGGGAAACTTGCCCTTGGCTTCGGTGGTGATCCAGTCACGGTTGTAGCCTTCGGGCACGTGGTTTTCCGTTTTGCAGGCCACCACGCAATCCATACAGCCGACGCATTTCAGGGTATCGATGACCATTGCGAATCGCGCCATGTTACGCCTCCAGCTCGAAAGTCACAAAGTTGACGTTCATCCCCGTTCCGCCCATCAGGGGGTCGACCGTGTAGCGCGTGATGAGCTGCGCGTCCGAGGCGCCCTTTTCATAGGCAAAGGTCAGCATGCGCGCGTTGTGGCCGAAGCCGTGCACCATGTAAACGCAGTCCGGGCGGATGCGCTCGGTCGCCTTGACCTTGATCGAGTTGCTGACCACACCGTCTTGATTCTTTAGGCGAATACGGTCGCCGCTCTTCAAGCCGTACTGCCGGGCGATGTCGGCGTTGATCCAAACCTCGTTTTCGCCAAAGGCGTCCATCAACAGGCGATTGGATTGGGTACGGCTGAAGGAGTGAACCGGCGCGCGGCCGTAGAGCAGACGGAAGAATCCCGCGGGCGGCTCCTCGGGCCGTCGATATTGGGGAACCGGATCGAACCCGGCCGCGGCCAACTGCGTCGAGTAGAACTCGATTTTGCCCGACGGCGTGGGAAATTCCGCCGGCACGCCTTCGGAAAAGTAGATCGGCTGCTTTTCGCCGAGAAGAATGCCCTCCGCTTTCAGCCGCTCAAAGCTGTAACCGGCGGCCTCGACGCGGTAGCGCAGGTACTCTTCCACATTTTCCCAGGGAAAGTAATGTCCCAGACCGAGCTTTTCCGCCAGCTTTTTAGCGATCCACCAGTTAGGCTTTTGATCGTGCGGCGCCTCGACCACCGGCTGCCGCAAAGCGACAAAGGGTTCTCGGAACCACTCCACGTTCAGATCATCGTAGCGCTCCAAATAGACCGTCTCCGGCAGCACCACGTCCGCCCAACCGGCCGTTTCCGACGGAATCACGTCGACCACGGCCAGCAGGTCCAGGTTGTCGATGGCGCGGATGGTCTCTTCTTCGTTCGGCAAAGCGTGCATCAGATTGGAGGCATAGACCATCCACCCCTTGACCGGGTACGGCTTGCCGGTCAGCGTCGCCTCGCGAATGCCGGTGGTGATGGTCTCGACGGCAAAGGGGTATTTGTTGTCCGGGTTGTCGACTTTGGGCCTGCTCGGCTTGGGATAGGGCGGATAGGGGTAGGCGGGGACGTCCATGCTGACCGGCGTGTAGAATCCGCCTTTGGCGCCCCAGCTTCCCAGCAGGGCGTTGAGCAGGGCGACGGCCCGCGAACGTTGGGTGTCGTCGCCGTACCAGGTGACGTGACGGCCGGGGTGCACCAGCGTGGCGGGTCGGTTTCGCGCCATGGCGCGCGCCGTCTCGCGGATGAGTTCCGGCGGGATGCCGGTCTCGGGATAGGCCCACTCCGGCGTGTAGGGGGCGATTTCGGCGGCAAAGTTTTCAAAGCCGAAGCCGTAGCGGCGCACGTACGCTTCGTCGTACAGCTTTTCGCTCACCAGCACGTTCATCCACGCCAGAAGCAGCGCCAAATCGGTGCCGGGTTTGATGGGGAGGTAGTACTTGGCCTTGCCCGCCGCCACAGAAAAGCGCGGGTCCACGACGATGATCTCGGCGCCGGCGGCCACGGCGTCGCTGAACTCCTGAACCTGGGTGTTGTGCATGTTTTCGCCCAAGTGGGAGCCGAGCAGCACCAGGCAGCGGGCGTTGCGGATGTCGGTGCGCTCCGGCGAACTGACGTCCTCGCCGAACGTGAGAAGAAAGCCGACGTCGCGTGGGCCGCGGCATTGGGCGAACGACGGCGCGGCAATGTTGACGACGCCGAACGCTCGAAGGGCATGCTTGAGGAAATTGCCGCCGATGCCGTGGCTGAAAAGGGCCATGGCTTCGGGACCGTACTCGGATTTGATCTTGAGCATTTTATCGGCAATATAGCCCAGGGCTTCGTCCCAAGTCACCACGACCCACTTTTCTTCGCCGCGGATCGAGGCGCGCAGCAGCGGCGCCTTGAGGCGGTCGGGGTCGTAGTGAGCGCCGACGCCGCCGGTGCCGCGCGGGCAAAGGCGGCCGCGGCTCAGCGGGTCCTTGGGGTTGCCCTCCAGCTTCCACAGCTTGCCGTCGCGAACATAAGCCAAGGCGCCGCACTTCCAAAAGCACATGTCGCAAAACGTGGGCACCGTTCTAAGCCCCTTTTCCGACGAACCGCCGGACCGGATGCCGCAGCTCGTCGAAGCGGCCGCAAACACGGCGCTGCTGATCTTGAGAAACCTTCGTCGCGATATGGAACTCATGCCCTTTCCCTCTCGATTTTGTCTCCCGTCTACGGGCAGGTCGGCGAAAAATAGCCGATCGATTCTTCTATTACAAATCTATTTTTTTCGTATTTCACCCTTTTCGGCAAGCGCCGATGCGGCGGAGAAGCCGCTCGTAATCTCGGCGTGTGTTCACATTGATTAGGGGCTCCGCTTCGTCGAGTTCGATGACCTCGGCAACCTCTTCGGTGAGCAACGCCCGCAGCGATAACGCATAATTCGGGCGGTTTTTGGATGCAGGAGGAGCCAGAAAAGATTCAAGTCGGGAAAGCATTTTCTTGAAAAAAATGCCGGGAAAAAATTGAAGGTGTCCTTCCTGCCGGGTGATGACCGCCTCTTTATTGGTCTCCACGGCGACAAGCCGTTCGAGCAGGGGGCGGTCGATGAGCGGCATGTCGCAGGCAAGGACGAGATTTTTGTCGTGAGAAGAACGCCGAAGGGCGGCGTAAAGGCCGGCGGCCGGTCCGGCGTCGGCGTGAAGGTCCGGGACCACCGGCAGTCCGAGGAAGGCCAAATCGTGGGGATTGCCGCTGATGAGCAGCTCGTCGGCGAGCGGAGCGGCGGCGGCGATAATATGTTCGATCATGGTGCGGCCGTTCACTTTAGCCAGAGCCTTATTGCTTCCGAAACGCCGGCTGCGACCGCCGGCCAATATGATTGCCGTCAAGTCGGCCATTTTTGCCTTTGCTCTACGATCGAACTCCCCCGCCGTCGTCTCTGATCAAACCACCGCCAGCCGGATGTAGAGATAGACGATCGGCATGACCGTGGTCAGGCTGTCGAAACGATCGAGAAAGCCTCCGTGGCCGGGGATCAGATGGCTGCTGTCTTTGACGCCCGCATCGCGTTTCAGCATCGATTCGAAAAGGTCGCCGTACTGCCCTACGGTGCTCACCAAAAAGCCGATGACCATCGAGTCGATCAGCTCCAGGCCGCGGATAAAGGTGATATGGCAAAGGTAGGCGGTGAGCAGGCCGAAGATGAACCCCGCGACCGCGCCCTCGACGGTTTTGCCCGGGCTGATGCGAACCATGAGTTTATGCCGCCCCAAATAGGAACCCGCCACATAGGCCGCCGTGTCGCACACCCAGGTAACGGCGAGCACCATGAGCATCCAGCCGGCGACAACGCTATCGGCAAGACCGACTTCTTTGGGCAATCGGCGCAAAAGCAGAAAGCTTCCTAAAAAAAGCGGATAGTAGAAGGCGCCGAAGGTGGTGACGGCCAGATTGATCAGCGGAGAGCCTTTGCGACGATAAAGCTCGACAAAGAAAAAGAGCGTGACGGCGACAAAGGCCCAACCGAGCAGCAGGTTGGGGCGAAAGGCGATGAGCACCACGCCCGCGGCGGCCGCCGCCAAACCGGGAAGCGGCTGTGCGTAGGCGGACTTGAACCGCGCCAAGTTCGAATACTCCCAATACGAAAGAAGAACGACGGCCAGTATGAGTCCGAACAACAACGGGCCGCCGAACCACACCGAAGCGATCATCAACGGGCCGTAGACAACGGCGACCAACGTACGAACAGCGAAGGCTTTTTTATCCACGATCTTCCTTTCACTTTTTACCGCCCATGCGGATGACCCGCAGGCGCACATCCGCCACACCGGCTTCTACAAAGCCGAGCTCTTTTGCCGCTTGGAAGGAGACGTCGATGATGCGGCCGCGCACGTGCGGCCCGCGGTCGATGATCTCCACCTGCACGGACTTGTTGTTCGCCAGGTTGGTCACCTCGACGATCGTTCCGAAGGGCAGCGTGGGATGCGCGGCGACCCGTTCGCGCAGGTTGAAAATCCTACCGGAAGCGGTTTGCCGCCCCTGCATCTCGTCCGCCATGAACGAGGCCTTTCCCTCGGCGATAAAGCCCTCTTTGCTGTAAGCCCCTTCGTCGGGTAGACCGGGGTACCCCGCTTGTTCGTAATACGGCACACAGGCGGCCGTCAGGCACAAGATCACGGCGGCGGCCGATCGAATCCGTCGTTTCATTCCATTTCCTCCGTTTTCAGGGTGCCGATCAAATCACGCAGTCTTTCGATGCCCTCTCTGCGGCAGTAGGCATCCAAGTCGTGAACCGCCCGCTCGGCGGCGGCCGGATCGTAGAAATTGACGGTGCCCAATTCCACGGCAACAGCGCCGGTGACGAGAAACTCGAGGGCATCGTCGGCTGAACAGATGCCTCCGACGGCAATGACGGGTATGTGAAGGCAGCGAACCAGCTCGTAAACTTTGGCCAGAGCGATCGGTTTGATCGCCGGACCGGAGTAGCCGCCGGTCACTTTGGCGAGCTTCGGTCGACGTGTGCGCACGTCCACCGCCATGCCCACCACCGTGTTGATCGCCGACACGGCATCGGCGCCGGCCTCTTCGCAGGCACGGCCGATCTCGCCGATCGAGGTCACGTTCGGCGTCAGCTTGGCGATCAGCGGTCGTCGGCTGACGCGCCGCACGGCGGCGGTGACCTGCGAGGCGATCAGGGCGTTGCTGCTGAAGCTCAGACCTCCTTCCTTCACGTTGGGGCAGGAGTAATTGAGCTCGTAAGCGTCGATGCCTTCGACCTCCTCGAGACGGCGGATGCAGGCGACAAAGTCGTCGCCCGTTTTTCCGGCCACGTTGACGATGACGCGCGTCCCGATCGTGCGAAGGAAAGGCATCTTTTCGCTGATGAACTGTTCCACGCCGACGTTGGGCAGACCGATCGAGTTGAGCATACCGCCGGGCAGTTCGACGATGCGGCGCGGCGGATTGCCCGGCCTGGGTTCCCAGGTGACGGTCTTGGTGACGACGCCGCCGAGCACGCTGAAATCGAGCAGGCCCTCGAACTCTTCGGCATAGCCGAACGTGCCGCTGGCGGTGAGAATGGGGTTTTTGAGGCGCAGTGCGCCCATGGCTACCGACAGGTCACTCATGGATGATGATCTCGTCGATGTTGAATACCGGACCGTCTTTGCAGGCAAGAAAATATTCCTTTCGGCCGGGAACCGGCTTTTTCATGGGAACGGCGCAGCCGACGCAGGCGCCGAAACCGCAGGCCATGATCGTTTCCAGAGAGACCTGCGCCGAAAGGTTGCGGCTTTGAGCGATTTCCTGCAGGAGGCGAAGCATCGGCATGGGGCCGCAGGCAAACAGCGCCGCTTCATCGTTCTCTTCCTGCAGACAGTCGAGAAGCAGGTCGATGACGGTGCCCTTCCGACCGACGGAGCCGTTCATCGTGGCGACCCGAACGCTTCCGAATTCGCGGAAACGATCGATGCAGCAGAGCTTGCTTTGGTCACCGACGCCGTAAAGCAGGGTTGCCGCCGTACCGGCTCGCTGCAGCTCACGCATGAGCAGCATGAACGGCGCCGCGCCGAGTCCGCCGGCAATCAGCAGAGCGCGGCGCAGGCCGGCCGTTACGCTGAAGCCGTTTCCCAAGGGGCCGAGAACGCTGAGCTCTTCACCGGGCTTCAGCTTGGTCATCGCCGCGGTGCCGCGACCGACGGTTTGATAGAGAATATCCACGGTCTGCTGTTTGACATCGACGTCATGAACGCTGAAGGGACGCCTCCAGAGAAGGTTGCAGCCGGGCACCTGAATTTCGACGAACTGACCGGCGCGAGCGCTGCCGCTGAGAAACGGCTCTTTAAGCCGCATCAGGTGAATGCCGTCGGCGACTCGGTAGTTGTCGACGATGACGGCCGTGCAAAGACGTTTCATGAAATGACACGTTACGTTTTGATAAAGGTCACTCTTCTATTTTCGAAGGTCGTCCCGGCGGAGCGGTCGGCCTTGGGGCCGGCGAAGGTCGCGTCTGCAGGGAGTCGCCTTCATGCGCCGCCTCATCCGACGGTTCATCTTGGCTTTCGGCTGCCGCGCTGTCGGCCGCTGCGCCGCGGTCGAGACGAACGGTTTCGCTGTCGGCCGGCGCGCCGGTCGGCGGAGGCGCCGCCTTCGTCTGCGTTAAGGTATCGGCGGTTGCATGGTCTTTCGGAGCCGCCTCGGCGGACTTTATCTTTTCGAGCTTGGCCAATGAATCGGCGACGGCCTTTGCGCGCGCCTCCTGCTCGCGCCGCTTCTGCTCCACCGCCGCCAGCTTCGGCTTGATGAGCGCCGCTGCGGCCGAATTGGGAAAAGCCTTCAGCATCGCCTCGTACGCTTCCACGGCTTTGTCGAGCTGAAACAAGGTCTTTTCATAGTGGTAAGCCTTGGCGAAAGCGGCCTTTTGCGCGTAAGGCGAGTCGGGGTAGCGCTGCATCACCTTGTCGTAAAGCTCCAACGCCCGCTCCACGTCGTTTCGTTCGATCAGAACTTCTTCGGCGGCCATGAATAGAATGCGCGCCGAGTCCACGCGGTCCGACTGGAGCGGCAGTCCCAAAGCGCGCCGAGCTCCTTCGGCATGCCGGGTTTCGGGAAAGAGGTTGATGATTTCATCGAAAACCCTGCGCGCCAAAAGTGTATCGTGGAGCGCTTCTTTGTACAGAAAGGCCAGCGAGTAAAGGGCGCGGGCCGTCTGCGCGCTGTCGACGTGATGTTCCACAGCCGCCTGATAATATTTGGCCGCAGAATCAGGCTTGTTGAAGCTGAAAAGAAAGACTTCGCCCAGCGATAGGTATTTGTCGACCAGCAGGCGCTGTTTTTCAGCCGCTTCCTGCTGCTGTTTCTTGAGCAGGGCGGCGCTGTCGACGACCGCGGGCGTAAGGGCCTTGGCGGCGGTCGTGTCGCCTGCCGCGGCCAACTCCTCAAGGTGCTGTTTGGCAAGCGCCTGACGCTGAAGGTCGCTTTCGGTGAGATCGGTCAACGTGAGGGGCGGCGGCCGATCGCGCCCGGCATAATTGGCCCACATGCCGTCCATGCTCAAATCGATGGGAGCGTCGTCGCGGCCGTCGTCGGCGGACTGTTGCGCCTTGGTCGTGTCGGCGCCGGCGGTGCTGCGTCCCTCCAGCTTGGCGATTTCTTCGCGCAATTCGAGGAGAGAACGAATGTTGGCGGAGCGCTGCTGAGCAATTTCGGCGATGGCCGAGTTGGCAAACTCGCTGCGCACCAAGTCATAGTTCTCTTTCGCCTTGGTGTAGTTTTCGGCGAGATACTCTTCGATCTCCCCCAGCGCGAAATAGGCCCGCGCCGATGCGTCCGTGCGCTTGTGCAGTTCGATGATTTCCTTGTACCATTTGATCGCCTCGGCCAGCTCTCCCTTTCGGCGAAGGTTCTCCGCCAACTCTAACTTGACCCGCGGAATGCGCTTTTCGTCGAACTCTTTGGAGAGCAGGGTGCGATAGGTTTTGACGGCGCGGTCATAGTCGGCCTGAAGGCTTAAGGCTTGTCCCAATTTGAACTGCGCCTGGGCGTTAAAATCCTCGTTCGGCGCCAGTTTGACGGCGCGGCGAAAGGCGTCCGCCGCCTGATCGTAGCGTTCCAAGCGCAGCATGCACTCGCCGAGGCGGTAGAGCGACATGGCCTGCACGAGCTTGTCGTCCGCCGAACGGGAAGAGCTTCGGTAGTATTCGGCCGCCTCTTCGAAAAGGCCGCGCTGGAAAAACAATCCGCCGAGCTCGTATTTGGCCTGCTCCCGTATTTTCTTCGGCATGGCTTCATCTTCGATGAGGAGTCGGAGCTGCTGCTCGGCGTCGTCGTACAATTCCATGTCGATGGCGGTCTTGGCTTTGAGCAGCCGTGCTTCGGGAATCCACTTGCTGGTGGGATATAGATTGATCAGCTCGTCGAATTTGCGGTCAGCCTTTTTGAATTCGCGGCGGTAATAGAAACAGCGACCCAGGAGCATCAGGGCGTCGTCCACCCAACGGCTGTTGGGAAAGTATTCGAGCACCCGCGAAGCCCGCTCGATGGCCTGCTGGTAGTTCTGCATCTCCTGCTGGCCGGCGCGGTTACGTTCGTCGCTGCCGGAACGGCCGATCTTGCGCAGTTGCGCCTCCTCTTCGGCGGACAATTCGACGACCTGCGTTTTTTCGCGCTTACGCCGCTCTTTTTCCCCTTCCTTATAAAACTTTTGCGCGTTGTAAAAGGTGTTATAGTAGGCGCAGCCCTGCATGAGCAGCAGAAGTAAAAAGAATGTCGGAATCTGCTTGCTTTTCACCCGTTGGCCGCCTTTTCGCTGATTGCCCGCCACAGGCGGGGCAAAATTTCTCCGGCCTTGCCTTGCAGACTGATATGGGCATAAGGCGTCAAGGCCGTTGGTTCGGCATTGATCTCCACGAGGAAAGCGCCGTGTTCCGCCGCATCGTAAGGCAGTTGCGCTGCGGGAAAAACCTGCGCCGAAGTTCCGATGGAGAAATAGACTTCGGCGGTGCGGGCGGCTTGCGCAGCCGAGTCCAGGGCCTCTTCGGGCAGCATTTCGCCGAACCAAACGACGTCCGGACGGATCAGCCCGCCGCAGGAACAGCGGGGCGGTTCAGCCGTTTCGTCCGGCAGTTCGACAAAGCGGCCGCAAACCGAGCAGCGGTTGCGTTCGATGTTGCCGTGCAGCTCAAAGACCTTTCGGCTGCCCGCCCGCTGATGAAGGCCGTCGATGTTCTGCGTGGCAATGCTAAACACCGGGTAAAAGTCCTCCATGGCCGCCAGCGTGTAATGGGCGGGGTTGGGTTTCACCTCCTGCATCACCTTTCGTCGGCTTTGATACCATTCCCACACATGCTGCGGATTTTTAAGAAAAGCCTCCATGAAGGCGAGTTCCTGCGGGTTAAGTTTCGTCCAAAGACCGTCGCGGTCGCGGAAGGTCGGCACGCCGCTTTCGGCGGAGATGCCGGCGCCCGTGAGCACGGCGATTCGGCGCGCGCCGAGGCAGCGTTCGACCACGATGTTCGGGATTGTATTCACACCATCCATACCGCTCAGTTGAATGTACGGGCGGACGTTCGGTTCCCGGCCGCTCTGCGGAGCAAAATAGCAAGGAATTACTAAAGAATCAACAGGAATTGCCGTCGCTTCCGCCGAGGCTTCCGACGCTCAAGCCAAGCGGCGGACTCGGTTTCTTAACAATTTCTTTATATTGTTCTTGGAAATTTGCTCTGCTTTTTGTAACATGAAGCCGCTTTTAGCGCCGTATCATTCTACCTGCAGACGGACGATACCTTCAGCATATATTTCGGACAGCAAACGACATTGGTATGAAAAAACAAAAGAGGGTTTTTTACGCGCAGATTGCAGCCGGTGCCGGCGTCCTGCTGCTTGCTTTCTTTTTAGTGAAATTTCCCTTTACCGTCAGCGGACCGGCCCGGCTGGTGCCGCAGGCGGAATGGATCATCTCTCAACCGGAGCCGGACAAACTGCAGATAAAAGTTGTGAGCAACGACTTTTCGCAGAAAGCGGTTGTTCAACTGTTCCACATCAGCCGTCCCGATCTTTTTACACTGCAAATCAAAGAGGGCCTGCGGGTCGGAGACCGACTGAGCGCCGGCAGCCCGGCGGCTTTGTTGATCTCTCTCGAGGATCAACTGCGGACCGCGGAGCTTTTAGGCCTTCTGGAAGAAGCCAAGGCCCAACTTGCGGCGAGCCGCAGCGGCCTGAAGCGCCCTCTGCAGGAGGAAGCGGATCGGGCCCTGCAGTATGCACGGGCGCAACTGGCGGCTTATGAGCCCATACTGCAGCGGGCGCAGGAGCTGTACGAGAGGAATTTGATCAGCCGGCAGGAGTTCGAGCTCACGCGCGCCCAGTACGAGCTGTACCGCATCGACACGGCCGTGAAGGAAGCACGGCTGCAGACGGTGAAAACCGGCGAAAAGGCCGAGGATTTGGCGGTGATCGAAGCGCAGATACGCTCCGCAGCCGACCGCCTGGAGCTGCTGCGGAAAAAGAGCGCCGCCGAAACGTTGTGCGCGCCCTTCAACGGCGTGCTCGTTCTGCCGAACGCAGCCGTCGGCGAGCTGCTGCACCTATGCAACACCGACACGATGATCGTCGAAATGCCGATCAAAGTGCAGGACGCCCGATTTGTTCGAGCAGGCCAAACGGCCACGGTCACCCTTTTGGGCGATAAACGGCTCCGACATAAGGCCCGGGTCATCGGCATCAGCGGCGCCACGCGGCTGGTGAACCTTCAACCCATGTTCATAGCCGCCGCCCAATTGGAGGCGCTCGAGCAGCCGCTGCCCGTCGGCATGATCGGCCGCTTCAGCATCCTCGTAGGCAAAAAAACGGCGGCCCAAATGCTGGCCGAAGGGTGGAGGAGTTATCGTTTCAACAAATAGGCGCTTGACAAAGAATGATGAATAAGCCGCCCCTACTAGGACGCAGCGAGCTCAAGTACTACATCACGCACGACATGGTCGCCGACATTCTGGACTATTCCCGCGCGCATGTAGAACCGGATCCGTATGCCCTCAAAATGCCCGATCTGCGGTACACGATCCGCAGCCTCTATTACGACTCGCCGCGTCTCGACTTTTATTGGGAAAAAGTCGACGGCCTCAAAATACGGCGCAAACTGCGCATCCGCGCCTACAACACGCTCACTGATGACTCGGTCGCATTTTTGGAGATCAAACGACGGTACGGTACGGCGGTCGTAAAGGAACGCGCCAAGTATTCTTACAGAGAAATCGTCAAGATCATGTCGTCGCCGGCCAACATCTGGCTGACCTACGAGCAAAGCAACAACGGCTCCATGGTGCTGGGCAAGTGGCTGGACAATCTTTTGCGCTGGAACCTGGAGCCGACGGTCATCATCGCCTACGAACGCCAGGCCTACGTGGGCCGCTTCGATGACGACAATCAGGTTCGACTGACCATCGACTATGATGTCCGTGCCCGCGTAACCGAATCGATCGAGGAACTGTTCGCCGAGGACAATTTTATTCCTCTGACCGGCCACTATTTGATTCTTGAGCTCAAGTACAACAACTATATGCCGAAATGGATGCGCGGCATGGTTCTGGAAATGAACCTGCAGCAGCGCTCCATCTCGAAATACTGCATGGGCATTTACGAAGGTTTTTTCAAAAAATAGAGAGATCGCATGGCTCCACGAACCCCCTTCGACGCGCTCGATGCGCTGATGATCAACGCCCCGACAATGACCTTCTTCGATGTGGTAGTCAACTTGATCTTGGCCCTTTTCCTCGGTCTGCTGATCGCCGCAGTCTACCGCATCACCTTCAAAGGGTACGCCTATTCCGCCTCGCTGGTCAATACGCTGGTGCTCATTACCATGGTGACCACCATCGTCATTATGGTGATCGGCAACAATCTGGCGCGCGCGTTCGGCCTGGTCGGCGCCATGTCCATCATCCGTTTCCGGACCGCCGTCAAAGACACGCGCGACATCGCCTTTCTCTTTTTCGCGCTTGCGGCCGGGCTGGCGGCGGGCGCCGGCAATCACCTCGTCGGCGTAGTAGGCTGCATCGCCGTCAGCGTCGTCGTCGTCATGCTTTATCTCCTCAACTACGGTATAAGGTCGAGCAAAGAGCTGCTGCTCCGCTTCTGGATGACGCCTTCGGGTGAGGACGTTCCCCCCTACCTTGCCGTTTTCGAGAAATACCTCAAAAGTCACAACCTGGTCAATATGCGTTCGGCCAAGTTGGGACAGCTTCTCGAGCTCTCCTTCAACGTCCGCTTCAAGGACGACGCCCGCCATCAGAAACTGATTCACGAACTGAGCGAAATTCCCGGCATCGATCGGGTGTCGTTGATCGTCGGCGAGAGCACGGACGAGCCCGTCTCCTGAGCGGCCGGCCTTCAAAGCGGCTTGCGGGCTTCCACCCAATAGAGCGAAGGCTGTTCCTTGTAAACGATTTCGACAAAGCCGACGGAGCGCATCAGTTCCGCCAACTGTTCGGACTTGGGCAGTTTGTCGAAGCTGACGACTTCCTTCAAGGTGGCATGAAAGTGGTTGAGCCGCCGCGAGCAGCAGGTGTGAAAAATAAGAACCTTCCCCCTCGGCTTCAACATGCGGAAAAACTGGACGATTGCCGCCGGCGGGCTCTGAAAATGGGGAAAAGAGGAGTAGCAAACGATCTTGTCAAAGCTTTCCGAAGCGACGGCTGACCTGCAGGCATCGGTGCAAAGATAGAGGATGCTTTCATCTCTGAGGCGCTTTTTAGCTTCCGACAGCATTTTTTCCGACAGATCGGCGGCGACCACCGTGCCGCCGCCGCAGAGCCTGCGAAGAACACCGGTCACAGTACCGGCACCTGCGCCGACGTCGAGCACCGCGTCGCCGGGAGCGACGAACTGCCGTAATGCCTCTTCGACCTCGGCGGGCGCCGGATGATTCGACCAGGTGGGGGCCAACCGGTTAAAGTACTGCCGATGATCTGCGGGGAACGTCGTCTGCCGCACGACCAAGCCCTCTTCGAATCAACGTTATGATGAGGGGCAAAAAAAACATCATCGCCGCCGCACCCGGCAAACCCTTAGCGACCATACCGAAGGATAAAATGTCGCGGGGCAAGCCGAACAGCGGTACCGCAACAAAGATAAAAAGAAAAAACACCAATCGCGAGCACAAAAGTCCGAAGCCCAGCGGCAGCAACACGCCGCCGAAGCGCTCGGTCGTCTTTCGAATGACGGCCGTCAGCGCCGCCAGTTCGAACATCATGGCGTGAAGAATGGGCGGCCAAAGGGGCGGCATTCCCGAAATCACGAAGGAGAGAACCGGCGTGACGGTTGCCGTGAGGAGCGCGTATCGCAGCGGCAGAAAAAACGCGGCGACGGCGATGGGCCAGAACATGGGGAGAAAAATGCTTCCTACACCCAAGCTGTGAAACAATATGGGGAACAGGACGCCGAGCGCCGTAAAAAGGGCGCTCAGCGTCAATCGGCGGTTTCGATCCTTCACAGCGCTCCTTTACAGCTCGTAGCCGATTTGAGCCATAAAAGTGCGGCCGGGCATCGGATAGCCTTTGATGATCACGTACTCTGTGTCCAGAACATTCTTCACCCAAAACTTGAGGGTTGCCGTTTTCCACGGCGAAAGGCCGAGGTAAAGATTGACCAGCGAATAATCGGGCAGCTTTTCTCTGCGCATATTTTGGGCATAAAGCCCGGCCACATGAATCAGATGAGCGCGAACCGCCACGCGACCCTTCTGCCACCCCGCCGACGCCGTCAGTTTTTTCTCCGGCGCGCCCAACGTTTCATTACCCAGATCGAGGTCCGACCAGGCGAGGTCCAAGTCCCAGCACGCCGCCGGATACCATCGGGCGGTCAACTCGTAGCCTGAGTGCGTAAACTTGCCGGTGTTGACGAATTGCGGCTTTCCGCCGGCAAAAACGGTTTGGATCATATTGTCGCCCTTGGAGCGGAACAAAGAGACATCCAACTCGGCTTTGTTGCCCACTTGCTGGGCAACGCCGACCTCATAGTTCCACATCCTTTCGGGCTCCAGCTTCTCGTTGCGCGGCGGAAAGACATAGAGCTCTCGGATCGAAGGAGAACGAAATCCTTTTGCGGCGGAAAGCCTCAGCGAGGTGCGAGTCGGCAGATTGTAGACGAGTCCCGCCTTCGGCAGCACCTCAGTGCCGTACAGTTCGTGCCGTTCGGCGCGCACACCCGCCGAAGCGATGACTCGCTTGAGCAGCAACTGCTGCGTGTGCACATAAGGGGCATACTCGGTGATGAACCGCCGGCCGTACTGAATAACGGGGGATTTCGGCGAGCTGTCCTCCGCATCCCCGCCGTAGTTCTTGTAGTCGAATCCGATGGTGGTGACGTTGCCGCGCCAGGGCTTTGCGTTGTGATAAAACATGAGGCCGACGGTGCGGTCATTGGAGCGCCAGCCGTCGAAGATCTTGTGCCGCCCAAAGTTGCCGTGAAGCTTCACTACCGATTCTCCCAATCCGCTGCTGTAATCGAAGGTAAGATCGGCGCCGGATCGACGGATATCATACCACTGATCGGCCTTCGGCGCCGTTTCCAAGCCCGGGTCGAGGAGATAGATCGAAGTGGTGTTGGCGTTGAACTCTACATGAGCCGCCGAGCTGAAGGCATAGCCCGCATGAACCGTAAAGGCCGTATCTTTATAGTCCGAGTTGTCGCGATGGCCGTCGGTTTTCTGATGAGCGGCGGTCACATAGTAGTCGAAACAGCCGATCTTGCCGCCGTGCCGCAGGGCCAGCTTTTGGGTGTTGAAGCTTCCCGCTCCCGCCTCCGCGGCGGCGGAAAAGCCCTCCTCCTTCATTCGCTTGGAAACCAGATTGATGATCCCGCCCATGGCGTTGGTACCGTAAAGAAAGGAAGCCGGCCCGCGGATCACCTCGATGCGCTCGAGGCCGCAGGTCGAATAGGCGTCGGGCAGCGCATGCCCCATCATGCCCATAATGTCGGGACGGCCGTCGCGAAGCACCAGGACGCCGGTGACCGGCGAACCGCCGATGCCGCGGATGGTCACACCGCCGGCCGCACCGGAGGCCACGCCGTAACCCATCAAGGCACGTTCGGTCACGAAAACGCCGGGCACATGGTCCTTCACGACGTCCATGGCCGAGCTGCTCATTGCCGCACGCATCTGCGGCTCTTCGATGACGGTGACTCCCGCGGCGATTTCCCGCTGCGCCCCGTTGATTTTGGAGGCCGTTACGGTGACGGCTCCGAACCGATACTTGACCGAGTCCGAAGAGGCCGTTTCTCCAAAGCCGCTTCCGACCAGCGCTGCAACAGCCAGCATTCCCGCGAAAAATATCTTTCCTCTCATCATTGCACCCTCTTACTTGATATGCTTGCCGGTTGTCGTCATGACCAAACTGCCGTGCTTTACCCCCTTGGTTCCGATCAACTGGTTCGCCAACTCGCGCACCTTTTTAGCGCAGCCGCGAACGGCCGATACTTCGAGGCTGTTCTCTTCATCAAGCTGCACGTGCATCGTGGAAATGATCTCCTTCAACGGCCCTTGAGATTGCGCCAGCATTTTGGTGATCGTGTTCAGCTTTTGATCGACGATCACCGTAATCGTGCCGATCACTTTGTCTTTCGGATCTTCCCACTCGTCACGAACGAGCATGTCTCGGATCAGATCACGGATGGCTTCCGACCGATTGGTATAGCCCTTCTTGGCAATGTGCTCGTCGAATTTCTGCAACAGTTCGGCATCCAGTGATACGCCGAAACGGATCAGCGAACTCATCCTCGCTCCGTGCTACTTTTTCCTAAAAAGTAGCACGCTTTGATGAAAAACACAAGCATTATTTTAGCCGAGAGGCTATTCCGTGTAAAAAATCATCCCGGCAAAGGTCACCGTGGAGCGCGATTTATCCATGACGGTGTTGTCATAACACAAGAGGGCGGCACTGCAGGGCGGGAGGAGCGGGATGAGGGTGCGCAGAGCGGGATAGCCGCAGACATTATAGTTGGGAAAGGTTTCAAATAGTCTGTCGAAGGCCTGCAAATCGCGTTGAGCGGCAGCGGCCAATACTTGGCGATCGAATTCTTCCACCTGGGCCAGAAGCGCCGCGTCGGGCGGGCGGTCGCCGCCGTAGCGGGGCCCGATATGCGAAAGGTCAACGGCGGCGATAAGAGCGGTAGAACGCTTTTCTGCGGCCAGCGCCTGCTTCAGCGCTCCGGTAAATTCATCGAACTGCCGTCGATCGCGATGAGTCATGGGATGGGCAAACGAACAAAGGACCGGCACGATGGTAAAGCTCCGCTGCAGAAAATGGCGCAGGTAAACGACTTGGAACTCGATGCTGTGCTCATAGAGATGAACGAGTTCGTCCGTGAAAAAGTCGGTGGTGCAACCGTCGGTAATTCTGCGCAACATCTCTTTATCCACCGGCACACGGCCGTCGGGGACATCGAAAGGCCTGTCGGTTATCGCATAGGCGTTCCGCATGGCGTGGTGCGAGACGCCCAACAGGACCACCACTTCGGGCGGTGAAAAGCTGAAAGAACGGTAGACGCCGGCATAGACCGAGCCGCCGAGCCTCGGATCGATGTGAGGCGCAGCGGCGGCGACAATTCGCATCGGGTTGATTTCCCTCAGGAGCCGTTCCTGATCGGCGGCGCGGGCCAGTTGCGCTGCAATCTCGCTTTTTAAAGCCTGTGGGTCTTGGGCATAACTCGAACCGGCGAAAAAAGGCGGCCGCGCGGCGAGGCGTCGATAGCGTTCCAACGCCGCCTGCCGTTTTTTAAGAAAGCGATCGTTATCGAGCAGAAAAGCCTCGTCCAGCGTTTTGAGCAGCATGGCCAATTGATCATCGGGCAAGCGGCCGCTGAAACGGCGGTAATACAGCGTTTGAATCTCAGCAACCGTCTTTCGACCGTCCAATTGGGCGGCGACGAAAAAGAGCGGCGGCGGCAGCAGCACAATTTGATCTGAGAGTCGAAGAGGATCTTCGAGGCGGACAAAAGTCCTGCCGCGACGGTCGTGTTTCGCTACTGGTTCCAGATCGGGGCGCAGAGGAGGCGGTGTATGCAGAGAATCTGCTTTGACCATGTAAACCTCAAGGCTTCGACGCATCGATGCCGCGGCTGTTTCCGGCGTCAGCCGGCGACGGATTCGTTTCGTCCGCGGCCGCCCCGCCACCTGCAGACGAACTCGGATTTGGGGATTGGCCTTCGCCCATAGGGTTGGGCTGGAAAGTGTCAAAGACCCGAAGGGGATTGAAGCCTTCCCGGTACGGCAGTTTCAGCTTGTACCCGGCCGGAAGCTTGACCTTGTTTTCCACGGCAGCCGGTCGAAACGCATAGTTGTAGGCTGCGAGCGTATCGGCGGGGACGCTGAACAGTTCGGCGGCTTCTCGAACCGACATGGGCACCGGCAATTCCACTCTTTGGAAGCGGATCTCCGGCGCAGGCTCCAATGGGCCGAAAAAGTCGTGCGCGTGTTCGGCGACGTACAGAGCGGCCAAAAATTCGGCATAAAAGTTTTTCGAAGCAAATCCGAACGTACGGCTGCGATAGTTTTCATAAACAACGCCGAAATCCTCGTTGCCGAAAAGGCGGACGGCTTCGCGCATGCCTATGAGGCCATGATTGTAGGCTGTAATGGCCAAGGGCCAGGAACCAAGTTCGTCGTAGGATTTTTTCAAAAGCTTGGCGGCCGCTTCAGTTGCGGCAACGGGGTCCAGGCGCTCATCAACCGCATCATCGATGGTCAGGAAAAGGCGACCGGTGTGCCGGATGAACTGCCATATACCGGCAGCCCCGGCCTTCGAGTAGCTCTTATAGTTGAAAAGCGACTCGACATGGGCCAAATAGGCGAGCTCTTCCGGTATGCCGTATGATTTAAAGATCTCTCGGATGATGGCCAAGTATCGGCCGGAACGCACGACGCTGTCCCTGAATCGATCGCTGACGCCGACCTGAGCGCGAATGTTGTCGTATGCACGACCATATTTTTCATCGTCCGTTTCATGGAGCCAGGCCAGGTACACATGGCGCTCTACCGCGGTTAGCGAGTCATAGCAGACCGGCTTCTGCATGTCGGCCAAGCGCTTCAGCGCCTTACGGTACTTTTCCTTTCTCTCCTCGATGATCACCTGACGGCTCTGTTTCGGCGGCAGAGGATATTCTTCCAAATTTACGATTTCATAGATAACCGAAAGGTCTTCCTTGTCATGAATGAGAACCGTCGACGTCGGATAAATGCCGTAGACGGCGACCCAAAAGGCAACGTTCTTCTCGATCACCTTGGGCATAGGGAAGAGCGGCGGTTCTATTCGTGAATTGTCCGCATTGAGCCTGCCGCTGCAGGCGCAGAGCAGCGCCGGCCATGCGCCAATGAAAATCCATATAAACGAACGATTGCGCATTTTCTTTCTTCAGTATTCATCCGTCCGGAAGTTAGATGCAAATATTCGGCCTTGGATAAGCGATGCGGCAGGAACCACCCTTATCAGGGAAGCAGCCTGTTTGCGTGCCGTGCTTTTGGACAACGTGTTGCTAAATCAAGGGATCAGGCTCGATCTCGTCCCATTCCGGGATATTCTTTTGCAGAAAGCGCACGGCTAAATGGGGCTGCTGCTGTAGAATATTGACCACAACCTCCCTCACTCGATCGGCGCTCCAGTCCCCGATTTGCTCCAATACCCGGCTGAGATTCATGAAATCTTCGCCGTCATTCACCCAGGCGTATAGAAGAGCCATGGAGTGGATGCAAATGTTTTTTCCGCTGTTGCAAGTGCAGCGGCAGGATAGTTCACGGCCGTGTGTCGTCACCCGCACCTGATGCGCCTCGACGAAATTGCCGACGCGACCCGACAAGCGATTGCGGAAAACGACGGCATCCATGATCTGCGATTGCTCGTAATAAGCCGCACCTTCGCCGTTCAGCGTTTCGTCGTCAAAAGAGGCAACATCGTCATAGGTCAGGCCGAGAAGTTCTTCTGAAACGGCCTCAAAATGCTCGCTTTTCATGTCGACTTCCTTCATTACAGCCTGCGGTTTGATTCAGCCTCATATTCGTAAAGCCTGAGGCGCCGAACCTCACCGCTTTTCATAGAAATTTAATGCATTTGCCGAGCAAATAAAAGGATTCTTTTGAACGGCCTGCCATGGACATTATATTGTCGTAGATATATGCCTTCGTTTCTCCCGATTGCCTGCAAATCTCTTTACAAAATGATTAGAAATCTCTATTTTCCATTAGCAAAATTAAACGACGCGGGGAAGCTATGCAGACGAATAAGGAATATGTTGTTGCCGTTGATCTGGGCGGAACGAAAATCCATTCCGTCGTGGTGGATCGGCAAGGCAATATTTACGGATCGGCACGCAAGAAGACGAAAGCGGAACTCGGTTTCGATGTCGTCATTGAGCGACTGGTTTCCTGCGTAAACGAAGCTCTTGCCGCCGCCGGAAAGTCGATTGACGAGATGGCGGCCGTCGGCATCGGCTCACCCGGCCCTTTGGATTTGAAAGAAGGTTCCATCATCGAAACGCCGAATTTGGGTTGGAAAAACGCCCCGCTGAAAAAGCGGATCGAGGAATCTCTACAATTGCCGACGATTGTGGATAATGACGGCAATGTCGGCCTTTTAGGGGAATTCGCTTTCGGGGCTGGTCATCATGCCCAGCATATGGTCGGTTTGTTTGTCGGGACCGGTATCGGAGGGGGCGTTATTATTGATGGAAAGCTGCTTCACGGTTTTAATGAAAATGCCGCCGAGCTCGGCCATATGATCCTTGATCCTAACGGTCCTCGTTGCGGCTGCGGCCGAAACGGCTGTCTTGAAGCATTTGCCTCTCGTTCGGCCATCGAACGTGACATAAGGCTTGCGGTATTGGAAGGTGTTCCGACGAGCATTTTCAACGGCCGAATCGATGTAAACGAGCGCATCCGCAGCAAACGATTGGCGGCGGCTTTTGCGGCAGGGGACCCGGCGGTTACCAGAGCGATTGAAAAGTCCGCTTTGTATTTGGGGTACGGCACGGCCAATCTGCTCAACATTTTCAATCCTCAGGTTGTAATCATCGGCGGAGGTGTTGTAGAGGCTTTGGGTGAAGCCTATCTTTCTCTGGTCAGAGACACGGCGGTGAAGAACGTTTTTCCGGTGGCAGCCCGCAACGTTGAAATCGTTGCTGCGGCCTTGGGCGATGATTCGGCGGTATTAGGGGCGTCTGTTCTTGCCTGGCAACTTGTAGACGGGTTTTAAAGGTATAAAATAAAAAAGGGCCTCTTTTACAAAGAGGCCCTTAAGGGGTAAAGAATCGGCGGCGCCCTACTCTCCCGCACGGTCGCCCGAGCA
>FWPV01005528.1_pt1 | contig 25087 bp, 20 predicted proteins | sample 2228371 | NCBI WGS metagenome assembly FWPV01 (sample SAMEA103939776, study PRJEB20133) | metagenome | reverse complement strand
AGGGAGCGGCCGCGGGCGCTTGAAAAGGGAAGGAGCACGGAAAAAAAGCGAGAAGCCGGCGTGAAGCCGCCATCCCCGCCCCCCTCTCGCATCGAGGTCTCGACCGTCCCGGCCCTTCCGCGATCCGGGACATCGCGGGGGGAGGGAGGGCTCCCCGCACGAGCCGCAGGCCGTCGCGGGGGCGGCGCCCTCTCCGCGGCGGGAACCGGGCATGCGCCTCAGTACCCTCCCCGGGTGTCGAGGGAGGTCGAATGCCGAAACGTCCGCCCCCTTGACATCCTCCGCCCCACCCACTATCATCCGATATTATTTGTCTATGCTAAATATTAGCATACCCAAAAGAATCGGGAGAGCGATGAGCGGACAGGAAGGGCTGGACGCCTACGCTCGCGAGCTGCTGGAGGCGGTCATGCGCGCCTTCCACGGCTTCCGCGACGAACGCAGGTGGAGGGTTTCCGAGGACCTCTCCTTTCCCCAGGTCATGCTGCTGCTCTTCATCGCCGAGAGGGGAGGGGTGACCGCGGGGGAGGTGGCGAGGAACCTGTGCGTGACCCAGGGGGTGATCACCCGCATGGCCGACCGCCTGCTCGAGAAGGGACTCATATCGCGGTCGCGGGACCGGGACGACCGCCGCGTGGTGCGGCTTTCCCTCACGCCGAAGGGAAGGCGGCTGGCGGAGCGCGTGGAGAAAAAACGCATAGAGGACATGAAGGCCGTGTTGAGCAACCTTTCCGACGCGGAGAGGGAGAGCCTGCTCGCGGTGTTCAGAAAGATCGGGGACCACCTGGAGAGGGCGCGCGGCGGCGAGGGGTGAGGAGTCCGGAGGCCCCGCCCGACGCGCACGCCGCCGCGCCGGAGACCGAGGCCGCGGGCGGGCATCCGGGGCCGTGCCTGGCGGTCGCCGGAGGAGCGGGCCGGCGCAGGGAGCGGGTAGGCGACGGGGAGGCGGGAGAGGTCGAGAGTGGCGGAGAGCGGAGGACGATGAGAGAAAAGAGAGCGGGAGGTATGGGTGACGAGATGACGGAAAAGATCTTTCGCGGGCTCGCGTCGCAGAGCGAGAAAAGGCCGGTGCCGGTGGTGCTGGCGGTCACCGCGCTGGCGGTGCTGGGATTCAGGTTCCTGAAATCGGAGTACGGCTACAAGAGCATGCTCCCCGGGGACCTGGAATCGGTGAGGGTGCTGGAAAAGGCCGAGGACCTCTTCGGGGGGACCAGCGAGGAACAGATCCTGCTGGAGGGGGAGGTGCTGACCGGCAGCGTGCTGCGCAGAGTAGCGGGATACCCCGCTTACATGCAGGACCAGGACGACGTATGGGGGAGCTTCGTCATCGAGGTGGACACCCCCCTCGACGGCATGAGCTATTTTCCAGGCCCCGAGGCTTTGCCCGGGGAGGAGTCCCTTCTGGACAGGGTCGATTCCCTGGGAGACGAGGAGCTTGTGGAGCAGGTGCGCAGGAACATGGAGTACTCCGCCGAGCGTGCCCGCAGGCTGGGGATGTCCGGGGGCGGGTCCAACGGCATCTCCCGCGGCGGCGAGGCCCTGCTCATCACGGCCAAGATCAATCCGGCCCTCAACACCTCCCAGCAGATAAAGGGCGTAGGTCCATTCGAGGAGCGCACGGGGGAATACTTCTCCGACCTTGCGGGCGTGAGCCTTTACGAGAGCGGCAGCGCCACCCAGAACCGCGATTCCAACCGGCAGACCATGAAGGAGACGCGGCTGCTCTTCGGGCTGGCCCTGGTCTTTATCGTCCTGGTGCTCTTCCTCACCTTCCGCCGGGTCTCGGATGTGCTGCTCACCCTGGGGGTGATCATGGTCACCATCATCTGGGTGATGGGCCTCTCCGGGTGGCTGGGCTTTCCCTTCACCTTCCAGAGCACGGCCATCATGCCGCTGCTCCTGGGGGTGGACATCGCCTACGCCATACACGTGATGTCGCGATACTACGAGGAACGCCGGGCGGGCAAGGACCCCCACGCCTCCTCGGTGACCGCGGTGGTCACCACGGGGGTGGCGGTGTTCCTCACCGCCGTGACCACCGCCTTCGGTTTCGCCTCCTTCGCCATCTCCGACATGCCGCCCATCGTGCAGTTCGGGGTGCTCTGCGTGGCGGGCGTTCTCTTCAGCTTCCTGCTCTCCGTCACCCTGCTGCCGGCCGCTATCGTGCTGCGCGACCGCGGGGCGAAAGCGCAGGAGCGGTGGGAGCGGAGGGAGAGCAGGCGCGGGGGGAGAAGCGGTGAGACGCGGCTGGACCGTTCCCTGGCCCGGGTGGCGGTGCTCTCGGAGCATCACCGCCTCACGGTGGGGGTGGTCACCGTGCTCATCCTGGCCGGCTGCCTGGCCCTCGGCTTTCGCGTCTCCACCGAGGCCGACCTCTCCAAGATGATGAAGGGGGACACCCCCTCCATGCAGGCCTCGCTGAAGATACAGGAGTATTTCGGCGGCCAGAGCGTGGCCTACGCCCTGGTGGAGGGAGATATCCTCGAGCCCGAGAACCTGCGCTCCATGCTGCGCTTCGAGGACGAGTTATCCACCGCCGCCGGCCTGGATGTGAACGGCGAGCCCCTTATTTCGCGCGACAAGGTGATGAGCATCGCGGACGTGGTGCGCAACCTCAACCAGGGCGAGATCCCGGAGAGCAGGGAGGAGGTCATCTCCTCACTCGTCAGACTCAGGGGCAACGGGGGCGGGGGCGGCGCCCGCCTCATCAGCGAGGACGGGAGAACGGCCATGATCAGCGTGCGCGTGGCCCGCGGCGCCGAGAGCGACATGGAGCGCATCACCCGCACCATGCGCGACGTCGGGGCGCGGGTGACCGCCGAAAACCCCGCGTTGAGCATGGGCTACAGCGGTATGCCCGTGCTCATGAGCGACCTCCTGAGCAACATCCTCCCCACCCAGCTCAAGACCAGCGGGCTGGCGCTGCTGCTCTGCGCCCTGGTGGTGATGATCGTCTTCAAGTCCGTCTTCTTCGGGCTCGCCGCCACCAGCGTGGTCTTCCTGGGCATCGCCCTGGAGATCGGGGCGCTGGTGCTCCTGGGATGGTCGCTGGATTTCATGACCGTGATGATCTCCTCCCTGGTCATCGGGGCGGGAATCGACTTCGGCATCCACGTCACCCACCGCTTCCGCGAGGAGTGGTGCGATGGAGGGGTGGAGATCGACGAGGCCATACGCCGCACCGTGCTGCACGTGGGCAGGGCCCTGCTGGCCGCGGCGGTGACCACCGCCGGCGCCTTCGCCATCATCGCCGCCAGCGGCGTCACCCCCCTGCGCCGCTTCGGCGGCATCACCGCCCTCTCGCTCACCTTCGCCCTCCTCGCCTCCCTGCTGGTCCTGCCCTCCATCCTCGCATGGTGGGCGGGGAGGGTGGAGCGCAAGCGAGGTGCCTGCGTGAGGACTTAGCGGGCGCATATGGCCGAGCTGCCGGCGGCGGAGGGGGCGCGTTCTCTCCTCGCCGCCTGCGCGACAGGGGCGGGGCGGGTCTTCGCGCCAAGGGAGAGCATGGCACCGTGGCACGAAGCCTCATCTCCCGCGAGCATGCCTGCGGCGGGCATGGAGGACATGGGGATATACTGGAGTGGCGACGTTACCTGGTCGGGTGATGGCCTTCCGTTGTGACAAAGGGGAGGGGAGTCATGGACGTGAACATCGATTACGGTAAGAGGCTGAACAGGATCAGGGAGGAGATGTCCTCGAGGGGGATAGATCTCCTTCTGGCCACCAGAGGAAAGAGCGTCACCTTCATCGGGGGCGCCTTCATCCCCTGGCGGAGCGTGGCCCTGGTGTCCAGGGACGGCTACGTGGGATTGAACACCCTGCTCATGGACGCCGCGAGGGTTAAGGACGATTCCTGGCTGGAGAACGTCACCGGCTGCGGTCCCATCCCGGGGTTCGAGCTCTGGGACGTAACCGTGCGCCAGATAAGGGAACATGGCTGGGAGAAGGCGGTCATCGGGGTGGAACTCGGGCATTCGCCGCGCATGATAGCGGGATACCTGTTCGCCACGGAATACGATTTCCTGCGGGAAAACCTCCCCGAGGCCAGCTTCGTGAACGCCCTCGAGCTCATGGACCGGGTGACCTACGTCAAGGACCCGGAGGAGATAAAGCTCTTGCGCCAGGCGGCGGCCATCGCCGACGCCGCCCAGGCGAGGGTCAGGGAGTCGCTGCAGGTGGGGATGACGGAACAGGAGATAGCGGGCATAGGGGAGCTGGCCATGCGCGAACTGGGGAGCGAGTTCCACTGGCCGGTGACGGGCTCCTCGGAGATCGCCTCCGGCTACCGCACCTGGTATCCCCTGGGGGGATGCACGCCTCCCACCGACAAGATACTCCAGCCCAACGAGAACCTGCTGGTGGACATGCACCCCACCTACAGGCGCTACTACTCCGACCTGTCGCACAACTACATCCTGGGAAGGCCTTCCAGCGAGCAGAGGAAGCTGGCCGACGCCTACCTGGAAACGGCGGAGCTGCTCGTAAGCTCGCTGAAGGCGGGCGTCACCGTGGGACAGGTGTGGCAGAAGGTATACGATCGGGTCTCATCCCTCGGTTACGCGGAACACACCCTTCCCGCCTTCGGGCACGGCATAGGGGTCATCGGCCACGAATGGTATCCCGCCATCATCAACAGCGACGAGTTCCGCGACGTGGTGCTGGAGCAGGACGTGGTCGAGGTGGCCGCCCTGGTGATGAACGTGCCGGGAGTGGGCGGCATGAGGCTGGAGTGCGTGGTGAGGGTGACCCCGGACGGAGGGGAGATGCTCAACACCACGCCCCTGGAGCTCACGGTGCTGGAGGCGTGAGTCTTGCCAGCCCGCGTGACGGCGGCATGGTCGGAGAGATGCGGCGCCGGGAAAGCCGGGATGTTCCGTAAGAGCGGGGTTTTCGCGCCCACGGGCGGGCAGCGGCGGCTGTCGTCTTCATCGCGCCGGCGGGACCGCCGTGGCTCGAGCGCGTAACGGCGATGCCTTACGGGATACAGAGGGCCGGGTCCGCGCGAAGACCCGGGCCTCGGGCATCGCCATGGAGGACGAGGGCGAGGTCGAGGAATACAGAGGGCCGGGCCCGCGCGAAGACCCGGCCTTTTCATTATCTCACAGCCCGAGGGAACGGGAGATTATCTCCTTCATGATCTCGTCCGTGCCGCCTCCTATGGGGCCCAGGCGCATGTCCCGCCAGGCGCGGGCGATGGGGTACTCCTCGGTGTAGCCGTACCCGCCGTGGATCTGGATGGCGCGGTCCGCCACCCTCACCGCCATGGACTGGGTGTAGAGCTTGGCCATGGCCACCTCCTTCACCGGCTCCTTGCCCTCGATATAGAGCTTGAGCACGTGGTAGGTGAAGGCCCTTCCGAGCTCGATCTCGGTGGCCATGTCCGCGAGCATGTGGGCGATGGCCTGGAACTTGCCGATGGGCTTGCCGAATGCCTGGCGCTCCTTGGCGTACTGGACGGAGATGTCCAGGAGTAGCTGCGCGCCCGCCACCGCCCCCAGGGACATGATCAGCCGCTCCCAGACAAAATTTGCCATGATCTGGAAGAACCCGCGGTTCTCCTCCCCCAGCAGGGCGTCGGCGGGCACGCGCACGTCGATGAAGGAGAGCTCCCCGGTGTCCGATGCCTTCCAGCCCAGCTTCTTTATCTTCTTCGAGGTCTCGAAGCCCGGGGTGCCGCGGTCGATGATGAACTGCGAGATGCCGGCATAGCCCTTGTCGCGGTCGGTCTTCACCGCCGCCACCACCCAGTCGCAGCGAACCCCGTTGGTGATGAAGGTCTTGGAGCCGTTGATGATCCAGTCCGAGCCGTCCCGCACCGCGTAGGTCTTTATGCCGGCCACGTCGGAACCCGCCTCCGGCTCGGTGATGCCCAGGGCGCCGATGGTCTCGCCCTTGATGCCCGGGATGAGGTACCTCTCCTTCTGCTCCGGAGTTCCGAAGCGGTTGATCTGGGGCATGGCGATGCCGATATGGGCGCCGATCCCCGAGGCCACCCCCGCGGAGCCGCAACGGGTCATCTCCTCGTGCAGCACCGCCTCGGCCAGTCGGTCGTCGTCCCCGCCGTATTCCTCGGGGTAGGACATGCCCAGGAAGCCCAGCTCCCCCATGCGCCCGAAGACCTCGCGGGGGAACTCCTCCGCCTCCTCCCACTCGTCGGCGTGGGGAGCGAGCTCGTTCTCGACGAACTCCCTGACCGTCTTGCGGAAATCCTCGTGCACCGGCTGAAAGATGTCGTAACTCATCCCTTTCCTCCCTGTCTGTACGGCGGGCAGGGAAGCCCGCCTCTATGCCCGGAACGCGGGGTGATTATATCACAACCCCGGCGGACTCGAGGCTCTCCCCCGGCCACCGGAGCGCGGCCTCCTCGCGTCCCTCTGAGCCCGGGGACCGCAATCGCCGCCCGTACCTCCATGCGGCGGGAGGGCTCTCCCATCCCGTGCGCCCGGGTACGGGACGCATGCCGCGCCGCCCATGAGCCTCATGCCGGCCTCCCGCCCGTGCCCGGGGACGGGGGTCTGAAGCGGTCGTGGAGGAGGGAGAGGAAAGATACCCGCCGAAATCGGGGCTACAGGGCGGCGGTCATGTAGACCGCGAAGGCGCGAAGGAAGAGGGAAAGGAAAAATGACCGCCGATATTGTAGAATAGTGTTAAAATCGGGGGGACTAAGGAGGTGCCCATGTACCGCGTTCTCGTGGTGGACGACGATCCCATGGTGACGAGGCTGGTGCGCATCAACCTCGAGCTGGAGCAGTTCGAGGTGGAGGAGGCCTGGGACGGCAGGACCGCGATGAAGATGATGCGGGAGAACCCCCCCGACCTCCTGGTCCTGGATATCATGATGCCCCAGATGGACGGCTGGGAGATCCTCAAGCTCATGCGCGAGGACGAGGGGCTCAAGGAGCTCCCGGTGGTGGTGCTCACGGCCAAGGTCCAGGACGAGGACATGGCGAGAGGATGGAGGATGGGCGCGGACGGCTACATCGTGAAGCCCTTCAACCCCGTGAACCTCGCCGATGCCCTGCGCAAAGTCCTCGAGGCGACCCCGGAGGAAAGGCTGGCCAGGAGGCAGGAGGAAGTGGAGCGCCTCAAGGACGTCTTTCTCGAGGACTGAGGAGCTCCGTTCCGCCCGTATAACCCGCAGTACCACCCGCCGATCCCGATAACGGCCGAGCCGGCATCGAAAAGGTTCGCCGCCGCTGCCTCTGGCCTTCCTCCCGGGCTTGCGCGGGACGAACCGCTCCCCTGAAGACCTATGACCTGAGACCTCGTCCTTCCTGTCCGCATGGCTCGGAAGAGCGCGGACGCCAACATTACCGGCGGCGTCGCCGGACCCGCGGAGGAGGCCTTCTCCCATGGAAAAGGAAAGGGTGCAGGGCGCGCACCCGAACGCCGCGAGACCCCTGTCGCCATCTTCTTCTCGGCGCGTTCGAGGCGCTTCCCCGGCCCACGCACGACCCCTCCCCGCGGGGGTCGGACAGCCGGAGATGGGGGGTCGCGGTCCGGCATACGGGGCGGGACGCTCACGTGGCGTGTAAATGCATATACTGATGTGTTAAGGGGAATAAACGGGTTGGGCCGTGGAGGCGGCCTCCGCCGCCGCGAGGTCGAATGGAGGTGAAGATGGCGAAGATAGTGGTTCTCGCGCCCATCCCCGAGGAGGCGGTGAAGGCCATGGTCTCCCAGAACGCCACGGGGGTGGAGGTCGAGGTTGCGGTGTACGACGGGGAGCCGGGGGCGGGACTGGAGGAGGCGGTCAGGGGAGCGGATATCATCATCGGCGACTTCACCTTCCGTCTTCCCGTAGACGCGCGCACGGCGGAGGCGGCGCGCGGCTGCCGCCTCATCCAGCAGCCCAGCATCGGGTACCAGCATATAGACCTGGAGGCCACACGGAAGGCGGGCATCCCGGTGGCCAACGTGGGGGCGGCCAACGCCATCGGAGTGGCGGAACAGGCGATGATGTTCATGCTCTGCCTGCTCAAGCGCGCGCTCTATTTCCACGCCAAGACGGCGCGGGGGGAGTGGGGGCAGCCGGACATCTTCACCCTGGGCATGCACGAGCTCCACGGCAAGACCCTGGGCATCGTGGGCATGGGGCATATCGGGCGCGAGGTTGCGGCGCGCGCCCGCTCCTTCGGGTGCCGCATCGTCTATCACGACCTCGTCCCCCTTGCGCCAGAGGAAGAGAGGGAGCTGGGAGCCGAGGGCATGGAGCTCGAGGAGCTGCTGCGCGTCTCCGACATCGTCTCCCTGCACGTCCCCCTCACCCCGCAGACCAGGCACCTGATCGATGCCGAGAGGCTCTCCCTCATGAAGCCGGAGGCCTACCTGCTCAACCTGGCGCGGGGCGAGGTGGTGGACGAGGAGGCGCTGGCCGCGGCCCTGGCGGAAGGAAGACTGGCGGGCGCGGGCATCGACGTCTTCGCCCGCGAGCCCGTGGACCCCGCGAACCCCCTGCTCTCCTCGGACCGCGTCATCCTCTCCCCCCACATCGCGGGGGGGACCAACGAGAGCCGGGTGAGGATGCTCCAGGTGACCATGGAAAATATTACCAGAGTGCTCTCGGGCGAGAAGCCCCTCTACGTGGTGAACGGGGTGGAGTAGCGCCGGCGCTCCGGCCGGGGCGAGAGGAGCGAGGGGAGCGGTAGAAGGGTAAGGGAAGAGGAGAAAGGGAAGGGGATGAACTGCGCGCAGGTGCTCATCGAGGGGATCAAGGCCATGGGGGCGAAGAGGATCTACGGGGTGATCGGGACCTCCAACCTCTCTTTCGTCGATGCCCTCTACGACCACCGGGAGGAGCTGAGGTACGTCTCCTGCCGCCACGAGCAGGTGGCGGCGAGCATGGCGGACGCCGAGGGCCGGTTGACGGGCATCCCCGGGGTGGCCCTGACCCATTCCGGTCCGGGCACCTTCAACGCCCTCATCTCCGTGGGCAACGCCTACAAGGACTGCAGCCCCATGATCCTCCTCAGCGGGGCGGTGAAGAGGAAGCTCAGGGGATCGGACGGCATGCTGGAGGCGGACCACATGAGCATCTTCGCCCCCATGTGCAAGGGGGTCTTCCGCATCGAGGACGCCGGGCAGGCCGCGGCGGTCTTCTCCAGGGCCTACACCCTGGCAGTATCGGGGGCGCGGGGCCCGGTGCTAATCGAGGTACCCGAGGACGTGTGGGGGGAGGAGGGGGGGATGGGGGCGCCGCGCTTCCGCCTCGCCCCCGACCACCGTCCGCCCCTGCACGTGGAGGACGTATGGCGGGCCCTGGAGCTGTTCAAGGGCGCCCGCCGTCCCCTGCTGCTCTCCGGAGGCGGGGTGGCCTACGCGCGCTGCTCCGGGCTGCTGGTGCGCCTGGCGGAAGCCCTGCAGGCCCCGGTGATCACCACCGGCAACGGCCGGGGCACCATCCCCGAGGACCACCCCCTCTGCCTGGGGCGCGCCGGCTTCGGGGGAGGCAACACCGTCGCCGACACCGCGCTCTCGGAGGCCGAGGTGGTGCTGGGGCTCGGGTGCACCCTGTCCGACATGACCACCTACGAATACACCCTGCCGGTGAAGGGCGATGTCATCCTGGTGAACATAGACCTCGAGGCCATGCTCACCAGCCGTTTCCGCGCCCGGTACATGATCGAGGCGGACGTGCGCGACTTCCTGGCCGAGGCGTTGGGAGCGGTGAAGGAATACCGCCCTCCTTCCCGGGACGAGTGGTGGGGCTTGCTGGAGCCGGTGCGGCAGGAGTGGAGGAAAGCCGTGGAGGCGGCCGTCACCTCGGACAGGGTGCCGCTCTCGCCCGGAAGGGTGGTTCACGAGCTCTCGCGCCTCCTGCCCCCGGGCCACGTGGTGACCGTGGGCGGGGGGACCCACAGCGTCTATGCCATGGACTTCCTCCCCTGCAGGGAGCCCTTGAGCTATCTCTCCGCCGTGAACTTCGGGGCCATGGGCTTCGGGTTTCCGGCGGCGCTGGCCGCCAAACTGGTGTATCCGGAAAGGGAAGTGGTGGCCATCCTGGGGGACGGCGACTTCATGATGACCCTGCAGGACCTGGAGACCGCCTGTCGCGAGGGCATCGCGGTGCGCGTGCTGGTCATCAACGACAACATGTACCGGGTGCTCAACCTGAGGCAGCGCCTGCAGTGCGCGGGACGCATCCTGGGTACCTGCCACGGCAACCCGGACTTCGCCGCCCTGGCGCGCACCTTCGGGGCGGCGGGATGGAGGCTGGAGAGGCCGGAGGAGATCGTCCCCGTGCTCCGGGAGGCCCTCTCGGCACCGGGACCGGCGGTGGTGGACGCGATCATCGACCCCGACGACCTGCCCCCCATGAACATCGAGGCCACCCTGCGCATGGGTATGGGATAGGGGTACGTGGTCGGGTCCGCGGGCTTGAACGTTTCATCATGGAATGATCGTCTAGTGAATGGGTGGGGTGTTACTGCTTGATTCCCGTATATTGGAGCATGATCGGGATCTCAGACCCGACCTTCTGTCCTTCCTCCGGGGGTCGGGGCGTGGCGCCCTGCGCGTCGTGGCCTCCGGCATGCCCCTCCAGCTCCGATCAGGAGCATATGGGCTGTTCCACGATCACCGGCTCATCCGAGGCTGCATCGGTCGATAACTGGACGGTAAGGGCGGGCCTTTTTGCGTGGAAGGCCGACTCGTTGTTGCGGTGGAAGGGAGTCGGCGGACGATATAACATAGCATCAAGAACATGGCGAGGCGGAGGGGGTGAGGCGATGGCCGCGGCCGTTTTCGAGGTCCCCACGTCCTCGCGCGCCCAGATGGTGGACATCACCGCGAAGGTGCGCGAGGCGGTGAGGCGCGCGGGCATAAGCGAGGGGATATGCGTGGTCTACGTCCCCCATACCACCGCCGGGGTCACGGTGAACGAGAACGCCGACCCGGCGGTGGCGGCCGATATCCTGGAGCACCTGGAGAAGCTGGTGCCCCGGGGCCGTTACCGGCACCGCGAGGGTAACGCCGATTCCCATATCAAGGCGAGCATGATGGGTTTCTCCCAGATGCTTCCGGTGGAGTCCGGGGACCTCGCCCTGGGCACCTGGCAGGGGGTCTTCCTGTGTGAGTTCGACGGACCGCGCCGCAGGCGCGTGCGGGTGGAGGTGATCCCCGGTGTGCGCTGACCTCCTCACCTTCACCAGCGACTTCGGCCTCGCGGAGGAGTGGGTGGGGGTGGTCAAGGGGGTCATCCTCTCCATAAACCCCGCCGCGGTCATCGTGGACATCGCCCACGACATCCCGCCCTTCGACATCGGGAAGGGCGCCTTCCTGCTCGCGGCGGCCCTCCCCCACATGCCGGTGGGGGTGCACCTGGCGGTGGTGGACCCCGGGGTGGGCACGCGCCGCCTGGCGGTGGCCCTGCGGGCGGCCAGGGGGGACATGCTGGTGGGGCCGGACAACGGCCTCCTGGTCCCCGCCGCGGAGAGGCTGGGCGGCGTGACCGCGGCCTATTTCCTGGACAACCAGGAGTTCTTCCGCTCCCCCGTCCATCCCACCTTCCACGCGCGCGATATCTTCGCTCCCGTGGCGGCGCATCTCTCCCTGGGCGCCGACCCCAGAGATATGGGGTCCCCCATGGACCCCTGCGACCTCGTCCCGGCGCCCTGGGGACGCGCCCGGGAGGGGGAGGGAGCGGTGTACGCCACGGTGGTGGACATCGACCGCTTCGGCTCCCTGCGCCTGAACGCCTACCCGGAACAGGTCCGCTCGCTGGGATGCCGGGAGGGAGAGCGGGTGCTGCTGGGCCTGGGCGAGGAGGAGGTGGAGGCGGTGCTCGCCGCGACCTTCGGGGAGGTGGGGGCGGGGGAGGTCCTCCTCTACGAGGACTCATCCGGGGTGATGGCGGCGGGGGTCAACGGGGGCAGCCTCGCGTCCCGTACCCGCTCCCGTCCCGGGGACGTGGTCATCATCTACGCGTGCGGCGGAACGCCCGAGGACCCCGGACGGATAGAATGATCCTGCGGGCGGCCGCCTCATACTCCGCAAGAGCCTCGGGGAGCGCAGGTGTCCCCACCGGACGCCTTGCGCCGCGCCGCGACTGTCGCTAATGTAGTAGAGGCGTTTTTCGACGCGGTGTCATTCCGAAGCGAGGAGGTCTCCATGTCCCAGGAATGCAAGAATCACCGGGCCAATCTGGAGAAGTGCAACTGCACCTACGAGCCCTGTTCCCGCAAGGGTTACTGCTGCGAATGCCTGCACTACCACCGCCGCAACGGCGAGCTGCCGGCGTGCTTTTTCCCGCCGGAGGTGGAGCGCACCTACGACCGCTCCGTACGGCGTTTCATGGCCTGCCGCTGAGAGAGGCGTGGCCGCGTCACAATCCCGGTCCGCTGCAGGAGACGAAGGCAAGGAGGGAGAGATGGAAGAAGCTTACATCGCCAGCGCGTGCCGCACCGCCATCGGGAGGTTCGGAGGGAGCCTCAGGGACGTCAAGACGGGCGAGCTGGTCCGCATCGTGGTGGATGAGGCGGTGAGGAGGGCGGGGATCTCCCCGCAGGAAGTGGACGAGGTCATCTTCGGACAGGTGGTGCCGCGCACCGATGAGAACTGCCTGGCCGCCAGGCTGGGAGCCCTCAAGGCGGGACTGCCCTACACCGTTCCCGCGGCGGGGGTGATCAGGGGCTGCGGTTCGGGCATGCAGGCCCTCATCGACGCCGTGCGCGCCATCCGCGTGGGTGATTCCCGCGTGGTGGTGGCGGGGGGCGCCGAGAACATGAGCTCCATCCATTATTACAGCAACGACATGCGCTGGGGAAAGCGCATGCGCAACGGGGAGTTCATAGACGGGCTGTGGGAGGTGCTGCACGACCCCTATAACGGCCTGATCATGGGGCTCACGGCGGAGAACATCGCGGAGCGCTTCGGGATCACCCGGGAGGAGCAGGACGCCTATGCCCTGGAGAGCCAGCGCCGGGCCCTGGCCGCCATCGCGGCGGGCAAGTTCAGGGAGGAGATCGTGCCCGTGGAGGTGAAGACCCGCAAGGGAGTGGAGGTCTTCGATACCGACGAGCATCCCACCGAGACCACCCTGGAGAAGCTGGCCTCCCTGCCCCCCGCCTTCAAGAAGGAGGGCACGGTCACCGCCGGCAACGCCTCCGGCATCAACGACGCCGCCGCCGCCCTGGTGCTCGTGTCCGGCGCGAGGGCGGAGGAGCTGGGGGTCAAGCCCCTGGCCAGGGTGCTCTCCTACGCCTACGTGGGGGTGGACCCGGACATCATGGGGGTGGGGCCGGTTTACGCCATACCCAGGGCGCTGGAGAGGGCGGGCCTCGAGCTGGAGGACATAGGGGCCATCGAGCTCAACGAGGCCTTCGCTTCCCAGGCCTACTACTGCATCCGGGAGCTGGGACTGAACCCGGAGATAACCAACATCTACGGGAGCGGCATCGCCCTGGGGCACCCGGTGGGGTGCACGGGCGCGCGTATCGTGGTCACGCTGCTCACCGCCATGAAGGAGCTCGACGCCCGCTACGGCCTGGCCTCGCTGTGCATCGGCGGCGGGCAGGGCATCGCCATGGTCGTCGAGCGCGCGTGACGGCGCGGCCGCGTCCCCGCGGACGTGCCGCCCCGTCGGGGGATGGGGCGGCGGTGCGCCGGGGGCTCCCGGGATGAGAAAAGGGAGGACCCTCCCGCCTTGATCGCGAGGCGGCCGTTTGACCGCCCGCGGGCGCGGTGTTAACATTTCACTGCCCGTTCCTTGAAAGCCTCATACGCATGCCTGACGGGTCCCGGGAGGGCCAAGAGGGAAGCCGGTGGGAGTCCGGCACGGTAGCGCCGCTGTGACTGGGGAGCGAGGCCCCGCTTATCCACTGACGATACGTTGGGAAGGAGGGGCGGAGCGAGGATCCAGGAGTCAGAAGACCTGCCCGGAAGGCGCCAGTAAGCTCTCCGCCTCAGGGAGAAACCTGGCGAGACGGGAAATACGCCCCGCTCTTGGCGTGAGCGCGGGGTTTTTGTTTTCGTGAGTGTGCGGAAGGAAAGAGGGGGAAGAAGAGGAGAGGCCGGGAGGGCCGCGAGGTAAGAGAAAAGGGGACGCATGGCGGAAAAGCGCATGACCCTGGTGCTGGGGGGAGCGCGCAGCGGCAAGAGCGCCTTCGCCCAGAGGCTGGCCGCGGCGTCCGGCTCGATGGTGTGCTTCCTGGCCACGGCGGAGGCGGGCGACGCGGAGATGGAGAAGCGCATAAGGAGGCACCGCGAGGCGCGCCCGGAGGAGTGGGTCACCCTGGAACTGGGGGGAGGGACGGAGCTCCGCGAGCTCCCGCCGCGGGGAGCCCTGGTGCTCATGGACTGCTTCACGGTCTACCTCTCCAACCTCATGGCGCGCCGGGGCCTGGACTGGCCGCCCGAGGAGGAGGAGCGCATGGACGAGGAGGAGGTCCTGCGCCGCATGGAGGAGGTGGAGGGGGAGGCCCTGGAGCTGGTGGAGCGCCTGCGTGAAGCGGCCTCCGGGCTGGTGCTGGTCTCCAACGAGGTGGGGATGGGCGTGGTGCCTCCCTACCGGCTGGGACGGGTTTTCCGCGACCTGGCGGGGAGGCTCAACCAGCGCCTGGCGGAGCGCGCGGACGAGGTCTACCTGGTGGTGGCGGGTTTGCCGCTCCGCCTGAAGCCATGAGGACGGAGATGGACCCGATTTTATGAGAGGAAAGGTGAAAGGAAGGATATGGGAAGACTTGAAGAGACCCTGAGCAGGATCGGAGAACTGGACGCGGAGGCGATGCGCGCGGCGTCGGAGCGGCAGGACCGGCTGACCAAGCCCGCCGGCGCCCTGGGTATGCTGGAAGAGATATCCATCAAGGTGGCGGGCATCACGGGTGAGGCGATGCCGCCCCCCGGGCGCAAGGTGGTGCTGGTCATGGCCGCCGACCACGGGGTCACCGCTCAGGGGGTGAGCCTCTACCCCCGCGACGTCACCGCACAGATGCTGCACAATTTCCTCGCCGGGGGAGCGGCCATCAACGTCCTCGCCCGCCACGTGGGGGCGGAGGTGCGGGTGGTGGACGTGGGAGTCGCCTCGGACGTGGAGGCGGAAGGCCTCACGGTGCGCAAGGTGAGGCACGGAACCGCCGACCTCTCCCGCGGCCCGGCGATGTCCCGGGAGGAGGCGGTGGCCTGCGTGGAGGCCGGTATAGAGGTGGCGGAGGAGGAGCTGGCGTCGGGGGCCTCCTTTCTGGCCACCGGGGACATGGGCATAGGGAACACCACCGCCGCCAGCGCCATCACCGCCGCGGTGACGGGCATGGACCCGCGCGAGGTGACCGGCCGGGGCACCGGCCTGGACGACGAAGGCCTGGAGCGCAAGGTGGAGGTGATCAGGAAGGCCCTGGAGGTGAACCGCCCCGACCCCTCTGACGCCCTGGACGTGCTGGCCAGGGTGGGGGGCCTGGAGATAGGCGCCATCGCCGGCGTCATGCTCGCCGCCGCCGCCGCCCGGAGGCCCGTGCTGGTGGACGGCTTCATCTCCGGAGCCGGGGCGCTCATCGCGGCGGGGCTGCACCCGCTGGCGCCGCGCTTCATGCTCGCCTCTCACCTCTCGGTGGAGCGGGGACACGCCGTGATCCTCGAGCGCCTGGGCCTGCATCCCATCATCAGGGCGAACATGCGCCTGGGGGAGGGCACGGGAGCCGCGCTGGGCCTCACCCTGGTGGAGGCGGCGTTGAAGATACTCTCCGAGATGGCCACCTTCGAAGAGGCCGGTGTAAATGGGGTCAGCCCCGGACATGGGACATCCCCGCTCGAAGAGGAGGTCGAACCGGACCGGAGGCGGAGAGAGGAACGCCGGTAAAGACCTGACGGCGCGTGAACCGAACCCCGTGGTAACCGGAGGAAGAGATGCGAGGGGGAGGGAGAGCGTGGTCAGCAGCGGAGAAAGCGAGGTGGGATCGGCTCCGATCTGCCGAATCCGCGGCATGAAAGCCGAGCGGAGATGGCAATGGACCGGATGGAACGCGCATGAGGTGTAATGAGTAGAAGAGACGGCCTGGGCCGCGGCGATGGAGGAAGCGGACGCCGGGGGAGGCGGTGGGGCATGGGAGCCCTGAGCGAGGCCTTCCGCTTCCTCACCGCGCTGCCCCTCCCTCAACGCCGGGGGGATGAAGGAGCGCTGGCGGCGTCGCTGGCGTATTTCCCCGTGGTGGGAGCGGTTATAGGAGGTGCCCTGGTGCTCACGGACTGGGCGTGCGGCCTGGCCTTCCCCCGCGCGGCCCATTTCCTCTCCGCCGCCCTGGTGCCGGCGCTCTATGCCTTCCTCACGGGCGGGCTACACCACGACGGCCTCATGGACGTCGCCGACGCTTTCTGGGGGAGGAGGTCGCGGGAGGAGAGGCTGCGCATCATGAAGGACGCGAGGGCAGGGGCCCTTGGCGTGACCGCCGTGGTGCTCTTCCTGCTGGTGGAGCTGGCCGCGCTATACGCCCTTCCCGCGCGCGTGGATGCCTCCCCGGGGCGCCTGCGCTGGGCGGCGCTCCTGTCTTTCCCGGTGTTGGGGAGGTGGACGATGTGCTACCTCTGCGTGCGCTTTCCCTACGCGCGGGAGGAAGGCACGGGCGCGGCCTTCATCGCGGAGGCCGCATATTCCAGCCTGGCGGCAGCGAGTGCGCTCACCCTGGCCGTGCTGGCGGGATGCTTCGTTTTCCTGGCCCGCGTTCCCGTGCTCATCGCGGCGCTCTCCATCCTCGCCCTTGCCTTCGCCGAGGCGTCGGGAGGGTATTTCATGCGCGCCCTGGGGGGGATCACCGGCGACTGCGTGGGGGCGGCGGGCATGCTCTGCGAGGCGCTCGTACTGCTGCTGCTGGCGAGCCGCCTCCCGGAACTGCTCCTCTGAACGGGGTCAGCCCCGGACATGGGACATCTTCGCTCGGAGCGGAGGACAGGCCGGCCCGGGTCCGGAAGCGTGAGCGCAGGCAAGACCCTCGCGTCGCGGAGAACGCGGTGGGGGGCAGAAGCGGTCTGAAGAGGAGAAAGAGGGACATGGTACGCGGGAGAAGGTGCGTAGCGGAACGCCGGCCTCGCCCGGCGGCTACGGAAGGGTGAGGTGGCGATGGGGCGCGCGGGAGAGCTCAAGCGCGGGAGATCTCGGCGCATCGCCGCCGCCTTCGCCCTGGACGCCCTCCTGGGGGATCCCGAGGGATACCCCCACCCCGTGCGCGTCATGGGCGCCTGGGTGGAAAGGCTGGAGCGTCGCCTGGGTCCCCGCGGCGCGGATGACCGCGGGGCGCGCCCGCGCGGCTGTTTGCTGGCGGCCCTGGTGGCGGGCGGGAGCTGGGCGGCGGGACGTGCCCTGCTGGCGGGGCCCTGGCCGGGGGCAACGGAGACGCTGCTCCTGTACACCGCGTTTTCCTGGAAGGACCTGGAAAGAAGCGCACTGAAGGTAGCGGAGGCGCTGGAGAGGGGAGATGTGGAGGCGGCGAGGTCACGCCTGCGCGCGCTGGTGGGGAGAGATACGGAGGCGCTGGACGGGGGCGGGATCTGCCGGGCGGCGGTGGAGTCGGTGGCGGAGAACTACTGCGACGGGGTCCTCGCGCCGCTGCTCTGGGCGGCCGTGGGGGGAGCGCCGGCGGCGCTGGCCTTCAAGGCGGTCTCCACCATGGATTCCATGCTCGGCCACAAGGACGAGCGCCACCTCCACCTGGGGTGGTGCCCGGCGCGCCTGGACGACCTGGCCGTACTCATCCCCGCCAGGATCTCCCTTCCCCTCATCTGGCTGTCCGCCCTGGCCTGCGGCCTTGACGCCGGGGCGGCCTGGAGGATAGGGATCAGGGACCGCAGGCGGCACGCCAGCCCCAACAGCGCCTACCCCGAGGCGGCCTTCGCCGGGGCCCTGGGGCTGGAGCTGGGGGGCGAGGTGGCCTACCGCGGAGAGACGTGCCGGTATCCGACCATCGGCGAGGGGTCCAGAGAGGCCACTCCGGCGCACCTGCGGGAGGCGTTGAGGCTGCTGCGGGCGGCCTCGCTGCTGGGGCTGTGCCTGGCAATGGCGCTGGCATGGTGGAAGGAGAGAGGAGGGCGAGGAGCGTGAGGGAGGGATTTCCCGCCCACGGCGGCGACCTGGAGTGGGCCGCGGAACGCTACGGCCTCGACCCCCGGGATTTCCTGGATTTCAGCTCCAACCTGAACCCGCTGGGCCCTCCGGAGCGGGCCCTGGAGGCGGCGCGCGCCGCCCTGCGGGAGGTCGCCCGCTACCCCGAGCCGGACGCGGACAGGCTGAAGGCAGCCCTGGCCCGTTTCCTGGATCTTGACCGGAGGCTGCTCGTGCTGGGCAACGGGTCGAGCGAGCTCATCCACCACCTCTCACGTTGCGTGCTCTCGGAGGCGTTCACCGCCGGAGAAGTCGGACCGGGGGGCGGGGGAGCTGGGCGGCCGCCGGGAAGGGCGAGGGTGATGGTGGCTGTCCCCGCCTTCGGGGAATACGAGCGGGCGGCGCGCATCGCAGGCGCGGAGCTGTCCTTTCACGCGCTGCTGCCCGGTGACGGCTTTTCCCTGCGGCCGGAAACCCTTGCGGAGGAGGCATCCCGCTCGCGGCTCACCTTCTTCTGTAACCCGGCCAGCCCCACGGGCAGGCTCTACCGCAGGAAGGAACTCCTGCCCGTCCTCGAGGCCTGCCGCGCTGCGGGAGGCATCCTGGTGGTGGACGAGAGCTTCATGTCCTTCTGTCCTCCGGGAGAGGCGGAGGAAGCCACCCTCCTCGAACACGCGGGGGAGGAGGGGCTGGCGGTGCTCTCCACCCTCACCAAGGTCTTCGCCCTGGCGGGACTGCGCGGCCCCGGATGGCTGGCGGGCCCCGAGGTCCTGGTCTCGTACCTCGAGGAGAGGGCGGTGCCCTGGCGGGTCAACGTGGCGGCGGAGGCCGCGGCCATGGCCTCCCTGGAGGACGAGGGTTTCCTGGCGGAGACGCGCGCCGCGGTGGCGAGCTGGAGGGAGGAGCTGGCGGAAGGGCTCGCGGCCGCCGGCCTGTTCCACGTCTTTCCCTCGCGCACCAACTTCATCCTCCTGCGCCTCACCGGCGCGGAGGCGCGGGCGCGCGAGCTGGTGGATGCGCTGGGAAGGAGGGGGATACTGGTGCGCGACTGCGGCAACTTCCGGGGGCTGGGAGAGGGCTTTCTGCGGGTGGCGGTGAAGAGGCCGGAGGAGAACCGCCGCCTCCTGCGGGCGCTGGAGGAGGCGGCGGGGGAGTTGAGGATTCCCTGAGGACGCTCTGCACGGGTAAACCTTCCGCCGTCCGAGGCGGCAGGGAGGCCGGGCGATCGCTATGAGGGCCCGCCTCGCCGGAGCGTACCGCCGCTGTTCGTGAGCGCGGCCGTGGGAGGGAGCGGCTCCCGCACGGTGACAGGAAAGCGGCAATGGTGAAGGAAAGAAAAGGAAAGGAAAGAAGGAGGAAAGGGAGGAGGAGCGATGCTGCGCAGAAGATCGCTGTTTACGGTCCTGGCGTTGTGTATCCTGGCCGCGTCCCTGCTGTCGGGGTGCGGAGGATCGGAGAACAAGGGGGAGGAAAGGAGACCCGGCGTCTTCGCCGACGACCTGGGACGGGAGGTGACCCTGGAGGAGGTTCCCTCGCGGATAGTCTCCGTCTCGCCCGCCTGCACCGAGATCCTCTTCGCGCTCGGGCTGGGCGACAAGGTGGTCGGGGTCACCGAATTCTGCGATTACCCCGAGGAGGCGCTGGAGAAGGAGAAGATCGGCACCTTTACCACCCCCAACCTCGAGGCCATCGTGGCCCTGAACCCGGACCTGGTGCTGGCCACGGGCGGCGTGCAGGCGGAGGTGCTGGGGCGCATGGAGGAGCTGGGACTCACCGTCTACGCCGTCAACCCCACCACCTTCGACGAGACCCTGGCCACCATCCTGGAGGTGGGCGAGATCACCGGCGCCACGCGGCGCGCCGACGAGATCGTCACCGACATGAACCAGAGAGCGGTGGAGGTGGCCCGGCGGGTGAGCGAGATGGAGGCCCGAGGCAAGGCCAGGCCTCGCGTCTTCTTCGAGATCTATTATGAGAACAACGTTTGGACGGTGGGGAAGGGGAGCATTATCTCCGACCTCATCCGTCTGGCGGGAGGAGAGAACATCGGGGACCTGGAGTCAGGCGACTACTACGAGTTCAGCGTGGAGGCGCTCATGTCCCAGAACCCCCAGGTCTACCTGGTGGGAAGCGGGTCCATGTTCAACCCCGGAGACATCACCTCCCGCCCGGGCTGGGACCGCATGGACGCGGTGCGGGACGGCAGGGTCTATGTCATCGAGGAGAACCTGCTCTACCGAACGGGACCGCGGCTGATCGAAGGCCTCGAGGCCGTCCACGCGGCCCTGTACCCGGAGGAATGAGCGCGCCGCGCGGCGGTGATGCGCGAAGGGCCCGGCGTGGCGGTTTGGTGAAGGCGGGAAGGACGTGGAAGAGGTAGCGGGGGTGACGGGAAGGCTGGCGGCGCTGCGCCGCCGCCGCCTGGCGGTGCTGGCCTTTCTGGCGCTGGCCATGCTGGCGGCGGTGATCGTGGCCGTGGCCCTGGGGGCGGTGTACGTCCCCCTCGCCACCTCCTTCCGCATCGTGCTCTCCCGCCTGCCGCTGCTGGGCAGGACGGTGGAGGCCACCTGGACGCCCACCCAGGAGACCATCATCGTCTCGGTGCGCCTGCCGCGCGTGCTGCTGGCCCTGCTGGTGGGCATGGGACTGGCCCTGGCCGGAGCCATCTTCCAGGGCCTTTTCCGCAACCCCATGGCCGATCCCAGCATCATCGGATCCTCCCAGGGAGCGGCGCTGGGGGCCACCGTAGCCTTCTTCTTCGGCATCAAGGCGGGGCTGGGAGGCCTTTCCTCCGTCCCCCTCTTCGCCTTCGCGGGGTCGCTGCTGGCGGTGCTGTCGGTCTATGCCATCGCCAGGGTGGGAGGCCGCGCCTCCATCGCCTCCCTGCTGCTGGTGGGCATCGCGCTCTCCTCGTTCCTGGCCTCCATAGTCTCCCTGCTGATGGTGGTGAGCGAGGACCGCATGCACAACATCTTCTTCTGGCTCATGGGGGGGCTGGGCACCGGCAACTGGGACATGGTGCTGGCGGTGCTCCCCTTCATCGCCGTGGGGGCGGCGGCCGCCCTGCTCCTGGCCCGCGACCTCAACCTGCTCATGCTGGGGGAGGAGAGGGCGGCGCAGCTCGGCCTGGAGACGGAGCGCTTCAAGTGGACGATGATCGCGGTGGCCTCCCTGGTGGTGGGGGCCGCCGTCTCGGTGTCGGGGATCATCGGTTTCGTGGGGCTGATGACTCCCCATATCGTGCGCCTGCTCACCGGTCCGGATCACCGTTTTCTCATCCCGGGCTCCATTCTGGGGGGAGGGCTCTTCCTGGTGCTCGCCGACACCCTGGCGCGAACGGTCATCGCCCCCAACGAGCTGCCGGTGGGTATCGTCACCGCCTTTTTCGGGGCTCCCTTCTTCATCTACCTGCTCAGGCGCAGCAGGCAGCAGGCGGTCTGAGGCACGGGAGGCGCGACGGGCATGGAATGGAAGACACTGGAAGCCAGGGACCTGCACGCCGCCTACCGCGAGGTGGAGGTGGTCTCGGGGCTCGACCTCACTTTGAGGTCGGGGGACTTCATCGGCATCATCGGACCCAACGGTTCGGGGAAGACCAGCTTCCTCCGGGCCCTGTCGCGTGCCCTCCGGCCCAGGAAGGGGGTGGTGCTCCTGGGCGGCGAGGACCTCTACCGCATGCCGGCACGGGAGGCGGCCCGCAACCTCGCCCTGGTCCCCCAGGAGACCGCGGCCTCCTTCGCCTTCACCGCCCTGGAGGTGGTGCTCATGGGGAGGAACCCCCACCTCGGACGCCTGCGGGCGGCGGGACCGCGCGACTTGGAGAAGGCGCGGCTGGCCATGGAACGGGCCAACGTCTGGCATCTGGCCGACCGCCCGGTGACCGAGCTCTCGGGAGGGGAGCGCCAGCGGGTGATCATCGCCCAGGCCCTGGCCCAGGACACCGGCCTGCTGCTCCTGGACGAGCCCACCCAGCACCTGGACATCAGCCACCAGCTATCCCTTCTGGAGCTGCTGGCGGAGATGTGCAGGCGGGGGCTTGCCGTGGTCATGGTCATGCACGACCTCAACCTCGCCTCCCAGTACTGCGGCCGCCTGCTGGTCATGAAGGGAGGCAGGGAATACATGCGCGGCACTCCTGAAGAGGTGCTCACCGCCGCCATGTTGCAGGAGGTGTTCGGGGTGGGGGCCATCGTCACCCGTCACGCGGTGACCGAGAGGCCTCAGGTGGTCTTCCTTCCCGGTACCGAAGGTTCCCCCGTCACCGGCCCCAGGGTCCACCTCATCTGCGGCGGAGCCAGCGGCGCCTCCCTCATGCGCGAGCTGCTGGAGGCGGGCTGCTATCTCACCGCGGGCGCCCTCAACCGGGGAGACGGCGACGAGGAGGTGGGGCGGGCTCTGGAGATCCCCATGGCCGTGGAGGCCCCCTTCTCCCGCATCTCCGTCCCCTCGCACCGCGCCAACCTGGACCTGGTGGAGAGGGCCGAGGCGGTGGTGGTGACCGACCTCTACGTAGGGCCGGGCAACCTCTTGAACCTGGAGGCGGCGCGCGAGGCGCTGCGGTCGGGGAAGCGCGTCTTTCTCTTCTCGCCCCGTCCCATCGAGGAGCGGGACTACACCGGGGGCGCCGCCGCCGGGCTCTACCGGCTCCTGCGCGAGGAGGGAGCCCGGGAGACCGCGGACCGCGGCGAGCTGGTGGCGCTGGTCACGGGGGTGAAAGAGGGTTGAGCCGCGCGCAAAGCCTGGCCGGATGCCTCATGCTCCAGGGCACCTCCTCTCACGTGGGAAAGAGCGTGCTCGCAGCGGCCCTGTGCCGCATCCTCAGGGATGACGGCATACGCGTGGCTCCCTTCAAGAGCCAGAACATGTCCCTGAACTCCTACGTCACGCGGGAGGGCGGGGAGATGGGACGCGCCCAGGTGCTCCAGGCGCAGGCCGCGGGGATAGAGCCCCACACGGACATGAACCCCGTGCTCCTCAAGCCGGCGGCGGGAGGGAAGGTGCAGGTGGTGCTGGAGGGAAGACCCGTGGGGCATTACTCGGCCGGGGAATACGGCGAGCTGCTACCGGAGCTGCTGCCGGCGGTGCTGGCGGCGCTGCGGAGGCTGCGCCGGGACTTCGAGGTGGTGATCATGGAGGGAGCGGGTAGCCCCGCGGAGGTCAACCTCGCCCACCGCGATATCGCCAACATGCGCATGGCCGTGGCCGCGGAAGCCCCGGTGATACTGGTGGGCGACATCGACCGCGGGGGCGTCTTCGCCTCCCTGGTGGGAACCCTGGAGCTCCTGCCCTGGAGGGAGCGCCGCCTGGTCTCCGGCTTCATCATCAACAAGTTCCGCGGCGACTTCGGCCTCCTGGAAGGCGGGCTCTCGTGGCTGGAGTCGCGGACAGGGCGCCCGGTGCTGGGGGTGGTTCCCTACCTGTACGACCTCGGCCTGGAGGAGGAGGATTCCGTGAGCCTGGACGAGGCAAGGGCGGTGGCCCGCGCGGAAGAGGAGGTGGAAAAGGGGGGAGAAGGGGAGGGAGATGCGCTGGACATCGCGGTGATCCGCCTCCCCCATATCTCCAACGCCACCGACTTCGAGCCCCTGGAGCGCGAGAGAGGGGTGCGGGTGCGTTTCGTGCGCGGTCCCGCCCGGCTGGGCAGGCCGGACGCGGTGATCGTCCCCGGCTCCAAGAGCACCGTCTATGACCTGGCGTGGCTGCGGGAGAACGGCCTCGCCTCCCGCATAGCGGCTCTGGCGGAGTCGGGGGTCCCGGTGATGGGCATATGCGGTGGTTACCAGATGTTGGGAGAAAGCATCATGGACCCGGAAGGAGTGGAGTCCGCGGAGGAAAAGGCGGCGGGCCTTGGCCTCCTGCCCCTGGTGACGGTCTTCGGCGGGGAGAAGAGCACCCACCGCGTGAAGGCCCGGGCGGCGAGGGATATCCCCCTCCTGGGGCTCGATGCCACCTCGCCGCCGTTCTCCGGCTACGAGATCCACATGGGACGATCTTACTCCACGGGACTTCCTCCCCTGCGCATCGTGGAGCGGGACGGCGCGGCCGTGGAGGCGGGCGAAGGGGCGATGTGCGAGGACCTGCCGGTGTTCGGGTGCTATCTACACGGCCTCTTCGAGAACCCTTGTGTGCGCGAGGGCTTCCTGGCCGCTCTGGAGAGACGGCGCGGGCTGCGGGCGCGGGGTCCGCGCCGGGGGCGGGACTGGGATGCGCTGCGCGAGGAGAGCCTGGACCGCCTGGCCCGCGCGGTGCGGGAGGCACTGCGCATGGATCTGGTCTACCGCCTCTCGGGCCTGGCCCGCGCCTGAGGAATCGGCGCCGGCCCGAAAGGATCTCCGCGAAGTGGTGTCGGGATCCCGGAGGGACCCCATGGTTCCGGAGCTCTCATCCGGGGCCTCGCCGTACCGGAAAGGAGGTCCTCCCGGCGCCGTGCCGGGGGCATGATTTGATACGGTCCCTGCCTCCGCCCTCGCGCGCGGTCCCTGGAGGCCGGGCGAAGAGGTAGGACGGAGAGGTACAACGTACATATTCCCGTATCATGTATAAGTAGTGCGCGCGGACCTGCGCTATGATGGAGGTCGGGGGCGCACGTGTTCGGCGCCGCCGGGCGAGCCCGCAGGCCCGGTCCCGCACGGTCTCTCCGCCGGCCCGGGGCAGGATGCAGCGGAGCGGGCGTAGAAGGATTGCGCGAGAACGGCTGTTGCGACGGGTGCGGCCAGCCCGGGGGTCGGCGGTGCCAGCTCTCGTATCCGGGGGGGTGCGAGCTGGCGCCGGTGAGGGCTTATCGGGATACGCCGCGCCTCTCCGGGCGGCGGGTGGAGGAGTTGGCATGACCAGGACGCAGCAGCAGAGGTTGAAGCGGCGCCGCCAGAGGCGGCAGTCGCTGTTCCTGGCGGTGGGTTGCGCCCTCGTCCTGGGCCTGGTCTTTGCGGTGTTCTCCCTCACCTCCGGGCGCTATCCCGGGGAGGGAGGCGGCGAAAGCCTGGCGGCGGAGACGGCGGGGGTGACGGCGGAGGCCCCCGCCGTCTCCCTGCAGGAGGTGGAGAGGCCGGAGGACCTCTCCCTCAC
>FWPV01005524.1_pt1 | contig 25100 bp, 25 predicted proteins | sample 2228371 | NCBI WGS metagenome assembly FWPV01 (sample SAMEA103939776, study PRJEB20133) | metagenome | reverse complement strand
GATAGGGGTGATGTTTGGCAACCCGGAGACGACCTCCGGGGGCATGGCCCTCAAGTTCTATGCCTCGGTGCGGCTGGATATGCGGCAGGTCCAGACCATCAAAACCGGTGGGGAGGTGATCGGCAACCGGGTGCGGGTCAAGGTGAAAAAAAACAAAGTAGCGCCCCCCTTCCGGGAGTGTGAGTTTGACATCATGTACGACGAGGGGATCAGCAAGGAAGGGGATGTGCTGGACCTGGGGGTGGAGCTGGGGTTGATCGAAAAGCGGGGGGCGTTCTACTCCTACAAGGAGGAGCGGCTGGCGCAGGGCCGGGAGAGTGCCAAACAGGCGTTGCGCGAAAACCCCGCCCTCTGCCTGGAGATCGAAAGTGCCATCCGCCGCGAGGCAGGGCTGCACGAGCTGAACCTCCGCCCGGCCTTTGACTTTGCAGAGGAAGTCCTGGACGGATTGGAGGTAGAGACGGTCTCCCTGGCTTGAATCCGATTTCCTGGGATTGAAATTGCCTATCAAGGGCTTGCCGCCGAGCGCCCCCCCTGCGGGGACACTCCTTCAGCGCCCGCGCATCAGACGGTCGCCCTCAAGGCACGGTTTCAACCGCCGGTTACCGCAATGGAACCTTTTGCCCGGCAGCAGCGTCTATAGAACGCACATCCAAAATTACACACAAATGGAGGGTAACATGTTGAAACGAGTTGCATTGGTTGCTGTGGCCATTGCCTTGCTGGTGCCGGCGCTGATCGGTGTCTGGCGGTGGGGTCAGGCCCCCCATCCGGTTGCCGCGCAAACGAGCGAAGTCAAGACCGACTATAATCCCGCACAGACCATCACGGTTGTCGGTCAGGGTTCGGTCCAGGTCCAGCCGGACATCGCCAGGATCAGCATCGGGGTGGAGACGATAGGCGAGACTGCTGCCGAGGCGGTCCAGGAGAATGAGACCCAGATGCAGTCTATCCTCGCCGCGCTGAAAAAGGCCGGCATTGCCGACAAAGACATCCAGACGATGAACTATAGCCTCTATGTCGAGCGGCAGTCAGAGCCGATGCCGACTTCCTCCGGCAAAGAGGTTGGGATCAAGGTGCAGTACCATGTGTCGAACATGGTCAACGTCACCGTCCGCGACCTAGAGGCGGTGGGCGATGTGCTGGATGACGTCATTGAGGCAGGGGCCAACAATATCTGGGGGGTGAACTTTAGCCTTGAGGATCCCAAGCCGGCGCAGGCCGATGCCCGGGCCAAGGCCATCGCCGACGCCCAAGCTCGCGCCCAGGCCCTGGCGGTGCTGAGCGGAGTTGAATTGGGTCCGGTTATGTCGGTCAGCGAAGTTGTCGGGGGAGGGATCACCCCCGTAGTGGCTATGGCGGTGGAACGCGCGGCCGGTGGTGGTGGTGCAATCAGCCCCGGTGAGCTAGAGATCACCTATCAGGTGCAGGTGTCCTACTTTATTTCTCCATTGGCGGCGGGCCTGCCCAACCCGGCGTCCAAGTTCTGCGAGGACCAGGGTTACAAGCTAGAGATCCGCACTGCTGCCGATGGCAGTCAAACCGGCTACTGCATCTTCCCCGATGGCTCCGAATGTGAGGAGTGGGCCTTCTTCCGGGGTGAATGCAAGCCAGGAACGCCCAAGCCATAGGTGCGGTTTTGACCGCCCGGCTGAGCAGTTGCTTCTCGCAAGACCTCCGGGGCTATAAACCCCGGAGGTCTTGGGTCTTTAGCCCACCTTTTCCCGCTCCCTGACCATCTCCAGCGGGATGGGGGCATAGTGGTCGAACTCCATGACAAAGGTCCCCCGGCCCTGGGTGCGGGAGCGCAACGCCGTGGCATAGCCAAACATCTCGGCCAACGGCACGTGGGCCTGGATCATCTGCCCGCTGCCATTCCTGCTCTCGATGCCGGTAATGCTTGCCTGCCGGCTGCTCAGGTCGCCGATGACATCGCCGGTGTAGTCGTCGGGTGCCACCACCTCGACGCGCATGATCGGCTCCAGCACCAGAGGGTCGGCCTGGGTCACCGCCTTACGCAGCGCCATTGAAGCCGCCGTGGCAAAAGCCCGCTCCGATGAATCCACCTCGTGCGCCTTGCCGTCCAGCAGTGTCACCTTGAGGTCCACCAGCGGATGTCCGGCCAGCACACCGCGGGCCAGGCCCTCGCGGACGCCGGCCTCGACGGCAGGGATGAACTGCCGGGGCACGGCCCCGCCCACGACCTTGTTCTCGAACAGAAAGCCGGTACCCCGCGGCAACGGCTCGACCTCCAGCTCGACGACGGCGAACTGACCGTGCCCGCCGGTCTGCTTGACCAGCCGGCCCTCGGCGCGCGCCGACCGGGTGATGGTCTCGTAGTAGGCCACGCGGGGCCGGCCCACCTGGGTGCCCACGCCGAATTCACGGCGCAGCCGGTCCAGCAGCACATCCAGGTGGAGCTCGCCCATGCCGGCCAGCACCGTCTGCCCCAGGCGTTCATCCTGGCGCACCTGGAAGGTAGGGTCCTCGTCCATCAGCCGCTGTAAGGCCACTGCCAGCCTGTCCTGGTCGGCCTTGGTGCGCGGTTCGACGGCCAGCTCGATCACCGGCGTAGGGAAGGCGATCTGTTCCAGCATCACAGGCCGCGTCTCGGTGCATAGCGTTTCGCCGGTGGTGCTGATCTTCAAGCCCAATACTGCGCCGATGTCGCCGGCGCGGATCTCGTCCACCTCTTCACGGCGGTCGGCGTGCATCCGCACTAACCGGCCGATCCGCTCGCGTTGACCCTTGTTGGCGTTGAGCAGTGCCTCCCCCCGGCGCACCACCCCGGAATAGACGCGGAAGTAAGCCAGGCGGCCCATATACGGGTCGGTGCTGATTTTAAAGATCAGGGCGACCGTTGGCGCTGCGGGATCGGCCGGGCAATGAACCATCTCGCCCGTCTCCAGGTCGTGGCCGGCCATAGGCGGTCGGTCTGGCGGCGAAGGCAAATAGTCCACCACAGCATCCAGCAGCAGTTGCACCCCCTTGTTGCGCAGCGCCGAACCACACAGCACCGGCACCGCCCGCCCGGCCAGCGTGCCCTGCCGCAGGGCAGAGCGTAGCTCTGCCGGGGAGATCTCTTCACCCGCCAGGTACCGCTCGGCCAGGTCGTCATCCAGCTCGGCCACGGCTTCGATCATCTTGTCGCGGCGGCGGGCGACCTCGGCCTGCAGGTCTGTTGGCACGTCGCTTATGGCCGGATCGGTGTGCTCCGCACCGCTGTAGAGGATGGCCTTTTGCTCGATCAGGTCCACCACGCCGCAGAAATCGTTCTCTACGCCGATGGGCATCTGCACCGCCACAGGATTGGCTCCCAGCCGTTTGCGGATGCTGGTCACCGCCCGGTCAAAATCGGCACCGGGGCGGTCCATCTTGTTGATAAAGCAGAGGCGCGGCACGCCGTACCGGTCGGCCTGGCGCCACACCGTCTCCGACTGGGGTTCGACGCCGGCCACGCCGTCAAAGACCACCACACCGCCGTCGAGGACGCGCAAGCTGCGCTGTACCTCGGCGGTGAAATCAATATGGCCCGGTGTGTCAATGATGTTGATCTGGTGATCGCGCCAGGTGGTAGTGATGGCCGCCGACTGGATGGTGATGCCCCGCTCGCGCTCTTGCGGCATAAAGTCGGTGACGGTCGTCCCCTCGTCCACGCTGCCCAGGCGGTGGGTCAGGCCAGTATAGTAGAGAATCCGCTCGGTCACGGTCGTCTTGCCCGCGTCAATGTGGGCAATGATGCCGATGTTGCGGATAGTAGGCAACGTTTGATTCTTTGTCCTGCTCATATCGCTCGTCCTTTGCGTTTCCGTAGGCACGCAACATGCAATACCCATTAAAAAGCGGCCCATCGGTCCTGCTTGATGAGCCGCCATCGTTGGTCGTTCACAGCAACGGGGCGGGATTCTACCACAGGTTGGAGGAAACGCCAAAAAGCGGAGGCTATATGGCGAGCCAATCCCCTTGGGCAAAGAGCCGCCGGCTGCCGAGGCGCTTCGCGTCCAGCACGCGGCCGTTGGCAAAATATTCAAAGTCAAAGGTGGTCAGGTCGCCGGCCTGGGCACCGGGGATCGGCATCAGCCGGGCAGTGAGGGGCTTATCCAGGCGTAAGGCCAGCGCCGCCACGTCCAGCAGGATGCCAGCCAGCTCCTCCTGGCTTATGTCGCCGGGCAAGGGCAGCGTGTCGAGGCCGGTGCCGCACACTGCCGAGTAGAGGAGCAGGTCGTTGACGCTGAACAGGCCCTCGCGGCTGCGGGCGGCCAGGATAGCGTCCTCCAGCAGCGGCAGCATCAGGCCGCAAAAGCCGCAGCGGGGAAACTCGGCCCGGCGCAGACAGTCGGTGAGCAGCGAGGCGGCGAACAGGGTGCCCGGCGCGCCAAAACGATCCACCCCCAGGCGCTCCACCGCCGCGCCGATGCTGCGCATCTCTTCAGGAAAAGGGGCCGGCGAAAAATCAATCCCAACAAAGCGGGTTTGGTGGCACTCGGCCAGGGGGCGGATCAGGGCTGTGATCTGCCCGGCTGCCGTTTCGACCGCCGCGACCAGCCGCGTCCGGGCTTCCTCCAGCGACCCAGCCTGGGAGAAAGCGGCCACGGCCAGGTCGGCCGACTCGGTGGCAATGGCCAGGGCCGGCGGTCCGCCGTCGTGGTAGGCGGCCGGAAAAAAGGGAGTGTGCGGCCCAACATTGGCCAGCATCGCCAGCCGCAGGTTGCCAAAACCCGACTCGGTGGTGTGAGCGATTTCGTGAACGATTTGCGCCGTGCGCCGGATGGCCGCCAGGTGCAGGCCCTGCCCCTGCTGTGCCGTCAGCACTCCGGCGAACACCCCCTCGGTAGTGCGGATGAGATCGGGGATGAGGTCAAGCCGCGGCAGGTTGGCGTCGGGCGCAGCAGCCAGGAGTGGCCCCAACGACAGGTATTCGAAGCCAGCCTCCCGGCACTGCGGCCACAGGTCGGCGGCCAGGCGCAGCGGATCGCCCGGCAGGTGGGAAAGGGGCTGGGTGGCCAAGCGGGCGGTCTGCACCGACAGGCCCGCCGCTTCCAGGGCGGCGCGGGCCTCGTGGGCCAACTGGCCGGCCCGGCGAACCGTGCTACCCTGCGGCGTTAGATCGTCAACGTTGACGAAACAGGTCACGGAGCGGATGTTCATGGAAGACCCTCAGAGGTTCGGATCCGCTGCTGCCGCGCTGCCTCGAACAGGATGACCGTCGCCGCCATCGCCGCGTTGAGTGATTCCGCCTTGCCAGCCATCGGGATACACACCCGCCCTGTAGCCAGGCCGGCTGCCTCCTCCCCGGCCCCCGTGGCTTCCCCGCCGATGATGAGCGCCGTAGGGCGCGTCCAATCCACGGCATCGTAAGCTACTTCGCCGGCGGCATCGGCCAGCCATACGGCGCGCCCGGCCACCTGTTTGGCGATGGCCGGCCAGCTCAGGTCGAACACCGGCAGGCGCAGGTGCGCCCCCATCGCCCCGCGCACTACCTTGGGGTTGTAGCGGTCCACCGTGCCGGGAGCCAGCAGCACCTGCCCCACGCCGGCCGCTTCGGCTGAACGGAGGATGGTGCCCAGATTGCCGGGGTCGCGCACCTGATCCAGGATCAGGATCAACCCTGGCCGGGCAGGGATCTCCACAAAGGGGACGACGACCAATACCCCCTGCGGCGTCTGCGTGTCGGCGCAAGCAGCCAGCACCGCCTCGCTGACGGCCAGAGCGCCCTCCTCGGCCTGGGCCAGGGCAGGCAGCAGGCGCTGGCCCGCCGGTGTTGCGGCCCACTCTGGCGTGTACAAGACAAGGGTGGGCTTGATGCCCGTCCTTACCACTTCGTCGGCCAGCCGCGTGCCCTCAACAACAAAACGGCCCTCTCGCTGGCGGACCCGCCGCCGGACGAGGGACCGGACATACTTGACCCGTTCGTTCTGACTGCTGGTGATCATCGGGCACAAGGTCGCAGAGATCCTCTGCTCCCTTGCTCCTCTGCTCCCTGCTACTGGCCCTTGACCATGGCCACTAGTCGAGAAAAGGTTTTTTCGTCGCGCACGGCCATATCGGCCAGGATCTTGCGGTCCAGAGCGACGCCGGCCTGCTGCAGGCCGTGCATAAACCGGCTATAAGACAGCCCTTCCTGACGGGTGGCAGCGTTAATACGGGCAATCCACAGACGACGGAAATCGCGCTTGCGGTCGCGCCGGTCACGATAGGCATACCACAGCGACTTCATCATCGCCTCGTTGCCTCGTCGCCACAGGCGATGCTTGCCCCCTATCTGCCCCTTGGTGAACTTGAGGACCTTGTTATGTCTTCGCCGGGTCCGGGGACCCCCTTTTACTCTTGGCACCTTACCACTCCTCTTCTGGTATCAGCTATCAGCCATCGGCTATTTTTTGAGATATGGAGCCAGGCGGCGAAGCCGTTTCTTGGCACCGGCGGACGTGACCTCGATCATTTCGTCGAACAACCGCTTTACACGCGCTGTTTTCATGCGCCGTCGGTGGCTCTTGCCGATTTTGGTCCGCATCAATTTGCCCGATCCGGTGTACTGGAACCGCTTGGCGGCAGCTTTGTGTGTTTTGAGTTTTGGCATTGATCCTTCCTCGAAAAAAGAATGTGGGGCAAACTGCTCGCTTGCCCTGCGTCCGGGCGATTTCCGTGTCAGGGTGTGCTGCGGTGCGTGACAGCCTCCTCACAAAACCATTGCCCCTGCGCGGGGCAATGGTTGACAACAGCAACATCCTCTGAACTGAGCAGAAGGATAGAATACGCGCCGGAACTCTTAACCTTTCACTTGCCCCGCGTGTTGGGAGCCACGATCATCAACATGGTTTGTCCCTCGAAACTCGGTGTCTGTTCGATGGTACCGATGTCTGCCAACTCGCTGGCAAAAAGGTCAAACTGCTTCTTGGCGACATCCACGTTATAGATCTCGCGCCCTCGGAAGCGCATCCGGACTTTGACCTTTGCCCCAGATTCCAGAAAAGAGCGCGCCTGGCGCAACTTGAAGGCGATGTCGTGTTCGCCCGTCTTGGGCCGCAATTGAACTTCTTTGACCTCGATCTCTTTCCTGGCCTTGCGGGCTTCCCGCTCGCGCTTGGCTCGCTCATACTGATATTTGCCAAAGTCCATCAGCTTGACAACAGGCGGATCGGCTTGTGGAGCAACCTCCACCAGATCCAGAGCGCGTTCTTCGGCCAGCCGAAGAGCTTCCCGGCGCGGCAGGATGCCAAGTTGCTTGCCATCGGAATCAATGACTCGCAGCTGCGGAGCCCGGATTTCCTCGTTAATGCGTGTCCTATCTCTACTGATCTCTACTCCTCCCTTATGCCAGAGACCCTCGACGGTCTCTAGGGCGCAAGACTATTATACCTCAAAAGCGTAGGCCGGTCAAATAGAAGATGGGACATGTTAACCCGCCGGCCAACCCAGACCGGCCCGGTTTCAAAGATGGGACCGGCCTGGGTTGGCAAACTTGCCCTACGAATCCGCCTACAGGTCACGCCGCTCGGCAATGGCAGCCTGGGCCATGGCGATAAAGTCGGCCAGCGGCTGGGTTCCCAGGTCCTGGCCGTTGCGCAGCCGCACCGCCACTGCCCCACATTCTACTTCGCGGTCGCCGATAACCAGCATGTAGGGCACCTTTTCTAGTTGGGCGTTGCGGATTTTGGCCTGCATCCGGTCGCTGGAATCATCCACCTCCACCCGCAAGCGGGCAGCCTTGAGCTCCGTGGCCACCTGGTGGGCGTAGGTGTTGTGCCGGTCGGCGATGGGGATGACCCGGGCCTGCACCGGCGCCAGCCAGACCGGAAAGGCTCCGCCATAGTGCTCGATCAGGGTCCCAAAGAAACGCTCCAGCGAACCCAACAGCGCCCGGTGGACGACGTAGGGTTGGTGCTCGTACCCGTCCTCCCCCACATAGGTCATCTCGAACCGCTCCGGCAGATTAAAGTCGAACTGGATGGTCGTCGTCTGCCATTCGCGCCCCAGGGCATCTTTGACCTTGATGTCGATCTTGGGACCGTAGAAAGCGCCGCCCCCTTCATCCACCTCGTAGGGCAGGCCCTGATGGTCCAGGGCTCGGCGTAGCGCCACCAGGGCCTGGTCCCACCGCTCCGGCGCACCGACAAACTTTTCCGGGCGCGTGGCCAGATACACGGCAAAGTCACGGAACCCAAAGGCGCGCAGCATATTCAGGCTAAAGTCATAGACGCCCCGGATCTCCTCCTCCACCTGGTCGGGCCGGCAGATGATGTGGGCATCGTCGATGGTAAAGCCCCGCACCCGCAGCAGGCCGTGCAACACCCCACCGCGCTCGTAGCGATAGACTGTGCCCAGTTCCGCCCAGCGCAGCGGCAGCTCGCGGTAGGACCGCCGCCGTGACTTGTAGATCAAGAGCTGATAGGGACAGTTCATCGGCTTGACAAAGTACTCTTGCCCTTCGACATCCATCGGGGAGTACATACTCTCCCGGTAAAAGTCCAGGTGCCCGCTGATGGACCACAGCTCTGCCTTGCCTACGTGCGGCGTGTAGACGATCTCATATCCTCCGCGCTCGTGTTCCTGGTACCAGAACTCTTCGATGATGCGGCGAATGCGGGCCCCCTTGGGATGCCAGCAGATAAGGCCCGGCCCGCCCGCTTCCTGGATGCTGAACAGGTCCAGCGCCTTGCCCAGTTTGCGGTGGTCACGCCGGGAGGCTTCTTCCAGCCGCCACAAATAGTCCGCGAGCTGTTGGCTTGTCTCCCAGACTGTGCCATAGATGCGTTGCAGCATCGGCTGGTTTTCATCGCCACGCCAGTAGGCACCGGCCACGCTCAACAGCTTGAAGGCATCCAGTGGAATCTGCCCTGTTCGCTCCAGGTGGGGACCCCGGCACAGGTCGGTAAAGTTGTGGTGGGTGTAGATGGACAGGCTGCGGGCCGGCTCGGCGCCGGCCTGGCCGTGCTCATCCTCTTGACCGGCAGCCAACCGTTCGATCTGGTCGAGTTTATAGGGTTGGTCGCCAAAGATCGCCCGTGCCTCGTCTACGCTTACGTCGCGGTACAAAAAGGGGTAATCGCCCTTGATGATCTCTTTCATCCGCGCCTCGATTTCGACCAGGTCCTCGGGCGTCAATGGCCGGGGCAGGTCGAAATCGTAATAAAAGCCGTTCTCGATGGGCGGGCCAAAGGCCAGCTTGCCCTCCGGGAACATCTCCAGCACCGCTTCGGCCATCACGTGGGCCGTCGAGTGCCGCAGTTTATGCAATTGTTCATCCTCGTTGCTTTTTCCTGATGCCATGATTCATCTCTCCTCGATCGGTCTGTGGGCAACGGGGCAGTGGCATTGCCCGTTGCCGGCCAATGTCAATCGCGTCTCAGTAGTGCCATCGTCGTCGGTCAATTCCACCACCCCCTTTCCTGGTCAACAAAAAACCCCTCGCCCATGGGGCGAGAGGTCAGCTCACGCGGTTCCACCCAAATTCGATGGCGGAGAAGCAGGTCTTCCACCATCCTCGTGTGGCTGATAACGGGAGCCACCCGGAGTCCCATACTCTCGCCCCAGGCGATTTGAGGGACCCACTCCCAGGGGGTTTTCAACGGGTTTCGGCGATGCAGGCTCTCAGCCGCCGGCCCGCACTCTCTGTCGCTTTACGCCGCCTACTCGTCCTGGTCAACGTGTTGGGCTTATCGTTTGTGATGGATGGCTGTCAATGTCATCCGTTCAAAAGGTGGGCGGTACAGGACTTGAACCTGTGGCCTCCACGATGTCAACGTGGCGCTCTGGCCATCTGAGCTAACCGCCCAAGTGGGGCCTATTATACCACAGCGCCGAAATTTTGCAAATCGCCCTCTAGCGCAGGTTATCTGGCCCCATCAACAGCGCAGACCCAATGGGATGGTGGCATCAGGCCGGCAACATGGGCGATTCGGTGGGGGGTGTGGTTGGCGTAGTCTCTTCGCCCGAAAAGATGCGCTTCATCACCCGGTCCACCAGGTCAAAGATGCGGTTCTCCTTGAAACCACAGGCCCAGGCCATCAGGTAGATGATGAAGGGTGCCACGGTGGGCGCATTGACTTCCCCCGTGGTCTGCAACCCGGCGGGCAGGATGCCCAGCGTCAGGATTAGCAGGTGGATGATCATGTACACTGTTGCGCCCAGGATCACGCCCAGGAACGGTTTGCCGACGTAGGACAGGTTGTATTGCGTGTCGAAATCGCGCAGTCCGACGTGCTTGAAGAGGCTGTAGAAGACACAAGCCACCCCACCGATGCCCCCCCACACCATAGCCGGCAAAAAGATCTCCATGTTTACCAGCGTGTTGCCGGTAGTTGTCGGGGCTATCACCTCTCGAAACTTGTCGTAGTTCAGCAGAATCAGGACGGTGATGTAAACGGTGAACCAGAACAACCCCCAGCCGGCGATCCACCAGGCATACTTTCTGGCCCCATTCTCACTTTCGACTGCGCGCTTCAGGCGAGCGCGGGCCTGTTCGATATAGTACTCGGCCTGAGGAATGCGGGCAGCATCGCGGCGCAGGATGATGTCCCGCGCCTTGAGCAGTTGATTGTAGCACTCGGTAGACAGGTCTTCGTTCTCGCCGACTTTGGTCAGCACCTGCTCATAGACTTCGCTGATCCGCCGGTCCAGTTCCTGAATGCGGGCATCTCCCAGCCGTTCGAGCAGCAGTTTCTTTTCCTCCTCGGTCAGCTCTCGGTCGGGCAGCTCAAGGGGCTCTACCTTTGGCCCCTGGGCTTGAATATCCCGGATAGAGCCTAACCCTCCCAAGTCCACAAAGCCGCCGATCGGTCGGGGGGGCAAAACGCCGGCGGTCACGTCACCGGTTTCAGGGGGTGGGGCGGTGAACAGGGTTGCTTCTTCGCTCAGGTCTCTTTCTTCCATCGTTACCTCCATTGTGGGGCTGGGCATTTCGGCCACCGGTTCCGGCGGCTCTTCGGCCACAACAGCTTCGTCAAAAAAGGCCGACTCTATCTCTGGAGTCGGGGACAGTTTTTCCTCCAAAACTGTCAAGTCTTCTTCCCGGCCTGGCCCTGGTATCCCATCCTGGGCTTCTTCAAATAAGGCCTTTTCCAGTTCGACTTCCTCGGGGGCTGATGCCGGTTCCACAGGAATAGGGATGCTGGGCGGGGGTTCGCTTAGTTCGCCGACGACAGGCTCGGGGCCGGAAGGTTCCGGCGTCAGAACACGGGGCTGGACCTCGACGGCGGCAGGTTCGCCAAACAGGATCTCTGCGCCGCGCCCGCTGATGCTTGCTCGCCGTTTTGTCATCGCTCCTCACCTCCACCAGGGGCACTGGGCCCCGAAAACTCTTGAGGTCGCTTCGTAGCATGGCCGTGGTGCAGTCAAGGCGGTCCCACACCTTGCCCATGTACGTCAGGCTAAATTGTACTGCAAAACGCCGAAAAACGCAAATCGGGTTCAGAGGGGCAGAAAGGGTTGGCGCGGTCTCGGCCCTCAGATGGCAGTGGCGAGAGTGGCGGCATACCGCTCCATAGATTTGCAGGGATGGGAAAAAGCGGGTATAATTCGGCGTTGTGAATCTGACTGATGAGGGATTGGAATGCCGAAACGAACGTGGCAGCCCAAAGTGCGCCACCGAAAGCGGGTGCACGGGTTTCGGGCGCGGATGAGGACCAAGGACGGGCGGGCCGTCCTCAAAGCCAGGCGGCTCAAGGGCCGCTATCGGCTGACAGTCTAATAAACGATCGCTGCCGGGCTTGCGATATGTCGGGTTCAAGCCGGGAGCGTCATGCGCAAGCAGTATCGGCTACGAGCAAGCGCGGAGTTTGACCGTGTTCGTCGTGAAGGACGGACCTGGACTCACCCTTTGCTGATCCTCTCTACATTGCCCAATGGAGGAACGCACAGCCGATTCGGTTTCGCCGTCGGGCGGCGGATCGGCAAGGCGGCAAAACGCAATCGGATCAAGCGCCGGATGCGCGAGGCGGTGCGGTTGAGGCTTCAGAAGGGGGAGGTCGCTGCAGGGTGGGACATGGTGTGGATCGCTCGCCGGGCTATGCTCAACGCCTCGTATCGCCAGGTGGATGAGGCAATCGGGCAACTGTTGCAGCGAGCCGGCTTGTTGGGTGAAAAAGGGTGAAATATCTGCTGCTGGGGTTAATCCGCCTGTATCAGATGACCCTGTCCCGGATCATGCCTCCCTCTTGCCGGTTTTATCCGTCTTGCTCGCACTATGGCTATGAAGCCATTGCCAGGTATGGGGTGGTCAAGGGCGGCTGGTTGGCCATCAGGCGGCTGGCCCGCTGTCACCCCTGGAATCCTGGGGGGTACGATCCTGTGCCCTGAAGTAAAGCTTGATTCTTTGAGGAGGCATTGATTTGACCGGACGGAGTCGTAGAGCTGGAGTCGCGCTGAGCTTGATCCTGTTGTGCCTGTTGGTCTCGGCCTGTGGTTCGGTGCCGGTGGCCGAAACCTGGCCGGGCCTGACGGTGGCCGATGGCACAGTCTATGTCATCAGTGGCAGCCCACAGCAGGTCTACCTGCTCGATGCCGAGAATGGCACCCAGAAAGGCACCTTTATCCCCGCCGGTGAGCACCGGGGGGTGGTCTATTGGAGCCCGGTCACGGTGGGTGGCGGGCTGGCTTATGTCGGCTTTTCAGAGCCTCAGGCCAAGATCTATGGCCTGTACGCTTTCGATCCGACCACACGTCTGGAACAGTGGCACATTAGTGTCCAAGATCTGATCCTGGCCGCCCCGGCCTATGCCGATGGCGTGGTCTATTTTGGCACGTCGGATGGGCAGGTGTATGCTGTGGACGCCAAAACCGGGGCAGAAAAGCCGGGGTGGCCGTTCCAGGCCAGGGAAGCGATCTGGGCTTCCCCTTTGGTGGACGGCGGGCGGGTGTATGTGCCCTCGATGGATCACTCCCTCTACTGCCTGGAGGCGGCCACCGGGCAAAAGGTATGGGAGTTCAAAGCCAACGGGTCCTTTGCAGCCCAACCGATCCTGGCCGATGGCATCCTCTACATCGGGGCGTTTGACGGCCGGCTGTACGCCATTCATGCCGACTCGGGCCAGGCAGTGGAGGGGTTTGAGTTCCAGGCTGACAACTGGATCTGGTCGGAGGCGCTGTGGGCCGATGGCCGGCTGTATGTCACCGCCCTCGATGGCAAATTGTACGCCCTCGATCCGGCCACCGGGGCGATATTGCCCCCCTACCCCTACGACAGCAAAGAGGTCAGCGGTCAGCGCGACGCGTTGCGCGCTGCACCTGTCCAGGCCGGAGATCGGATCCTTGTGGCCACGCGGTCTGGGCGGGTGATCGCCGTAAAGGATGGAGTTGGGCAGAGCTGGTGGCCGAGCGGCCTGCCCCAGGCCGAGATCTTGACCACGCCGGTTGTTGTGGACAACAGGGTGTACATCCTCTTGATGAACGGCCAATTGCAAACGCTCAATGCTGAAAACGGCGTCCAGGGATGGTTCTTTGCCCCGCCGGCGAGTAAATAGGAGTCAGGTGTCAGGTGTTCTGCGTCATGCCGTTTGAATCTGAGCGCGGCGACACATTTGTTAGTCAGACATACAGGATACTACTATGAGCGCAGTTCTGGAAATTGAACAAGCGGTCTCTCAGCTGCTGCCACAAGAACTCGCCCGTTTTCGGGAGTGGTTCGAAAAGTTTGACGCCGAGATGTGGGGCAGGCAATTTGAAGAGGATGCCAAGTCAGGGAAACTCGACAAACTGGCGAATCAAGCTATTGCAGACTTTCGCAGGCCAGTATAAAGAACTATGAGGCACTTCACCTCACCCTCATTTTGGGAATTGTACAAGTTGCCAGCACCCATTCGGGAGCTGGCAGACAAGAATTACGAACTGCTCAAGACGAATTCGCGTCATCCCTCGTTGCAATTCAAAAAGGTGGGCAAGTACTGGTCAGTGAAAGTCGGTCTCAAGCATCGTGCAGTGGCGGTAGAGATTCAAGAGGGGCTACTCTGGTTCTGGATTGGGACACACACAGAATACGACCACGTATTCGGATGAGTTCACAACATGCACGAAACGCAGAACACCCGCACGCCGCTAATGCACGGACGTGGCTTTTGGGCGAAGGGGGTTGGCGTAGTGGAACGTTGATTTCACTTCACAGGTGACTTTGGCATTGCGGCGTGCTATAGCGATACATGACACATGACACTTGATGCGGAATGAGGAGGTTTCGTTGTTAGGAATTGGTGACATCTGGACCGTATTTATCCTGCGACCCATGCTCAATGCGCTGCTTGGGCTTTACAGTGTGCTGGGCGGACAGTTCTGGCTGGCCATCATCTTTTTTACCATTATCATCCGGGTGCTGATGACACCGCTGATGCTGCCCCAGCAACGCTCGGCGAAAAAGATGCAGGAGCTTCAGCCCAGGTTGCAAGAGTTGCAAAAAAAGTATGCCAAGGATCGAGAGAAGCTGGCCCAGGAACAGATGAAGCTTTACAAGGAGGCAGGGGTTAATCCTCTGGGGGGCTGCCTGCCGATGCTGATCCAGTTCCCCATCTGGATCGGGCTGTATCAATCAATCATCCAGGCACTTGGCCACCAGCCACTACAGCTGCTCAACCTGTCGCAGAACATCTACCCCTTCCTGAGCCAGATCTGGATGGCGGTGCCGCTGAACCGCTTCTTCCTGGGCATGGACCTGAGCCTGACGCCGCAGCAATTGGGCGGGCTCACCTACCTGCTGCCCATCCTGGTGGCCTTTACTTCGTGGTGGCAGGCCAAGATGACCACCCCGCCCAGTTCCGGCGATGGCCAGACTGCCCAGATGAACCAGAGCATGACGCTGATGATGCCGTTGATGTTCGGTTTTTTCAGCCTCAACTTCTCGACCGGGCTGTCGTTCTACTTTATCATCTCCAATATCATCGGCATTATCACTCAGGGCTTTATCTCCGGCTGGGAAGGATTGATGTTCTGGAAGGGGTTTAGCCTGAGTGGGTTGCTTGGTGGCGGGCCCCGGGCAGCTTCTCAGCCGACAAACACCAGGCAGACCGAATCCACACCGGCTGCAAGCCAGAAGGGAACACAAAGTGGAAGCACGGAAGGAAGAAAGAAGAAGCGTCGTCGCAAGCGGTAAGACGGTCGAAGAGGCGATTGCCAACGGCTTGATGATGCTGGGGGTCCGCCGCGACCAGGTGGATGTCGAGATCATCACCGAAGGCAGCCGGGGTGTCCTGGGCTTTGGCGCCGAAAATGCCCGGGTGCGGCTCCTGGTCAAGCTGCCGCCGGCCCCTCCGCCCCCGCCACCACCGGTCGTGACACCGCCACCAGCCCCGGTAAAGGAGGCGGCGCCACAACCCGTCCCCGTGGCAGACACCCTCACCCCCGAACAGACAGGTTGCCAGGTGCTGAGCGATCTCCTGGGGCTGATGGGCATCCAGGCCAAGGTGGAAGCCGCGCTGAGCTACGAGCTGGCGGAGGAGGGTCATCCACCGCCTGTGGTGCTGAATATCACCGGCGACGATCTGGGGATCCTCATCGGCCGGCGGGGGGAAACCCTGCAGGCGCTGCAATACCTGGTCCGGTTGATGGTCAGCCACCGCCTCAAGCATTGGACCGACCTGGTGGTGGATGTGGAGAACTATCGGATACGTCGGCGTCGGGCACTGCAAAGCCTGGCGGAGCGGGTGGCCGAACAGGTGGCGCAAACCGGCCGGATGCAAGCTCTAGAGCCGATGCCCGCCTCTGAGCGCCGGATCGTGCACATTACCTTGCGCAAGCACCCCAAAGTAACTACTCAGAGCGTGGGCGAAGGGGAAAAAAGAAAAGTTACCATCATCCCCCGGCGATAGGGTCCCAGGCATGCGCCACCTGCTTCCCTGGCCGATAGGCGAAACAGAGGTGTATCAGTCTCAGGATGCAAAAAAATGTAGCCTATCAGCAGGCACTTTTCCCAGACCTCGTTGCCGAGTTCCCTTCCACCCGCTATCAAGGCAGCAAAGCGAAACTCGCTGACTGGATTTGGGAGCAAGTTGCCGATCTAGACTTCACCACCTGTCTAGACGCTTTTGGCGGGACTGGGGCAGTCGCATACCGACTGAAACAAGCAGGTAAACGAGCGACCTACAATGACATTCTCCGCTTCAACTACTATATCGGGCTGGCATTGATCGAGAACTCCCGGATCCGCCTTGGTCCAGAAGAGATAGATTGGCTTCTCCAGAGACACCCAGAGATTACATACCCTCATTTCGTCCAAGATATGTTCGCCGACATCTACTTTACCGATCAGGAGAATGCCTGGATTGACCAGACCATAACCAACATCCGCCAACTTGCCGATCCGTACAAGTTTGCTCTGGCATTCTTTGCCCTGTGTCAGTCCTGCCTCGTCAAACGGCCCTATAATCTGTTCCATCGTAAAAACCTCTATATCCGCTTCGCAGAAGTGGATCGCTCCTTTGGAAACAAGACCTCCTGGGACAGGCCATTTGAGGAGTAGTTTCGTGTCTTCGTGGGAGAAGCCAATCGTGCGGTGTTTGACAATGGCCAATCTAACCGCGCTTGGAATATGGATGCTGTTCGCGTGCCGGGTGAATATGATCTTGTTTACGTAGATCCACCCTACATATCCAGGCGTGGCGTTGCTATTGACTATTTTAGCTTTTATCACTTTCTTGAAGGTTTGACAATGTACGATGAATGGGGTAAGCACATAGACTACAGGTCGAAACATCGCCGTTTGAAGCCATGCGCGAGTGACTGGACGGACAAAAAGAGAATCTACCATGCGTTTGACCGTTTATTCAACAGGTATCAGAGGAGCATTCTTGTTGTTTCCTATCGCAGCGATGGTATCCCTTCTGAATCAGAATTAATATCTTTGCTCAAACGTATAAGCATCATGTGCGGGTCGAACATTTTGGTCAATACAAATACGTTTTGGGTCAATACAAATACGTTTTGTCAACGAATTCCGAGTCTAAGGAAATCCTCTTGGTGGGCACTTAGTTTTTGTCTGGTAGAACCACGATGGATGTGAACGATTTCAGAGAAAATCTCCTGACGCATTTTGACAGATTTAGACACGCTCTGGCAACAGACGTGGGCGACTGGGTGGTCAAAGGATTCATTGATGTGTACCGTAATATCTACACCCTCTCAGCGGATACAAAAGTGGTTTCAAAGGTCATCGAGTTGTTGCTGTTTCCGGTGATTTCCCAGTTCGCTGCCGAGCATGGCTATAAAATAGTGCTCAGTGAGCATCAGAACTATTATCCGGACATCAGTTTCATCTATTGGATGAACTACCTGACAGAAGATATGGCACGAGCCATTGACTCGGATGTTCCTTACCGGAATCTTGAGGAATATTGGGAATGGCGTGAGCGGATCAGGCGAAAAAGATAGCGTGCGCCGCCTTTGCGCCTTACATCTCTTCTGCCTCCGTCGGCGCTCCGGCGGGCAAGGGGAGTGCGGCTTCAGGGTGGTAATAAAGTGAAGCGGAATCGGATTGTCTTTGTGCTGTGGATTGCGATCGGGATAGGAGCCGTTGGTACAGGCCGCGATCTGCTCTATAACCTGTGGTACCTCCTGACGGCGCTGCTGATAGTCTCTTACTTGTGGGCGTGGGCCGGCATCCGTTGGGTGGATGTGCAGCGGTCTGTTCGCGCCGGTCGCTCTCAGGTGGGCAAGGTGATGGAAGAGCGGTTAACGGTCTGGAACCGTAGTGTCTTCCCCAAGCTGTGGCTAGAGGTGCGGGATCATTCTACCCTGCCGGACCATCATGTCAGCCGGGTGATCGGCTCTCTGAGCGGCCGTCGGTCACACGCCTGGACGATCAAGAGCCGTTGCCTGCAACGGGGCCGCTTTACCCTCGGCCCGTTGACGCTGGCCAGCGGCGATCCGTTTGGCCTGTTCCGCCGTGTCCGTCGCCTGGAAGAGCCACGGGAAATGTCGTTTATTGTCTATCCGGCGACGGTGGAGGTACCGACCTTTGCCCCGCTCATCGGCTATTTGCCGGGTGGCGACACGATGCGGCGCAGGACACCCTATGTGACGACCAACGTGGCCGGGGTGCGCGAATATGCACCTGGCGATAGCTTTAACCGCATCCACTGGCCTTCCACCGCGCGGACCGGGCAGCTCATGTCGAAAGAGTTCGAGCTGGACCCCACAGCCGATATCTGGCTGCTTCTTGACCTGGATCGTGCGGCACAGGTCCAACGGGAATGGGTCAGGCCCATAGGGTTGAGCGCGGGGCACCTGCCTTGGGAACCTCCCCTCCCCGATCCGATCCTGGCACCCTCTACCGTTGAGTATGGCGTGACCATCGTCGCCTCGCTGGCCAAGCACTTTATCGCCCGCGACCGGGCGGTGGGGTTCCTGGCCTATACCAACCGCCGGGAGCTGATCCCTGCCGACCGGGGGGAACGGCAGTTGACCAAGATCCTGGAGACCTTGGCCGTCATCCGGGCTGAGGGGCACATTCCACTGGCAGAGATCATTGCGGCCGAAACCGTCCATCTGCGGCGCAATACGACCATGGTCGTCGTCACCCCAACCGATCAAAGCCGTTGGATCGCCGCCGCCCGCGTGGCCAGGCAGCGGGGGATCAACGTCGTCGCGGTGTTGATCGATCCCCAAACCTTTGGCCACCTGTACAGCAACGTGGGCCTCTGCTCCGAGTTATCCATGAGTGGCATCCCCGTCTACCTGGTCCGGGAGGGGGATAATCTGGTCGAAGCCCTGGCCAGGCCCCATGCCCTGGCCGTTACCCCGGTTGGGCGCTATCGTTGATCGGGCCGGTCCAGATTTGACGGCCGCCAGGAAAGGAGGAACTGGCTCGATGATTCAAGGCGAACGGATCATTCTACGCGCTATTGAACGCCAAGACCTGCCCCGCTACGTTCAATGGCTGGCCGATCCGGCTGTGGCCGAGCAGTTGGGCCTCTTTGCCCCGCTTTCTCTGGCCCAAGAGGAGGCCTGGTATGAAAAGATGCTGGCCGACCCCACCGTCCGCAACTTTGCCATCGAGTTGGAGGGGCAGCATATCGGCGGCGCTGGCTTCCAGAACATTGACGGACGCAACGCCAGCGCCGAGATGAGCCTGTTCATCGGCCCACCTGAGCTACGGGACCAGGGCCTGGAGCAGGATGTCATGAGCACCCTTGTCCGCTTTGGCTTTGAGCAGATGAACCTGCATCGCATCTACCTGCGTACCCTGGCCGACAACGAGCGGGCCGTCCACTTGTATGAAAAGGCCGGCTTTCGACACGAAGGTTGCTGGCGCCAGGCTGAATTCCGCCACGGCCGCTATCACGACGTTCTGTGGATGAGCATCCTGCGCGAAGCGTAGGACAGGTTGGTATCTTGACCTGCCGACGGGAGATATTAACATAATCTAAAGATGTATAGCCTGGACGACACGATTGCTGCCATCTCTACCCCCATCGGTGAGGGAGGGATTGGCATCGTGCGTATGAGCGGTCCCGCAGCCGTCACCATCCTGCGCCGGCTGTTTGTGCCCGGCTCTCCTCTTCCCACTTTTCAGCCCCGCACATTGCACTATGGCCACATCGTCGAGCCGGCCACCGGTGAGGTGGTAGACGAGGTCCTGGCGGTCTATATGCCGGCACCCGGCACCTACACCCGCCAAGATGTCGTAGAGATTGACGGCCACGGCGGGATTGTTGCCCTGCGGCGTATTCTGGCCCTCTGCCTGCGGCAAGGGGCCCGGCTGGCGGAGCCGGGCGAGTTCACGGCGCGGGCCTTTCTCAACGGCCGCCTCGACCTGGCCCAGGCAGAGGCCGTCTTGGACATTATCCGAGCCAAGACCGAACGCTCGCTCCAGGTAGCAATGGGCCAACTGGCCGGCCACCTGTCGGAACAGGTCAAGGGGGTGCGGGCCAGGTTGGTGGATGTTCTAGCCTACCTGGAAGCCAGCATAGATTTTGTCGAAGACGAGATCCCGCAGCGGGAGATCGGACCGGAGATGGAGCAGGCGGGCAGCGATTTGGCACGCCTGCTGGCCGACGCCGACCGGGGGATCATCTATCGCCAGGGGGTGCGGGTGGCCATCGTAGGCCGGCCCAATGTGGGCAAATCGTCCTTGCTGAACCGGCTGTTGCGCACCAGCCGGGCCATCGTTACCGACATTCCCGGCACCACCCGCGATACCCTGGAGGAGACGCTCAATCTGCAGGGGGTGCCGGTGGTTCTGGTAGATACGGCCGGCATTACTGCCCGGACAGCAGACCCGATCGAGCAGTTGGGGATCGAACGCAGCCGCGCCGCCCTGGCTCAGGCTGACCTGGCCCTGCTGGTGGTGGATGCCAGCCAGCCACCTACCGACGCCGACCGGGCCATCGGTGCCCTGATAGGCAACAAGCCGGCTATCGTTGCCCTGAACAAAACCGACCTGGTATCCGATGCGCAACTGGAAATTGCACGTTGGACATTGGATATCGGCCATCGGTTATTTGTCCCTATCTCGGCGCTGACCGGTGAAGGGCTGGAGCGGCTAGAAGAAGCCATTGTCGAGGCGGTGTTTTCCGGCCAGGTGGTGGCCGCCGAGACGCCGCTGGTGACCAGCCCCCGGCACAAAGAGGCGCTGAACCGGGCCCTGGACCATGTGCGCGCGGCCCAGGTAGCCATGCAGCACAGCTTTTCGGCCGACCTAGTGGCGATTGATGTTGCCGCTGCCGTCCATGCCCTGGGGGAGATCACCGGACAGACGGCCGGCGATGATCTGATCGAGGCCATTTTTAGCAATTTCTGCGTGGGAAAGTAGCTTGACATTGCTAGATTGGTCAGTAGCCAGCCCTCACCCTCCGGTCCTCTCTCCCAAACTTGGGAGAGGGAGTGCCCGACGCGGAGCGGAGGGCGGGGGTGAGGACCGTCTTTAGCAAAATCTGACATAGCCAAGGTAAGAATATGTGTGTAAAAAAAGAGGCAGGAAGCAGGAGGCAAGGAGCAGAGAGTTTGCTGCTTGCTGCTTGCTGCTTGCTGCTAATCCTGACCGACCTGGCCGGGTGCGCTGCTAACCAAACCCCGACCGGCATCGCTGCTGTCTCGCCTACGGTTGCCAGCCCGACGCCCAGCCCTTCACCCAGCCCTACGCCAACCCTGACCGCATTGCCCACCGTCCCCGCGGCAATGACGTCCGGTCCAACGAGGCGTCCGGCAACGGCGACGAGCCCCTCTGCTGCCCTGTCTACACCATCGGCTACGGCCAGCCGCACGGCTACACCGTCGCCAACGGCTACCGTTACGTTCACGCCCAGCCCATCGGCCACGGCGACGCAGACCAACACCCCCCGACCACCGACCCCGACCATCACGCCCACCAAGACGATCACACCCACGCCGTCGCCCACCCTGACCCCGACGCCCATGTTCACCCCTACCCCCTTGCCTACGGCGGTCGGCGCGGCAGCCAAGGGGGTGGTCAACATCCTGCTCATCGGCCTGGATTCGACGGCCAATCTGCGGGGGCAGAACACCGATGTGATCATTGTCGTCAGCGTGAACAAAGACACCAAGCAGGTAGCGATGCTCTCCATCCCACGCGATCTGTGGGTCTATATCCCTACCATCGGCTGGCAGCGGATCAACGTCGCCCACCGCAAAGGCTATAGCACCGGCTACCCCGGAGATGGACCGGGATTGTTGATGCGCACTGTTGAAGTGAACTTGGGTATTCCGATTGATCACTGGGCCCGCGTTGATTTCACAGGCTTTACCCGGGTCGTGGACGAGCTGGGCGGTGTGGACATGGTTGTCCCCTGTCCGGTCAACCTGCGCTACAAGCCGCCTACCTCGGATCAAGAGGAAGAGATGTGGCTTCAGCCGGGCGTCTATCACATGGACGGAGCCACGGCGCTGCGTTACGTCCGCACCCGGCGCGACACCACCGACTTTGACCGGGCGCGACGGCAGCAGCAGTTCCTAAAGGCCATGTGGTATCAGCTCAAGGACCAATTCAAGGGTTTTGATATTGTGTCCAAGATCGGCGATCTGTGGTCTGCTCTCAGGGATAGCGTCAAGACCGATATGAACCTGGGCGACATCCTGTCGTTGGCTCCCGTGGCCCTGGACCTCAAGCCACAGCGTATCCGCAGCCGCTACATCGGCCCCGCTCAGACGATAGGCTGGACCACTTCTGAGGGGTGGGAAGTGTTGTTGCCCGACTATGAAAAGATCCAGCAGTTGGTCGCCAGCCTCTACGCGCCTTCTGCCTCGGCTGAAGATCAGATCGAATCGGAGGGGGCGCGCATCCAGGTGCGGAACGGCACCTACCGTCCCCAGTTGGCGCAGATTGCTGCCGATCAGTTGCGCTGGCACGGACTCAAGGTAGTGGATACCGGCCCGGCCGATACCCCCGACTATAAACAGACGCAGATCGTTGTCTTTACCGACAAGCCCAAGGCCGTGGAACTGTTGGCCCAACTGCTGAAGGTCCAGCCGCAGAATATTATCCGGCAGCCCGACCCTGACCAGCCGGCCGACATCCTGGTCATCTTGGGCCAGGATTATGACCCATGTCGTTAGGGCTAACCAACAAGGAGGAACAGACCCATGACTGATACGACAGGCATCTCCTTCACACAACGTGAACTGACCACCCCCTCCCCGCTCCTGAACGAAAGGGGCGAACTGGTCCAGATCGGCTGGAGTCGGCAGCCGCTCCTGGACTGCAACCTGGAGCATGTCGGCTTTTACCGGCTCCGCTTTCTTCAGCCGCTGCGCCTCAAACGCTGGGACTATTACGGCCTGACTACGCCGACCCATTACTTCTCCTTCACCCTGGCCGACCTGGGCTACGCCGGCCAGGTCTTTGCCTACGTGGTGGATTTCCAGGCGCGGCGACACCACGAGGAAACGCTGACCCTGCCCCTGGCGCGGGGGATCACCCTGCCCCGCAACAGCACCGAGGGCACAAGCTCTTTCGACAACGGCCGGGTGCGCCTGACCTTCGCCGCCGAGGAGGCGGGCCGGCGGCTGTCGGTGGCCTGGCCGGGCTTTGAAGGCCAGGGCCTGAGCGCCGAGCTGATGCTGGCGCTGTCGCCGACGCACGAATCCATGACCATTGTCATCCCCATTCCCGGAAAACGCTTCTACTACAACCGCAAGATCAACTGCCTGCCGGCTGAAGGCTGGGTGGAATACCGCGGCCAACGCTTCGAGGTCAACCCGGCCGAATGCCTGGGCAATCTCGACTGGGGGCGGGGCGTATGGGAGTACCGATCCTTCTGGGTGTGGGCCAGCGCCTCGGCCCGCCTGCCCGACGGGCGCACCTTAGGGCTGAATCTGGGCTTTGGTTTTGGCGACACGTCGGCCGCTACCGAAAACGCCGTCATCCTCAACGGCCGCATCCACAAGCTGGGTGAGGTGCGCTTTGACTACGACCCGGCCGACTTTATGCGTCCCTGGCACATGGCCTCACCCGACGGGCGGCTAGACCTAGAGTTCGTGCCCTTTTACGACCGGCCGGCCCGCACCAACCTGCTGCTCATCGCCAGCGAGGTACACCAGATGTTCGGCCACTATTCCGGCAGGGTGATCGCCGACGACGGCGAAACGATCCCGGTGGACGGCATCGTCGGCTTTGCCGAGGAGCACCACGCTCGGTGGTAGTGAAACGCAGGAGCTATTGTGTCCCAAGACGATTTGACTGATCTGCTGGTGCCTGAAGACCTGCCCCCCGACCATCGCTCCGGCTTTGTGGCGGTGGTGGGCAAGCCCAATGTGGGCAAGTCCACGCTGATGAACGCCTACCTGGGGCAAAAGATCGCCATCGTCTCTGACAAGCCGCAGACGACGCGCAACCGGCTGCTGGGCATCCTGACCCTGGAACGGGCGCGGGGCGATGCCGCCGATGCCCAGATCATCTTTGTGGACACGCCGGGCATCCACCGACCGCTGCACAAGCTGGGTGAGTACATGGTCGAGACGGCCGTGCGCGCCGTCCCCGACGCCGACGTCGTGCTCTTTTTGACCGACGTTTCCCAGCCCCCCGACGCCGAGGACCGCCAGATTGCCGACCTCTTGCGCCAGCGGTGCCGTGCGCCGGTGATCCTCGTCTTGAACAAGGCCGATCTGCTGCCGCCGGAAGAGGCCGCCGCCCATGCCAGGGCATACCAGAATTTGGGCGATTTCTGTCCCTTCCTCATCTCTGCGCTGCGCGGTGACAACTGCGACCGCCTGCTGGAGGCGATCATCGAGCGGTTGCCCCTTGGCCCCCGCTACTATCCCGAAGATCAGGTCACCGACCAGCATCTGCGCTTTCTGGCCGCCGAGCTGATCCGCGAGCAGGCGCTACACCACCTGCACCAGGAGGTGCCCCACTCCATAGCCGTCGTCGTGGACCAGTTCCAGGAGCGCAGCGAGGGGGCGGCCTATATCAGCGCCACGCTCCTGGTCGAGCGCGACACGCAAAAGGCCATCGTCCTCGGCCGGGGTGGGGAGATGATTAAACGGATCGGGGCTGCTGCCCGCCGTGAGATCGAGGAGATGTTGGGCAGCCACGTCTACCTGGAGCTGTGGGTCAAGGTCCGCAAAAAGTGGCGGAAGGACGAAAAGGAGCTCCAGCGGCTGGGATATGCCCTGCCCCGGCGAAGAGAATAGCGGCTACTGCTGCTCCCTGTCGGCTGGCGCCCAACCAGGAACCGGCCTGGCGACGACAATGACCCGGTGCGAGTTGCCGGGCCATTCGTAGGGCCAGCAGGTGACCAAAGTCAACCGTTCGTCGGCAGTGGGCATGATCCACTGCGCGTTTTTCTTCCGCACTGCCAGGGGCATGCCCGCTTCCTTGAGGATATATTTCTCGATCACAACGTAGGTGTAGGTTGTATCGCCGACATACAGGGTAATTTCATCCCCCGGTACCAGGTCCACCACATGGCGAAACACCTTGCCGGCGATGTTGTGATGGCCGGATAGGACCACATTTCCGCCGTTGCCCGGCAGGGCCGAGTTGCTGTGCCAGCCGGCTGCGTTTTCGGGAACAACCCACTCGGAGACAAAGGTGCCCTGGCGACTGACCATTTCCCAACCCATCGGCACGACCCGGGCATCCAGCCCGATGGCCGGGGCGACGATGCGGCTGGGAGGTTCCTGGGCAGGGGGCGGCAGGCCGGCGGTGGGGGTTGGGCGGGGAG
>FWPV01005523.1_pt1 | contig 25106 bp, 25 predicted proteins | sample 2228371 | NCBI WGS metagenome assembly FWPV01 (sample SAMEA103939776, study PRJEB20133) | metagenome | reverse complement strand
CACCACCGCCGCGAGATCGAGCATGCCGTCGCTCAGCGCATCGGGCGGTTCTTCCGCGTCCAGATCGATCATCCCCTCCGGCTCCGGCGCGATCGACTTCTACGGCCATTTCTCCAGCCTGGCCGTCCTCGACCTTCTCGAGGCCCGCGGCGGGCCCCGCCCCCACCCCTTCCGTGCGCTCTTCGCGAACACGGCCGAGCTGGTCGATCTCGACCGCCGGCTTTCCCTGATGGACGAGTGCGGGATCGCCCACTCCGTCCTCGTTCCCCTGCCGTGGCTCGAAACCGCCCCCGCGGTGTGGGCGGACCCCCGGCGCTGCCTCGAGGCCGCCCGCCTGCTGAACGACGAGCTCGCCGCCGCGGCCGCGCGGCGGCCGGACCGCTTTTCGGCGGTCGCCGTGCTGCCCACCACGAACCGCGAGGTGCTGCTCGCCGAGTTCGGCCGCGCCCTCGATGAGCTCGGCATGGCGGGCGGGCTCTTCGTCACCGGCCCCACGGTCAAGCGGCCCGACCACCCCGACCTCGAGGCGCTCTACGCCGAGGCCGCCCGGCGGAACGTGCCGCTCTGGATCCACCCCTCCCGCCCCCCGACCGTCCCCGACTACGCCGACGAGGCCGAATCGCGCTTTCAGATCTGGCAGACCCTCTCCTGGCTCCAGGACAGCTCGGCCGCCATGGTGCGCATCGTCTTTGCGGGGGTCTTCGAACGCCACCCGGAACTTGCGCTCGTGGTGCACCACCACGGGGCGCTCGTGCCCCTCTTTGCGCAGCGGATGCAATACGGCTGGGACTACTTCGAGCAGAACACCGGCCGCCGTCAGCCGACCGCGATTCGCCCGCCCTACATCGAGCACTTCCGCCGCTTCCACTGCGACACGGCGACCCAGGGGACGGCGCCGCAGCTGATCGCGATCGCGGCCTCCTTCTTCGGCCCGGACCGCGTGCTCTTCGGCTCCGACGCCCCGATGGACGCCTCCGGCGGCCGGCACTTCACGCGGGACGCCCTGGCGAGCGTCCTCCAATCCGGCCTCCCGGCGCAGGACCGGGAGAAGATCCTGCGCGGAAACGCCCTCCGGCTGCTCAAGCGCAAGCGGCTGTGAAGGGGGGGACGTCAGAAGGTCTTGGCCAGGCGAAAGACCCCCTTGGTGCCCTGGGGGCGGTTTTCGGCCTCGAACTCGCGGTAGAGGTGAAGGTACGCCGACCAGGAGCCGAAGCGGAATTTCAACCCCGGGCCGACGGCGAAGACCTGCTCGCGCGAGTCCGGGAGCTCCTCCCCGTCCAGCCGGTCGTCGCTCACCTGCTTGAGCCCGTAGCCCGCGAGCCCCAGCCGCAGCCCCTCGACCACCTCGACCGAAAGGGCGAGGTTCGCGTGCACGGCTTGGCCCGGCTGGGCGCGGTCGGCCGCAAGCCGATCGAAGGGATCGCGGTGCGCGAAGTTGTGGAGGACGTGAAGCCGCAGGCTCGCCTCCAAGCGCGGCGCCGGCACCCAGGTCGCGGCATAGTAAGGGTTGAGGCTCACGAGGTTTGCCCCCACGTTCACCGCCGAGCGGCTTTCGTAGTCGCCCGTCGGGAGCTTCACCAGCAGGTTGAAGCGCTGGAAGAGGGAGGTGCCGCCCAGCCGCACCTCGGGCCACTGCAGGAAGGCGGGGCAAACCGTCACGTCGCCCAGGCCGCGGTCGGTGTCCCGGGGGCCGAAGTCGGTGTGCACGTCGAGCCGGGCGAAGGGGATGAGCACCTCCATCCCGTACCAGGCGCCGAGGATCTGCGCCCGGCTCATCCAGGCGACGTGGGTCACGGCGGAGGCGATCTCCACGCGGTTGGACCCGGGGCGGCGGCCGCCCCGGGCGTCGCGGAAGCTGCCGGCGCGGTAGAGGCTCACGGTTTCCTGGACGAGCCAGCCGGGAAAGGCGATCCCGTCCTGGAAGTTGGTGTCCCCGAGGTTCACGGCGGGAAGCGAGAGGTCGGCTGAGCCGGCGGCCGCGGCCCAGCCGAGAAGAACCGCAAGGCCGAAAACGACCGCCCGCCCGTGCGCAGGTCCGCCCCCGCCGCCCCGTCTCCTGACCCGCCGCTCACGCCCCATGGCCCCCGCCCCCGTTGCCCCCCGCAACTTGCGGCGCCCGGCCGCGCCGGAGGCGTCCCGCAGATAACGGAACGGCGATCCGGTTGTCAAGCGCCGGCGCGGAAGGCCGTCTCGAGGGCGTGGCTCATGCGTTCGAGGGCCGTGCGCAGGAGGCTCCGGGGGCAGCCGAAGTTCATCCGCACGAAGCCGGGGCCGGCGAATTCGCGGCCGTCCTGGAGGCCGACGCCCGCGTGCTCGAAGAAGGCCGCCGGTTCCGGGATCCCGCTCGGGCGAACGTCGATCCAGGCGAGGTAGGTCCCTTCGACCGGGGCGGCCGTGAGCCCCCCCGGCATGGCGGCCAGCGCGCGGGCGAGCAGATCGCGGTTCTCCCGCAGGTAGGCGACCAGGGCCCGGCGCCAGGGCTCGCCCTCGCGGTAGGCCGCCTCGGCCGCCGCGTACCCGAAGGGGTTGATCATCGGCACGATCCCGGCCATCGCGCGGCGGAAGCGCCGGCGGAGCCCCTCCTCGGCGATCACGGCGAAGCCGCATCCCAGGCCGGCGAGGTTGAAGGTCTTGCTCGGGGACAAGAGCGTGATCGTGCGGCGGGCGATCTCCGGGTCGAGCGTGGCGAGCGGTCGGTGCCGCAGGCCGGGCTCGAGCACGAGGCCGGCATGGATTTCGTCGGAGCAGACCGTGAGGCCGGAGGCCAGGCAGAACTCGGCCACGGCCTCGAGTTCCTCCGTGCGGTAGACCCGGCCCACGGGGTTGTGGGGGTTGCAAAAAAGAAAAAGGCGGCTGCGCGGGGTGAGCGCCGCCCGCAGCCGCTCGAAGTCGATCTCCCAGCGGCCCCCCGCCTCGGCGAGCCGCACGGCGACCAGGCCGCGGCGGGAGAAGCGCGGCGCGGAAAGAAAGGGCGGGTAGATGGGAACGAGCGTGATGACGTCGTCGTGGTCCTCGCCGACCGCGCGGCACACGACGTTCAGCCCGGTCCCCAGCCCCGGCAGCCAGACGATCCACTCGGGGGCGACCTCCCAGGCGTAGGTCGCGGCCAGGTGCGCGCGGACGGCCTCCACGAGGGAGGCCGGGGGGGCGGTGTAGCCGAAGACCCCGTGCTCCACGCGGCGGCGCAGGGCCTCGAGGACGGCCGGGGGCGAACGGAAGTCCATGTCCGCCACCCACATCGGGATCACGTCGCGGCCCGCGTAGCGTTCCCATTTCTCGCTCGCCGTGCCCTGCCGGTCGATCCGGGCATCGAAGGATTCCATCGTCTCGGGGTTCCTTTCCCCCGCGCGGGGGCGCCCCGGCACGGCGCTCAGCGCCGGCCGCGGAGCAGTTCCTGGTACACCTCGCTCAGCCGGATGAAGCGCTCGTGGCTGCCGCCCCGGTCGGGGTGGAGCTCGCGCGCGCGCCGGCGGTAGAGCCGCGTGAGCTGCTTGCGGTTCATGGCCTTCAACTCGGCGAAGGGCCGGCCGAAGGCCTCGGCCGCGGACTCGGGCTGCGGCGGCCGGGGGGCGGCGGGACGGAAGGCCTGCCGGCGATGCAGGAACTCGTGCAGAAATTCGGCGAACGGCGGCGGCCCGAAGTCGAAATCGAAATACATGACGGCGTAACGCGCGAGGTAGTCCCGCATCCGGTCCTCGACCCTCAGCCCGCCCCAGAAGGGCGCGTCCTCGAGCAGCGCGCAGAGGCAGGCGAGGAAGCGCTCGTCCACCTCCGCGGGATCGAGTCCTTGCGGGCTTTCGCGGGCGAAGCGCCGGGGGAAAAAGCGCTGCAGGTCGAAAATGGCGAAGGTGTAGGCCTTGACCTCGCGCGGCCGCAGGACCCTCTCCTGGGCCATGAACTCCTGTTCGATCTCGTCGCGCGACTTCCCGGAAAAACGCGCCCACAGCGTGGAAGGCAGGCGCTCGATCCCCGCCGGGTCGGTTCGGCCGGTCCGCAGGAAGCAGAGCCGGCGGCGGTCGAAAGGGTGAACCGCCGCCGCGGGGGCCTCGCGGCGGGGGCGGCGCTCGTCCCGAACCCGCTCCTGCCGCCGGCGGAAGGGTTCGAGGCGGCGGCGGATCGTTTCCTCGAGGAAGGGCCAGAAGATGTCCTCGAGCTCCTCGTCGTCCGGGTCCACCCCGCGGGCCCGGAGCGCGGCGAGCAGCTCCTCGGCGAAGTAGAACGCGTTGCCGCCGGGGTAGACGAGGAAGCGCCGCGGCTCGGCCCCGAGATCGCAGAGGTCGCGGTGCCGGAAGCCCTCCCCGGCGGGGACGGACTCGCGGAGGATGTAGCGGGGCTTTCCCGCCTGGACGGTGCGCGCGAGGTACATGGGGTGCCTCCCCGGCCCCGGGGCCGCCGGGGCCGCAGACCGCTCGTTCGGGGCCCGGTTCGACGCCGGGCTTGAGCCTCGGCGCCGCAGCGCATAGAATGGGGCGGAAGGACCGCGCAGGCAACCCCCCCCCCTTGCAAACAGGAGGACGCCATGGAGACGACCGGGGACGCACGGCCCCTGGGGCGAAGCGGGATCCGCATTTCCCCCGTGCTCATGGGACTCTGGCAGGCCGGCCGGGAGATGTGGGCCGGGATCGACGACGCCGCGATCCGCCGGGCCATCCGCGCCGCGGTCGACGCCGGCATCACCGCCTTCGACACCGCCGAGGTGTACGGCAAAGGACACTCCGAGCGCATGCTGGCCGCCGCCACCGCCGACATCCGCGAGCGCGTGGTCTACTGCACGAAGGTCTTCGCCAACCACCTGCGCCGCGACCAGCTGGTCGCCGCCTGCGAGCGCTCGCTCAAGAACCTCAAGACGGACCGCATCGATCTCTACCAGATCCACTGGCCCGCGACGAGCTGGTCGACGCCCCCGGTGCCGATCGAGGAAACGATGGCCGCCCTCATCGAGCTGAAGGCGCAGGGCAAGATCCGGGCGATCGGGGTATCCAACTTTTCGCGCGCCCAGCTCGAGGAGGCGCTCGCCTGCGGCCGCGTCGACAGCCTGCAGCCGCCCTACTCCCTGTTCTGGCGGCACGTGGAGCGGGACGCGGCGGCCTTCTGCCGGGAGCACGACATCACGATTCTCGCCTACTCGCCGCTCGCCCAGGGCATTCTCGCCGGCCGCTTCGGGCCCGAGCCGCGCTTCGCCCCGGGAGACCACCGCGCCAAGAACCGCCTCTTCCGGCCGGACATCTACCCCCACGTGCAGGCGGCCCTCGCGGAGCTCAGGCCGATCGCGACCCGCCGCTCGGTCAGCCTCGCGCAGCTCGCCCTCGCCTGGGTGATCGCCCAGCCGGGCACCTGCGCCGTCGCCGGCGCGCGCAACGAGGCCCAGGTGCGCGAAAACGCCGCCGCCATGGCCGTCCGGCTCGACGCCGCGGACCTCGCGGAGCTCGACCGCATCGGCCGTCGGGTCACCGACCGACTCGACGACAACCCCGTCCTCTGGGACTTCTGAGCCGGCTCAGCAGGTGAAGGGGTAGAAGTGGTGGTAGCAGAAGCCGCCGGGGTCGCCGTAGGCGACCTCGACGTCGGCGAGGCAGGCGCCGATCGCCTCCCGGGCGCGCTCCTCGTAGTCGGGCCGCTCTTCCTCCCGCCGTTTGCAGGGCAGGCAGATCGGCTCGTGGTCGTAGATCGAGAGGATGCGCGGATCCGCCGGGGCGAGCGCCGCCCCGCAACGGCCGCAGGCGGTCGCACAGCGCAGGGCCTCTTTCCAGTCGCGGCTCACGGAAGCCTCCTTCCCGGTGCGGCGTCCGCGGGGCTCACCCCCGCGGACGCATCGACCGCACCAGATCTTTCAGGATGTCGACGAGGTTTCCTCCACGCTCGCGGCCGATGCGGTGCGCCTCCTCGACGATGCGCGCGGCGTGGCGCCGGAGGTCCTCCTCCGCCGGCGGGGTCCGCCCCTCCCGCGCGAGCTGCCAGCGCAGCAGCCGCAGGGCGAGGGCCTCTTCCCGACGCCGAAAAAACCCCATGTCAGGGTCCTCCTCCACCGCCCCGGCCGCAGATCCGCTCCGCGAGATCCTCCAGGACCCGCCGCGGGGCGAGCGTCGAGGATTTCAACCCGGCTTCGGCCGCGGCCGCGCGCCCGAGCGCGGCGGCCAGCTCCTCGCGGGAGAACCGCAGCGCCTGGCCGACCAGGACGAACACCGGGTAGGCGCTCCCCGGGTTGCGCGCCAGCCGCAGGTCGCCGGGCGCGCTCTCGGGAGGCTCTCCCGGCGCTCCGCCCGCCGCCTGCCCGGCCGCCAGGCCGCGGTCGTAGTCGAGCACGGCGGGCCAGAGGGTCTTCTGGAAAGCGGCGTAATCGAGGCGGCGGGAGCGCAGGACCGCCCCCGGCCCGGAGAGAAAGTCCTGGGCCACGATCAGCCGGCGCAGGAGGTTCGCCATCCCCGCGAGCAGGGCGAGCGGGTGGGTGCCCGCGTCCCAGAGCGACTGCAGCACCGCGAGCGCCCGCTCGCGGTCGCGGTCCCCGAGGGCCTGGGTGAGCTCGAAGAGGGGATCGGTCCGCGAGCGGGAAAGGACGGCGGCGACGTCCTCGGCCGTGATCTGCCGCCGCTCCCCGACAAAGGCGATCAGCGTCTCGAGGTTGGCGGCGTAGACGCCGGGGTCGAAGCCGGTCAGGCCGGAGAGGGCCGCGCGCGCGGCGGGGCTCAGGGTCTTGCCGCTCGCGGCGAGCCGGGTGCGCGCCACCTCCTCGAGGAGCGCCTCGCGCGCCGCCCGCTCGGCGCGCCGCTCCCCGCGCGGGACCGAGCAGTCGATCACGACCCCGCGGCGCTCGAGCGCGCGGTAAAGGCTGCGCCGCCGGTCGACCGCCCCGCAGGTGAGGACGAGGCGGTTGCCGGGGGGAACCTCGCCGGCAAGCGCCCGCTCCAGGAGCGCCGCGGCGTCGGCGGCGGGCGCCGCGGGCTCGGCCTCGGCCTCTTCGGCGAGCAGCGCGCGAACCCCCTCCTCCCCCGGCCCGCCGTCGGGCAAACGCCACGCGGCGGGCATCCGCTGGAGGGCCTGGGCGGCGGTGAGCCCCTCGAGGGCGAGGGCCGCGCGCAGCTTTCCCCGGGCCTTGTCGCGCTCGCCCGCGGCGAGGAGCCGGCGCGCCTCCTCGACCAGGGAGGCGGCGCGGCCGGCCTCCGGGAAGAGGGGGGCGTCCCGCCAGCAGACGACCTTGCCGGGCCCGAGCAGGGCGTAGGTCCGCAGGGCCGCAAGCACCTCCCCCACCGGGGCGGCCGCCCCCTCGAAGGTCTCCAGGGCGGCGCTTCGCGGCCCCTCGGGCAAAAGGGCCTGCAGCAGGCGCTCGAGGGCCTCGCGCACGAACCAGGGGTCCCCGTGGATGAAAAAGACCGGGGGGGCCGGGGCTTCTGCGCTCCCGCCCCGGAAATCCTTCAGGTGCTCCGCAAGCTCCCGGAAGGCGATCTCGGCCATGCCGCGCCCACCCCTCAACTGCCGCCGTCGGGACGATCGCCGCCCTTCCGCGGGGAAAGGAGCGCATGGAGGGCGAAGAGCCCGACCCCCACGGTGATCGCGCTGTCGGCGACGTTGAAGGCCGGCCAGTGCCAGGACCCGACGTAAACATCGAGAAAATCGACGACCTCGCCGTACCGGAGCCGGTCGATCAGGTTGCCCACGGCGCCGCCGAAGACGAGGGCGATCCCGATCGAGAGCCGGCGCTGGGCGGGCGGGGTCTGAAGGTAGAGCATCCCGAGGACGACCGCGGCGAGGAGCGCCGCCGCGGCAAAGAGCGCAAGCCGCAGGCCGGGGTCGAGCTGCTGCAGGAAGCCGAAGGCGCCGCCGGGGTTGCGCACGTGGGTGAGATCGAAGAGACCGGGGATCACCGTCAGGCTCTCCCCCCGGGGCAGCGCGGCGAGCACGAGCCCTTTGGTCGCCTGGTCGAGCGCCAAGACCCCGCCCCCCACGAGAACCAGCCGGGGCAGCGCGGCGCGACCCGGGAAGCGGGGGCTTGCGGAGGTGCCGCTCACGGGGAAGCCTCGAGGGCGCCGCGGCAGCGCCGGCAGATGCCCGGGTGATCCGCGGACTCCCCGACCGAGGGGTCGAAGACCCAGCAGCGGGCGCACTTGCGGCCCGGGGCCGGCTCGACCCGCACGGAGACCGCCTCGGCCGTCGCCCCGGCGGGGCCGGAGCCCGCGCGCCGCCGGAGGTCGACCGCGGAAACGATGAAGACCGAGGGCAGCTCGGGGGCGAAGGGCGCAAGCCCCTCGTAGAGGTCGCCCTCGGCCTCGAGGACCACCTTCGCCTCGAGCGACTGGCCGATCCGCTTCTCGGCGCGCGCCGCCTCGAGGGCCCGGGTCACCTCCCCCCGCACGCGGAAAACGGGCTCCCAGCGCTCGGCGAGTCCGGCGTCGATCCAGGCCGGGTCCGGCTCCGGCAGGGAACTCAGGTGCACGCTCGGCTCCCGCCCCGAGCCCGGCAGGTGGCGCCAGATTTCCTCCGCGGTGAAGGGCAGGATGGGGGCCAGCAGCCGGGTCAGGCCCTCGGCGAGGAGGAAGAGGGCCGTCTGCGCGCTCCGCCGCAGGGGGGAGGCCGCCGCCGAGGCGTAGAGGCGGTCCTTGAGGATGTCGAGGTAGAGGGCGGAGAGGTCGTTGGCGCAAAAGGTGTGCACCCCGTGCACCACGACGTGAAACTCGTACTCCTCGTAGGCGCGGCGTGTCCGCTCGAGGAGGCGCTGCCAGCGATGGAGGAAGACGCGGTCGATCTCGAGCATCGCCCGGGGCGCGACGGCGTCCCGCCGGGGGTCGAAGTCGTAGAGGTTGCCGAGCAGGAAGCGGCAGGTGTTGCGGATGCGGCGGTAGGCGTCGGTCAGCTGGGAGAGGATGGTCTCCGAGATGCGGATGTCGTCGCGGTAGTCGGAGGCCGCCACCCACAGCCGCAGGATCTCGGCCCCGAAGCGGTCGATCACCTCCTTCGGGGCGATCACGTTGCCGAGCGACTTGGACATCTTGCGGCCCTCGGCGTCCACCACGAAGCCGTGGGTCAGGACGGCCTCGTAGGGGGCGCGGCCGCGCGTTCCGACCGCGGTGAGCAGCGAGCTGTGAAACCACCCGCGGTGCTGGTCGCTGCCCTCGAGATACAGGTCGGCCGGCCAGCGGAGATCCGCCCGTTCCTCCAGCACGGCGGCGTGGCTCACCCCGGAGTCGAACCACACGTCCAGGATGTCGCTTTCCTTGCGCAACCGCCCCCCGCCGCAGGCCGGGCAGCGGGTGCCGGCGGGCAGGAGGTCCTCGGCCTCGCGCTCGAACCAGACGTCGGCGCCGTGCTCGCAGAAGAGGCGGAAGATGTGCTCGGCGATCGCCTCGTCGAGGACCAGCCCGCCGCAGCCCTCGCAGGTGAAGACCGGGATGGGCACTCCCCAGACGCGCTGGCGCGAAACGCACCAATCGGGCCGATTCTGGATCATGCCGAAAATGCGCTCGCGGCCCCAGGCGGGGATCCAGCGCACGCGGTCGATCGCCTCGAGGGCCCGACGCCGCAGCCCGTTCTTGTCCATGGAGATGAACCACTGCGGGGTGGCCCGGAAGATCACGGGCTGCTTGCAGCGCCAGCAATGCGGGTAGCTGTGGGCGTAAGGCTCGGCGTGGACCAGGCTGCCGGTTTCCCGCAGGGCCTCGATGATCCGCGGGTTGGCCTCGTGGACGGAGAGCCCCCCGAAGCGCGGCACCTCCGGCAGGAAACGGCCTTCGTCGTCGACCGGCGAGTAGGCCTCCAGCCCGTAGCGGAGCCCGACGTCGTAGTCCTCCCGGCCGTGGCCGGGGGCGGTATGCACGCAGCCGGTGCCGGCGTCGAGGGTCACGTGGTCGGCGAGCACGAGGAGGGAGTCGCCCCCGGTCAAGGGGTGGCGGCAGCGCAAGCCCTCGAGGCGCCGCGGGTCGACCGGGCCGAGCACGCGCGCCGCGCTGCGGCCGACGGCCCGGAGAAACGGCCCAAGGAGCTCCCGCGCGATCAGCCAGGCCTCCCCGGGGTCGCCCTCGACGGCCGCGTAGGCGTAGTCGGGGTGCAGCGCGACCGCCCGGTTCGCCGGTAGCGTCCAGGGGGTCGTCGTCCAGATCACGGCGACCGGCCGCCGCCCGGCGAGCTCCGGGAAGGCCCCCTCCGGCGGCGCCTCGGCCAGGGGGAACTTGACGTAGATCGAGGGCGAGGATTCCTCCTCGTACTCGATTTCCGCCTCGGCGAGCGCCGTGCGGCAGGTGAAGCACCAGTGGATCGGCTTGCGGCTGCGGACGAGATCGCCCGAGAGGCCGAAGCGCAGGCACTCGCGCGCGATGATCGCCTCGTAGCGGGGATCCATCGTCAGGTAGGGGTGCTCCCAGTCGCCCATCACGCCGAGCCGCCGGAACTCCTCGCGCTGGATGGCGATGAAGCGCTCGGCGTACTCGCGGCAGAGCCGGCGCACCTGGATGAGGCCGAGGGCGCGCTTGCGCTCCCCGAGCTCCTTGTCCACGTTGTGTTCGATCGGCAGCCCGTGGCAGTCCCAGCCGGGGACGTAGACCGCGTCCCATCCGGCCATCTGGCGCGAGCGGACGATGATGTCCTTGAGGATCTTGTTCAAGGCGGTGCCGATGTGGATGTGGCCGTTCGCGTAGGGGGGGCCGTCGTGCAGGATGAAGCGCGTTCGGCCCCGGGAGGCGGCGCGGATCGTCTCGTAGAGCCGCGCGGCCTCCCAGCGGGCGAGCTGCTCGGGCTCGCGCCGGGGAAGGTCGGCCTTCATCGGGAAAGGCGTGGAGGGAAGGTTCAGCGTGCTTTTGTAATCCATTCACTCCTCCAGGCCGGCGGCGCCCGGGGCGCCGACGGCGCACTTGTTCCGGCTTCGAGCGGGGGCGGACGGAAGCGCGGGTTCGGGCGGAACGCGCGGCGGCGGCCGCCTACAGGGGCCGCAGGTCCTCGTGGGCGACCTCGAGAAGGTAGCGGCCGTACTCGTTTTGGCGGAAGCCTTCCGCGAGGCGGATCAGCTGGTCGCGGTCGATGTAGCCCAGGCGATAGGCGATCTCCTCGATGCAGGAAATCTTCAGCCCCTGCCGTTCCTGGATCGCCTGGACGTAGCTCGCCGCCTGCTGGAGGGCCTCGTGGGTGCCGGTGTCGAGCCAGGCGAAGCCGCGCCCCAGCGGTTCGACCCGCAGGTCCCCGCGCCTCAGGTAGGCGAGGTTCACGTCGGTGATCTCCAGCTCGCCGCGCGCCGACGGCTTGAGCGCGGAGGCGATCGCGATCACGTCGTTGTCGTAGAAGTAGAGGCCCGGCACGGCGTACATCGATTTGGGCCGGGCCGGCTTCTCCTCGATGCCGATCACGCGGCGGTCGCCGTCGAACTCGACCACGCCGTAGCGGTGGGGATCGCGCACGGGGTAGCCGAAGATGAGCCCCCCCCGCCGGAGCTGCACGGCCGAGCGCAACAGCTTCGTCAGCCCCGGCCCGTAAAAGATGTTGTCGCCGAGGATCAGGCAGACGGTGTCCCCGCCGATGAACTCGCGGCCGATCAGGAACGCCTGGGCGAGACCCTCCGGCCGGGGTTGCTCGGCGTAGGTCAGGCGCAGCCCGATCTGCGAGCCGTCCCCGAGAAGGCGCCGAAAAAAGGGGAGATCGACCGGCGTGGTGATGATCAGGATGTCCCGCAGCCCCGCGAGCATCAGCACGGAGAGGGGATAATAGATCATCGGCTTGTCGTAAACCGGCAGCAGCTGCTTGCTCACCCCCAGGGTGAGCGGGTAGAGCCGGGTCCCCGAGCCGCCGGCGAGGATGATGCCTTTCATGGCGCGACGTCCCCTTTCACGCGCTCAGATCCGCAAGGAGGCCTTCCAGGCCGAGGTGGGCGAACTTCAGACGCAGGAACTCGGAGATCGTCGGCTGGGTCGGCCGCACGCGCAGGTACATCCCCGCCTCGCTCGGGGTCCGGCCGCCCTTTTTCAGGTTGCAGGCCTTGCAGGCGGCGACGCAGTTCTCGAAGGTCGTGCGTCCTCCCCGGGAGCGGGGGACGACGTGGTCGATCGAGAGGCGGTCGCGGCTCTGCCCGCAGTAGGCGCAGCGAAAGCCGTCCCGGATGAGGATGTTGCGTTTCGTGAAGGCGACCCCGGCGCGGTAGAGGGTGCGGATCAGCTTGATCAGGCGCAACACCGCCGGGATGCGGAGCAAGCGCCCCCCCGCGCTGCGCACCGTGGCGTTCGAATCCCGCACGACCTCGGCCTTGCCGCTCGCCATGAGGCAAACCGCACGCTTCCAGTGCACCACGTTGAGGAACGAGTAATCCGCGTTGAGCAGAATGCAGGATTGCATCGGGCTGCGCCGCCTTTCCGGCACGCCGGAGGCCCGGCCCCCGCCCCCACGCCCGAGGGCCCGGGACGGCCGATCCAGCGCCCTGCGCTTTTACTCCATCCCCGCAGCGAAGTCAAACGGGCGGCCGCCAACGAGGCGCTCCTTGCCACCTGCAGGCGGGCAAGCTACAGTGGATGGCATGTCGTACCGACCGACGCCTCCGCCGGTTCTCCGCCGCCGCCGACCCGCCGGCTGGGCGGGGCTCGGGATGCTGCTGGCGGCCTGCGCCCTCGCCGCCTGCAGCCTCCCCGGCCTCTCCCGCCCGACGCTCCGCCTCGGGCTGGAGCCCGTGCGCGACGTGGCCGTGGTCGAGCGGGCCCTCGAGGAGGCGGACCGGGCCTCGCCGCACCTGCTCGCGGTCGAAATCGGCCAGGTGACGGCGGGCGCCTTCCAGGCGCCCCTCGGCTATGTCGCGTTCCGCCCCTTTCAGCCGGAACGCCGCCGGGCGCTTCTTCTTGCCGGGGTCCGCGGGGAAGACCGCGCGGCGGTGCAGGCCCTGCTCGACCTGCTCGGGGATCTCGCCTCCGCGCCGCAGGCCTACGCCGCCTGGGATCTCGACCTCATCCCGCTCCTCAACCCGTGGGGGTTCGTCCACGACCGTCCCGACAACCCCTACGGCATTGACATCGAGCGCGATTTCGGCCAGTTTCGCTCCGCGGAAGCGCGCCTGCTGCGGCGGTTCCTGCGCGAAAAGCGCTACGACCTCGCGATCGAACTGCGCGAGGATCCGCGCGCGGCGGGCTTTGCGATCGGCCTGACCGGGGTCGAGGACCGCGCCCCGGCCGATGCCCTGATCCGACGCCTGCGGACGGAGGGTCATCCCGTCGCCGACGACACCTTCGTTTTCCTGGGGCCGCGCGAGGGGGTCGCCCGGACCCCCCGGTGGGGGCTGCGCCTGCTCGATTGGTTCGGCCAGACGACGATGGCGGGCTACCTTCGCACGCAGGTCAGCGCCGAGGTGTGCACGCTCGTCACCCCGGGCCGGGAGCCCCTCGAGCGGCGGATCGCGATCCACCGCCTGGCGATCGACAGCCTGCTCGGGGTTGACCCGAAGGAACGGAAAGGAACGCCATGAGCGCCCCGCACCCCGAGGCCGCGGTCGAGCCCCTGACGCGACTGCGGGCCACCGCCCAGGTCTTGGCCGCCGGCGCCGGCGCGCCCCGCCGGGCCGAGCTGCAATTCATCGTCGGGGTCGGCTCCGGCGGGTTCATCCCCCTCGAGGGGCTGCTCCTCGGGCGGCGGCCGGGCGAAAAGGTCTCCTTCCGCCTGCGCGCGGCGGAGCTGGAAGGCTTCTGCGGGCATCTCGGGCTGTTGCTTGCGCCGCTGCTCGCCGGGCTGGAGGAGGCCGAGGTTCGCCTCGACCTGCAGGCCGTGGAACGGCCCGCGCCCAGGGAGATCCTGCGGGCCATGGCCGATGCCGCCTCCTGCGGTCCGGCCTGCGGCTGCGGTTGCGGACCCGAATGAGGGCAACACCCCGATCGGCAGGGCCCCGGCCCGCACGACGGCCGGAGGGCGGTTCCTGAACAGAGATTCCTGAGCAGAGAAAACGGGAGGTTCGCATGAAAAAGAAGCTCACGCGGTTTGACTTGCAGCAGATGAAGGAGCGGGGGGAAAAGGCCGTCTGGATGACCGCCTACGATTACACGACGGCCCAGCTGGCGGAAAAGGCGGGGATGGACATGCTGCTCGTGGGCGACAGCCTCGGGATGGCCGTCTACGGCTACCCCGGCACCGTTCCGGTGACCGTGGAGCAGAGCCTCTACCACACCGAGGCCGTCCGCCGCGGGGCGCCCAACACCTTCGTGATCGGGGACATGCCGTTCGGTTCCTACCACGGCAGCGTGAACGACGCCGTGCAGAACGCCGTGCGCTACTTCAAGACCTGCGGCGTGGACTGCATCAAGCTCGAGGGAGGGGTGCGCGTGGCGCACATCGTCCGCGCGATCGCCGACAACGGCATGCTGGTCATGGGCCACGTCGGCCTCACCCCCCAGAGCACCGCCGCCCTCGGGGGCTTCAAGGCCCAGGGCCGCACCGCCGAATCGGCCCTCGCCGTGATCGAGGACGCGCAGGCCGTGTGCGAGGCGGGGGCCTTCGCCATCCTGGTCGAAGCCGTCCCCCCCGAGGTGACGCGGATCATCGCCCGCGAGCTGCCCATCCCGGTCTACGGCATCGGCGCGGGCGCGGAGTGCGACGGCCAGGTGATGATCGTCTCCGACATCCTCGGCATCTTCCAGGCCTTCACGCCGAAGTTCGTCAAGAAGTACGCGAACCTCGGCGCCGAGATGCTCAAGGTCTTCGAGGCCTACATCCGCGACGTGAAAAGCGGGGCCTTCCCCGCCGCGGAGCACACCTACAGCATGCTCGAAGGCGAGCTCGAGCGGCTCCACCGCATGCGCAGGCCGCGGCGGACCGCCAAGAGCCCGCGGAAACGGTCATGAAGACGCGCGAGTTCACGTTGAAATACGGACGGGGCGCCGTCTCCTTCAGGTTGCCGGAGGAGCGGCTGCTCCACGTCCTGGAAGGCCGGGAACGTCCCGCCCTCGCCGACCTGCCCACGGCCCTGCGGCAGGCCCTCGAGCACCCCGTGGACGCGGCGCCCCTGCGCGAAATCGTCAAGCCCGGCGAGCGCGTCGCGATCGCCGTGAGCGACATCACCCGCGGCTGGCAGCGCATGCCGGAGACGCTCCCCCCGCTGCTCGACGCCCTCAACGAGGCCGGCGTCCCCGACGACCGCGTGACGATCCTGATCGCCGTGGGGGCCCACCGCACGAACACCCCGGAGGAGTTCCAGGAGATCTGCGGGGCCGAGGTCTGCCACCGCGTGCGGGTCCTCAACCACGACGCCCGCGACCCCGCGCAGTCGGTGGATCTCGGCAAGACGAGCCGCGGGACCCCGGTCGCGGTGAACCGGATCGCCGTGGAGGCCGACCGCCTCATCCTGACCGGCGGGGTGATCTACCACTACATGGTCGGCTACGGCGGAGGCCGAAAAAGCATCATGCCCGGCCTCTGCGCCGATCGCACGATTCAGGCGAGCCACCTCTGGTCGATGGACCCCCGGCCCGGCGGCGGCCGCAGCCGTCTCGCCCAGTCGGGCATCACCGACGGCAACCCGGCGCACGAAGACATGATGGAGTGCGCCTCGCTGGCGCCCCCCGATTTCATCGTCAACGTCGTCCCCAACCTCGCGGGCCGGATCTGCGCCGTGTTCGCCGGCAACTGGATCTCGGCCTGGCGCCGCGCCACCCGGCTCGTGGACGAGATCTACGGCGTCGAAATCCGCGAGAAGGCCGACATCGTGATCGCCACCGCCGGCGGCTACCCCAAGGACATCAACCTCTACCAGACCACCAAGACCATGGACAACGCGGTCCACGCCGCGCGCGAGGGCGGCGCGTGCGTGATCCTCTCGGAATGCGCCGACATCCGCGAGCCCCTGGAATACTTCCGCTGGTTCGACCACCCCTCGATCGAGGACCACGACCGCGCGCTGCGCGCGGCCTACACGATCGCGGGCTGGTGCGCGCTGATCACGCGCGAGTACTGCCGGCAGTGTCCCACGATTCTGCTCACGCGCCCCGAGAACGCCGCCTTCGCCCGCCGCGCGGGCCTGATCCCGGCCTCCACGATCGAGGAGGCCCTCGCCCTCGCCCGCGAGCGCTGCGGCCGGGACGACCCCACCTACACGGTCCTGCCGAACGGTGCCAACACCCTCCCCCTCGTCCCCGGCGCACGGTAGGCGGGGCCCCCGAGGCCGTCATGCGGACCCTTCCCGATTTCGCGACGTTCTGCGGGATTTTGCCGGTTCTCCTGCTCTCCGCCGCCTCCTGCACCTTCGTGCCCGAGGCGTCCTGGCGCCAATCCCGCATCCTCCAGCACCGCGGGGCGGAGGCTCTGGCCGCCGGGCGGGTCGAGGAGGCCGAAGCCCGGCTCTCCGAGGCGCTCGCCCTGCGCGCGGCCTATTTCGGGGCGGACGACGACATCGCCGCCCGGCTCCGCGACGGGATCGGGACCGCCCGGCTCGCCCGGGGCGAGCCGGCGGCGGCGGAGCAGGAGTTTCGCCGCGCACACGCCGTCTTCGCCGCCTTCGACTGCGTCTCCGCGGAACGGGCCCGGGTCGTGCTCCATCTCTGCCAGGCCCTCCTGCTCCAGGGCGAACGCGCCGCGGCCTCCGAGATCGCCGCCGCGGAACGGGAACTCGCCCGGGATCGTCTTCCCTCGCAGGACGAGGCCCATGCCTGGCTGGAAATCGCCGGCGCGCTGACCCGCGCCGCCGCGGAAGACCTGGAGGCCGCCCGGGACGGCGTGCGCGCCGCCTCGGAGCGGCTGGCCGCGTCCGGGTCCCCAGGCGATGCGGCGTGGGGATTCTACGTCGCCGGCCTGCTCGCCCAGGCCGCCGGGGATCGGCCCGCCGCCGCGGAAGACTTGGATCGGGCGGCACGGCTGAGCCGGGCGCACCGCGGCCCCGCCCACCCCCTCACCCTCGCCGGGCAGGTCGCGGCCGTCCGCGCCTGGACGGCGGCGCCCCTGCCCGCACCCGAACCCGGCCGCCGAGGGCGATCGAAGTGGGAGGAATTTCTCGCGCTCTTCGAGCCCGGCCGCGATGCGGACTGGAGGCTCCGCAACCTCGAAAACCTCCTCGACGACCCCGTGGACGATCTGAAACACCGCCTTCACGGCATGCGCTTCGGCGACCAGCGCGTCTTTCTGCCCCGCGCGCTGATGCCGGGCTCCGGAAACCCCTGCAAGTGAAACGCCCCCGCATCCCCCGCGTCCGGACCCTGGGGCGGATCGCCTTCGCCCTCCTGCTCCTTTCGTTTTTCCCCTCGGCCCCCGGGCCGCCCGGCGACGCCGCGGCCTGCACCCTCTGGGCCGCGGCCGGGGCCGCGGTGCAGGGCGGCGGAACCCTCGTCGCCAAGAACCGCGACGAGCGACCCGACCACCGGCAGGAACTCGCCGTCCTCCGGCCCGCCCGGGGCCACGCCGCCCTCGTCCTGCGCGCCGTGGGCGGCGCCTCCCCCGGGGTCAAGGCGGGGGCGAACGAGCGCGGCCTGGTGATCGTGAGCGCAACCGCCGGGCAGGTCCCCCCGGATCTGCGGCGGCGCCCTGCGACCGAACCCGGGCTTCTTGCCCGGCTGCTTTCCCGCTGCGCCGGGATCGACGAGGTGCTGGCCGAGATCGACCGTTTTCAGCGGCCGATCTTCTACCTCCTGGGGGACCGCGCGGGGATCGCCGTGATCGAGGTCGCCCCCGACGGCCGCCGCGCGGTGGAGCGGGTGTCCTCCGGCACCCTCCACCACGCGAACCATTACCGCCTCCTCGACCCGGAAGGCCCCCTGCGGCCGGCCGCGGCCGGAAGCCGCGCGCGCGAAGCGCGCATCGCGGCCTTTCTCGCGCCGGGAAGCCCGCCCTGGTCCCTCGAGGACTTCGAGCGCCTGAGCGAGGACCGCTCCGCCGGTCCCGATCGCAGCCTGTGGCGCACGGGGCGGGATGCGGCCGGGGTCCGCACCCTCGCCGCCTGGATCGTGCGCATTCCGCCCCGGGGCGATCCCGAGCTCGTGGTGCGCATCGCCGACCCGGGCCGGCCGGAGCGCCTCTGCCGTCTCGGACTCGGAGAAGCCCTCAACCCCGCGGGACCCGCGGGCGGCGAGCCGTGCCCGGCGATGCCCTGACGGCCCCCCGGGGCCGCCCGTCGATGGACATCGCCGGGCGGCTGCCCTATACTCCGGCGTCACATCCGGGAACGCCTTGCCGGAAACGGCAGAGCGCCCCGCGCAACACCGCCCGCGAAAGGAACAGGCCCCGATGAAGCCACTTGCCCTGGCCGCGCCGCTGCTCGCCCTGTGCATGGTCTGCTCCGCGCCGACCCCCGGAGCGGCCGGGCCGGCCTCCGACGAAGACTGGCGCCGCATGCTCGCCGGCCCCTGGGTCGAAGCCTACGTCATGGGGGTCGAGCAGAAGACCTATCACCCCGGCGGCGAATTCGAATCCCGCCTGCGCATCCCGCTTCCCGAACGCGACCTCGAGATCCTCAGCCGCGGCCTCTGGTCGGTCGAAAACGGCCACCTGCGGCTCGTCGTGCGCGAGTCCAGCCGGCCGGAGTTTCTCGCCCCGGGCCGCGAGAACCGCTTCCGGCTCATCGCCCTGGAAGGACGGCGCCTCGTGACGGCCGACGCCGACGGCGTGCCGGGGATCCTCTGCCGGCCCCTCGAGCCGGCCCACCGGGCGCTGATCGAGCGCTACCTCGACGAGATCGAGGCCGCCCAGGTGAAGACCGCGCTCGAGGCCCAGCGCCGCGAGATGATCGATCAGCTCCGGGACTACGAGTACGAGGGGAAAACCGAGGCCTCCGACCGCCTGCTCACGGAACGGGTGGTCGCCTTCCTGGAAAAGGCGGGCCGCTTCGAGGCCTTCCGCGAGTACTACATCCATCTCTACGGCAGCACCTTCACCGCCGCCGAAATCGGGGCCCTGCTCGATTTCTACGCCTCGGAGGCCGGGCAGGCGATCCGCCGCAAGCAGCCCGAGATCTTCGAGCGCGCCCAGCGGGACGCGCGGAACCGCATGGCGCTCATCTCCCCGGGGTTGAACCTGCTCATCCAGTCGACCCTGCGCGAAATCCGGCAGCGGGGCGGTTCCTGAACCATGCCGCCTTCGGGCCTCCCGGGCCTCTTCCTCGATCTGGCGCTCACCAACCGCTGCCCGCTGGGCTGCCGGTTCTGCAGCGTTTGCCGGGACCCCCTGCCCGAACTCCCGGCCGCCGCGTGGGTCGGGCTCGTCCGCGAGCTGGCCGGGAAGGTGCCGCGTCTGCGGCTCAGCCTCGAGGGCGGCGAGCCGCTGCTGCGGGCGGACCTGCCCGGGATCCTCGAGCCCTGCCTCGCCTGCGCCGAGGAGGTGAAGGTCGTCAGCGGCGGCAGCCTGCCGCTTTCCCGGCTCCCGCGGGATCTCCGGCGCCACCCCCGGTTCCTGCTCGAGGTGAGCCTCGACGGGCCGGAGCCGATCCACGATTTCCTGCGCGACGGAAGCTACCGCAGGGCCCGGCGCTTTCTCGAAACGGCCCTCGCGGACGGGGTCCGCGTGCGCGTGCGGTCGGTCGTCTCGGAGGTGAACCGCACGGCGCTTCTGCCGTGGCTCATGGATCTCGACCGGGAGCTCGCGGGCGCCGGTCGGCCGGTGGGCTACCGCTTCGACGCCCTGGTCGACCCCGGCCGCCTCGCCGACCGGGGCGGGGGGCGGCCCCGCCTCGGAGTCCGCCGCCTGCCGCGGGACGGCCTGGTCCCCGCGGTCGGCCGCCTGGTCGGGCTCTTCCACGCCCTCGCGGGGCTCCCGTTTACGACCCTGCGCTTCGAGCAGGCCGAGCCCTTGCGCGGCTGCGGCGCGGGCCGGCTTCCGGCCGCCTCCTTCGACCCGGCAGGCGGCTTCTCCCTGTGCTGCGAGGCCCCGAACGGCGAAGGCACCCTGGCGGAAATCACCGCCGCGGGATGCCTGTCCCGGATCACCCGGGCCTGGGAGGCGCTCGCCTGCCGGCGCTGCCCCCACCTCGCCGCGGGCCGCTGCGAGGGCTGCTGGACGGGTCGCAAATGCGGGCTGGCGGGCTCCCCGCCCCAGGCGGACTGCCGCGACCTCTTCGCCGCGGGGCCGGCGGCCCCCGCCCCCGACGGGGTCGCGGCGATTGATCTTTGCGCGGAATCGGGCTAAGCAGGGCGGCGATGGTGTCCTGGAGCTTTCCCTACCCCTCGCAGCGCATGCCCGTTTTGGCGCGGAACGTCGTCGCGACCTCGCAGCCGCTTGCCGCCCAGGCCGGCCTGCGGATGCTCTGGCGGGGCGGAAACGCCGTGGACGCCGCCGTCGCCGCGGCCATCGCGCTGACCGTGGTCGAACCGACCGGCAACGGCATCGGCGGCGACGCCTTCGCCCTGCTCTGGGACGGGCGGGGCCTCAAGGGCCTCAACAGCTCCGGCCGCTCGCCGCGATCCTGGACCCGCGAGCGCTTCGCCGGACGACCGACCATGCCTTCCGGCGGGTGGGACACGATCACCGTGCCCGGGGCGGTCGCCGCCTGGGCGGAGCTCTCCCGGAGCCACGGACGGCTTGCCTTCGAGGAGCTCTTCGCCCCGGCGATCGAATACGCCCGCGAGGGCTTCCCCGTCGCCCCCATCACCGCCCGGCGCTGGCAGGAGGCCTTGTCCCTCTACCCGGAGGGAAGCGAGATCCGGCGCGTCTTCTTTCCGGGGGGCCGCGCCCCGCGCCCCGGGGAGCGCTTTCGCTGCCCGGAGCAGGCCGAAACCCTCGCCGCGATCGCCGCCAGCGGCGGGGAAGACTTCTACCGGGGAGAGATCGCCCGCCGCATCGCCGCCTGCGCCGCGGCCGAAGGCGGCGCCTTGACCGCGGACGACCTCGCCGACCACCGCGCCGAGTGGGTCGAGCCCCTCGCCGTCGACTTCCGCGACGTGCGGCTCCACGAGATTCCGCCGAACGGCCAGGGGATCGCCGCCCTGATCGCGCTCGGCATTCTCGAGCGCATCGACTTCGCCCGCCACCCCGTCGACTCCGCGGAAAGCATCCACCTGCAGATCGAGGCGATGAAGGCCGCCTTCGCCGATGCCTTCCGGGAGGTGGCCGACCCCGATCACCTGCGCATCGCGCCGGAGGCGCTGCTCTCCCCGGAGCGGCTCGCCGCGCACGCCGCGGCAATCCGGCCGGACCGGGCCGCGCCGACGGCCCCCGCCGCGGCGCTCGCCGGGGGGACGGTCACGCTCGCCGCGGCCGATGCCGAGGGCCGGATGGTCTCCTTCATCCAGTCCAACTACACCGGCTTCGGCTCGGGGGTCGTGGTGCCCGGGACCGGCATCGCCCTGCACAACCGCGGCCGGGGCTTCGTCCTCGAGCCGGGCCACCCCAACTGCGTGGCCGGGGGCAAGCGCCCCTTTCACACCATCCTCCCGGCACTCGTCACCCGCGAGGGCCGGCCGGTGATGGCCTTCGGCGTCATGGGCGCCCACATGCAGCCCCAGGGCCACGTGCAGATGATGGTGCGCCTCTTCGCCTACGGCCAGAACCCCCAGGCGGCCCTCGACGCCCCCCGCTGGCACCTCGCCGCCGACGGCAGCGTGCAGCTCGAGGCGGGCACCCCCCCGGACGTGCTGGAGGGGCTGCGGCGCCGCGGCCACCGCGTGCACCTGGAAACCTCGCGCGTGCTCTTCGGAGGCGGGCAGGCGGTCTTCCGGGTCGAGGCCGGTTGGGCCGCCGCCTCCGACCCGCGCAAGGACGGCCAGGCGGTGGGGTTCTGAGACGACCATGGACGAGCGGTCCGCCGACCTGAGCCGCATCGCTTGCTACGAGGAGGAACGCCGCGGGATTTTCATCCCCCGCGACCTGCTCCGGGGCACCCCCTTCCGGCCGGGGGACCGGTTTACGATTCGGCCGCGGCCGGCCCAGATCTTCTCGGTCACCCTGGTTCGCGACCCGGCGGGCACGATTCTCTTCGACCGCCACGGGATCTTTCTCGAGCGCACCCGCCGCGTGGACATCCTGCTCGGCGGCATCTTCGAGCGCTACGCCGTCCTGCTCGACCCGGCGCAACCCGAGACGCTGCGCCTCAGGCCGCTCGAGGCCCTGCTCGACACCGGGCAGGCGTGGTTCTGAATCCCCTTCCCCTGCAGGAGCCGTCGACATGAACGCACAACGGATCGGATTCATCGGCGCCGGCCCCGTGGGCACGACCTTCGGGGTGCGACTTGCGGAACGGGGCTACGCCGTGATCGGGGTGGCCGACCTGAAGGACGAGCCCGCCCGCCGCTTCGTCGGGCTCGTCCCCGGCGCGCGACGCTTTGCCTCGGCCCAGGAGCTGGTCGACGCGGCGGAGGTGGTCTTCCTCACGACCGCCGACGACGCGATCGCCCCCGTGTGCGGGTCGCTCCGGTGGCGGCCGGGCCAGATCGCGCTCCACTGCAGCGGCGCGAGCACGGTGCAGGCGCTCGAGGCCGCGCGCGCCCAGGGGGCCCTCGTCGGCTCGATCCACCCCTGCCAGAGCTTCGCCGACGCGGAACAGGCGATCGCCCACCTTCCCGGCTCGACCTTCGCCATCGAGGCGGAGGAGCCGGTGCGCAGCCTGCTCACGGAGATGGCCCGGGCGCTGAACGGCGACATCGTCGTGCTCAGCTCCGAGGACAAGGTGCTCTACCACGCCGCGGCGGCCATCGCCTGCAACTACTTCACGACGATCGTGAAGATTGCGGCCGATCTCTGGACCCGCTTCGGCAAGACCCCCGCGGACGCCGTGAAGGCCTACCTGCCGCTGTTGCGCGGAACGCTCGCCAACATCGAGGCCGTCGGCTACCCCCGGTGCCTCACGGGGCCGATCGCCCGCGGCGACGTCGCCACCGTCCGGCGGCACCTCGCGGCGCTCGAGCGCCAGGCCCCGGACCTCGTGCCGCTCTACCGCGAGCTCGGCCGGTACACGGTGCCGATCGGCCGCGACAAGGGGACGCTCGCCCCGGAGAAGGCCGAGGAGCTCCTGCGGCTGCTCGCGGGACAAGCCGCCCGGCCGGGAGGGGCGCCGTGAGCCCCGACCTCAAGTCGCGCCTGCAGGCGGGGGGGCCCCTGATCGGGGCCTTCCTCTGCCTGCCCTCCCCCGAGGCGGCCGAGATCTTCGCCGAAGCCGGCTTCGACTGGCTGATCCTCGACACCGAGCACGGGCCCTACGACGTCCTCACCGCCCAGCGGATGCTCCAGGCGGTGGGCGGGCGATGCCCCTGCGTCGTCCGCGTCCCCTCCTTCGAGGAGGTCTGGATCAAGAAGGCCCTCGACATCGGCGCGGCCGGGGTGCTCGTCCCCCTCGTGCGCACGGTCGCGGAAGCCGAGCGCGTGGCCCGCGCCGGCCGCTACGCCCCGGAAGGCACCCGCGGCATGGGCGGGGCCCGCGCGCACCGCTACGGGTTCGGGTTCCGGGACTACGTGGCCGAGGCCAACCGGCGGGTCGCCGTCATCCTCCAGGCCGAGCACGTGGAGGCCGTCGCCCGCATCCGGGACATCGTGCGCGTCCCGGGGATCGACGCCGTCTTCGTCGGGCCCTACGACCTCTCCGCCAGCATGGGCAAGCCCGGGGCCATCGAGGACCCCGAGGTCGCCCAGGCGATCGCCCGGGTCCGCGAGGCCGTGCTGGAAGCCGGCAAGCCGCTCGGGATCTATTGCTCGGACCCGGAGGCGGCACGGCGGTACATCGACCAGGGGTTCCGTCTGATCGGCTTCGGCACCGACCTCGGCCACCTCGTGCGCGCGACCCGGGAGGCGCTCGCCGCGCTCGGTCGCTGAGGGATGCCGTCCCGGGAGCCGCGCCGTCATGCGCTGGATCGACTCGCCCACCGAACGCACGAGCGCCGCAACCGACGTCCTGCTCGCCCTCGTCGCCGCCGCCTGCACCGCGGCCGTCCGGCATGCACCCGGCCTGGACCCCTGGGAACGCCTCCTCTGGACGGTCCTCTTCGCCGCGGCGGCGACGGCGGCGCTCGCCGGGGCGGCGTACCACGGCCTGCGGCTCCCCGGGCGAAGCCGCCAGCGCCTGTGGCGGGCGGTGACGGCCGCGCTCGCCCTGGCCGCGGCCGCCTTCGCCCTGCTCCTCTGGACGGGGGAGAAGGGAGCCCCCTCCTCCGGCGTCCAAGCCGCGCTTCTCGCGGGGTCGGCGCTTTTCGGCTTCGCCGCCGGGGGCCGCCGGCGGGGCTTTGCCCTTCTCCTCGCTTTCCAGGCGGCCGTCCTCGCGGCCGGGGCCGCGCTCCATGCCGGCCTCGGTTCCGCCCCGGCCCGCCCGTGGCTCGGCGCGGGCTGCGGGGTGAGCCTGTTCGCCGGAGCCCTGCAGGCGGGCCGGGGACTTCGGGTGCGCCTCCTCTGGGAGTTCGACCACAACGGCCTCTTTCACCTGGCGCAGGCGGCCGGCCTCGCCCTGCTCGGCGCGGGAGCCGTCCGGCCATGAGCGGCGCCCTGCGGCCCAACCGACTGGAGTCGATCGCGCGCCGGCTGGCCCGCGAGCTCGAGGGACTGACGTTTCCCGACCCCGTGGCCTTCGTCTACAACCCGTTGCTCTATGCCTTCGCACCCTACCGCCGCTACGTCCGGCGCTACGGGAACCCGCCCAAGGAAGTGCTCCTCGTCGGCATGAACCCCGGGCCCTGGGGCATGGCGCAGACGGGGATCCCCTTCGGCGAGGTCTGTGCCGTGCGCGACTGGATGGGGATCACCGCCCGCGTCGGCCGGCCGCCGGTTCTCCACCCCAAACGCCCCGTCGCGGGGTTCGCCTGCCCCCGCCGCGAGGCGAGCGGGCGGAGGCTCTGGGGCTTTGCCGCGCGGATCGGCCCGGCCGAGGAATTCTTCCGGCGCTTCTTCGTCCTCAACTACTGCCCCCTTCTTTTTTTCGACCGTGCGGGGGCGAACCTCACCCCCGACCGGCTGCCGGCCGCGGCCGCCCGGCCGCTCTTCGCGGCCTGCGACCGGGCGCTGGCCCGGAGCGTCGCCTTCCTCGAGCCGCAAACGGTCGTCGGCATCGGCCGGTTCGCCGCGGCGCGCGTGCGGGCCGCCCTGGCGGGGCGGGGGCTGCGCCTCGGCGCACTCCCCCACCCCAGCCCCGCCAACCCGGCGGCCCACCGCGGCTGGGAGGAGCGGGCGCGGGCCGCGTTGGAGGAGCTGGGCATCCGATGCTGAAGACCGCCCGCCGCCGGATCAGCTGGCTCTGCCTGCTGCCGCTGCTGCTTTCCTGTGCGGGCCCGGCC
>FWPV01001198.1_pt1 | contig 25132 bp, 21 predicted proteins | sample 2228371 | NCBI WGS metagenome assembly FWPV01 (sample SAMEA103939776, study PRJEB20133) | metagenome | reverse complement strand
TTACAAGGTTTTGGAGGGAGAACTTCCCGACCCTTTCAGGGTTGATCTCACCCCATAACTGGGGGGTTACGGTCCTTTTTGTTTATTTATCCATCCTCTTTTTTCTCATGGGGGAGGCGTTTCCCTTCGGGGGTGTATTTGTAAAAACCTTGTCCAACCTTTCTGCCCAGACGTCCTTCCGCGACCATTCGCTCGATCAGGTTGGAACTCGGGGCAAGATGGGAAGCTCCAAGTGCTCTCAGGCTCTGTCCGACATGGGCACAGGTGTCCAGGCCGGCATTGTCTGCAATTTCGAAAGGTCCGGCATTCCACCCATATCCGAGTCTCATGCCGGCGTCCACCTCCTCCGGGGTAACGATTCCCTGATCCACCAGGTCCACTGCCTCTCTAAAGGCAGCAGAGAAGATCCGGTTCATTACAAAGCCAGGGATATCCCGATGAACTCGGACCGGAGTTTTTCCGAGGGATCGGACAAAAGCCACTCCTTTTTCAAAGACCTCTTCAGATGTTTTGGCTCCCTTGACCACTTCAACCAAATTCATCATGGGCACAGGTCCGAAGAAATGTAGGCCTAAAACCCTTTCAGGATGAATCGCCCCTTCAGTTAGGCGTGTGATAGGGATGGAAGACGTGTTGGTTGCCAGTGGCGTTTCAGGCCTTGAATTTCGATCAAGATCCTGAAAGAGAGTGCGCTTCACCCCTTCGTCCTCAATCACTGCTTCGATCACCCAATCTACCTCAGAGAGGCGACCGAGATCTTTCTCGGCTGAAATCCGGGAGAGCACCCTCGCCGGGGGTTCTTTGAGAAGGCCTTTTGTATGGAACTTCTCCACGGACCAGCGGATTTCCTTAAGGGCTCTCTCGAGGGCCAAAACCTCTAAGTCCATCAGATAAACCTGATATCCTGCCTGGGCAGAAACCTGGGCAATTCCCGATCCCATAAAACCTGCACCTATGACCAGAATTGTCTCCATCAATTTCGCTTCCCTGCAATCACAGAGGCAGGATGAGGGATTCTTATCCCAGCATCCGCTCCGCTATTCTATCCCGCAATTCTTCTTCCGTCCCGAGGTCCACTCCAATGACCCAGGCATCCCGAAAATAGTGTTCAATGGCCTGTTCTGCCATATAACCATATCCTCCGAATATCTGGAGGGCTTCATCCACTACCCTCACCAATCTCCGGCTGACTTCGAGCTGGGTAATGGAGAGGAATTGAGGATCGATTCTCTCCTGATCATACTCGGTGGCAGACTTGTAGGTGAGCCAGCGGCAGACCTCAATGTCCACTGCCATGTCCGCCAGTTTATGCCGAATGGCCTGAAACTGAGAGAGTTTTTTGCCAAACTGTTCTCTCTGTCTGGCGTGTCCCAGTGCTCGATCAAGGGCTCCCTGGGCTGTTCCCAGGGCCTGGGCTGCACTTCGAAGTCCCATGACCTGATGGCAATGATGGGCATGAGCCATTCCCTCTCCAACATTTCCGACTCGATTCTCAAGAGCGACTCGAGCCTCTTTAAGGATGATATCTCCAAAGGGAATCATCCTTAAGCCTAACTTCTCATGCGGATGGATGAGGACGCCTTCCTGTTGCCGGTTGACGATCAGGGTGATCCATCCCTCTTCAGAGGCTTTGCAGAGCAGGATCAGCCAATCGGCGAGGGTGGCATTGACCACGAATCGTTTTTCTCCCCGGAGGAGATATTCCTTCCCTCTTCTCTCGGCATGAGCGGAGAGGGAGGAGAGGTCGTAGGCGTCTTCTGATTCTGAAAAGGCGATACTCATCCTCCTCTCTCCCCTTGTCAGGGGGATCAGAAACTTCTTCTTTTGTTCTTTTGAACCAAACTTCAGGAGGGCCTCTGAGCCGAGGTCCACCATACTTAGAGCACTTCCGATTCCGGAATCGACCCTACAGAAGGCTTCGATCAAGAGGACATTCTCGAAGAATCCCAGGCCCTGGCCCCCAAACTCTTCCGGGTAATGCATTCCAATGAATCCCAATTGAGCCGCCTTCTTCCAGATCAATTCTGGAGGTTTCCCTTCTTGATCCAGTGCAAACGCCAGATCGGGATCGAACTCACCCTGGGCAAACTCCCTGGCCGCTTTTTGGATATCCTTTTGGATATCGGTTAATTCAAAATCCATATCCTTCCCCGTAACAACACCACGCAGTGAGGTTTTTTCCGAAGTCTTTGCGTCTCCGTGTCTTCGCGTCTTTTGGTCTTTAGAGTCCCAATCCTGCCGCAATCACCAGGTGTTGAATTTCAGAAGTTCCTTCGGGAATCTTGCTTAGCCTTCCATCCCTGAGAAACCTCTGGACCGGATTGTCCATGATCACTCCGGAATGCTTTTGGAGGAGCATGGCCTTCTGGACGATATTCTGGACGGATTCACTGCAGAAGAGTTTGACGACCGAGGCATCCTTCATCGAAGCCAGACCCTGGTCAAAAAGCCAGGCGCCTCGATAGGTCATATATCTCATCGCCTCAAGCGACATGGCCATCTCCGCCAGAATGAATCGGATGGCCTGAGATTTTGAGAGGACCTGGCCCTGCCTCTTTGTCCTTTTTACATAGGAGAGGACCGACTCGAATGCCGCCTGTCCCACTCCTGTGCTTCTGGCGCCGTAGGTGAGCCTGCCGGATTTGAGGGTTTGCTCTAACTGGCCTAACCCTCCTCCTTCCTCTTCTCCGAGCATTCTTTCTTTGGGGACATAGCAATCGTCAAAGGCCAGTTCTGCCGTATCCGAAGAATGGTTGCCCAGCTTTTTCAGTTTTTTTACGACTGAGAATCCCGGGTCATTCCGTTCCACAACAAAAAGATTGATCCCGACTCCCCGCTTTGAAGGATCGGTGTAGGCTGCAACGGTTACGAAATCACAGATCATTCCGTTGGTGATGAAGGTCTTCAGGCCATTGATCCTGTAACCTTCGGCCTGCCTTAAGGCAGTCGTCCGGATGCCAGAGGCATCTGATCCGGCATTCGGTTCGGTCAGGGCAAAGGCGCCGATTTTCTCTCCTCGCACCGCAGGGGAGAGATAGGTCCGTTTCAGTTGTTCAGATCCGTAATGGAGGATGGGGTCTGTGGCCAGACCTCCCTGAACCATAATGCCTGCCCCAATACCCACGCAGATCCGGTTCAGTTCCTCCACAGCAATACACTCCGAGACCTTGTTGAGCCCCGGGCCGCCGTATTCCTTCGGGCAGCGGAGACAGAGGAGATGTTCTCTGCCCAGGATCGGAAAGAGTTGAACCGGAAAGGTCTCTTTTCGTTCATACTCTTCAACCAGTGGACTGACCTCTTTCTCATAGATCTTCCGGACCCTCTTCTGAAAGGCTCTCTGTTCTTCGTTCAGTTCGTAGAGCATGGTGACCTCATTTGCATTTATACTGTGGTTTTCTCTTTTCAATGAAGGCTTGCGCACCCTCTTTCATATCCTCTGTAGCGGTCAAACTGGCCCACAGTTCTGTCTCCAATTCCAACCCCTGCTGGATCGAGAGATCTCTTGCTCGATTGATCACTTTTTTGGCAGAAGCCAGCCCCAAAGGACCCTTTTCAATCAGTTTGGAAGCAAGCTCTAAAGCTGCTTCCAGGCATTTTCCTGGTGGGACTACCCTTTCGATGATGCCGAGACGGAGAGCCTCTTCCGCACGGATCATCTCGCCAGTGAAAACAAGCTCTTTCAATTTGCCAAGGGGAAGATGGTACAGGGAGCGAACAATTCCGCCGTTTCCCGGAAAAACCGATAGGTTGACCTCGGGAAAGCCAAACCTGGCTGTCTCCTCGGCACAGCGAATGTCGCAACAGAGGGCTAACTCCAAACCACCGCCCAAACAGTATCCATGAATGGCTCCAATCACTGGCCACTGACAGTTTTCGACCATGGAATAGACCTGGTGACTCCTTGTGAGCCGTCTTCTGGCGAGATCAGGGGTCAATTCCAGAAAGGCTTTAATATCCGCTCCCGCAGCAAAGGCTTTCTCGCCGGCTCCACGGAGAATGACGACTCGGATCTCCTGTCTTCGACCATCCAGTTCGCTGAAGACCTGAGCAACTGCTTCTTTTGTGGCGACATCCAGAGCATTCATTGGAGGATGATCAATGGTGACGATTGCTACCTGACCTCTTATTTCATAATGGGCAAGCCCTTTTTCCATCTACTTCTCCTTTCGACTTCCATCGGCATGGTATTCATACCAGCCCCGTCCGGTTTTACGGCCCAGTTCCCCTAATTTCACTTTTCGCCTTAAAAGTTGTGGGGGGTAGTATCGCACATCCTTGCTCTCTTCATAAATGGCTGTAAGCGCCTGGCAGGAAACATCCAGCCCAACCAAATCCCCTGTCTCAAAGGGTCCCATTCGCCTGCCAAAGGCAAGCCGGACTCCCTTATCTATATCCTCCACAGTTCCAATGCCCTGCTCCAAAAGGTGAATGGCCTCTACGTATCCGATCAGATTGATTCGGTTCAATAAGAAACCCGGGATGTCCCTTTCAACCCGGATAGGGACTTTACCAAGGCGGTTCACAAAATCAACACCCATCCTCATGGTTTCCTCAGAGGTCCTCACCCCTTTAATGATCTCCACGGCATCCATCATGGGCACTGGGCTGAAAAAGTGAAGGCCTAGAACATTTTCTGGCCTCCTGCTTACAGCGGCAATCTCCGTGATGGGAATGGCGGAGGTATTAGTGGCGAAGACCGTATGAGGGGGACAAACTTCATCCAATTTTTTAAACACCTCTTGTTTGGTCTCCAGGTGTTCATAGACCGCTTCGATGGCGAGATCAACTTCTGAAGCCTTCTCCCATACGGTGGAGATTCGGATGCGATTCATAATCGTATCGAGGTCCCCTTTCAGCTTTCCCTTCTCAATCAATTTAGAGACAGACCAGGCAATGTCCCTCAGCCCCCGATTCAGGATCTCCTGACTGATATCAATGAGAAAGACCTGGAGCCCTGCCTGGGCACAGACCTGAGCTATGCCGCTTCCCATCAATCCTCCGCCAACGATCAATATTTTAGAAATAAGCATCTGTTCCTCCCTTCCTGCGCCACTCTACCCTATCTGCTATGAAGCATAAGAGTTCACTTCGACGAAAAGTTAAACCTCTCAATCCAAAAATTGGCACCTATATTTCTATAAGGCAGAGAAAAATTTCGACCAATAGGTGATTTGTCTTCTTAAAAAGGATACTTTCCGGCCTTAATCACGTCGTCTGCAATCTGTCGTCTCAAGGCGATCGTGTTGACCGGGGTAAACCGGCTCAATTTCTTCAGGGCAGAGAGCTGGGTACGGAGCATATCGCCCTCGGCCACTCCGGCCAATGCTCTCCTGGCGTATGTTTCCAACCGATCGAAGGCATCATTGACAAAGACTTTGACCATCGCCTTTTGGATCTGACCTTTCTCATCCATAGGCTTTTCCAGGGTTTTCATCGCCCTGAGAAGACCGCTCTCCATGGCATAGACCTGAATCACCATATCGCTGATCAAACCTAATAACTCCTGTTCCTCTGCCAGCTTGGCCATATACTTTTGAACAGCCGCCCCCAAGACGAGGAGAGTGATCTTCTTTGCCATCTCCACCATCTCCTGCTGAAGGGTCAGTTTTTCGTCATCCCCCTCCACTCTGGGCCGGAGGCTGAGGAGCTCACCGGCCAACTTCTGGGCTGCCCCCAGCAGGGGCAGGCGATTCTTCATGGCCCTTTTTGTCAGCATGTCTATAATGAGCAAGCGGTTGATCTCGTTCGTTCCCTCCCATATCCGATTGATCCGAACATCACGGTAACCCCGCTCCACTGGGTAGTCATGGATATAGCCATATCCACCGTGAATCTGGACGGCCTCGTCCACTATATAGCCTGCCATCTCCGAACAGAAGATCTTGTTGATGGAATCTTCAATGTTATATTCTTCGATTCCCTTTGCCATCTGCATCATCACATCTTCAGCCTTTCGATCGATGGAGCGAAGGATTTGTTCCGTAAGCCCTCCTGTTCGGTAGACCATGCTCTCCATCATGAAAGCGAGGATGGCCATCTCGGCGATCTTCTGTTTGATCAAACCGAATTCAGCAATGGGTCTGCCAAACTGGACCCTCTTTTTGGCATAAGTCACCGCCTCCTGAATGGTTCTCTTCGATCCTCCCAAAGCCCCCGCTCCCAGGGCAAACCGGCCCATATTGAGCACGTTTAAAGCGACCACGTGACCCTTTCCAATTTCGCCAAGGACGTTTTCGATCGGCACTTTGACATCGGAGAAGATCACACCTCTTGTGGAAGAGCCTTTCACGCCCATCTTATTCTCTTCCTCGTCGAGGGAGACTCCATCGTAGTTGCGCTCGACGATAAAAGCGGTGAATTTGTCGCCATCCACTTTGGCGTAGGTGGTAAAGACATCAGCAATACCGGCATTCGTGATGAATTGCTTTTGACCATTGAGGATGTAATATTTTCCATCCGGGCTGAGGACGGCCGTTGTCTTTGCGTTCAGTGCATCTGAGCCTGCCTCCGGTTCGGTCAGTGCATAAGCGCCAATGATCTCTCCTGTGGCAAGCTTTGGAAGGTAGCGTCTCTTCTGATCTGGGTTTCCGAAAAAGACGATCGGGAGGGAACCGATGCCAGTCTGGGTTCCAAAGGTGGCCATGAAGGAGCCTCCGGCTTGAGCCATCTTTTCCCACAGGAGAAGGGAGCTGACCTTATCCAGATCTTGTCCTCCATATTCCTCTGGAATGTCTGCAGCAAGGAATCCCAGCTCTCCTGCCTTCTTCAGAAGGCTTACCAGAAGTCCTTCTTTCTTCTCTTCGATCTCTTCACTCACCGGATGAATTTCACCCTCCACAAATTCGGTCACAGCCCTGGCGATCAAGAGCTGTTCTTCATTGAAGTCTTCTGGTGTGAAGACCTCCCCGGGTGGAATCGATTCAACAAGAAAAGCCCCTCCTTTTACGAATGCCTCCATCCGATCCTCCTTTCTGATCCTCCTCGCTCCATCACGATAAGATCCATATGAATTAATGAACGACCATTAATCTATTCAATCCTCTGGACTGTTGTCAAGCAAAAAACGAATCCTCTGTCAAGCCTCACTCTCTTGCGGCCATTCACCGGCGATGGGGTAAGGAGGTTATAGAAAATCTTATAGCGGGAACCTTACATTTTGTTTGACACGTATTTTTTATTGGGCTATAAAATGGATGCGGTCAAAAAGGGTCACACCTTTTCATATGGGATAAGGCATGGAGAAAAAAACCGTTGCCCTTGTGCGTTATGAAAAACCACTGGAATCGGTCAGAAAAGTTGTCGATTCCTCTCGGGGCCTAGATCACCTTCCTCATCGGGCAAAAGTTTTTATCAAACCGAACATCGTCTTCTGGACGCGGACCACACCCTTTCCAAAATGGGGAGTGGTGACGACCTCGAGAGTGGTTGAGGATATGGTGATACTTCTCAAGGAGCGTGGGATCGAGGACATCACCATTGCTGAAGGGATTACAACGTTTGATCCCAAAGACAGGGAGACGCCGGCTCATGCCTTTGAAAGCCTTGGGTATGGTCTCTTGAGCGAGCGTTACGGAGTGAAGACGCTCAACGTCTTTGAACGTCCCTTTAAAAAAGTGGATTTAGGGGCCGGGGTGATATTGAACTTCAATCAGGACATTCTTGAAAGCGACTTCATCGTTAACCTCCCTGTTCTCAAGACACATGCCCAGACCATGGTTAGCCTTGGGATCAAGAATTTAAAAGGGTTGATCGATGTCCCTTCTCGAAAGAAGTGTCACAGTCCTGATACGAATAAAGATTTGAACTATATGGTTGCCAGGCTTGCCAATAAGCTGCCTCCTTCTTTTACCCTTCTGGATGGGATTTACACGACCGAACGGGGACCTTTTTTTGAAGGAAGACTGAGAAGGAGCAACCTGCTGATCGCTTCCTCGGACATCTTTTCTGTAGATAAGGTGGGCGCCAAGGTGTTGGGATACGAACCCTCCCAGATTCCTTATCTCGTCCATGCAGCACAGGATTTTAAGAGGCCTCTTGATCTATCCGATGTGGAAGTGGTGGGCGAGAGCATTGAATCGGTGGCATCGTATCATGAATATGCTTTTCCCTATACAGAGGATGGGATGCTTCCCAAGCCTCTGGAGAAATTGGGCATCAAGGGCCTCACCTATCCGAAATATGATTCGACCATCTGCACCTATTGCTCTGGCTTCACCACGGTCATGCTGATGGCCATTGCCAATGCCTGGAGAGGGAAACCCTGGGATGAGGTAGAAATTCTGACCGGGAAAAGGATGAAACCTACGCCTGGCAAGAAAAAAACGATTCTCTTAGGAAAGTGTATGGTTCGGGCAAATAAAGACAGTAAAGAGATCCAGGAGGCCATCGAGGTGAAAGGATGCCCGCCGAGCCTACAGGATGCTTTTAAAGCCCTCCAACAGGCAGGGATTGATGCAAGTCCTGCTTTTTTTGAAAACATGGACATGGCCGCTGGATTCTTTATGAAGCGGTTTGAAGGAAAACCGGAATTTGAAGAGTCCTTTTTTAGAGTGGTATAAAAGAAATTAAAGGAGCGAGAGAATGGACAACGTCACTCTTCTCACCTATTTTCAGAAGCATGTCAAAGAAGATCCGAACCGAGTGGCCCTCAGACATAAAGATTATGGGATCTGGCACGATGTCACCTGGGCGCAATATGGGGAGAAGGTAAGACAGGTGGCAATGGGTTTGATGAGCCTTGGTCTGAAAAAAGGGGAGTGTGTCTGTATCATCAGCGAAAACCGGCCAGAATGGGTCTATGCGGATTTCGGGATCATGTCCGCCGGAGGAGTGACCGCAGGCATTTATACGACCAATGCGCCCGAACAGTGCGGCTATATCGTCCAGAATTCAGGAGCCAGGTTCTACTTCGCAGAGAATGAGGAACAGTTTGATAAAACCCTGAAATTCAGAAAAGAGACCCCTCACTTAGAAAAAGTGATCGTCATGGAGATGGAAGGGTTGAAGCGCTTCAAAGATCCCCTTTTGATGAGTTTTGATGATCTGTTGAAATTGGGAAAGGAATATGATGAGAAAAACCCCGGTCTATTTGAACAACGCTTAAGCGAGGTCCAACCCGACGACCTGGCCGTGCTCATCTACACGTCAGGCACGACCGGTCCTCCAAAGGGAGCCATGCTGACCCATCGCAATCTTCTTTATATGAGCGAGGCGATGGTTCATGTCAATCCGGTCAAAGATGGGGACGAGACCCTCTCTTACCTTCCCCTGTGTCATATCTTTGAACAGCTCTTCACCGTGATGATTAATATCCGATACAAAACGATCTGCAATTTCATTGAGAGCCCGGATACGGTGATGGATAATATGAGGGAGGTCTCTCCCACCGTGACTTGTGGCGTTCCTCGCATCTGGGAAAAATATGCCTCTGGCATTATGATTCGGATGGCCGATGCCACATGGTTCAAACGGATGGTCTTTAAGGCATGTATGGGAATCGGGATGAAGTATGCTGACCTGAAATTAAACTTTAAACCCATTCCTCCTTACTTAAAAATCGCTTATCTTGCTGCCTATGCTGCTGTCTTTCGAAAGCTGAAAGAACGATTGGGATTTGATCGGGTCAGAATTGCTTACTCCGGAGCGGCTCCGATCTCTCCCGATGTGTTAAAGTTCTTTAATGCCATTGGCCTTCCCCTGGTCGAGGGATATGGCCAGACGGAGGGAACGGGTGTCACCACGGTCAGCCAAAAGGGACGACTGAAGATTGGAAAAGTGGGGCAACCCCTGCCGGGTGTCCAGGTGAAGATTGCAGAGGATGGCGAGATTCTGGTCAAAGGTCCTGGCATCTTTAAAGGTTATTTTAGAAACCCAGAAGCAACGGCAGAGACGCTGAAAGATGGATGGCTTCATTCGGGAGATGTGGGGGAGCTGGATGAGGATGGGTTTTTGAAGATCACCGATCGGAAAAAGGATCTGATCATTACGGCAGGGGGAAAGAACATTGCTCCACAAAATATTGAGAATCAACTGAAGTTCAGTCCTTATATCAACGATGCCATCGTCATCGGAGATCGACGAAAATACCTTGTCGCCCTCATTGCGATCGATGAAGAAAATGTCATCAAGTATGCCCAGGATCATAAGATCCAGTTCAGCACCTATGCCAGTCTCACCCAGGCTCCCGAGATCAAACAATTAATCCAGAAGGAAGTGGATCGCGTCAATAAGACCCTCGCCCAGGTGGAACAGGTGAAGAAGTTTGCGATCATCCCCAAGAAGCTTTATGAGGAGGATGGGGAAGTCACACCGACGATGAAGGTGAAGCGAAAAGCAATCAATGAGGCTTACAAGGAGACCATCGAGAAGCTATATAAGGGAGGTGATTAATAAAAATGTCAAATTTCAAAATCCAAATGTCAAAGGAATGTCAAAGTTCAAAACATAAAGTATTTTGACATTTTGATTTTGGATTTAATTTGGAATTTGAACTTTGACATTTGAAATGGATTTTCTTTACCGCCATCGTTTCTTACGTTTCCACCTCTGGTAACCTTTGGCTGATTCTTCGGAGCGAATACCCAGATAAAATTCTTTCACATCCTCATCCTGGAGAAGAATGCTGGGGACATTAGCGGAAACGATTCTTCCACTCTCTAACACGAAGGCATAATTCGAAATCTTCAATGCCATCTTTGCATTCTGTTCGACGAGAAGGATGGTGGTTCCTTCCTGGTTAATGGTCTTGATGATTTCAAAAATCTCTTTGACGAGAAGAGGGGAGAGCCCCAGGGAAGGTTCGTCCAGCATCAGTAATTTAGGCCTTGCCATCAATGCCCTTCCGATGGCGAGCATCTGTTGTTCTCCTCCGCTTAGAGTTCCTGCCCACTGGTCTTTTCTCTGAAGGAGAATAGGGAAATGGGTGATGACGCGCTCATAGTCTTCTTTGACCCCCTTCTTGTCTCTGCGCGTGTAAGCTCCCATCTTCAAGTTTTCGTCCACACTTAACTCAGGGAAGACCTCCCTTCCTTCCGGAACATAGGAGATGCCGAGGTGAACAATTTCCTCGGCATCCTTCCCGTCAATTCTTTTCCCCATAAACTCAATGGTCCCTTTGTCAGGCTGATCTTCGAGAAGGCCCATGATCGTTTTCAGAATCGTCGTCTTTCCAGCCCCATTGGCTCCGAGAATAGAGACAATCTGTTTCTCCTGGACCTCCAAGGAGACACCCCGGATGGCCATCACAAATCCGTAGAGGGTTTCGATGTTTTTAACTTTAAGCACTGCATTGGCTCCTGATGTCTCAACCAAGGACACTGAACGGTTATTGAGACGAATTTATTTTTCTTCCTCTCCGAGATAGGCTTTTAAGACTTCCGGATGTTTTTGAATCTCCTCAGGCAGTCCTTCTGCGATCTTTTCTCCAAAATTGAGAGCCAGGATGCGGTCTGAGACACCCATAATCAAATTCATGTCATGTTCTACGAGTAACACCGTAATGCCGAGATCGTCCCGAATATCTTGGATGGAGAATATCATATCCATTTTTTCTTCGAGATTCATTCCGGCGGAAGGTTCATCAAGGAGGATCAATTCTGGCTCCAGGGCTAAGGCACGACCCAGTTCCACCAGCTTCCGTGTTCCATAGGGAAGATTGACCACAAACTGATTTCTCGATGCCTGAAGATCGAGAAAATCGATAATCTCCTCCACCTTTCTTCTGTGTTCAATCTCTTCTTTGGCGGCCTTTGAGTGTTGATTGATGAAGGTGGCTCCTCTCCAGACACCGGTTTTCATATGGATGTGACGACCCAGCATCAGATTGTCCATGGTGGACATGTGGGAGAAGAGTTCGATATTCTGAAAGGTACGGGCGATTCCCTTTTTAGCCACCTGGTGGGGTTTGAGATAGGTGATCTCTTCCCCTTTGAAATAGATCTTTCCCGAGTCGGGCGGATAGATGCCGCTGATGCAATTAAAGATGGTCGTCTTGCCAGCGCCATTTGGTCCGATGATGGAATAGATCGCTCCCTTTTCAACCTCAAAGCTCACATTATTAACCGCCTTGATGCCACCAAAAGCAATCGTCAGATTTTCTATTTTGAGTATTGGGCCCATCGTTCGTTAGAAAATAGGTTATGTTTAATGGTTACGGCGATCCCGCATCTTGCGGGAACGTATCATCTATTTTAAATTGACGTTTGTTGTTGTCGAGGCTCGTATCGATGCTCGAAAGTTGAAAATGGAAGCTCGAATTTATTTTCGCCGAAATACGAATATCAAGCTTCCAGCTTCGATACCAGCGTCGTCACCATTAAGCGATCATCTCTTTTACTCTAACCGAAACGCCTGCCTGCGCGAAACCCCGCCCTGCGGGACGAAGGCAGGCGTTTCGTAACCGTCACCTTGACCGATCCCTCCTTTGATTAACCCATGTTCATTGCCCATTTTGCAATTTCCATGGATTACTGTTTTATTTGGTAATCTGGATCCAGTCGGTCAGCCTTTCAATTGTTCCATCCGGTCGAACTTTCCCGTAAAAGACATGTTTTCCGCCCTGGCGATCCATCGGCGTTTTGGGAGGTCCATAGGTAATAGGAGGACCAATTCCCTGCCAATTCTTGAGTGTTTCCATAGCACTGATCCAGGTCTCCGGCGTTAGGTTTCTCCCTGCCCTTCTCAACCCTTCAAAAAAGGGCTCAGCAAAAATAATACCGGCGTAATAGAAAACACCCCAGCGTTCCTGGGGAGCGTATTTCTTATGAGCTTCTCGGTATTTTACCATCAAGGGGTGATTGGAGTCGGGTAATTCTCCGAAGAAGGAGTTGATCATACCAGTCCACAACCCTTTGGTGATGCCCATCATCAGGGCGGAGTCCGAAAGGGTATTACTGGTTGCCCACTGAGGCTTATAACCAATTTTGGCAGTTTCCGCCAAGATCAATGCAGCATGGGTGGGCATGGTCCACATGATGACCGCTTCCGCTCCTGAATTTTTCAGTTTCAAGGCATGGGTGCTGAGATCCCGGTCTGTCACTTCTGCCGACACTTTTTCCACCAATTTGAGTTTATGTTTAAGGAGATACCGCTCCACTCCCATCACACCCTGCTTGCCGTAATCGTCATTCTGATAGAACATGGCGATTTTTTTGTAACCCAGTTTCTCGTAAAGGTATCCGGTGAGATTGAAAGCCTCATCATCATAGAGGGGGTAAATGGCGAAGAGATACTTCTGGATGGGGGTAATCCATTCGTAAACGCCGGTCACAGGACCACACCAGGGGACCTTATTTTCCATTAAGTAATCCCTTGCGGTCATACCCGTTGCCACCCCGACTCCTCCCACGACAGCAAAAACGCCGATCTGTTCAACGAACTCCTTAGCGATCGCTTTTGTTTTCGCCGGCATGTAAGAATCGTCTCGGAGAAAGTATTTGATCTTCCTGCCATGGATCCCGCCTTCATCATTGATCATTTTAACCAGCAGATCGGTTCCCCTTGCTACCGCTCCCCAGGGCGCGGCTGGTCCGGTCTGTGGTCCCCACTGACCGATCAGAATTTCAGTGTCCGTCACTCCGCGGACAGTTGCAGATGCCTGTGTGGTAATAGAAAATGTTAACATCAATAAGCCAACAAAAATCAAACTCTTCTTCACCATGTGTTCTTCCTCCTTTCTTAGAATTCTGATGAATTACTCTTAACTCTTAACTCAAAACTCATAACTCTAAACTTTTTTCACATAATGTTTTGCCAACAGTCCACTCGGTTTCACACACAGCATCAAAACGATGATGGCAAAAGCGACCACCGATTTAAAAGAGAGCGAAATATATCCTCCGAAGAGGTTTTCGATAATGCCAAGCAAAGCTCCTCCTACAGCTGCACCGGGCAAGCTGGTCATTCCCCCAAGGACTCCTGACGCAAAACCTTTCAGCAGAGGATCCATCATCATAGGAGGATCGAGTACTCCCAGAGCGGCGATCAGCATTCCGGCCACCGCTCCTACCATGGAGCTGAGGGCCCAGGTAAAAGAGAAGATCCTCTTGGTGCGGATCCCCATGACGCGAGCGGCCAACTGGTTCTGCTGGGTGGCTCTCATGGCAATGCCTATCTTGGTATATCGAAAGAAAAGAAAGAGGATGAACATCAAGACCAGCGAGACAATGATCGTCCAGAAGTTGATTTTGCTGATGACCATTCCTGAAAAGTTATACGTCTCAATATTGGAAACCGGAAAGGGAAGAGATCTCTGATCCGGTCCCCATTTCCAGCCCACGAATCCCATGAGAATCATCTCGAATCCAAGGGTGATGATGATCAAGCCCAGCACGGTGGGATCTTTTGCCTGTCTCAAGAAAACCATCTCAAAAAAGACCGCGAGGACGATGGCAAAGAGAAAGGTGATGATGAGGGCATAAGGAAAGGAGATCTGGTAAGTGTCGAGGAGGGTAAATGCGACGAAGGTGCTGATCATCGCCATCTCGCCTTGAGCAAAATTGAGGACTTCCGAGGTCTTATAGATGATGACCATGGCAAGAGCCAAAAGGGCATAACAGGCTCCTACTGCCAATCCACTGACGATCAGTTGACCAAACATCATTTTCTCCAAATGCGGATTTCGCCTGCCCCGACTTGGTCGGGGGATTGCGGATTGCGGAATTTAATCCGCATTCCGCATTCATCATTCCGAAATCAGAAAGGCCATGTCTTCCAGTATTTCTTGCAACGGATCCAGAATCCAAATATTCCCAGCGGTTCAAAGAGGATGATCAGAATCATGATCAACCCATAGACGATCACCGCAATGTTCGAAATGCCTGCCAGGCTCATATATTTTTGTGAGAAGATGACCAGGGCCGGCCCGATGATGGAAATGTCCTGAATCGCCTGGAGTTTAATGTCGAGGAAGGTCATCAGGGCGGCACCGCAGATAGGACCCATGATCGATCCAAGCCCCCCGACCACCACCATGGCCAAAAAGGTGATCGACATGATGAGGTGAAAGCTCTCAGGATTGATGAAACCAAGGATGAAGGCGTAAAGGCCTCCTGCGATCCCGGTATAGAAGGCGCTCACGGCAAACGCCAGGGTTTTATAATAGGTAAGGTTCACACCCATTGCCTCGGCGGCGATGTCACTGTCGCGAATGGCAATGAAGGCACGCCCCACTCGGGTCTTCATCAATTTCACAGCACCGATCACCATGACGACGGCGATGACCATAATCAGATAGTAAAAATGAAGGTCCTTCATCGGTGTTCCAAAGAGTCGGAGCTTCGGGGCTTGGAGTCCCATCCTCCCGCCAAAAAATTCCATATGTTTGATGATTGTTGTGATGGTCATTCCAAAACCAAGGGTTGCGATCGCCAGGTAGGGTCCTTTCAGGCGGAGTGCCGGAAGACCCAGAATAAACCCAAAGAGGGAAGAAACGAATCCTGCTATGGGGAGGGCAATAAAGAGAGGAAAGCTCCAGTTTAAGACGAGGATGACTGTAGAAAAGGCGCCAAGAGCGAAAAAACCAGCGTGGCCCATGGAGATCTGACCTGTAAATCCAACAAGAATATTCAATCCCACTGCCACGATGGCATGGACGGCGATGAGATTCACGATATAGATGGAAAGGCCAAGCAGATGATATTTCATGATGAGCCAGGGAAGGATGGCGAGAAAGATCAGAAAAAGAATGGACCAGATGAGAATCGTGTTACTCTTAAAGAGTTCGATATCCTCATAATAATTTCGTTTGATGTCCATAATAATTGGCCTTCGATATTTTATGGAGAAGGGGAACGGATCGCCTTCGACTGGTTTGAGGATTTTTTCATGATGGCGTTTGTTATTATATTCGACAGATTTGTCTTGTCAACCTTTTTTTTAAGATCTTTCACCTATTCCACCACTCTGATGGGCCTCTATTTTTGAAGATGGTCCACGTTCTGTTTCAAAATGGAGCAAGAAATCATGGAAAGGAGAAAAGATAATGGTTGACAGCCCCCCTCAGTCTGATAAAATGAAGGTATTTCTTGGTAAGGGGAAGGAGGATTCGATCTCGCTGGAATCTTGTCCTTCACCTTTGAATGGGTTCCACTATAAAATAGTCTTTCTCAGAATACAAGTTTTTTTAAGCAGGAGGATCACATCTATTGAAAATTTTTCAGTTGATTCAGGGTGGGAAAAAGGGAAGGGGAGAAAGTCACGAACCTCCTCCTTTAAGAGAAGAAAGGACCTATGATGAACTCATGGATGAGGTGATGGCCTGGAATATCGAACGGACCGATATCATCACCATCCTCCAGGGGGAAATCGATGAGGCGAGATTGGGTCGGTGGTCTGAGGCTCTTGAGAAAGGGGTCAGAAGGAATCTTGATCCAATGTTTTCCAACCGGGAGGACAACCCCTGGGTGCCAGCGTATCTCGACCTTTATCAGTTTGTAAAAGGCTTAAGGGCAAAACTGCTCGGAAAGCCAAGTCTGAAAGAGATGAAGCCAATGGAACGGGCTGACGCCCTCACCGTCTGTATTCTTTGTGGCATTCGAGCCTTACAAAAGAACAGAGGAAAGAAACGTCCGATCGATACGATTCAATGGATGATGCTGGAGAGGTATCTTGGTTAATCCCGGATAGAGGTTTCCAACACGCCACCGATCCTTCTTTTCATCAAACAGGTTCTTCTTGCCTGATGAAACATTTTTGAGATTTCATGGGTGAGGGGGGTTGACTTTTCGGAAGAATCTAATAAAATAGGGGTCAAATGGGCGCTTAGTTCAGGGGGAGAACGCCTGCTTCACACGCAGGAAGTCAGAGGTTCAAATCCTCTAGCGCCCACCAATTCGAATAAGGCCATTCAAAATGGACCTTTCCTGTTACCTTTGAGAGAAAGCGATGTCTGGACATTCAAAATGGAGCACGATCAAACGTAAAAAGGGCGCTGCCGACGCCAAGCGGGGCAAAATCTTTACCAAACTGATTCGAGAAATCATGGTGGCGGCGCGTTTTGGGGGAGGGGATATCAACGCGAATCCGCGACTTCGGACAGCCGTCCTCGCCGCCAAAGCAGAGAATATGCCCAAGGACAATATTGAAAGGGCGATCAAAAAAGGCACAGGAGAGCTGGAAGGAGTCAATTATGAGGAGCTGACTTACGAAGGGTATGGTCCAGGTGGAGTGGCTATGCTCCTTGAAGTGTTGACCGACAATAAGAACCGCACAGTGGCAGAGGTGAGACATATCTTTTCCAAATATAATGGAAGCCTTGGCGAAAATGGATGTGTCTCATGGATGTTTGAGAAGAAGGGGCTCATTCTGGTGGATAAGACTGGTGCGGATGAAGACAAACTGATTGAGGTCGCTTTGGATGCAGGGGCGGTCGATGTGAAGGATACAGGCAAGGAATTTGAGGTGACGGTGCCCCCTTCCCATTTTGAAACGGTGAAGAAAGCCCTTGAGGACGCTGGATTTAAGTATCACTATGCCGAAGTGACGATGGTGCCCCAATCCACAGTCCGTTTAACCGGAAAGGAAGCGGAGCAGATGCTCAAACTGATGGAAGGGTTAGAAGATTCGGACGATGTCCAAAAAGTCTATGCTAATTTCGATATCGCTGACGAGGAGATGGAAAGGCTCAGTGCATAGAGGTTCTCTTCTGGAGTGAGGGGGGAAAATAAGCCACCATATCGTATGGATTGAGATAGGTGGCTTTTTTAACATTTGGAGAGAATTGTTTTGAAGGCGATTGGGATTGATCCTGGATTAGCGAAGACCGGGTTTGGAATTGTGGAAGCCCTTTCCCGGGGAGGAAGAGCCTGCGACTGGGGGACGATTCGGACAGAACCACACTGTTGTCTTTCCCTACGATTAAAGATCATCTATGATGGTATCAAGGGGCTTCTCGAAAAATGGAACCCCGATCTTCTCGCCATTGAAGAAGTTTTTGTGCTCAAGCAATTTCCAAGGGCGGCCATCCAGTTGGGTGAGGTAAGAGGGGTGATTGCCCTCGCTGCCCGGGAAAAGAATATCGCCGTGGTTGGAGTGAAGCCCACGGAGGTGAAGAGCGCTTTGACTGGAAGCGGGCGGGCGGATAAGAAACAGATGGAGAGAGCCATACGGCAACTGCTCCAGATCGAAGGGCCTATTGGGTCGAGCCATGCGGGCGATGCCCTTGCCTTGGCCCTCACCGGCCTTTCCCGAACGAGTCATTTCAGATGGTAACCTCTACTTCCTTTTCGAGAGGCAGAGAAATCCTAAATTCGAAGCACGGGCGAAGCTTCCCGAAGAGATCAATCCGAAACCATCTCAAAGGACAGGATTTTAAAGGTTCCAAACATCAAGAAGGGAATGCCTCTGTACATTTTTTACAAGAATTTTGAAAATTCTGACTTGTTTTGAGTTCCGATTTTCGGATTTCGGATTTTTGGGGTCATAGGATGATCCGCTATATTGAAGGAAGACTCCTGAAAAAAGAAGAAGACCGAATCGTCGTTCTCGCCAATGGGGTGGGCTATGAGATCCTCCTTCCGGCCATCGTTCGGAAGACTTTTAATGCTAAAAAGGCAGGAGAAGATGGAGAGATGGTGAAACTCTTCATCCATTATCAACAGACCGAAAGGCAACCCAAACCTGTGCTCATCGGATTCAATTATGAGCCGGAGAAGGAGTTTTTTGAGAAGTTCATTACGGTGGAAGATATCGGTCCCCTCACGGCGGTCAAAGCCCTTGTCCAGCCCATTCCCAAAATTGCCAAAGCCATCGAAGAGAGAGATTCAAAGACCCTTGAAAGTCTGAAGGGAATCGGGAAGAGAACTGCCGATAAAATCATCGCCACGCTTCAAGGGAAGGTGGGTAAATTCGCTCTGATGCGGGAGGATCAGATTCCAGCAGAGGTTGAGGTAGTCGATATCAAAAAGCAGGTGGAGGAGGTCCTGGTAAAAGATCTTGGCCACAAGGTGAGCGAGGCACAGAGGTTGGTTCACGAAGCCATGATCAGGAATCCCAATATCTCCACCCCTGAAGAACTTTTTGAAGAGGTCTATCGTGGGCAGAAAGGCGCTTCGTTCTAAAGGAGCAGGGGATGAAAAAAGCGGGTGAGAAGACAGAGGCGGATCCAAAGCGAAAGGCTGAGGAGGCTCGTCCGGAGGCTGAGGATTTTCGTGATCTGAGGCCCAGGAGACTTTCAGAATATATCGGCCAGGGACAGGTGGTAGAAACCCTGCAGATTGCCATCGAAGCCGCCAAAAGAAGGGGAGAACCCCTGGATCATATTCTCTTCCACTCTCCACCCGGGTTAGGAAAGACGACCCTTGCCCACATCATCGCCACAGAAATGGGTGTGCAGATCGTCACCTCTTCAGGTCCGGCGATAGAAAAGGGAGGCGATTTAATCAGCATCCTCACCCATCTGGAGAAGGGCGATGTCCTGTTCATCGATGAGATTCATCGACTTCCCAAGATCGTGGAGGAATTTCTCTATCCGGCCATGGAAGATTTCTGTATCGATTTTATTTTTGATAAGGGAGCCCACGCACGGAGCCACCGATATCGGCTCGAAAGGTTCACTCTCGTCGGAGCCACGACGCGGGCTGGTCTTCTTTCTGCCCCCTTAAGAGAGCGGTTTGGCATCCAGAGAAATCTCGATTTTTACACCGTCGAGGAGCTGAGCCAGGTGGTGAAACGTTCTGCAGCACTCCTGGGGGTTCCAATCGATCGGGAAGGGACAGAGGAGATTGCCAAACGCTCGAGAGGCACACCGAGGATTTCGAATCGCCTTCTCAAGCGGGTGAGGGATTATGCAGAGATCCGAGGCCAGGGGAAAATTACGAAAGAGATTACGGATGAAGCCCTCCGTCTCGAAGGAGTGGATGAGATGGGGTTGACCAGTCTGGATCGAAGGTTCTTAGAGACCATCATTCGGTATTATAAAGGAGGGCCGGTCGGTTTAGAGGCGATCGCTGCCACGCTTCAGGAGGAAGCAGATACGCTGGTCGATATGGTGGAACCCTTTCTCTTAAAGATTGGTTTTGTGGCAAGAATGCAGAACGGAAGAAAGGCAACGGAATTAGCCTACGAACATTTCGGTATTCCCTACCCCGAATCTGGAAGACAACTGTCCTTTCCCACTTCCAAAAAGCATTAAAGAAGTTTCTTAATCTCGAATTCAAACGCAGCTTTATTTCCTTATTGATTTCTCTGCCCTGATTTAGTAAACTCTCATCTAATTAAAGGATTTAATTAAAGGATTCCTAAAAACCTTTATTAGTCTCCCGCCTATCATTTGAAATGAGTCAGACATGGAAGAAAAAGTCTTTAAACCCGGCCAGCTTCTAAAAGGTTCTCTTTTTAATGAGCCTATGCGGGTTGAGACTATCCGGGAGACCGGCCCGGATACTTGGACCGTGGGTCTGGTTGGAACCCAATCAGAAAAATTCCGCAGTGTCACGCTCACCTCAAAGGATCTTGAAACCCTCACTATCCTTGAAACTACATCAACTTTCGACGGAGATGGCAAACTTCTCCGCTTAGGTCTTCAAGCCTACTCTTTAGGCATAGCTTACGAATTCGATCCTTATTTTGGGCTTTCTATCTCGAGAGTAGATCCTCTCCCTCATCAACTCGAAGCCGTCTACGACTACCTCCTTAAGCTTGCCAGGGTCAAATTCCTCCTGGCTGACGATGCCGGTGCGGGCAAAACCATTATGGCAGGCCTGCTCATCCGGGAGCTGAAACTTAGAGGTCTTGCTGAACGGGTTCTGGTTGTTTGTCCCGCAAACCTGATATTTCAGTGGCAGAGGGAACTCAAAGAAAAGTTCGACGAGAAATTCAAGGTGATAAAAGGTTCTGAAATCAGGGATCAATTTGGTATGAATCAGTGGATGGAACAAAACCAGGTCATTACCTCCCTCGATCTTGCCAAGAGGTCTGAGATTCTCAAGGGACTTCAACAGGCCCACTGGGACCTTGTGATTGTAGATGAAGCCCACCGGATGTCAGCTGCAGATAGAAAGCATAAGACTCACCGTTATCGTCTTGGGGAACTTCTCAGAGATTCCAGTGATCATTTACTTCTTCTAACGGCCACTCCTCACAAAGGCGATCCTGTCAATTTCACATTCTTCCTGCAGCTCCTCGATGAGGATGCCTATGCTGATGTGCGCTCCATAAGAGAAGCGATGGAACAGCGGAAAGCACCTTTTTACCTTCGGCGAACCAAGGAAGCTATGGTCTACTTCCCTGAGCGAGGTCCAGATGGCTCCTGGATTGCCAGGAAGATATTCACCAAACGAATCCCCCATACTGTGGATTTTCACATTGATGGGGCTGAATTCGAGCTCTATCGTGATGTCACACGATACGTGAAACAACAGAGTGCAAAGGCTTATACCCAGGCGGATGATCCGCGTGCTCGCGCCATCGGATTTCTCATGTCCCTTTATCAGCGTAGGTTAGCCTCGAGCACCTATGCGATGCGACATTCCTTGGAGAATCGCGCAAAACGACTTGAAGCTGGCCTTAAGAAAGCCCAGGAATTGGTCCGCATGGTTCCTCCGGAGATCCCTGATTTAGAAGAGCTTGAGGAGATGGAGGATTACGAACGTGAGAAACTTGAGGAAATTCTCGACGCTTTTACGCTTGCAAGCAATGCAGAACAGATCCGTGAAGAGATCGAGGAATTGAGGCGTCTTGCTGAGCAGGCGCGTGTGGTGGAACAATCAGGGATCGAGGAAAAATTATCCCAGTTAAAGGATCTCCTTCAGAAAAAGGGCTTCTTCGACCATCCTGAACAAAGGCTCCTGATTTTTACAGAATTCAAGGATACCCTCGACTATCTTAAGGGCTGTTTGGAGGATTGGGGTTTTAAAGTTGGGTGTATCCATGGGAGCATGAAGCCTGGCTCTCGCGAAGAAGAAGGGACCCGGCTTTATGTAGAACAACAATTCAAAGATAATGATATCCAGATTCTTGTTGCTACAGAGGCGGCAGGGGAAGGTATCAACCTCCAGTGCTGCCATATTCTCTTCAACTACGATATCCCCTGGAACCCGAATCGCCTTGAACAGAGGATGGGCCGTATTCACCGCTACGGTCAACCCTATGACTGTTTGATCTTTAATTTTGTAGCCACCAATACCATTGAGGGCAAAATCCTTCAACGTTTGCTCGAAAAGCTTCAAGAGATACGGGATGCCCTTGATGATGATGCTGTGTTTAACGTAGTGGGAGAGGTCCTACCAGCCGCCCATGTCGAGCGTGTTCTCAGAGACTATTATGCAGGACGGTTAGGGGAGGCAGACCTTGAAGATCGAATTCTCCGGAATGTGGATGAGAGGCAGTTCAAGGCTATCTGCCAGACTGCTCTTGAAGGTCTTGCGTCTAAGAAACTGAATCTCGATATGCTTATTGAACGCCGCGCCAAGGCACAGGAGCGGCGGGTCGTCCCCGAGACAATTGCCCGTTTCATGTTGGATTCTTCAGAATATGTCCCGCTTACATTAAGACCTGCCCCGTCACTTCTACACACCTTCGAACCAATCCGGACGCCTACTATCCTCCGACAATATGAGAACCAGTCAGATTGGCGATTACCTCCCTTGGCCACAAAATATCCCCGGTTCTCCACCGATCGCGATACAGCAGAGAAAAACAACCTGGAATGGGTAACGCCTGGGCACCCTCTTTTCGAAGCTCTGAGGCGGCACACATTCAATGCAGCGCAGGAGCCGCTTAGCAAGGGTTCCTGTTTCTATTCTCTCCAGCATGATTCTCCGGCCCGTTTAGATGTCTACAGAGCCCGAGTTGTGGATGGCCTCGGCGACGTCATCCACGAAAGGCTTTTTGCTATTGAGCTTTCGGATAATGGAGATCCTCGTCTTCAAGAGCCAAGTATTCTTGGGAATTTCTTACCGACCAATATTCCTGATAACCTGCCTTCCGTGGCCACATTTCCTGAAGCCCTTGAGTGGCTGAATAAAAACGCCTTCATGCCATTTCTTAACGAGGTACGTAATGAGCGCCTATCCGAGTTGGATAGAATCGCTGCCCACGTTGAGTTATCACTTACGGAGCTTCTGCAAAAAGCAGATGAAGAGATCGGAAAATTGGCTTTGGAGGTGGAGAGAAAAGTAGCCGGAGCAGAAGGCCGCCTTGCCCAGGCTGAATCCAGGCACGCAGAACTATTGTCACGAAGAGAAAAACGCCGTCTCGAACTGGATAGACAGCGTGCTTTGACTCTTCAGGCGGTTGAGCGAATAACCAGCCTACTTATCCTCCCGCATCCTGAAAGGAAGTCTCCAGAGGTGAGGCGGTTACAGCCCGATTCAGAGGTTGAAGCGATAGCCATGCGGGTGGCCATGGATTATGAGAGAGAGAAAGGCCGTCAGGTTCATGATGTTCATGAAAAGAACTTCGGATATGATTTGACAAGTCTGGATCTTAATTCTGGTGAGCTTCGGCTCATCGAGGTGAAAGGAATCGGTGGATCTACTGGAAATGTTCTGCTCACACCCAACGAAAAAAGAGTTGCAGAAGATCGAAGAGATTGCTACTGGCTCTATGTCGTTACAGATTGCAAAGGTGAACCAAAGCTCCAAAATCCAATTAAAGACCCAGCCCGCCTCCAATGGCACGAAGTCAAGAAGGTTGATCATTACTGGTTACAAATAGATGCTGTAACCCAACCCATGCAAGTAAGAGAGGGAGAAATCCCTTACGGAGAGAAAGAAAAATGATGATTCCTCTTGGCGTCCCCCTTGACGGGTACAAGTGCCACCTTAAAGATTTAAAGGAGGGCGCGCAGAGAGGCTAAACATATTTCCCCTCCCCTTCAAGGGGAGGGTGAGGGTGGGGATGGGTAAACTGTGATTGGCCAGACAAACAAGAAGATACGGTCAGGAAAACTGCAACGGACGTTACGGAACAAAATGTCAGACGCGGAACAGGCCTTGTGGCATATTCTGCGGCGTCGTCAGATTTCCGGTTTGAGATTTCGCCGTCAACATCCATTTGGTGATTACATCCTCGATTTCGTCTGTCTGGAAAACAGACTCGTAATCGAGGTGGATGGTGGACAGCATGGGCAACAGGCAGAGTACGACCTGAATCGCACACAAGAATTAAATGCGGCTGGTTTTCGCGTTCTCCGATTCTGGAACAACGAAGTTCTTAACGAGATGGAATCGGTAAAAGAGAAGATTTGGTTGGCGGTGCAGGGGTTACAGACCCATCCCCCTCCCAACCTCCCCTTTGAAAGGGGAGGAGTTAAGAGGAAGGCCGAATAAAATTGGCGCTGATGCCACTGATGGGAGTGAGGATGCTCGAACCTTTTATGCTTTCAGATCTTGAACGTTCCTGTCCAGGTGTGAGTAGGGATATGATACGGAAGGTGTTAAGGGATCTGCAAAAGGCAGGGCAGGTGGAGTGTTTAGGCAGGGGACCAGGTGCTCCATGGAGAAGAAAGGGTATTACCTCCAAAAGAGGGTAAGAAAGAGGGTAATAACGTCTTTTAAGTAGGGCAGGCCCGGAACGCTCCATTGTTTTAATCATCCCTCTCCTCTGGCGGAAGAACTTTTCATTTCCCTCCCCCTCGACGGGGGAGGGTGCGGGTGGGGGTGAGATTTTGCCTCCAACGGTATGAAGTTTGTTCTGAGCCTGTCGAAGGAAGCGGCGTTTGAATGTTGCCGAATGGGTGAAGAAGGTTGATCATTATTACCTTGCGATAGATGCGATAACACAACCTATGTAGGGAAGGGAAAAAAGGCTTTATAAGGAGGCAAAGAAAATAGCCATGATCATTAAGTCCATTAGCATTAAGAATTTTCGCTCAATCCTTGATGAAACACTACCTTGTGATCAACTGACAGCACTTGTCGGTCCTAATGGATCTGGCAAGTCAACTTTCCTCCTAGCTCTTGAACTTTTTTATTCATCAAATCCAAAGTTCGGGCCACAAGACTTCTATGCCGAAGATACGGCTCAAGATATAGAAATCGCCGTAACGTTTACGGACCTGGACTCAGAAGAAACAGAAAAATTTGGAAGCTATATGCAGGGCAAGGATCTAACTGTAGTGCGTGTATTATCCCTTAAGGATGGTAAGCTATCAGCTAAGTATCATGGTTCAAGCCTTCAAAATCCAAATTTTGCT
>FWPV01005521.1_pt1 | contig 25137 bp, 20 predicted proteins | sample 2228371 | NCBI WGS metagenome assembly FWPV01 (sample SAMEA103939776, study PRJEB20133) | metagenome | reverse complement strand
GGTCACGTCGATAGCCGTGGTCGTAGTCTGAGTGTCGTTCTTCAAAACGATGGAATAGACCACCGTTCCACCAGCACCCACCTTTCGGGGGGTGGCGTCCTTATAGGATGTATTGAGCAGGAACGTGCCCTGCGCACTCGCGCTTCCGGGGACGCTTGCTAACCAGACCAATCCCATCAGGATGGCCCCAACCAGCGTCATCAGAACAACCACGTGCCTCTTCTTTGCATACCATTGATTCATGTTAGACTCCTTTCGATTTGTCTTCGCATTTCTGGCAAGGAAATCGCCGTGCGAGAATGTCTCGACACGGCTCAGGACGCCGCAGACAGAAAACACAGCATCATATATACCATAGGTAACGCAATCCGCAACCCGGCGTGATGGCACATATCTCACCGCGGAGCACGCCGAGGCCGCAGAGAGAAATCAGCGAACCATCGCCAGTGTGATTTGATTGTATAGATCATGCTCCGATTGTGTCACAACCTCAAGGTAATTGTCCGTCAGTCCGCGCCAATTGCCGACCTCGTCCCGCTGCTCCCATAACACAGGCAGCATAAGACCGATGAATTTACGACGATATTCTGCCGCCAATTGTTCCCCTAAGGCGCGCATCCGTGCAGCGCGTTCAACCCGTGTCGCCACAGGGACGGCATCCGGCAGACGCACGGCCGGCGTTCCAGGACGTTCCGAATAGGGGAAGACGTGTAGACGGGCAAACGCCATCCGCTTCACAAACTCCAGCGTGGCGGCAAAATCCGCTTCGGTCTCGCCGGGGAAGCCGACAATCACATCGGTGGTGATGGCGAGGTCGGGAGAGACGGCGCGCGCAGCTTCCACGATCGCCGCAAATTGCGCAGTATTCGTGCGGCGGCCCATCCGCTTGAGCACGGCATCCGAACCGGATTGCAGGGGCAGGTGCAATTGACGACAAAGGCGGGCGTTCTCCCACTGCTGCAACAGCGCATCATCCACATCCCAGGGTTCGACAGAGGAAAGGCGCAGGCGCGGCACGTTGGTCATCTGCAAAATCGCTTCCACCAGCGTCGCCAGACCGTGCTCCAGTCCCAGGTCGTGACCGTAGGCGCCCAGGCTGACGCCGGTGAGTACGATTTCCTGCGCGCCCTGCGACGCCAGATCGCGGGCAGCCTGCACCGCGTCGTCCAGGGGACGGCTGCGCGCCGGCCCGCGCAACACCCGCGTGATGCAGTAGGTACAGGCGTGATCGCAGCCATCTTGCACAGCGAGGAACGCGCGCGTGTGTCCCCAGCGGCCCGGCGACCAGGAGGCCGGCCCTGCAGGAACGCCGGTAATGATCTCCGCCGCGCGCGACTTATCTGCATTGGGAATCGCCCATGCCACACCTGGGATCTTCAATACCCGGGCGATATCCTCCGTGGCCCAACAACCGATGACGGCCAGCCGTGCTTCGGGATGACGCCGCTGGAGGGTATGCAAGCGGTGGCGGCTCTTGCGTACCGCCTGCTCGGTCACCGCACAAGTGTTCAGCACGATAATATCGGCGTCATCAGGACAATCGAGCACACCATATCCCGCTCCGGCAAAGAGGCGGGCCAACATTTCAGTTTCAGCAGCATTGAGCCGACAGCCCAGGGATTCCAGGTAAATCTGCATCAACGCAACGAACGAACTGCAATACCGGCATTTTTCAAACGTAGACGCAACGCGCGAAGGATGCGCTCTGCTTCTATATCATCATCGTCCGTGACGGCAATGATTCCTGCTGCAGGATCGGCAACAATCAAACACTTAGGCTCAAGATCATCTTGCAAGTCGTAGAGAATATCCCACACCTTAGACTCAACCCCTACGTTCTTAAACGATGGCACCGACAACGAACGGGCCGAAAAGACTTCCCCCATTACGTCGTCAGTCTCGTAGGATTCTTCCTCCTCTTCATCTCCCTTACCTTCGTCGGACAGAGTTTTAGGGAGTGGGAGAGGTAGGAAAAGGAGAAAAACAATTGTCACGATGACCAACGCCAGACCCGCCAAAACGTACAGAAAACCGCGGAAAAGGTTCTGGAAAAAGATGCGTCCACCGGGGGTTGGAAAATGCCACAGAAAAACGAGCAATGCACCGTAGAGCACCACCATCATCAACGCTCGCGCCCACGGATAGTGGGAGGATTTCCCCTCAATATCTGGTTGTTGAGTTGTCATATATCCCCTTCTAAACTTTAAGGTAGTGACTCGACCTTTAGATTATCAAACGTGATCGTGAGATCGCCTTCGCTGAATGTGCCGGCATAAAGAGCAATATCGCCTTTCGGGTACGTTGTATCTGCAACCTGCAAAACCTGTTCACCATTGACGCGGAAGACAAAAGTTGCGCCGGTTGCCTCGACTTCCAAAATATTCGTTGCCTCACCTTGCCTGACCGCTGCGTTTGGCGTCCAGTCTGCCCCCAAAACCGTCCAGGAGACGCCGTCATAGCGGGCCGCGCGCACGTAACCATCCCCACTCACCGAGAAGGCGTAGAAATGGCGATCATCCTGCAAGCGCAGTAATACACCGTACTCGTTATCGCTAGGACCGGCGAGCTGGGTCGCCTCCACGGTGAGACGACAATTGCCGTAGGTGCGACCCGCCGAGGCCCACGCCACCTGCCCGATCTCAGCAACGTGAATACGCAAAACGCCATCCTGGACGGTAATTTCTGCGGCGGCATCTGCGCTCAGACGCCAATCTCCCGGCGCATCGAACGTTTCCTCCCACGCCGCAGATTCACGGGAGGTGCATGCGGTCAACATCAGCAAGGTTATCAAAACCAATACCGGCCCCCCCCATTGCCTCACTACGGGATGTTTCACGGTTTATCAACCTCCAAATCATCGAACCAGACAATCGTGCCGGCCCGCAGGACCGTGCCGGCAGCCAGGCCGATGTCGCCGCGTTCCAGGGTCTCGTCCTCGACCTGGGCTACCTTCTCACCATTGACGTAGAGCGTGAGCTGCGTCCCTTTACAAACCGCCAACAGCCGATTCTCGTTGCCGTCGGTGCGGATCAGGGGGGAACGTAACATTGCCGGCCCGGTCAAGGGAAGCAACTCGCCGTCCTGGGTACGGCGAAAGATGGCATAGTAACCGTCGGCGCTGATGGCAAAATAGTAGAATTGGCCATCGGTATAGCGACACAGGACACCGTAGTGATTGTCCGCCTCGAGCTCAGAACGCAGCGTAACCGCCATCTCGACATCAGCATAGGTACGACCACCGGTAACCCAGACAAACCACTGGGGGATATCAATTTGCATCAGGTAACGGCCTTGTTGGTACCCACGGACATAGGTATCGTGCGAGGAGGCTCCCCAGCCGCTCGCCGGATCGGAGAAATCATCTTCAAAGGGTGGGGACGTTCTGGCACAACCTGCCAGTATCGCCATCCATAAAACCAAAAGCAGAGCGGACCTTATTCGCACTTTTGTACCTCCTCCTAGAATAGCCCGGTAGTCAGTCTTTAGTCAGATAGCCTGAAGCTATGCAGACATTATACAACAGAATGGTGAATGGGGAACGAGCAGCATGCTCTGCGGAATCACTTTGTAGCATTCGGACTATTTTTAGATGAATGGGTTTTGAGCTTTTACGATTTCGTGGTAAAATTTGGTTTAGTCATCCGGCCCCTGTAGCTCAGTTGGATAGAGCATCGGCCTCCGAAGCCGGTGGCCCGCGTTCAAATCGCGGCAGGGGTACCACGAACGGCCCGCGGCATCTGGCGGGCCGTTCTTGTTTGCCTCATTCGACCAGGATTTTATCACGTTCGCTTTAAGGGGATCGTCAGATCTGGATGATTTTTTCTTTTTGAATTGAATCCGTCATTTGGATCTTATCACGCTCGCTTTAAGGGGATCGTCAGATCCCCGTTTGATGCTAAGACAAACCATAAGACGCGGAGCTGGCGATCCGCGCAAAGCAAGGTTCAGAAAGCGAAACGGGTATGAGTTTTGACCTTACACGGCTTGGAGCTATACTCAATACATTCCATCCATAAAACCGTTAAGCATTTCCATACAGGAGGAGGGAAACACCATGAACACAGTCACTCAAACGGCTACTCGCTGGCTTGGCATCCATTTGATCGTCGGCGACAACGCGCAGATGGACGCGCTGGCAGGCGAAGTCCCCACCCTGGCCGGCATGGGCATCAACGTGTTGATGACAGAAATCAACTACAGCTATGCTTACATCTCCCACCCGGAACTGCGCGCCGCAAACCCGATTACGGAAGATCACGTGCGCGCGCTGGTCAAGGTGTGCCGTGCGTATGGTGTCCGGCTGATCCCGCAGTTCCAATGCTTGGGCCATCAGTCGTGGAGCAAAACCACGTTCCCGCTGCTGATCCAGTATCCGCAATTCGATGAGACGCCGGGCCAGTTTCCGGACAACGAGAACATCTACTGTCGCAGTTGGTGTCCCCAGCACCCAGAGGTCAATCCCATCATTTTCGCGCTGTTCGATGAGTTAATCGAGGTATTCGAGGCCGACGCGCTTCACGTGGGGATGGATGAGGTCTTTCTTATCGCCTCGGAGCACTGCCCGCGCTGTAAGGGGCACGATCCGGCACGCTTGTTTGCGCAGGCGGTCAACGACTACCAGGCGCACCTCGTCGGCAAGCGTGGCGTTGAGATGTTGATGTGGGGCGACCGGCTGTTGAATGCAGAGACCACCGGCTATGGTATCTGGGAAGCCTCTGCCAACGGCACGCATCCCGCCATTGACATGATCCCCACCGACATCATCATCTGCGACTGGCACTACGAGTTGTGCGACGGTTATCCTTCGATTCCGCTGTTCCTGGAGAAAGGCTTCCGGGTTTTGCCTGGCGGCTGGCGCAACGTCGAAGCCACGGAACGGCTGATTGACTACGCGAAGCAGTACCGACACGAACGACTGTTGGGACATCTGTGTACCGTGTGGGGCGCGGCCCAGCCCGGCGCGCTGGCGGATTTCCCGCCCGTCCGCGCGGCACTGGCAAAATTGGCGTAAATTCTGTCAGCAGATTGAGCAGATTAAGCAGATTTTCGTCTCTCTAATCCGCGCCTTGCCTCCTGCCCCCTGCATCCTGCCTCTTGCATCCTGCCCTCTGCCTCCTGCCTCCTGCTTCCTGCCTCCTGCCTCCTGCCTCCTGCTTCCTGCTTCCTGCATCCTGCCTCCTGCCTCCTGCTTCCTGCCTCCTGCCTCATCCCTCTTTGACAAGGCCGCGCGCCAGGTAGACTTCGGCGGCTTCGCGCACAAGCGCAGCAGTCAGTGGGGCGTTGAAGTCGTGTTCAAGACGCTCGGCGAGGGTGAGCAATTCGCGGTAGGTGGTACGGCCAGGCCGCAGGGTGTTGTACATTGCCAACACCTCTTCGTTGGAAATGCCCGTCAGTTCGGCGGCGCGGCGGAAATTCTCCGCCAGTTGGCGATACCCTGCGGCTTCGGCAGCGTCGGCCTGCGCGCGCAGCGTCTCCGTGCTGATGCGGAAGTCCTCCGTCGTCAACCGTCCTTTGAGGACGGCTTCCATATTCAAGGCGTCAAGCGTCTGACCTGTCGCGCTATAGACGGTCTTCTGGATCATACGTTCTCCCTGTAGTGCAGGTGTCCCCCTCTCCCCCTACGGAGGGGAATTAAGGGGGAAGCTCCCTTATCACACCTTATGCCGGATGATCGCCCCTTTGTCCGCCGACTCCGCCAGGCGACTGTAGAGCGCCAGATAGCCCCGCTTGATTTTCGGCTGCGGACGCTGCCAGCGCGCCAGCCGTGCCGCGATTTCCTTGTCGGGGACATGCAGGTGTAGCCCGCGGTTGGGGATGTCAATCGTGATCGTATCGCCATCCTCGACGACCGCGAGCGGCCCTCCCTCGGCGGCTTCCGGCGAGATGTGCCCCACGAAACAGCCGTTGTTCGTGCCGGAGAAACGTCCGTCGGTGATAACCGCCGTCGTGAGGGCCAGACCACGTCCGTAGAGCAGCTTCATGGCGATGTACATCTCGCGCATTCCGGGCCCACCTTTGGGGCCTTCGTAGCGGATGACGATCACTTCTCCTGCCTGCACCTTGCCATCGAGGATGGCCTGGTTGGCCGCTTCCTCGGAATCGAAGCAGCGCGCCTTGCCGGTGAAGGTGTGCATCTCCGGCTTGATCGCTGCCGGTTTGGTGATCGCGGTATGCGGCGCGAGGTTGCCGCGCAAGACGGCGATGCCGCCCATTCCCCATGGTTCGGCAAACGGTTTGATGATGCGCGGATCGCGGATTTCGGCATCCGCGACATTCTCCGCGACCGTCTTACCACTGACGGTCAATGCGTCACCGTGCAGCACGGGCAGCAGTTCCTTCATCACCGCCGGGACGCCGCCGGCCGCGTGGAAATCGGGCACGTTGAGCGGTGAGGCCGGGTTCACTTTGGCGATGTGCGGCGTAGAGCGCGCCAGTTCCTCGAAGTGCTCCATCGTCAGATCAAGGTCAGCCTCATAAGCAATCGCCGGGATATGCAGCGCCATATTGGTCGAACCGCCAATGGCCGTTCCCAGGCGCACCGCGTTTTCGATGCCCTTCCGGTTGATGATCATGCGCGCGGTGATGCCCTGTTCAACCAAAGCGACGATCTGTCGTCCCGCCGCCTGCGCCGAACGCAGCCGCTCCGCGTGTGTCGCCGGGATCGTAGCGCTGCCCGGCAGGCACATGCCGAGCGCCTCGGCGATGCAGCACATCGTGTTCGCCGTCCCCAGGAACGAACACGAACCACAGGTGGGCGCAGCGGCGTCCTCCAATTGCCTGTAGGTCGGCATGTCGATTTTGCCCGCCATCAGCATCCCCAATCCTTCGGTGAGCGAGGTCGTGTCTGCCGGGCGATTGTCGAACATGCAGCCGCCCTCCATCGGCCCGCCGACCACAACTATCGCCGGCACATCCAGGCGCGCCGCCGCCATGAGCATCCCCGGCACGATCTTGTCGCATGAGCACAGCAACACCACAGCGTCGAACTGATGCGCCTGCACCATCATCTCCACGTCGTTGGCGATCAGGTCGCGGCTCGGCAGGATATAGTGCATCCCGCTATGCCCCTGCGCGATGCCGTCGCACGGCGCCATCACCCCGAACTCCACCGGTGTCCCTCCGGCCTGAAAAATGCCCTGCTTGACATAGTCCGCTACCAAATTCAAATTGTAATGCCCCGGCACCACACGGTTCCATGAATTGGCAATCCCGATAAGCGGGCGTTCCAGGTCATAGTCGCTGTAACCCATTGACTTGTAAAGGGCGCGATGCATCGAGAACTCAGGACGGCGTAAGACGGCCTGACTACGAAAGGTCATGGGGAATCCTCCTCTGAAAATAGTTACAGGCTGCACGTTACAGGTTGAAAGTTGAGAAATCCGTTAGCGTGCGTTGACGAATTTTCATTATCGGGGCTGCACCCCGGTTCGGTCACACTCCTACAAAAAGGGTCGGGGGCTCTATTAGTAGTTGGATAGTTTGGTAGTCGGGCGGTCTGGAAATCCAGACGCCGCTGTCAGTCGCTGCGGCTCCTGGGGTCGGCATCGGCAACAGGACTATACCACTGTCCATTGACAGTAACAATGCCGTACAGTTCCCCCTTCTCTGCCGCACGCACGCGAAAGGGGTACAATCGGTCATGGTAATCGTACATCTCTGTGTCCTCCCAATTATGGGTGGCAACAGAGAGTGCGTAAAGCCCTTCTAACAAGGGGAGACGGGGGATAGAGTAAGTAATATGCCCTTCTCCCATGATTGACGGAACGTCCAGGCCGGCAAAATGCGTATTAGGTCCGGTCACATGGACACCGTCACTCCGGTGGATTGCCAAACCAAACACCGGGTGCTCGACCTGCTCTTGCGCTTCGTAATGGAGAATCACGGTAAGAGGCTCGCCTGTTTCAAAGAGTTGTGTTTCCTTGCCCTCTTTATTTAACAATTGCACTTGTGTAATTCTGACCCGCCCCGTGCCCCACCGCGCTGCTTCCACCACCTGTAGACGCTCTTCTTTGGCTTGCAATCGCTCTTCTTCAGCTTCCCATCCCTGCATCGTATAACGCTGCACCACAGACTCGGCTGTGCCGTCGGCAACAATGCTGCCGGCGTCAAACCAGATGGCGCGCGAACAAATGGTACGCACCGCATCGGCACTATGGGAGACCAGGAGTAATGTAATTCCATCCGTCCGCATTTGATCAATGCGCTCAAGGCATTTACGTTGAAATGCCGAGTCCCCTACCGCCAGCACTTCATCAACCAACAGGATTTCCGGATCAGTATGAACAGCAACAGAGAAACCCAGTCGGACGTACATTCCCGACGAATAATGTTTCACCGGCACATCTATAAAGCGTTCCAGTTCAGCAAAGCCAATGATGTCATCCAGTTTACGGTCAATATCAGCACGGCTCAATCCTAGAATGGAGCCGTTCAAATAGATATTTTCCCGTCCGGTCAGCTCAGGATGGAAACCGGCCCCCAACTCCAGCAGTGCCCCTACCCGTCCCAAAACGCAGACTCGCCCGGACGTAGGTTCCAGGATGCGGGATACCAATTTGAGGATCGTGCTCTTGCCCGCCCCATTGGGACCGATGATCCCTACCGCTTCGCCGGCCTTGATCTCAAAAGTGACATCCCGCAGCGCCCAGAATTTCTCCCAAGAATCATGATGGCTCCGAAAAAGCGACAGGGCCAGTTCTTGAAAGGAGGCAACCCGTTCACGATGAAGGGTGAATTTTTTAGAGACGTTCTCAAAGTGAATTACAGTGCTCAATATTCCTCAATTCAAGCATGCCGCTTCCATACGAGCAGCAATATTACACCTATCAGCAACAAACCTATCCCCACCAACAGCAATCCCATGACGTTCCCCAACCCTCTGTATTCCGGCGTCACTTCAAGCAACGGCGTTGCCGTTGGCTTTGGAGGGACTTTTTCCGTAGGCGACACCGCTGCCACGGCAGAAGTCGAAGTGGGTGCAGGAGATGCGTCATTCAAAGTAGCAATGGTCGGAGAAGCAACGGTATGCGGCGTTGGAGTGGATGAAGCCACAGCCGGTGTCTGTGTTATGGTCGCCGGTGTCGAGACGGTTGATGTCGCCGTAGCCTGGTTCTTGTTTTCAAGCGGCGTAGCGGTGGGCGATGGCTCAGCCGGCAACGTTGGTGTCGCCGTTTTAGATGCAGGCTCCGGTGTCACGGTCGGAGGGCTGGGAAGTGGCGTCTCCGTCGGAGTTTCAGCCGGCGGACGGGTAGGTAGAGAAGTCGTCGGTGGGACAGCAGTGGTTGGCCCCGGCGTCGGCGTGCGGGTTGGCACGGTGCCGTTAAATTGATCCCGGCTGTTTGCCCAGGCGGTTGGCAGCGCCGTGAAACCGGTTAATGCCAATACAATCCAGAGCCATCCTAAGAACAACCCATATCGCTGTTTCATTTGCCACCTTCTTGCGACATATAACAGATGCTTATCTCTTGATCCACTCGCGCATCTAATGTGTAGATCATCGCCCCGGCATTGCTCGCGCCAGGATGAATCTGTGGTGGACATAATACAGTATTTTGGGGAAGACGCAAGATCAGGCGCGCTTGCGCCTTTGACAGTCCCGCCTGTTTCTGCCACAGCAGCCGATAGGTGAAGGTGCCATCAGCATTCTGCCGGATGACATTCTCCGGCAAGAGGTACGTAAAATGGAGTGTGACCTGTGAGGCCGTCGGCAGGAGCATAGCCTGCTCGAAGACGCTAAACGCCCCTTCAGGTGCCGCCGTTACCCGCGCTGCACCATCCCACGGCTGCCCGGAGGCAATAGATTCCGCCGGGATGGGATGCCGGCTGGCCTCGACCAATTGCGCGCCCTGCGGAACATACAGGCGCAGATACCCCCAGTAACAACGATCCATCATTTGCGTGTATTCAGGGTCATAACGCGCTTCCGGGAGGCAGGCAATATCTACTGTGCTCGTGTGGGTATAGGTCAGCGTCATCGTTGCGCGGGGCGGATGCTGGGTGAGATCAACCGCGTAGGTGAAGGCACGCTCGAGTTTGCGGCTGGCCTTGTTGTAACTCAGATTCGCCTCTACGATCAACGCATAATCGCCCGCCGGCGTTTGTACCCCCCCACTCCAGCGGCGGGCCGCAAGCAGGGCCTGCCCACGTGGATCGGTCAGGTAGACCTGCAGGTGTTTTTGGGCTAACAACTCTTGGAGGGCCTTCGCCAATGCCGTCCAGTTTACATCTCCGCCGGCTAAACGTGTCATAGCCGCTTCAACCAGTGGCCCAATGAACGATTTGTGCTGTTTCCACCATGCGCTGTCCATCTTGCCATCTGCCGGCGCCCAGGTGCTGTAAATGTAATTGAAGAGGGTTGCTGCGGTGACCGGCGCACTCCAATCGGGCAAGGACAAGGGTTCAAGCACTTTCACCATGCGTTGAACGGCGAACTGATCCATAGCTATAAGGCCGTCTACGGCAACAGGATGAGGTGGACGGTAAAGCGTCAACAGGAGACGCGCCGCCGTGGGGAAATCGGGCGACCAGTTGCCATCGCGGAAGACCAGCAGATCAATGCCCATAAATTGACGCAGCGGCTCCGGCGCAGGAGGATAGGGTTGCTTGAAATTGTCTGCGGCGTAACTGTCCTGAAAGGTCATCGAAATGATCTTCCCGCCGGCCATGTGGATTTCTCCCGCCCCGGTCACGAATCCGCCGCCGGGGCGCAGCTCATCTTCATTCAGGGCTAAGAGCAAATAGGTGCGCGGTGTCTCCAAACCGAGCAAGGTAGGAGCGATTTCTGCCAGGGCCAAGCCATCATCCAACAACGGCAGTAGGGTACCGAGTTGTGCCAACGGTTTTTGTAAACGCTCCGGCATGGTCGAAATATCGAGTGTGGCATAAGCCTCCCGCGCCCTGGTAACGGCGACCTGTGCGCGGGGCAAAATCGGCATCAACCGCGTCACTACATCCGGCACCCTCTCTAAGACTGAGCCATCGGCCTGCCATAGGATTAAAGACGGTTCGACGGCATCCCATACCAACACGCCCGCTTCGGTTAAACCATCGGCGAGGGCGAGCAGGGCCGGCGCTTGGGCTACGCCGGGGCCTACCACCGGCAAGCGGCGGAATGCATTCCCCGCACCGACCAACCAGCCGATATTGCGTTGCAAGGTCACAACATCCCGTCGAGTATGCCGCAGGAGCGTCCCCAACGCCTCGACATCGGCAGCCCATGGGTCGCCCGCAAGTAATGTCTGGACCTCACGCAGTGAGCGCAACAACGATAATCCGGCAACGACGGTTTGTGTGCCCCACACCACGATCAGCAGTACGCCCAGGACTATCAGACCTAAGGCGATCTGACGTTTATGTTGCTTCACGGACATGTGACACCCTCCTTCACCGCGCGACATAGTGGGCGTGCCGGTGCCATTGTTTCCGGCGTCGCAGCCTCATAGCCGACCTGCCTGAATAAAAATTGCCGGTAACTTTCCTGCCACCACAGATCGCGATCAATCACTAAAACATCCGGGCGCAAACCGGCGGCCTCTTGAGCGTACCACAAGCTAAACGTATGCGCATCGCTCTGGGTCAGTAAGACGGCATCCGGGGGGGTCTCTGCCAGCACCTGCGTAAGCCAGTTGACGGCTTCACGATCCCGGCTCACATCCACCGTGTGCCAGTTCGAGACGAGTAACAGCAAAGGCAAAGCCACCGTCGCCCAGGCAGGTATGCCCTGCGCGACAAGCCAATGCAGTCCCCTGGCGAGCAATGGCACGGCAAGCGGCAACAGCGGCAATACATAGGTCAATGAATCGGCCGTGTTGTAGCCAATCGCAAACAAGCTGAATAGCGCCGCCGTTGCCAGCCATCCCCATGTCTGCCTGCGCCGAATGCGCCAATTCAGCCAAGCGCCGAGCAACACCGACGCGCCGCCCAGTGGAGTAAATTGCCGCGCCAACAGAGAAACATAAGCCAGCCCCCGGGCAGGCCAATCGCGCAACGGTAGGCCGAAGGCATACCCCCAATATAGCCGCGCCCGAACCACATCCCACCAACCGGCAAAAGTGCGCAGATCGCCCCAGGGTTGTGGCCAGGGCCCCCACAGGGGCAAAAGGAGATAAAATGCTAATCCGAGTCCAATGCCCAAAATGTAGCAGATAAAACGGTACGCCAAACGCCGGCGGTGAAATCGCTTTTCCGTTCCCCACAGGGAGACAAATGCCAGCGGCGCAAGCAGCACCACTGTCGGATGCACTGCCATGCCCAATCCCCATATCAATCCCGCCAAGCCGGGATGCCGGATGGCCGACCGCCGATTTTCGATCGTCGCCGGCTTGTCTGCCGTCATCCATTCCCCGTTCAACATGCCCAACGTCACAAAGAAGGCCGCCGTTGTATAGACTTCGGTGATGAGTGCCTGTGACCAAAACAGGGGGGCGAAGGCCAGGGATAAGGTTGCCGCAAGCACAATCCAGGGGGATTTTTCCTGACGTTGCAACAGCCGCGCGGTCAGCATTACCGTCCCCGCCGCCATCACCGCCGAGAGCAGATTAAGTCGCCAGGCCGGGTTGCGCAACGGGAGGCGCACAAAAGCGCGTGCCAATGTCATATAGAGGGGGAAGCCCGGTGGATGCGGCATCCGTCCTGTCGCCGCCGCCGCGATAAAGTCGCCGCCGTCCGCGCCCCAATGCGCCCAGGTGAGTGAAGGGGCCATAGTCAGCGCATAGACCCCCAGTGCCACCAGGAACACCATGCCGGGCATCATGCCGTCTCGCCGCATCTAGCGCGCCTTGCTCCACAAAACAGATTGGGACTTGGTAAGATAACGCACGAAGCCGCCCAACATCGTCGCATTGGCAAAACAGAAATAGAAAACCATGCGTAGGGGTTTGAATTTCCAGCCCAGCACTTCAAAAGCCCAACCCAAAGCCGCCGTCAAATAAAACAGAACTTGTCCCCAAAACAACACCCGGAATGGTGGCCGGGCAAGCAAAGCAGCGCTGGCCACGAAAGCCGCCAGCATAAAGAACGGCGACAACCAGCGCAATACTTTGTGTGAAACGTACTGGAACGACACCAGCCCGTAGCGCGGCGACAACAAGCCGCGCAATCGCCCAATGGCCTGAAAGCCACCGGCTGCCATCCGCGCGCGCCGGCGCCATTCGCCACGCAACGAAGGGGAGGCTTCCTCCCATGTCACCGCACCCGGCTCGTAGACGACGCGCCAGCCCTCCATCACCAGGCGCATCGCCAACACAAAATCTTCGATCAGGTTATCGGTCTCCAGTGAACGGTACAGCTCGCGGCGGATGGCGAAAAATTCTCCCACCGCGCCAATCGCCGTCGTCACCAGCGAATCCGCGCGTTTCATGAACGCCTCGTAACGCCAATAGGCAGACTCGCCTTCCGCCTGGACGCCGGCCGCAGGGCGGATGCGTTTCTCACCGCTTACACACGCCACCTGAGGGTCGGCGAAGTTGGGCAACAAGTTTTCGACGCTGTCGGGTTCCATCAGCGCATTGGCATCCGAAAAAACGAGGATGTCCCCCCGCGCGTAGGGTGCGGCCCGGTTCATGGCGGCAATCTTCCCCTGACGCTCCGGTTGATACAATAAACGCACCCCACGTTCTGCGTAACCGGCGACGATGTCTACCGTGCGATCGGTGGAGCCGTCGGCAATCACAATGACTTCATACGGCTCGGTGCCGTGCTTGAGGGATAACACATTCTCGATCTTTTCCGCAATTACCGCTTCTTCATTGTAAGCCGGAATGATAAAGGTGACCGACAAGGCCGTCGGTTCACGGCGATGCGGACGTGGTCTATGGCGCGCTAACCAGGCGATGAAAAGCGGATACCCGACGTAGGTCCAAAAGAGGAGTAATGCCGATAATCCCACAATGCCGATCAAAATCCGGTCCACGTGACTTACCTCCTCGCCCTATAGGCTGTATTCCACTACCACGTAGCGGCACAGACAACGCAGGAAGGGAAAATGACGCAACAAAAATTCATCCACCGTCCAAAGCAGACGGAAAACCCACCCGCGTTCGCCGCCGAGAATGCGCGATAAGCTGGAAAAGAGATAGAACTCACGGGTTTCTGTCGCGCGGAAGTAGCTGCCCAGCGCGGCAATATCGGTGTATGTCAACGGCCGTTCGTGCCGTGAATGGTATTTACCGCGATAAGGGAGATGACGACGGGCGAATTCTAACACCGGATTAGCACCCAAAGGCTCACGGAACAACGCCTTGCCACCCGGTTTGAGCACGCGCCGGATCTCCGCTCCTAAGGTCGCCAGATCGGTGTGATGAAGCACACCAAATCCTAACACCCAATCGAAGGTCGCAGCGGGGAAATCAAGTCGCTCGGCCGGCATGAGATGTGTCCGCACCAGGTCCGTCACGCCGTTGGCGATAGCACGTTGGCGGGTAATCTCTAGCGCCGTCGCCCCCACATCCACAGCTTCAACCAGCGCACCGTGACGCGCCACGAAGATGGAAAAATCACCGGGGCCGCATCCCAGATCAATCACCCGTTGTCCCCGTAAATCGCCCAAACGCGCTAACATAAAGGCCAAAGATTGCCCCAAATCCTCTTCAAACAAGGCTGCGTCCGACGGAATCTCCATAGCCAACTTGCCGGCCGCCACCAGATCCCGCCAGTGACGGTCGAAGAAATCCCCTTCTTCAGTTTGGATCGTAGTCCAACCGCGGGAAGCCGGCGCAGCTATGGTTGACGCTTTTTCAGTCCCAGACTCCATATCCACCGTTCCTTGAGATTGCCACGTGTCAGCCGTGCAAAACGTAGCCACGTGGTAAGGCCTCCCATAAGCACCAACGGGCCAACCAATACTACGTTCAACGCCAGTCCCAACGCGGCCGCTTCCACCCGCACAATCTCGAACCATTGTAGCGTCATCACCGTAACCGCACCAATGACGCCGACCAGCGCCGGAGGTGTGGGAGCCAGATTGCTCAAATAAAGTGTCAATGAAAGCACCAACGCCACATGCCACCGCATCGGCAAACCAAATGCCATCAACATGGCCGCCATCGTGGAAATGGAAGCCAGCCAGCTCAACACCGTCAGCCCGATAAGCGGCAACGCACCGGCATAGTCCGTCAATGTTCCCAGGCCATCCAGCACGCCGTTGACCAAACGCAGCACTCGCCTCTGCCACCGGGCAGGCAGCCAGTTACGAAAACTCACCATCCGCTGCGCCAGGCGTCTGAACCATTCCCGCCCTAACCATACCCCGATCAAAGCCAACAACAGTGCCAGGCCACTCAACCCCATACTCATCCCTGAGGTCAGCGGAAACCAATCAGGCAACACCGCCGACGGCAGAAGCAACATAATCAGAGACCCTACCGCCAGCAAATCCAGCGATTTTTCCAACACTATCGTGCTGAGCGTGACACCGGCCGGGACGTTTTCCTGGGTCATCAAACCGACGCGGGCGATTTCACCGAGGCGTAGCGGAACCAACACATTCAGCATCTGCGCGGTCATCAAAACCGAAAACGTCGTTAGCCAAGAGGATGGACGGTACGTTCGTGGGTAGAGGAACCACCATCGCGCCGCTTTGAGCAACGCGACGGCAACCACCGCCGCTAACGCCCCTCCCAACCAGAGCACCCGGGCTTGCGATAACGCCGTCCATACGGCGCGCAGATCAAGCCCACGTAACGACAACCACAAACATAGCGCGCCTACGGCGATCCCTAGCAATCCTCGCCCAATGTTAGCGCGCCAGCTTTGTCTGTTTGTCGTCATCCTGCCCTCACTGCACCAACTCAAGCCATACCCGGCCCAAATATGTCCAGGCCGAAGACTTCAGGTCAATAAGATTGCCCGTGTTGTAGACCGGGTCCGCAAGACTAAACCAGCACCACCGCTGTACCAGCCGCCCCCCATCGTGTGGATCTCCCAGACTACCATCCGCAGCCGTCAAGAAGAAACGCCAGGTCTCGCGCAGGAACTCGGCCATGCGCTCCGGTGGGAAGCCGTAATCTTCCGGCATCGGCACGCCAAACTCCGAAATGATCAGCGGTTGCCCACCATAACCACGGGCAGCCATCCAACGTCGAAAAGCGTAAATCTGCGAGCGGAAGGCGTCCAGGTTGCCGGAGTCATCTATGCCGTACAAGATGCCGGTATTGTCGGCAATGCCGGGGGGGATGTCCACCCCCCAGGAGTCGCGTTCTTCGCGCAACATGTAGTTGTGGATGTGCCAGGCCTGCGCCGGAAGTGCCGTCCCGAATTCGGTGCGGTACGCCTCCAAAACCAGATCGAGATAGCGCAGGCGCAAAGGTGTGGGCTGCGAGATGCCTCCCACGGCCACTATCGCCGTCGGATCGCCGGCCTTAATCGCCGTGTAGGCTTCGTGATACAGACGGGCATAAGTCAACGGGTCAACGTTGTCTTGCCAGCGCACATCCGGTTCGTTCGAAATCAGCCACGTGGCACCGGGACGCGCAGCCGCCACGGCAGTGAGTGTCTCCGCAGGCGGCGAGAGCTTAGCCTTGCGCATCCGCACTGTGGGCATGTGCATTATGCCGGGCGGCAGATTAGGGGTACTCCGCACCCCCCAATCCATCACCCAACCGATTTGCAACCGGGTCAAATCACCCTTGACCCCACCCGGCAGCGAAACACCCAGCCGAAAGCGTTCAGAGGCGGGAACCTTGAAATCGGAGGCGGGGAGTAGCGTCGCCGGCGGAGCCAAGGTGACCACAGAAACCGTTGGGGTAGGCGTCGGGGTCTTGGCCGGCCTGGTAGCAGCCGGCGTGACCGTTGCCGTTGCTGTGCCGGCAGCGACCGGCGGCAGGGGGGTGGCCGTCGGCGATGGGGTCGGCGTTGGGGTGAACAGGGACGTAGCCGTCGGTGAGAGGATCGGCATGGGGGTGAAAGTGAGGGTAGCCGCAGACACGGTTGTCTTCTCGACAAGCGGGGTGCGGGTTGGAATGAGCGGCTCCGGGGTTGCCGAAGGGGTGAGGGTCGGCGTGATGCTCGACGTCACCGTCGGTGACTGCGCCGGCCATACCTGCCGTGGCCGCAATGCCGACCATCCCAACGCCATCAAGATCAGTCCGACAATGATGAGAAAGACCGCCAGCAAGAGAAAAGCAGACGACCGACTGTCCCGCCTTGATTTTTCCAATATCATTCTTGACTCCTGAAAAAAAAGTCCTTCTAACCACAAAGGACACTAAGGACGCCAGGTAAGGCTAAAGATTTTTCGTGATTCGGCGCAAATATGAAATCTCCACGCCCTCCGCGTTCTCAGCAGTAAAATTCAAGGGAGTTGCGTAAGTCCCGATCTGCAAAAACCCGCGTGAATCTACCCACAATTTCAGAGTAGCGCGTAACTCCCGAATTCTCGGAATAGATTGAGCGGATGATGTGACCGTGCGCCCAGTATACCTCAAAACCGCAAACCCGAAATGCTCCTCTCTTGTTTCTAGCCGTGAAATCTGTGTTGATCAACGCGCAGGCATAGGCCGCAGGGTCGGGTCACCCAGGAGAAGGAAACTGACTTTTGCATCCACCGATTGAGCAGCGCGCCAACCGGCCAATAAAGCATCTCCAATGAGTTCTCCGTTGACCAGAGCCTGCTGGAAAGCCAATGCCAGCGCAGATTGTTCACTGCTACTCGTCTCACCGGTCGGCCCCACAATGGCTACCGCGCCCTTCGGATGGCGCAGCCAGGCTTCACACAGCCCGGTCTGAAGCGGATGGGCAAAGTTGGCACACAGGCATGTCCATGCTGCCATAACCGTCGGCCCACTCCAGGCCCCTGCGTCATCTCTGGTGATGAACTTTTCATCTCCCAAAACAGGCAAGCTGCCGTGCCCGCTGTAGACGACCGTTCCCGGCGCAGCGCGTAACCAGCGCAGCAGCTTATCGCGCAGTGCCTCATCCTCAGCACTCAACCGCGCCTCAGGAGTGGCCGGCGCGGCAAGCCGGTCCGTCATAGCCGCAAATTCGTCCTCATCATCGTGCAACAAAAGCAAGCGCGTCGTCGGTTTCCAGGCCAATGTCTTGGCCACCATCGCCTGCACGTCGGCTATCGTCAGCGCGGGGAAACGCCCTATCGCTACCAACGGCGCATCGCTCTCATCAGTCACCAGCGCGTAATCAGACGGAGTATCTCCCACGATGGCGGTTCGCACCCATTCCGTCGGCACAGAGGTAGACCCAGGCAACCATAACACATTCGGATCGGCGGAGGCGTCCCCTACCAGAAGCACGTAACGCAGTCGGCCCTGCGTGTGCAGTGTCCTGACGGTCGTCCGGATCGCTTCGGCAGTGGGCTTTCCCCCGGCAAAAGCATCGTAGATTTGCTCGGGCGTCGCCAGAAACACGGCCAGACCTTCCCCGGTCCGCGCCTCAACCAGGGGGGTCAAGGCGGAGTGGAAGAGACGCGGGGCAATGATCAGGTAATCCGCCACCGACAGGGCAGCCCGATCAATGCTTTCCCACGGACGTACCAGAGCGGGGGGCGGCGCAGTTTCAGGGATACCTAGCCAGCCCCGCTCACCGGGGCGCTGCTCGACACACAAGCGGCCAGCGGACGGCAGCGTTGTCATCCCGCCACGCCCTGAGCCGTCCTGCCCGATCAAGAGCACGGCAATGCGCCCGCCGGGGACGTTTTCCCAACAAGCAGCCGTTTCGTCGGTGGCAATCCAGCTTTCCCAACCCGTACCCGTATGAACGAGTGCCCGTTGCCAGGTCACAGCAAGGCGGTCCAGCCAGGTCACCTCCACGGGCGCTTCTGTGTCACCCGGTGCGCTGAGCACCAGTTCATTCATGCCATGACGCGGTGGGGGAACAACAATCTCCCATTCCTCCACCGCATTGCCATCCCAGAAATGATCGTCCACCACCGCCCCATTCCACACAACGCGGATATGGTGATCGGGACTTTGTGGCATACTGCTCTGTCCCCAAAAGCGTAGGGTCACGGTAAGCGGCACGGCAAGCGCCTCGGTCAACGCAACATGGAGAGTAAGAGTCGGTGTCGTATTGAAAGAGGTCCACAGCCACTGGGTCCCCTGCGGGGCCGTCGGGCGATAGGTGTTATCCTGCTCCAGCCAGAGGGTGGTCAGGGTCGTCGCCTGGTAGTGTTCGGGAGAAGAGAGAAAACGAAGCGGGGGAACGATACTCGCAGCGTGTGTATCCACGGTAAGGCGATAACTGCCAAGCGGACTCCGATATCCCGACTCAACGGTAGCGTAAAAAAGCAAGCCTGGACCGGCAGCCGACTCCGTCCACCAAACCGGCAGCACTTCCGTCCCACGGGTAAGGCGCAACCGGTCGGCGGCAAGTTCGGTAGAGGACAGACCCTGGGCACGCCACCAGGCCGGACCAAGCCAGTAGGGAGCGGCCTCACGCACCAACACCGTCCAACCGGCGGAAGGATCGCCGCTCGCCAATGGGGAGTCCTCAAACACGCGCTGGGAGCCTGCCACGACCAACAGCAGCAGAAGCGCTATGCCGCTCCACAACCGTCGTCTCACCGGTCCCACTTCCACATCAAGAGGCCGGCCCCGATGAGACCCAGGCCCGCAATCCCCCCCACGATCATCAACCAGATAGAAAGCACCTGCCCCCCATTAACCCCGGTTGATTCTCCTTCAACCGGCATCAGTGTCGAGGCAGGACGAGGGGTGGGCAAGGAAGGGAACGGCGTTGGCTCCAGCACCGACGTAGCGGACGGAAACGGCAAGGTAGAGGAGACCGGGGTATACGTCGGGGGTAAGGGGGTGACAACCATCACCGTGGGCTTTGGGGTAGGCGTAGGCGATGAAGTCGGCATCGGCGAGGCGGGAAACGTAGACCCTGTAGGCGGCCTTGCCGTCGCAGTGGGTGTATAACGGCTCGGTGTGCCGCATTCGCCTGTCACATTCAAAGTAACCACCCGGCTATGGCTACGGCCATCGTTATACCTCACCCGCAAAGTGTGCGTTTCGGTCGTGCAGGGGCAGACAGTGCGTGTGCCGTTCCCTGTCACCACAACGTCGTCAAGGTAAACGACGCGCACGTTGTACGTCTGCCAGCGCAAAATCGTACACTCACCGGCAGTCAGATCAGTTTTGTCGGCCTCAAAATACCCATTCAGATCGAGCGTGGCCGTCGGCTGAGGTGTATCGCCGGGTATGGAAGAGGAACTCTCCGCTGTAGGCGTAGGTGTACCGTTTGAAGTAACAGAAGGTGTAGTTTGAGAAGTAGGAAGCGGTGTGGGGGTAGCCGTTGGCGTTGGCGTGACGGTCAATGTGGAGGCAGAAGGAGGCTCAGAGGTCGCCGTAGGCGTAGAGGTAGGGGTGGGCGTAGAGGTAGAGGTAGGGGTGGGTGTCGAGGTGGGCGTGCCGTTCAGGGGAATAACGGCCCTGACCGGCGTCGAGAAGATGCCCATCTGGCCATCGGCCGGCACATCACGCACCTTGTAATAGTAGGTAACCCCCGGCGTCACTTTGACATCCTCATAGACGTAAAAGGCACCGGCGCCGTCATCCAACGAAGGGATGAAACCGGAAATATCTACATAGGTGTCCTCTGTCTCCACGGCGCGGTAGAGATAGAATCCCAGGTTGTCTACCTCACTGGCCGTCTCCCATTTCAGGAAAATAGAGTGTGTGCCGACTTCGGCGTAGAAACCGGTGAAGGTAACGGCCGCAAAAACCAGAGAGGTGACCAATGTGAGAAGGAACAACACCCCCACGAGCGTCTTGATGCGCCGTAAGCCACGCCATATCCATCCCACAGCGTAGTGACCGATCGCCAGCCATCTTTCGCGTCGCACTCTGCCGGGCGTGCGGCGATAAAAACAGCGTCCGGCGCGATAGGCTTCGACCACTCGACCCAAGACGGCCTCCGGTGGCCAGGGCGGATCGAACAGCCGATGTCCATCGCCCTTGGTCAAAAGGTGATTTTTGTGCTGCCCCAGGTAGCGGTGCAAGAAACCGTCTCGTAACACGATCCAATCACCGGGAACGAGCGCTTCAGCCGTAATCGCCTGGACCAGCACCTCATCACCGGGACGCAGGGTCGGCAGCATACTTTGTCCATGCACATGTAAACGGAGCAAAGCAGGAAATTTATCGGCAATCAGCTCCCGCCAGATCATAGGCCATCTCCTAACCGGCGATTATACTTAAAAGAAGGGGGATTGCAATATCAGCCGATCAGAGCGTTACCGGAATCCCGGCTTCTATCCTTGTCTTGCTTATCCGGCATGCTATAATAACAAGACTTACGCAGTCCTGTGAACTTATACGCGGATTCATGCAGATTTTAGCAGATAAAGTCGGCGAAACGGTAAGATCGGCGTCTATCGGGTTTTCTACGACCCAGAAGGCGTAGCATTCAAGGAGCCAACAAGATGAGTATTGATGTGATCATTTTAGCCGCCGGAAAAGGCGCCCGTTTTATGTCACGCACACCCAAAGTTCTCCACCCGCTGGGTGAACGTCCGCTGATAACCTACGCCCTAGAGCTGGCAACCCGACTCACCGTCAAACCACCGGTCATCGTCGTCGCGCCGGAAAGCGAAGCGGCCCTTCGCGCGTTGAGCGGCGAGCGTGCCCGCTACATAGTCCAGCAGGAGCCGTTAGGGACCGCCCATGCCGTATTGCAGACCCAATCGCTTCTCAAAGACCAGGCCGAGCATATCCTGGTGCTGTGTGCCGATATGCCATTCGTCCAGGAGGCTACTGTACAGCAGATGATGGCCCGGCATATAACACAACAGGCCGCCATGACCTTTCTCACCACCGAGAACCACACCCATGCGATGACGGACGGCGGTATAGGACTCTTTGCCACTGCCGCGCTATGGTCATGGCTGCCCCCCCTCAAACCCAACTCCCATAGCGGCGAATATGAGCTAAGCGACCTCGTCGGCCCGGCAACTGTGGCCCGGCAAACGGTAGCCACGTTCAAGGTTCCCGATCCCACCGAGCTCATCAATATTGATACGCGCGTCGAGCTGGCAGCGGCCGAAGCCATCCTGCAGCAGCGCGTAAACGAACGGTGGATGCGCGCCGGTGTGACCATCGTAGACCCCGCCAATACCTACATCGGGCCTGAGGTGACCATCGGCCAAGATACCGTCATCGAGCCGCACACCCACCTGCGCGGCAAGACCAGCATCGGGAGCGAATGCCGGATCGGCCCCAACAGCATCCTCGAAAGCTGCACCATCGGCGACCGCTGTGTGGTGTTGGCGTCGGTTTTGGAATATGCCGTGATGGAAGAAGACAGCAACATCGGGCCTTTCAGCCATCTGCGCAAGGGCGCACGGCTCTGCCGCGGCGCGCACATGGGCAATTTCGGGGAAATGAAGAACAGCACGCTCGGCCCCTACTCAAAGATGGGGCACTTTAGCTACCTGGGGGATGCCCAGATCGGTGAGAACGTCAATATCGGGGCGGGGACGATTACGTGTAACTTCGACGGAGAACGCAAGCATCCTACCGTGGTCGAAGACGACGTCTTCATCGGTTCGGATTCGCTGTTGATCGCGCCGGTGCGCATCGGTACGGGCGCCAAGACCGGCGCCGGCTCGGTAGTGACGCACGATATTCCCCCCCACAGCGTTGCCTACGGTGTGCCGGCGCGGGTCCGCAAACAGCTCGAGCCGGAAACACCGGAACAGGCGAAAGATGAAAGTCGGCCATAACCGCCGAGTTTGGATGGAATTCGGACAGATTTGTGGAAGGCGTGTAACCGTCCCGGCGGGATGGCGCCGTTCATCGAAATTCTACCACAGAGCACACAGAGTTTTTCTTTAACTCAACGACACAGATCGCAACCTTTTTAAGGATTATGGGCAATCATGACAGATAAAGTAGACACCGCTCAAGTACCAGAGGTCAATGCGGCTCAACTTGTGGCCCAAGCCAGAGAAGCACAGCGCTATGCTTACGTCCCCTACTCCGGCTATCCGGTGGGGGCGGCCGTCTTAGCGGACGATGGACAGGTATACACAGGGTGTAACGTCGAGAATGCTGTCTTCCCGCTGACCCAGTGTGCCGAACGGGTGGCGATCACCAAAGCCATCTCCAGCGGGGCACGGCGCATCCTGGCAGTCAGCGTGGTGACCGTGAACGGAGGAACTCCCTGCGGCGCATGCCGCCAGGTGATGGAGGAATTCGGTGCGCCCGACATGCCGATCTTCATCGCCCAACCCGATGGAAGCTACCGACAGCGCACCCTGGCGGAACTGTTGCCCGAATCTTTCTCGGCCACCGACTTGAAACGGGCGTGACGCCCACCCTGTTCTCTGCCCCTTCCAGGGCCCGCGTAACGATTCAACCTCGCCGCTTTTTCTGACCGGATTTACAGGATGCACAGCATTCCCGGTCCGTTTCATTCTGCCAATCCTGAAAATCCGGCTAATCCTGTCTAAAATCTGCCTCAGGTGGAGTCATTGGCGAATTTCTAAACACCAGCGGTATATAGATGGAGTAGCGGCGCACGCCGCCCCCCGGCATGATGAGCGGAATCGGCCCGTGGGAGGTGCGCCCACCATGCACGTCAATGTCCTCCAGCTTGTAGTAATACAGCGCACCGGGTTGCACGGCCGTATCACGCCATTCATAGAAGCCCCCCAAAGTTGTGCCGGGGTTCTGCGGCGGAATCAACGTGTCATTCAACAGCGTCCACGGTCCGGCAGGCGCTGCGCTGCGGTAGAGGTTGAAACCGGCATTGTCCAGCTCCGAGGCGGTTTCCCAGGTGACAAGAACGGCATCCGTCTGGGGAATAACCTCAAAAGCGGTCAACGTAACGGCAGTGGGTAGATCAACATCAAAAGTCGTAGTGAACGCGCCGAAATCCATGCTGCCGACCGTCGCCGATGCCACCGCGGTATACCGTCCACTTACCGCGGGAGCGTCTGCGGTGAAAATCAAATCGAGCGTTCCCGGCACACCGGCGGTTATCGTCCCAGAAGCAGGAACCTGATAAGAGAGCAACGGCTTACCTTTCCACACCAAATGCCCAACGGCGTTAAGGGCAGGATAGTGGCTAGAGTTGCTATTGCTAATGGCGCTGGCAGCAACGACATCTTTGTAAACCACATTGTGAGGCAGCGCAAAGTCAATCGCATTAACGACAATGGGTTCCCTAAACCTGTTCTGCAAGCGCATGGTATAGGTAACCGCACCGGCGCTCAACAGCAGGGTCGGCGTCACCGTCACGGTGACATCCAACGACAAGCTGGGGGTAGGTAAAGTGGTAAAGTGCACCCCGTACTTGTTCGAATACTTTCCCGGTGCGCTCGTGCCGCTATTTGCCCAGGGACTGGAGACGGAAGCGGCTTGACATTGGGCTTGCCACAGATAGGCGACCGTGAGGGTATCGTTATTCTTCGGTGCAGCCGCGGAGAAGTATAGCTGATGGCGCGTTCCCGCAGGAATCCCCGATACATTCGACGCCGTCACCGTAAGCCCTACCAAACGGAAGCAATCATCCCTGAAGCCGGCATCGCCGGTAGGTTGAAGGAGGATAGCAGTGGCATTGGCAAAGGCATAGCGCACCACCTGGGTAAAGATCTGCCCAACGGCAATGGGACTGCCTGCACTCGCCGTAAGAATATCCCCGGCGCCGACATCATTTGTCGCTTGGGTCGTGAGGGTACCCACATAATAGGCCGGCCCGCTGAGGTTATCGGCGGTTACAGTAACCGTGTACTGCGCTGTTTTACCGAAGGGATTAGGGCAGGCACCGCTGTAGTCCACATACCAATAGGCGTAAGAGGTATCGTAGGGAGCTAAGAGACCGATATAGCGAGTAGGATCGGCGGTCAGGGCATAAGAAGCGTTGGAAAATCCGCCGAGGCTGGCTACCGCATTGGTCAACGCCTCGGTTGAATGATTGGTAATGGCTACGCCGATCCACATCGCGCGTGGGCCTACCGCCGGATTGGCACAGGCATTATTATTATCCAGCCAGGCCACATTGCCGCTGAGCAGGGCAAAGGACACCTGAGCAGGTGTAGCATTGGGACCGAACAAAGTCGCCCCGGACCCGGTCGCCATCTCCTGAGACTGGGCGGTAATCGGCAACGCCCACACCAAGCAGAGCCATAACAGCCCCCCGAAGATGATCAGTAAACGCTTCGTCATACTATTTCAACTTCCTAAA
>FWPV01004665.1_pt1 | contig 25138 bp, 27 predicted proteins | sample 2228371 | NCBI WGS metagenome assembly FWPV01 (sample SAMEA103939776, study PRJEB20133) | metagenome | reverse complement strand
TAACCTCATTAAAAAATATCTCGGGATTTTTAAACTCAGCAATATACCAAATTTGAATTTTATCCCGTGGATCAATTTCGGAAATTTTTATTTTGTTCCCGCTGTTAAATATTAAATAACTAGAATTTAACCAAAAAACATCTTTGATTTTTTCTGAAAAACGAGCAATGAGTAATTTTTCACCAAATTCTTTTTTTGTTTGATTAATCTCTTTTTCTAAGAATAAGGCCCAGATTTCATAATCTGAAAAAATAGTCAATTTTTTGAAATCAGGAGAAATTTTAAAACCTTTCACAGCTTCGAAAATTTTTTCGAAAGATTTTGAATCCCAATTGAACTGGAAAAACTCTGGACCCTCCTTCAAAAAAATTTGATCAAGAAAGATTGCTAAATCATATTCCGTTTCTGGTTTTACTGGGAAAGGTTTTTCATTTATTTTGATCTCATTTTTGAAAATATTACCTTGCTTATCCAATAGATAGCGGTCATTTTTGAAATTCTTTGAAGCCAGAATATTTTCTGGTTTTTGGTCTAATTCTCTTTCTTTCAAAGCAGGTGGAAACTTATCCAACCTCAAAAGAAAGTTCTTTCTTTGTTCTTCCATTCCTATTGCCAAATAGATTTCTTTTGAATCTTCGGAAAAATTAAGATTTAATAAATTTGCTCCTTCAGCAGAAATATCTTTCTCTTTGATTAAGTGGCTTTTGACATTTCTTTCCAAATCATATAATTTTAAAGCCCAACCATTTTCTTCTTTTTCCTTGAGGAGTATTTTTTTTCGATCAGGCAAAAACCAAAATTCCTCCACTTCTTTAAAGAGAGGGATAAAATTTAGATTTTCGGGAATTAAAACGATATTTCTCGCTTCAGTTACCTCTTTTTCCTTGATCTCCAAGATTTTTTCCCAAGCAAAATAATCCTCCTTTTCTATTCTGACTCTATATTTTTTTGGTAATAAATTTTCAATTAAGGCTGACCCGAAGAAAAGATCGGTTTTTTTGATTAACTTTTCATCTAAATAAATCTCTACCTGTTTTGGTATCGCCCTGATAAAAAGTCCTCCTGTCTGACTGAGTTTTTTATTTTTAAAATCAAATCGATACCCCTGAACATAGAGAATTGTTGCAGGGGTAATTAACAGAAAAAGAATTAAACAAATCAAAAATAAAATTTTTCTTGTCTTTGGGCTCATTTTATTTTATTATAATGACCAAAAAATAAATTTGCAAAATTCTAATATTTTGTTTATACTTAAAATATACTCTGAAGCTTTATGAAAATTGGCATTGATTTAGGAACCTGTAATTCGGTTGTCTTTTTACCCAAAAAGGGGGTGATTTTGCAAGAACCTTCAATTGTAGCAGTGAGTGTGGAAGAAAACAGAATTTTAGCTGTGGGAAGAGAAGCAAAAGAAATGATGGGAAGAACGCCAGACACAATTAGAATTTATCGACCCCTGAGAGATGGGGTAATTGCCGATTTCCGGGTCACCCAGGCGATGTTAAGATATTTTATTGAGAAAGCCTCAGGTCGGTTTCGGTTACTCAAACCTGATTTAGTCATTAGCATTCCGGCTGGTATTACTTCCACTGAAAGAAGAGCGGTGATTGAAGCCGGCCTGATGGCTGGAGCCAAGACCGCTTATTTGGTAAAAACTCCAATTTTAGCTGCTATTGGGGCAGGTATTCCTATTGAATCATGTTCTGGCAATATGATTGTTGATATTGGGGGCGGAATGACCGAGGCGGCGGTAATCTCTTTAGGAGGAATTGTTACCTGTCGGTCGATACGCGTAGCCGGCGATAAAATTGATCTGGCAATTTCTGATTATATTAAGAAAAAACACAACTTAGCCATCGGCGAGCAAACAGCCGAAGAAATTAAAATCAAAATTGGCACCGCTATCTTAGAAAAAGAGCAAAAAGTAATGGAATTTCGGGGCCGGGATCTTATTTCGGGTCTGCCAAAAAACATCAAAATCTCTTCAAATGAAATTGTTGAGGCTATTTCTGACATTCTCAATGAGATTTTACAGTTAATAAAACAAGTTTTAAGGGAGACCCCCCCTGAACTTTCAGCCGATGTAATGGAAAAAGGAATAGTGCTTTCAGGCGGAAGTTCTATGCTTAGGAATTTTCCAGAATTAGTTTCTAGGTCAATTGGGGTTCCGGCAATTTTGGCTGAAGAACCTCTGCTTTCAGTAGCCAAAGGAACAGGAGTGATTTTAGAAAATCTGGATTTTTACAAAAAAATACTTTTAACCAAAAAATAATGTGATTGTTGGCCATCAAAAACAAATTAAATTTTTGAAAACAATTTTCGAATCAGGAAAGATTCCTCATGCCTTATTGTTTTCTGGCCCGGCAAAGGTTGGGAAAAAAACTACTGCCTTAGAATTTGCTTCCTGGCTTTTGGGAGGAGAAAATCTAGAAACCCACCCCGATTTTATTTTAATTGAACCCCAGGAGCAAAAATCTGACCGAGCCCAAATTCAAATTGATCAAATAAGAGAGCTTTCTTGGAGATTAGGTTTAAAACCAATAAAAGCTGATTTAATGGTTGGAATTATAAATGAGGCTCATTTGATGAATATAGAAGCCCAGAATTGTTTTTTGAAAACCCTTGAAGAACCAAGAACAAATAGTCTTTTAATTTTAATCAGTCAATATCCGAGTCTGCTTTTGCCCACTGTTTTGTCTCGCTGTCAAGAAATTAAATTTTATCTGGTGAGAAGAAAAGAAATTGCTAATTTTTTGATGGAGAAAGGAGTTTTTGGGAAAAATTTAGAAGAACTAATTGAAATTGCTTCGGGGAGGCCGGGCGTGATTGTTGACTTTATAAAAAATCCCCAAAAACTAGAGGAAAGAAGATTCTGGTTAAAAGAATTATCCCGAATTGCCCAAATTCCTCTTTGGCAGCGTTTTCAACTAGCAAAAAAACTTTCCCAAACCAAAGACTTGAAAGAAATTTTAGAAAATTGGTTGTTCTATTCTCACAATTTTTTGCTTAAAAAGAGCTTGAACCAAAATTTTAGCTTTAATTTTTCTTTCCCACGCTTTAAAAGAATTGTAGAAAAAATTCAGGAAACACTTTTTATGATTTCATCGACCAATGTTAATCTTAGATTGGCCTTGGAAGTTTTAATGTTAGAGTTCTAAATTATGGCTGAAAAAATATCTTATCAAGAGATTATTAAAAAAATAAAACCGGAACTAGAAAAGGTAATTAATTTTTTAGAAAGAGAAATTTTGGGAATTAGATCTTCAAGGGCCTCGCCGGCTTTAGTAGAAAGTATTGAGGTTGAGTGTTTTGGTCAAAGGTTTCTTTTAAAACAATTGGCCTCTGTTTCTATTCCCGAACCAAGACAAATTTTAATTCAACCCTGGGATCAATCTTATATTGAGGGGATTGTTAGGGCCCTGGAAAAAAGTGGAATTGGAGCAAATCCAATTGTCGAGAAAGATTTTATCAGGATTAATTTGCCCCCCCTAAGTGAAGAATTTAGAAAAGATTTACTACGGTTAATATCTCAAAAAGAAGAAGAAGCCAGAAGGACCATCAGAAGATGGCGAGAAGAGGTCTGGAACGAAATTCAGGAAAAATATCGGGAAGGAAAAATTCGGGAGGACGATAAATATCGCGCCAAAGATGAATTACAAGATTTAGTTGATGAGTATAATCAAAAAATTAAAGAAATAGGTGAGAAAAAGAGAAAAGAAATCACCGAATAACTCCCTCCAGGCATAAAAAGCGAATCGATGCGAATATAAAAAAATTTTAAAACCTTATTGGTTTATAAGTAGTAAACAATATGATTGCCACTATTTTAATTGCCTTTATCAGTCTTGTTGGTTTAATGATTATACATGAATTTGGCCACTTTGTCTTGGCAAAGAAATTGGGAGTAAAAGTGGAAGAGTTTGGTATTGGGTATCCGCCAAGAATATTTGGAAAAAAAATTGGCGAAACCATTTATAGTTTAAATCTTTTACCGTTTGGGGCCTTTGTTAAAATGCCAGGGGAGATAGAAAAAAAAGAGGAGAAAAATAGTTTTTCTGCTCAATCCATTTTCAAAAGAGCATTAATTGTTTTGGGCGGTTGCCTTTCTTTTTGGCTAATAGCCATTGTTCTTTTTTCCATTGCCCTCAAAATTGGAACCCCGGTAGATATTGGAGATGAAGAAGATGAGAGTTTGATTGCTCCCCGGGTTCAAATTTTTCAAGTTGCGCCCAATTCACCAGCCCAGATGGCCGGTCTAAGACCAGCTGATACGATAAAGGAAATTAAAGTTCAAGATCAAAAATTTGAGATCAAAAAGGTGCAGCAAATCCAAGAATTAACTCAACAATATAAAGGCCAAGAAATCATTTTAACAATTGAAAGGGGAAAGGAGGTTTTTGAGGTGAATTTAATTCCGAGAGTTTTTCCTCCGGCCGGAGAGGGTCCATTGGGAGTGACTTTAGTGCGGACAGCAATTAAAAAATATCCTTTACCCCAGGCAATTAAAGAGGGAATTTCAGGAACTTTTCATTTAACATTAGCCATTATCCAAGGATATTGGCAGCTTGCCTCCAACTTTTTTAAAGGGAAACCTTCTTTTGTCGAGGCGGTGGGCCCGGTTGGTTTAATCCAATTGTTTAATCAAGCTGCTCAATCAGGAATAAATTATTTCTTGCAATTTGTCGGCATCATCGCTGTTTATTTGGCTATATTTAACCTTTTGCCTATCCCAGCCCTAGATGGGGGGAAACTTCTTTTTTTAGGTATTGAAGCGGTAAGAAAAAAACCGGTTAGTGAGAAAGTTGAACAAAAAGTGACCGCCATTTTCTTTAGTTTGTTAATTCTCTTGACTATTTGGGTAACAATAAAAGATATCGCGAGATTGTTTTAATCCATGAGTGAGTTCGAAAAAAAACAACTTGTTAAAAAATCGAAAAATTTTTCTGAGTGGTATACCGATGTTATTTTGAAAGCCGGTTTGGCTGACTATGCTTCGGTTAAGGGCTGTATGGTTTTTAAACCTTATGGCTATGCCATCTGGGAGAACATTCAAAAAATTTTGGATGAAGAAATTAAAAGGGCGGGAGTGGAAAACGCCTATTTTCCACTATTTATTCAGGAAAAATTTTTAAAAAAAGAAAAAGAGCATATTAAGGGATTTTCGCCGGAATTGGCAGTGGTAACCATTGGGGGAGGAAAAAAATTGAAAGAAAAACTTGTTATTAGACCGACCTCGGAAACAGTTATTTATGAAATGTATGCTAAGTGGATAAAGTCTTGGCGAGATTTGCCTTTAAAATTAAATCAGTGGTCAAATGTTATTCGTTGGGAGATGCGACCGAGATTGTTTTTGAGAACAACCGAATTTCTGTGGCAGGAAGGACATACAGCTCATGAAACCCACAAAGAGGCTCTGGAAGAAGTTTATCGAGCTCTAAAAATGTACGTTAATTTTTACCGAAATTTTTTAGCCCTTGATGGAATCGAGGGAAAAAAATCAGAATCAGAAAAATTCCCCGGCGCAAAAGACACCTATACCTTTGAAATGCTAATGCCGGATGGTAAAGCTCTTCAAGGATGCACTTCTCATGATTTAGGACAAAATTTTGCCAATGTATTTAATATTAGGTTTTTAGGAAAAGACGGAAAAGAAAAAATACCTTGGCAAACCAGTTGGGGATTATCCACTCGAAGCATTGGGGCGCTGGTTATGGTTCATGGCGATGATTCAGGCCTCATAATTCCTCCCTTAATAGCCCCTATTCAAATTATTATCATTCCGATTTTTCAGAGAAAGGCGAGTGACAAAATCTTAGAAAAGAATTCAGAGAAAGTTAAAAACATTTTAAAAAATTTTAGGATTAAAATTGATCATCAAAGAGAGCATTCTGTGGGCTGGAAATTCAATGAGTGGGAATTAAAAGGAGCTCCTCTTAGAATAGAAATTGGACCCAAGGAAGTTAAAGAAAAGAGAGTCACCTTAGTGAGAAGAGATAATGGAGAGAGAAGTTCGGTTTCTTTTAATTTCTTGTCTTTTAAAGTTAAAAAAGTTTTAGATTCAATCCAAAAGAATTTATTTAACAGGAGTCATCAATACCTCAAAGAGAACACAAGAGAAGTTTTTGATTATAATCATTTTAAAGATATAATGAAGACAAAAAGAGGTTTTTTAAAAGTTTTCTGGTGTGAAAATGCAAAATGTGAAGCAAAGATTAAAGAAGAGACAAAGGCTACTAATCGATTACTTCCTCTTGAGGCCCTAACAGAGGAGGGGAAATGTATTTATTGTGGAAAAAAGGCTAAAAGAAAATGGTTTTTTGCCCAGGCCTATTAAATTTATGATTGAAAAAATTTTAAGAACATTCTCAGAGGACATCGCCATTGATCTTGGTACAGCTAATTCAGAGGTTTATGTAAGAGGGAGAGGGATTGTCATTCAAGAGCCAAGCGTGGTGGCCATCAACCAAAAAACCGGTCAAATTTTGGCTATTGGTTTTGAAGCAAAAAAAATGGTGGGCAGAACTCCGAGTCATATTGTGGCCACTCGACCATTAAGATCGGGAGTAATTTCTGATTTTGAGGTTACCGAACAAATGTTGAGATATTTTATTGAGAAAGCCAGACGAAGAAAATGGGTTTCTCCACGAGTCATTATTGGTATTCCTTGCGGCGTAACTGAGGTGGAGAAGAAAGCAGTTATTGATGCTGGAAAATCAGCTGGGGCTCGAGAGGTTTTTCTGATTGAAGAACCAATGGCGGCCGCCATTGGAGCTAGGCTTCCAGTCCAAGAAGCTGGGGGTAATTTTATTGTTGACATTGGCGGAGGAACAACGGAGGTTGCGGTTATTTCTTTGGGCGGAATAGTTTTGGCTAAAAGTTTGAGAGTGGCCGGGGATAAACTTAACGAGGATATAATCCGCTTTGCCCAAGAAGAATATAAATTGTTGATTGGTGAAAGGACAGCCGAAGCAATTAAAATTGGTATTGGTTCTGCCTATCCTTTAAAAGAATATCATTCTCCAACTTCTCGCTCTGGAACCCAAAAGGAAGGGAAAGAAAAAAACCAAAAGCGAGAAATGCCAATGAGAGGAAGGAATTTAGTTACCGGTTTGCCCGAAGAAATTTTGGTTAACGAAGAAGATATTCGAAGAGCAATGGAAAAATCAATTTGGCAAATTGTTACTGAAGTAAAATCAGCCATTGAAGAAACTCCGCCAGAATTGCTGGCTGATATAATGGCCAATGGAATTTATCTCTCAGGTGGAGGAGCTCTTTTGAGGGGATTAGATACTTTGATTCAAAAAGAAACAAAAATTCCCACCAAGGTTATTGAAGATCCAATGACGGCTGTAGTCAGAGGAGCGGGGATGGTTTTGGAGAATTTGGATGAATTAGAAGAAGTATTAGTAGAGACAGAGGAGTTAGAGCCACCAAAGTAGCTACGAAATACGAATTTTTTACGAAAGTACGAAAAAGTTTTCGTATATTCGTACTTTTTCGTATTTAGTAGCCAAATTATGATTTCAAAAGCAGAAGTAAAGCATATCGCTAAACTCGCCAGATTAGGTTTAACAGAAAAGGAGGTTGAAAAATATCAAAAGGAGCTTTCTAAGATTTTAGATTATATTGAAAAATTAAAAGAGGTTGACATCTCAAAAATTGAGCCTGCTAGTCATTCAGTTTTAATTAAGAACGTGATGAGAAAAGATATAGCAATCAAGAAGCCAGAAAACCAAGAGAGCAAAAAACTATTGGAATTGGCACCAGAAACAAAAAATGGTTATTTAAAAGTTAAAAAAATTCTCTAATCCATACTTTAATATATTGCGATCGCAAAATAATTAAGTAAAAGTAAATATGGAGTTGTCGAATTTTACAATAAATGAGGTCCATGAGAAATTAAAGAAAAAGGAGTTTTCAGCCCTAGAATTTTGTCAGAGCTTTTTAGATAAAATAAAAAGCGAAGATAAAAAAATTTCTGCCTTTTTAACAATTAGCGAGGATTTAGCCCTTTCTCAAGCAAAAAAAATTGATGAAATGATTTCAGCCGGAAGAGAAATTCCAATTTTAGCTGGCGTGCCTTGTGCTATTAAAGATAATATTTTGGTTGAAGGAGTAAAATGTACCGCTGGTTCGAAAATTTTGGAAAATTACATCGCTCCTTATGATGCGACCGTGATTCGAAAATTAAAAGAACAGGGAGCGGTAATTTTAGGCAAAACCAATTTAGATGAATTTGCGATGGGTAGCTCGACTGAAAACTCGGCTTTTTTTCCAACCAAAAATCCGCTCGATTTAACTCGAGTACCGGGTGGTTCTTCCGGAGGATCGGCAGCCGCCGTGGCGGCAAATTTTTGTCTTTTCGCCTTAGGCTCTGACACTGGAGGTTCAATCAGGCAACCAGCTGCTTTTTGTGGGATAGTCGGTCTAAAACCAACCCATGGTCGGGTTTCAAGATATGGCTTGATTGCTTTTGCTTCTTCTTTAGATCAAATTGGTCCAATGACTAAAACAGTTGAGGACGCCAAGATAATCTTGGAGGTAATTTCGGGCCGGGACGAGTTAGATTCAACTTCAGTTGAGTTTTCAATTTCCGACTCTAATTTCAAAATTCAAAATACTTGCATTGGCATTCCTAAGGAATATTTTATTAAAGGTATTGACCCTGAAATTGAAAATTTAATTAAAAAAGCGATCAAGCAATATGAAGATTTGGGGGCGAAAATTGTCGAAATTAGTTTACCCCATACTGAATATGCTTTACCTTGTTATTATATTATTGCCCCATCTGAAGCCAGCGCTAACTTAGCCCGTTACGACGGCATCAAATACGGAAGGAAATTCTCAGCCCAAAATTTATTAGATGTTTATTTAGAAACTAGAGGAAAAGGATTTGGGGCTGAAGTTCGGAGAAGGATAATGTTGGGAACCTATGCGTTGTCAGCCGGTTATTATGAGGCTTATTATTTAAGAGCCCTAAAAATGAGAACTTTAATTAGGAAAGATTTCCAAGAGGCATTTAAAAAAGTTGATTTTATTTTTACCCCCACCACTCCGACCTTGCCATTTAAATTGGGTGAGAGAGTTGATGACCCTCTTTTGATGTATTTATCAGATATTTTTACTGTTTCGGTAAACTTAGCTGGTTTGCCAGCCATTTCCATACCCTGCGGTAAGGTTCATCACTTACCAGTCGGGCTTCAAATAATTGGTCGGCCATTTGAAGAGGAGCGAATTATAGAAATGGCCAAATTTTATGTCAGTTGAAGATCCATTTCAATTCGTTTTAACACCAAAAATTAGCGGCTGGCTATTGGTAATAAAGATTGTTTTTTTGGCTTTTTCGGCTTTTTTTGCCGGCTACATTATTTGGGCTTTAATTAAAACAACCTGGTTAAAAAGGATATTTCTCTGGGATCTAAAAGAATTTTTGACTTTTCGGCCGCTAGAAAAGCAAAAATGGGCGCAAGAATGGGAAAAGATTAAAAAAAGACTCCAATTAAATTTAGAAGCCGAAGCCAAATTGGCCATTATTGAAGCTGATGGTTTGTTGGAGGAAATTTTAAAAAATATGGGCTATACTCAAAAAAGTTTTGAGGAAAAGTTAACCAAATTAACTCCGGAGATTTTACCTAATCTTCAAGAAATTCAAATGGCTCATAAATTAAGAGACAACATCGTCCATGACCCAAGCTATCGATTAAATCTGGAGGAAGCAAAAAAAGTTTTGGCAATTTATGAAAAGGCCCTTGAAGAGCTTGAGGTTATTTGAAATTATTTGTTTTTTTTAAAAAATATGCTAAATAAATAAGTGCGCCGTGGACCAGTAGTAGGTCGCCAGTCTCATAAGCTGGAAGCCTTGGTGCAATTCCAAGCGGCGCAACATGAATTTTTTTCAATTAAAAAAGATTCAACACGCCAGCGTAGCTCAATGGCTAGAGCAATTGCATCATAAGCAAGAGGTTGTCGGTTCGAGTCCGACCGCTGGCACAAAATATTGGGGGCGTAGCTTAGCCCGGTTCAAAGCGCGACACTGTCACTGTCGAGAACGTGGGTTCAAATCCCATCGCCCCCGCCCTAGAAGGGGACCTTTATATTAATTTGACCCTGGCAAAATTTATGAATTATTCCGATCAACAACTCGTAGCCAGCTACCTTAAGGGTAATGAGCATTCGCTTGAGGTTTTAATTAAACGGTATTTAAAACCGATTTATAGTTTTGTTTTTAGATATACCGGAAATTCACAAGATGCTGAAGATATCACCCAAGAAGTATTTGTTAAAGCCTGGCGAAATCTTAAGAAATTTAACCAAAATAGAAGTTTTAAAACTTGGATTTTCAGTATTGCTAAAAACACCTGTATTGATTTCCTTAAAAAGAAAAAAACTATACCATTTTCTCAATTTGAAAACGAAAAAAGAGAAAATATCCTTTCAGAAGAACTTTTTGATAAATCACCCTTGCCAGATGAAATTTTTGAAAAGAAAGATTTGGTAGAAATATTAAATAAAGCCCTTGAAAGTTTACCAATTAAATACCGTCTAGTTTTGTTTTTGCGCTACAACGACCATTTTACTTTTAAAGAAATTGCCGAAATTTTAGGAGAGTCAATCAATACTATCAAAAGCCGGCACCAAAGAGCCATTCAATTACTCAAAAAAATTCTCAAAGTAAATCACATCCTTTAACCAAACCTGGTACCAATTTAGTAAATAACTAAAACGCACCCAAAGGGGTGATTTTTTCGTATTAATATATAGAGAAAGGTTGAAGGTTTAATTAAAACACTTAAAAATATGAGCAAGAAAATTTTGGTTTTAACAATTTTGCTGGTTTTAGTTTTGGGATTTTCAGCGGTCAGTCCGGCAGAGGCAAGGGGGTTTGGTTGGAAAGGGTTTTGGGGTTTTCCGAATTTTAATTTAGATGACTGGACCCAAAGAATGGAAAAAATGTTTGAGAATTGGGCAAATTTATTACAAATTAGTTTGGAGAAAATTAAAAATTATTGGGCAGAGGGAAAAACAATGAAAGAGATAATGGAGGCAGAAAATATCAGTCAAGAGGAAGTTCAAAAAAGAATGAAAGAAATGAGGTTGGAAGGGTTAAAGAATCAACTTCAAAAATTGGTTGAGAAAGGAATAATTACTCAAGAACAAGCTGATAAAAGATTAAAATTTTACCAGAGTCAGTTGGAAAAGTTGGAAGGCAAAGGTTTTGGGAAATTTTGGCCAAAAGGTTATTGGTTCTGGAAATGGTAACCCGTATCATTAAAATGCCATAGCAAATTAATGATACCCCTTTTGAGATAAAGCAATTATTCAATAACCCGAAACCCAAAACGATGGTAATTAAAAAATACGAAAAACTTTTTGAAAAATTAGAGCCGGCAGAACCTCCGGCTGGCCTTTTTGATAAAATTATTCTGGCAATTAAAAGAGAACAGGAATTGGGGCAAAAAAGAAGATTGTTGCTGGTATTTTTGTCTCTTTTGATAGTTTCTACGGTGGCGATACCTTTTTCCGGCGCAATACTTGTCAATCAACTCAAGAGCTCTGGTGTTTTTTATTTTATTTTGGCGGCAATTAGCGATTTTGGATTATTTCTTGCTTTCTGGCAGGAATTTAGTTTGGCTATTTTAGAATCATTGCCAATTTTTGGCATAATATTTTTCTTTTTGAGTTTGACAATTTTTGTCTTCACTATCCGACTTTTCCTTTATAAAATTAACTATGTCCGAGCATAAAGACATTCTTAAATGGATTATTATTGGATTGCTGGCTTTTGTTGTTATTCTTTTAGTCTTTGGATTGGGTGTTTTGATTGGTGAGAGAAAGGCTAAATTTTCCTATCGCTGGGCAGAGCAATATCATAAAATGTTTGCCGGACCTCGGCAAGGATTTTTTGGAAATTGGCGGAGTTTTCCCCGAGGAGAATTCATTGAAGCCCACGGCACCTTTGGAGAAATTATTGAGATGAAAGAAAAAGACTTCATCATTAAAGGAAGTGAAGATGTAGAAAAGGTGATTTTAATTTCTGATAAAACGGTCATTCAAAGGGGAAGGGAAAATATGAAAAAAGAAGATTTAAGGATTGGAGATTTTGTAGTGATCATTGGCTCGCCAAACGAAGAGGGGAAAATTGAGGCCAAGGTAATTAGAGTTTTTGGCGGAGGAAAGCCAATACCATTTAGATGGCCCCAAACTCCATTTTTTTGAGCTATGATAAAAAATAAATTTATCATTTTCTTTATTTTGGTTTTAATTTTTGCTGGTGGCTATTTTGGGTATAATAAATTTTTCAAAAAACATAATTTTCTCCACTATGCCACAGCAAAAGTTGAAAAAGGGACCCTTATTGTTTCGGTTTCTGGTTCAGGTCAAATTTCACCATCAGATCAAGTTGATATTAAGCCAAAAGTTTCTGGAGAAGTTGAAGAAATTTTTGTTGAAAAAGACCAAAGGGTTCAAGCTGGAGATTTGCTTTTAAAGTTAAAAACAAAAGAATTCGAAAGCACAATTGATGAGGCCAAATTGGCTTTAGATAATGCCAAAACAACGTTGGAGAATCTAAAAAGAAATAAAGAAAACTCTCTAAAAGATTTAAAAGATAGTTATGAAGATGTCTTTAAGGCCATCTCAAACATTTTCAATGATTTGCCGCAAATAATGGAGAAATTAGAACCAATCTTTACTGAAAGCAGTTATGGCGGAGATCAAGCAGATATTGATTATTATCAAAGCGTGGTGGGATTATACAGTGAGCAATCTTTGCTAAAAGATGAAAAGGAAAAAACATTCTCGAGCTTAAAAGAAAAATATCAAACCATTCGGAATGAATATCTTTCTCTTTCAAGGTTTTCTCCTCCGGAAAGTTTCGAAAGTTGGCTTAAAAAAACATCTGATTTGGTCAAAGAAATTTCTGACCTCTCCAGGAGCGGTAGGGATATTATTTCTTTTTGTAAAGAAATGATTTCAAGGCGAAATTTAATCCTGCCGATTTCTTCTTCAATTATTGAAAGCCAACTTACCAACCTGACTACCACCACTTCTTCTTTAGAAGAAAAATTTTCGACCCTTTCTTCTCTCTCAAAAACAATCGATCAATTAAAAGATTCAATTTCAGATTATGATAGCCAGATTGATTCCCAAGAAAGAACAATAAAACAAAAAGAAGATGCCTTAGATAATGCGAAAGAAAATTATGAAAATTGTTTTGTTCGGGCTTCTTTTGATGGCCAAATAGCAAAAGTGAATATTAAAAAAGGAGATACGGTTTCCACTACCGCCCCTCTTTTTACTCTAATTTCAAATCAAAAAATTGCTGAAATTTCTTTAAATGAAATTGACACAGCCAAAGTGAAAGTTGGCCAAAAAGCGACCTTAACCTTTGACGCTTTGCCTGATTTAACTTTAACAGGAAAAGTTTCTGAAATTGATACGATAGGGACAGTTTCTCAAGGAGTTGTTAGTTATGGAGTGAAAATTATTTTAGATACCGATGATGAGAGAATAAAACCAGGAATGAGCGTGACAGCAGAGATTATTGTTGAATTTAAACAAGATGTTTTGTTGGTACCAAATTCAGCCCTGAAATCGCAACAAAATGTTTATTATGTCCAATTGATGGAAGATTCTACTCCTCGCTCTCAGCCAGTTGAAGTCGGAATTTCAAATGATAATATGACCGAAATTATTTCCGGCCTCAAAGAGGGAGATGTTGTGGTTACTTCCACAATAAACCCAACCCAGGCCTCTCAAAACCAGAGAGCTCCACAATTTCAAATACCAGGAATGAGTCCCCAAATAAGAATGAGATAGTATGCTCATTGAAGTAAAAAATGTGACTAAAATTTTCAAAACAGGAGAAGTTGAAACTGTCGCTTTAAGGGGAGTTTCTTTTTCAATTGAAAAAGGAGAATTTGTAGCCATTATCGGGCCTTCGGGTTGTGGAAAATCAACTTTACTCCATATTTTAGGCTGTTTAGATAAACCAACTTCTGGCCAATATTTTTTTGAAGGAAAAGAGGTTTCAAAATTATCTGATGATGAATTGGCAGAGATTAGAAAAAGAAAAATTGGCTTTGTTTTTCAGACCTTTAATCTTTTGCCAAGGGCAACGGTCTTGAGGAATGTGGCTCTACCTTTAATTTATGCTAGCATTCCAAGCGGAAAAAGAGAGGAAATTGCCAAATCGGTTTTAAAAGCGTCGGCTTTTCCTGAAGAGTTTTGGCATCACAAATCAAATCAATTGTCAGGCGGAATGATGCAAAGAGTGGCCATTGCCAGGGCTCTTGTTAATGATCCTCTTTTAATTTTGGCTGATGAGCCAACCGGAAATTTAGATTCAAAAACCGGAGAGCAGGTTTTGGAAACCTTTGTTAATTTAAACAGACAAGGAAGAACGATTGTCTTGGTAACCCATGAAAGATACATTGCCGAAAGAGCCCAAAGAATAATTTCTTTAAAAGATGGTCAAATCATCAGCGAGACCAAAAATCAAAGAGAGAAAATTTTGAAGGAAATTAAAGAGTAAATAAAAACAAACAAAAAATTCCAAAAGTTTATTGCTACATAGCAATAGAATTTCGGAAAAATTAAAAATTGACTTATGAGAATTACTGATTTAATTGTGGAAACAACTTTGGCAATTTCAGCAAACAAACTCCGGTCTGGCCTGACGATTTTAGGCATTGTTATTGGAATTGGCTCAGTCATTGCTATGATTTCAATTGGGCAGGGAGCGGCTGGTAAAATTGAATCAAATATTCAGGCAATGGGCTCAAATTTAATTACCATCAGGCCTGGATTTCAAAGAACTTTTTCGGCGGTTTCAGCTGGCAGAGGCACTGCTCAAACTTTGACCTTAGAAGACGCCCAAGCCATCGCCAAAGAAACTTCATTTATTCAGGCAGTAGCACCGGAGCTTTCTGGCCGTTATCAAATTGTTACCAAGGGTGCCAATACCAACACCCAAGTTGTTGGAACAACTCCTTCTTATTTAAGTGTCAGAAATGTTGAGATTGAACAAGGTTCTTTTATTACTGAACAAAATGTTAAGAGTTTGGCCAAAGTAGCGGTTTTGGGTCCGACCGTTCGAGATGATTTGTTTGGCCAAGGTACAAATCCAGTGGGTCAAACAATAAGGATTAGCGGGATAAATTTTAAAGTTATTGGAGTAAAAAAATCAAAAGGTGGCACTGGTTTTGGAAGTGTAGATGAAATGGTTTTTGTCCCTATCACAACTGCTCAAAAATTCTTGGTTGGTAGAAATTATATCTTGACCATTAATGTCCAAGCCCAAAGCGCCGAAGTTATGGAGGAGGCCAAAGCTGAAATTACCGATTTATTATTACAAAGACATAATATCTCTAATCCTGAAAATGCCGATTTTTCGGTTTTAAGCCAGGAAGATATTTTGAGTGCAGCTACTTCAATGACTGAAACAATGACCATTTTATTAGCCGCTATTGCCGGAATTTCTCTAATTGTTGGCGGAATTGGCATTATGAATATGATGATGACCACCGTTACTGAAAGGACAAGGGAAATCGGTTTAAGAAAAGCGATTGGCGCAAAAAGTTCGGATATTACTTTCCAGTTTTTGGCTGAAGCAGTAGTGCTTACTTTTTGGGGTGGAGGCCTGGGAATAGTTCTGGGAGGGATTTTAGCCTTAGGAATCTCTACTTTTGGTGGAATGCCCACAAAGCTTTCTTTATTTTCAATCATTTTAGCCTTTGGCGTTTGCGCCTTAATCGGGATTTTGTTTGGCTATTGGCCAGCCCAAAAAGCGGCCAAATTAAATCCTATTGAGGCCCTACGTTATGAATAAAATATGAAAAAAGCAATAATTTTATATCTAATTGGATTAATTTTGATTATCAGTGGATCATTTTACGGTGGGATGAAATACCAAGAAAGCAAAATTCCTTTTCGCCGAGCATTTCCGGGATTGTCTCCAGAGCAAAGACAACAATTTGCTCAGCAAAGAACAGAAGGAGGGATAGCTTTTCTTTCAGGGGAAGTCATTGCTAAAGATGAGCAAAGTTTGACCTTAAAAATGCCAGATGGCAGTTCAAAAATTATCTTTTTTTCAGATTCTATTCAGATATCTAAAACAACTGAGGGTTCAATCAAGGATATTGAAATTGGCAAACAAATAATAGTTTCAGGTTCAAAAAATGCTGATGGAAGTTATACTGCAAAAACAATTCAGCTCCCTCTTCCTTATTCAAACAAAAATAGATAGCCCAATTTTCCAAAATTAACTTAGTTATATTTTGAGACAAACCCTTCCCCCGCACCTAAAAATGAAAATTAGGATTTTTTATTTATGGGACAAATTAGCCTTAATTAATCGTTTGGATTTCCCCAAAAGAGACCTCTCAGGCTTGATTTTTGCTTGAATTTTAGTTAAAATAAACTATTGCTATGGCTAAAATTAACTTTCAAAAACTCAAAATTGAGGCAAAAAATGAAATAAATAAGGCCGATAATTTGAAAACTTTAGATGAAATTTTTCGAAAATATTTTGATGAAGGGGGAATTCTCCGGTCTTTGACCAGTTCACTCCAAACATTGTCCAAAGCAAAAAGAGCAAGATTTGGAAAAAGAATTAACGAATTAAAGAATTTTTTAAGGGAGGCTTTAGAAAAAAAAGAGAAAGAGATTAAAGAAAAGTTAGAAAAAGGAATTGAAGAAAAAGAATGGATCGACGTTACCATACCGGGAAAAAGAGTTAGAACTGGCCATTTACATCCTCTAACTCAAGTTCAAAGAGAAATTGAAGAAATTTTTCAGGTTTTGGGTTTTTCGGTTGTTGAAGGCCCGGAAATAGAAACCGAGTGGTACAACTTCGATGCCTTGAATATTCCCAAAAATCATCCAGCCAGAGATTTCTGGAATACTCTCTGGCTTAAGGATAAAGGAGCAAAACTACTTTTGCGGACCCATACCAGCCCTGTTCAAATAAGATTTATGGAGAAAAATCAACCACCTTTGAGAATTATTGTGCCTGGTCGAGTTTTTCGGCACGAAGCTACTGATGCCAGTCATGAGATTAATTTTCATCAGGTAGAGGGTTTAATGGTAGACAAAAAAGTGAATGTAGCCAATTTTAAGGCGATTGTTGGAGAATTTTTTAATCGATTTTTTAGAAAGAAAATAAAGACTAGATTGCGGCCAAGTTTTTTTCCTTTTACCGAACCTTCTTTTGAGGTTGATATTTCTTGCCCCATTTGCGCCGGGAAAAAAAATTGTTCTCTTTGTCAAAATGGGGGTTGGATTGAAATAATGGGAGCGGGAATGGTTCACCCCAATGTTTTTAGGAATTCCGGATTGAACCCAAAAGAGTGGCAGGGTTTTGCTTTTGGAATGGGGCTGGATCGATTAGCAATGATGAAATATAAAATAAATGACATCAGATTGTTTTACAGTGGCGATTTGAGATTTTTACAACAGTTTTAACTCGTCGCTAAAGTAATATTATTTTCGTAACGTAATATGGAATTTAGTTATAATTGGTTACAATCTTTTTTTAAGAAAAAATTGCCAAAGCCAGAAAAACTGGCCCAGATTTTGACAATGCATTCTTTTGAGGTAAAAGAGGTTAAGAAAATAGGTTCAGATTTTGTTTTAAATATTGAAATTTTACCAAATCGAGGCTCAGATTGTTTTTCTCACCTTGGAATTGCCAGAGAAATTTCAGCCCTCATCAATTCCCCCTTTAATCAACACCCGGTGTTGATTAATCAACACCCGGAGTTGGGTAAGGCTAAAGATTTTATTGAGGTAAAGGTTAAAAATAGAAAGGATTGTTTAAGATATACCGCTAGGATAGTGTTTGATGTTAAAGTTGGGGTTTCCCCAAAATGGATCAGAGATAGATTAAGATCTTGTGGCCTGAGGTCAATTAACAACATTGTTGATATTGCCAATTATGTTATGTTGGAGATGGGGCAACCCTTACATGCTTTTGATTTTGAAAAAATAGCCGAGAATAAAAGAGGAAAAAAGGGCGACCAATCGAAAAAGAAAATTATCGTCAGAAGAGCTAAAAAAGGAGAGAAAATTATTACTTTAGATGAAGAAAAATATGATTTGGACAGTGAGGTGTTGGTTATTGCCGATCCTCAGGGTCCCTTGGCTATAGCGGGGATAAAGGGAGGAAAAAAAGCCGAAATTGATAAAAATACAAAGAGTATTGTTTTAGAATCAGCCAATTTTAACCCCTTGATCGTTCGTAATAGTTCAAAGAACATTGATTTAAAAACCGATGCCTCTTGGCGCTTTGAACACGGAATTGATCCAAGTTTGACCGAATTGGCAATAAACCGAGCATCCTTTTTAATTCAAGAGATTGCCAAAGGAAAAGTAGCACCGGGTTTAATTGATTTTTACCCCCAAAAAATCTGGCCAAAGAAAATCGAATTGGACTTAAATTTAGTCAATAAATTGTTAGGAGTTGATATTCCCGAAAAAGAAATTAAAAATATCCTAAAAAAATTAAGTTTTAAAATTACTAGAGAATCATCTTTTGATAAGCTTGTCCAGATTGAAGTGCCAACCTTTAGATTAGATATAGATACTCCTGAAGATTTGATCGAGGAGATAGCTAGAATTTATGGTTTTGAGAAAATTCCCCCTCTTTTGCCCAGCGGGACTTTAATTCCTCCAAAAAGAAATCTCGATCTTTTTTGGGCGACCGTTGTTAAAAACGTTCTCAAGGAGGCAGGATTGTGTGAAGTTTATAATTATTCTTTTATTAGAGAAAAAGATAGAGAAATTTTCCCCTTCAAAAATCTGATCGAAGTTGAAAATCCAACCAGCTCAGATTATAAGTACTTAAGACCCTCCCTTATACCCAATCTCTTAAAGAATATTTCAAAAAACCAAAGATTCTTTCAAGAGATAAGACTTTTTGAAATAGGTAAAGTTTTTAAAAAAGACCGCTCCGCCCAAAAGAGTTTTTCTAAAAAACAAATTCCGAGTTATCAGGGAAAGGTCAGAGAGAAAAAAATGCTTACTGGGGCAATAAATGGAGATGCTTTTTTTGAGGCTAAGGGCTTAGTTGATTTGCTTTTTCAAAAATTGGGGATTGCTTCTGTTTGGTATGATCAATTCAGACCTACGCCCGAAGAGACCGAAATTTTCCTTTGGCATCCAAAAAGATGTGCTGAGATAAAAGTTGATCACCAAGAGATTGGCTTCATGGGCGAGATTTCACCAAAAATTCTTGAAGCATTGAAGATTGAGGGAAGAGTTGTTGTATTTGATCTTGATTTCGAAAAGTTATCACAACTGGCCTCAGAAGAAGTAATATATAGACCAATCTCTCCCTATCCTGCGGCAATTCGGGATATATCAGTTTTGGTTCGACGGGAAGTTTTAGTTGAAGAAGTATTAAACGAGATTGAACGGTGTGGGGGAGAGTTAATTACCGATGTTGATCTTTTTGACATTTATGAAGGCGAGGCACTGCCAGAAGGAATGAAAAGTTTAGCTTTCCACATAGTATATCAGGCAAAAGATCACCCTCTTTCGCCAGAAGAAATCAATCAAATTCAAGAAAAAATCATTACCGCCCTAGAAGAGAAGGGCTGGGAGGTTCGTAAATAAAATAAATATGGTCAAGAAAAAAATCGAACAAGAATCGACTTACGAAGCTAAAGATATTTATGTGCTTGAGGGTCTAGAGCCGGTAAGAAAAAGACCGGCAATGTACATTGGTTCAACTGGTTCTGATGGCCTTCACCATTTAATTTGGGAGGTAGTAGATAATGCCATTGACGAATGTCTGGCTGGCTTCGCTAATGAAATTGTGATTAGCCTTTTACCCGAAAATAAAGTTGAATGTCGCGATAATGGAAGAGGTATTCCGGTGGAAAAGCATCCTCAGACAAAAAAATCAGCCCTAGAAACAGTAATGACTACCCTTCACGCGGGAGCAAAATTTGGCGGGAAAGCTTATCAGGTGGCAGGCGGTCTTCATGGGGTTGGGGTTTCGGTAGTTTGCGCTCTTTCTAAATGGATGAAAGCGGAAGTCTGTCGACGAGGGGAAAGGTTTTGTCAGGAATATTCTCGAGGGAAAGCACTCACAAAAGTGCAAAAAGTAGGCAAATGCCACCAGAATGGAACAACCGTAATTTTCGAGCCCGATCCCCAAATTTTTAAAGAGATTAAATTCGATCTAAAGAGAATTTTAAATCATTTGAGGCAGCAAGCCTATTTAACCAAGAAAGTTAAAATTAGGGTACTCGATAAAAGAAAGAAACCAGAAAGCTCTTACACCTTTTATTTCGAGGGTGGCTTGCGGTCTTATCTTAAATATTTGATTAGAGGTTCCAATCTTATTCACCCCAATATTTTTTTTGCCTCCGGAGAAAAAAATGGGGTTTTAATTGAAGCTGCTCTTGGCTATACCGATGAATACGAATGTTATGAAGAAAGTTTTGCCAATAATATTAATACCCAAGAAGGGGGTACTCATTTGACTGGTTTTCGATCCGCCATTACTAGAGTTATTAATGATTATGCTCGAAAAAATGGAAATTTAAAAGAGTCAGACGAAAATTTTAGTGGTGATGATGTGAGAGAGGGTTTGACGGGAGTAATTTCAGTTAAGGTTAAAGAGCCTCAATTTGAAGGACAAACCAAAGCTCGATTGGGGAACCCGGAGGTCAAATCAGCGGTGGAACAATTTATGGGTGAAGCTTTTTCCGATTTTTTAGAGAGAAATCCGGCTGATGCTAAAATTATTATTGAAAAATGTCTTTTATCTCAAAAAGCCAGAAAGGCGGCTAAAAATGCCAAAGAGACAATTTTAAGAAAAGGGGTCTTAGAGGGTCTAGCTCTTCCCGGCAAACTTGCAGATTGTTCTTCAAAAAATCCCGAAGAGTCGGAATTATTTATAGTGGAAGGAGAATCAGCTGGTGGTTCAAGCCGACAGGCGAGAGATCGTCATTTTCAAGCCATTTTACCTTTGAAGGGAAAAATTTTAAACGTTGAACGAGCTCGCCTTGATAAAATTTTAACTTCAAAAGAAATTAAATCTTTAATAGTTGCTTTGGGTACCGCCATTGGTGAAGATTTTAATATTGAAAAAGCAAGATACCATCGGATAATCATTATGTGTGATAGCGATGTCGATGGTCAACATTTGAGGACCTTACTCTTGACTCTTTTCTACCGCTATTTTAAACCTTTAATTGAAAAAGGCTATCTCTATATTGCCCAACCGCCACTTTACAAAATCCAAGCCGGAAAAGAAATAAAATATGCCTATACCGAGGACCAGAAATTGACCGTTTTGAAATCATTGAAAAAAACCTCAGTGATTTCAATTCAGAGATATAAAGGGTTGGGTGAAATGAACGCTTCTGGGCTTTGGGAAACGACAATGGATCCTAAAAACCGAATTTTACTTCAAATTACAATTGAAAACGCCAAAGAAGCTGATCGCATCTTTGATACCTTGATGGGTCAAGACGTGCTGCCGAGAAAAAAATTTATTCAGACCTACGCCAAAAAAGTAAAAAATTTAGATATTTAATAATAAGCGATATTGGTGTATTTTTATGAAAATTAAAAAAGCACTATCGAAAATATTCACTTTTTTGAGAGAAGTGAAAGCGGAAATGAAAAGGGTGAATTGGTTGACAAAAAGAGAAACTTTACGCTATACCTTAATTGTGATTGTTGTTGCAATAGTCTTTGCTATTTTTTTGGGGGGATTAGATTATCTTTTCACCCTCTTTTTGGACAAAATAATTCATTAATATGGCAAAACAACTTTTACCAAAAGAGAGAAGATGGTATGTTATTCACACTTATTCCGGTTATGAAGAGGCGGTGGCCAAGAATTTGCGTCAAAGAGTTGAATCTCTGGGGATGGAAGATAAAATTTTTAATGTTATTGTTCCAAAAGAGAAAAAAATAAGGATTAAAAACGGAAAGCGAGAGGTGATTGAGGAAAAAATCTATCCCGGTTATGTTTTGGTAGAAATGATCGTTACTGATGATTCTTGGTATGTGGTGAGAAATACTCCTAATGTTACTGGTTTTGTAGGATCGGGCACGACCCCTCTTCCAGTCTCGGAAGAGGAGATTCAAAATTTGATGAAAAGAATGAAGGTTGAAGAGCCTCAATATAAAATTGAGGTAAAAATTGGGGATCTGGTAAAGATTACCGATGGGCCTTTTAAAGATTTTGAAGGAAAGGTTTCAGAAGTTGATGAGGAAAGAGGCAGGGTGAAGGTTTTAATAAATATGTTTGGTCGAGACACGCCAGTAGAGTTAGACTCATTACAGATTAAAAAACTATAATTAACCACGAGATACGAAACAGCAAAAATAAAATCCTTTTATAAATTCGAATGAATTCATATTGAGTAGCCAATTTTATGAGTAAAAAAATCAAAACTGTCATTAAATTACAAATTCCAGCCGGGCAGGCAACACCAGCTCCACCAGTGGGGCCTGCTTTAGCTCAGCACGGAGTGAACATTAAAGAATTTTGTGATAAATTTAACGAACTGACTAAAAATCAGGCAGGTTTTACTATTCCAGCAGAAATTACTGTTTATGAAGATAGAACATATGAATTTAAACTAAAACAACCCCCAACTTCAGAATTATTGAAAAAAGCAGCCGGTATCGAAAAAGGATCAGGCGAGCCACAAAAAATCAAGGTTGGAAAAATTACTAAGGAACAATTGAGGAAAATCGCTGAACAAAAAATGCCCGATTTAAATTGTGATACAATTGAAGCAGCAATGAAAATTGTTGAGGGTACAGCCAAAAATATGGGCATTACCATTGAGTAAAATATGATTCTTTCCGATAAAGATATTAAAAAATATATTCAAGAAGGAAAAATTAAAATCCATCCTCAACCCGATTTTGAAAAACAATTGGGTCCGGCTTCTTTAGATTTTAGACTTGGAAACGAATTCAGAATTTTCAACCATATTAAAAAACCCTTCATCGATCCTAAAAACCCATCCACTTTTAAAAATTTAACCCGGTTAATAAAAACCAAAGATAAACAACCATTCATTTTACAGCCAGGTCATTTTATTTTGGCTGTAACCCTAGAAGAAATTTCTTTACCCATTGATATTGGGGCTCGAATTGAGGGTAGAAGTAGTTGGGGCAGATTGGGATTGATTGTTCATTCGACTGCCGGGTATATTGACCCCGGCTTTAGAGGAAGATTAACCCTAGAAATGTCAAACATTGGAATGCTACCAATTCTTTTATATCCCGGAATGCGAATTTGCCAAATTGCTTTTGAGCACTTATCCTCACCGGCCGAGGTTCCTTATGCCAAAAAGAAAGACGCAAAATACTTTGGCGATAAACTTCCCCAAGAAAGCAAAATTTACAAAGATGAAAAACGATAAAAGTTTTGTAGTTAAGGCTCTTTTTAAAAAACCATAAAAAAGGAGGAAAAAACCATAAAAAATAAAAAGGAGGTAAGAATGAGTGAGGTTCGAGAGTGGAAAGCGGAGGTAGAGCTTGTTTCGATTACTCCCCAACCGGAAAAAGTGATTGAACAGGCCTATCGGAACTGTTGGCAATCGGCGCCAAAAACAGCCAGTGTCGAGAGTCGGCGACGCTTCATTAAGAGATGTATCCGGCGAGGTCATCTCTCTCCTCTGGAGTTCGCTTTTGCTACCTTTCGTATAACAGCTTCCCGAGCTTGTACCCATCAGTTGGTTCGCCACCGAATCGCAAGTTACGCCCAAGAAAGTCAGCGATATGTTAGAGCGGTTGAAGGTTATGTAGCAGTTCCGCCCAGAATTTACGATAACCCGAGAGCACTGGAAATTTTTGAAGAAACTATCGCTAAAATATGGGACTCCTATGATCTCTTGCTTGAGTTGGGTGTCAAAAAAGAAGATGCCAGATATCTTCTTCCAAATGCTTGTAAAAGTAAAATCATTGTCGGGATGAATTTTCGATCCTGGCGCCATTTCATCAAGCTCCGTTGCCACCAAACAGCCCAATGGGAAATTCGGGGAGTAGCCACCGAGGTTCTGAAAATACTTTACGATCAGGCGCCTGGAGTTTTTGGCGATCTTTATCAAAAGTTCATCCTCAATGAAGGCAGGGGAGAGCTCTGGACTGAACGAGATTAGTTCTTTAGCCTACTTCCTACGGCAGTTGGCTTCTTTTTTTAAATGTGATAAGATATAAAAATGATAAAAAATTTTTACCCAGGAAAATTCATTGTCTTTGATAGTTTAGATGGGGCAGGAAATAGCACTCAAGTGAAATTATTGGCTGATTATTTAAATAAAATTAGAAAGAAAACCCATATTACAAAGGAACCAACTTCAGGCTTGATTGGGGGATTAATTAAAAGCCAATTGAGCCACGATTGGAAATCTTCCCAAATTTTTCTTCAACTTTTATTTTCAGCCGACAGAGCTTATCATTTGGAAAAAGAGGTTATTCCACTTTTAAAAAGAGGAATCAATATTATTTCTGATCGCTACTTTTTCTCAACAATGGCTTATGGGAATTCGGAAATTAAAGATTTAGACTGGCTGATTGAAATAAACAAAAAATTTCTCTTCCCAGATTTGACATTCTTTTTGAAGGTCTCGCCAAAGGTTTGTATTGAGAGAATAAAGCGAGACAGATTTGAGATTACTCTTTTTGAAACAGAAAAGATTCTAAAGAATATTTGGAAAAATTATGAAGTTTTGGCAAAAAAATTTAAAAGGAAAAATATTTACATCATAAATGGCGAAAGGCCAATTGAAAAGGTCTTTGGGGAAATTAAAAAAATTGTTGAAGAAAAATTATGGAAAAAATAAAAGATATTGCCAAAATTATAGATCACACAAACATTAAAAAAGATGCCAAAAAAGAAGATATTATTAAAACTTGTCAAGAAGCAAAAAAATATGGTTTTAGAGGGGTTTGTGTAAGACCAGAGTGGGTAAAGTTGGTGAAAAAAGAATTGAAAGACACTGATATTAAAGTAATTGTTCTCATTGATGCTCCCATTGGGGATAGTTCCTATCAAAAAAGAGTAAAAATTTGTCAAAAAGCAAAAAAAGATGGTGCTAATGAGTTAGACGTTGTTATTTCAATGCCCGATGTAAAGCATGAAAGGTGGGGAAAGAGTGTA
>FWPV01002442.1_pt1 | contig 25143 bp, 21 predicted proteins | sample 2228371 | NCBI WGS metagenome assembly FWPV01 (sample SAMEA103939776, study PRJEB20133) | metagenome | reverse complement strand
AGGCTGGCAAACAGCGCAGCGTCGGTCGGTGCCAGCGTCGCCGTGTCCTCGATGAAGTCGCCGAGGTGCGAATCGTCGTCGTCGCCGATCGGCGTTTCCATCGAGATCGGCTCCTTGCTGATCTTCAGGATCTTGCGGATCTTCTCTTCCGGCATTTCCATGCGGATGGCCAGTGTCGCGGGATCCGGCTCGGCACCAGTTTCCTGCAGGATCTGGCGCGAAATGCGGTTCATCTTGTTGATCGTTTCGATCATGTGCACCGGAATGCGGATGGTGCGCGCCTGATCGGCAATGGAACGCGTGATCGCCTGGCGGATCCACCAGGTCGCATAGGTCGAGAATTTGTAGCCGCGGCGGTATTCGAACTTGTCCACCGCCTTCATCAGGCCGATGTTGCCTTCCTGGATCAGGTCAAGGAACTGCAGGCCGCGATTGGTATATTTCTTCGCGATCGAAATGACCAGGCGCAGGTTGGCTTCCGTCATTTCGCGCTTGGCGCGACGCATCTTGGCTTCGCCGGTGGACATCTGCTTGTTGATGTCCTTCAGTTCCTTCAACGGCAGACCGATGCGGTCCTGGATGTCGATCAGCTTGCCCTGTTCCTCGATGATGGCCGGCGCGGCGCGCAGCAACTGCGCGCCATTCGACTTGGCGGCAGTGATTTCACCCTTCAGCCAGTCGATGTTCACCTCGTTGCCGGGGAACACCTTGATGAAGTGCGAACGCGGCATATTGCCCTTGTCCACACACAGTTCGAGGATCTTGCGCTCGTGCTTGCGTGCCGACTCGACCATGCCGCGCACCGAATCGCACAACTTTTCGATCATGCGGGCGGTGAAGCGGATGTTCATCAGTTCGTCGGACAGCTGCTTCTGCAGCTTCAGGTAGATCTTGTCCTGCGAGCCCTTCTTGTCCAGAGTGGCCTGCATCTTCGTGTAGAAGGCGCGGATGTTCTCGAATCGTTCGAGTGCGTCGGCCTTGAGCTGGATCAGCGAGGCGCTCATCGCGCCGGCTTCGTCTTCTTCTTCCTCGTCGTCCTCTTCGCTGTCCTCGTCGACGGCCGGTTCCGGCGCCGCTGCAGCTTCTTCCTCGACCGCATTCGGATCGATGAGGCCGTCGATCAGTTCGTCGATGCGCATTTCCTCGCGCGCCACCTTGTCGGCCATGTCGAGGATTTCGGCAATCGTCGTCGGGCAGGCAGAGATGGCCTGGATCATGTGGCGCAGACCGTCTTCGATACGCTTGGCGATTTCGATCTCGCCCTCGCGGGTCAGCAGTTCGACCGTTCCCATTTCACGCATGTACATGCGCACCGGGTCGGTCGTGCGACCGAACTCCGATTCCACCGTGGACAGGGCCTGTTCGGCTTCTTCCTCGACTTCCGATGCATCGACCACGGCCGGGGCGTTCTCGCCCATCAGCAGGTCTTCCGATGCAGGCGCTTCGTCGAAGACACGGATGCCCATGTCGTTGAAGGTCGAAATGATCGATTCGATCTGCTCGGCATCGACGATGTCGTCCGGCAGATGGTCGTTGATCTCGGCGTAGGTCAGGTAGCCACGCTCCTTGCCGAGCGCGATCAGCGTCTTCAGGCGCAGGCGGCGTTGGTCGGCGTCCATCGGCAGTGCGTTTGCGACGGCGCCGGCTGCCTTGGCAGCCTTCAGTTCCTTCGCTTTACTGGCGGCCGTGGCGGCCTTTGCGGGCTTTGCAGCGCGTGCTGCGGCGGGCTTCGATGCGGCTGCTTCAGTCGGGTTGGGGGCTGCAACAGGTGTTTCCTCGACCGCTACCTGCTTGCGTGTATCCTTCGACTTGTCCTTGGCGACCATGTAATTCCTCAGATCTGCGTGTTACCGACGATATCCCGACTATCGGAAGATCGCCCGCCGGCATCGACGTGACATCCCTCGATGCGACGGCCCGGAATGCCGCAAAGGCAACCGGCCAACTTTCTACGGTTCGAGTACGTTGCGCTCGACGAGTTCGGAAGTGCCCGGGAGGGCACCGGCACCGCCGGTCGAACGTTCAATTGGGGAACCCGTCATTATACGTGTTTTAGGGTGCGCGACGGCCTGTTTCAAGTGCCGGCCTTCTCCTTCAACAGGCGGTGCAGTTCTTCCTGCTGTGCGGGGGTCAGTCCGGACTGCCGGCTCAATTCAGTCAAGCGCTTGATCGAATTCGATATTCCGGCACGTCTCAGATGCAGGATGGTGTCGTCGAACATATGGGGCAGCGCACCTTCATCCGCTACATCCTCCAGCGAGCTGGCCGCAGCCTCGGTCATCAGCGTCCCGTGCGGGCTGTCCCGGAAATATTCCATCAGCGCGGCGGCGTTCGGCGATTCGATGTCGCCATGTTCCAGGCAGTCGGCCACGGCCTGCACCGCCTGCAGCCAGCTGTCGTCCTCCACGAATTCCAGATGGCCCAGCCGCAGGCTCAGTTCCGGACGCTGCATCACGATGCACAGCAGCTTGCGGGCGGGTGAAGACGGCGCTGTGCGCGGCGCTGCGGCCGGCGCGCGCGCTGGAGAGCTGCCGCGGCGAGGCATGCGCAGCCCGCACGCCTCGGCCAGTTCGGCCGCGGACAGCCCGACCGCCGGCGCAAGCAGATGCAGCAGCTGGGTACGCAGCGCGCCGGCAGGCACCTGCGTGACCAGCGGCTTCGCCTCCGTCACCAGCTGTGCGCGTCCTTCGGCGCTGCGCGTGTCACAGCGCGCCCCCAGTTCGTGCAGCAGGTATTCGCTCAGTGGCTGTGCAGACAGCGCGAGCTGGCGAAAGCGGTCCGCGCCCTGTTCGCGCACGAAGCTGTCCGGGTCGTGTTCCGGCGGCAGGAAAAGAAAGGACGCGGATCGACCGTCGGCGAGTTCGGTCAGCGCCGATTCGAGCGCGCGCCAGGCCGCCTTGCGACCGGCGCGATCACCATCGAAGCAGAACACGATTCGATCTGTCTGGCGGAAAAGCTTGTGGATATGGTCGGCTGTGGTGGAGGTACCGAGCGTGGCGACCGCATTGCCGACGCCGAACTGCGCCAGCGCCACCACATCCATGTAGCCTTCGACCACCAGCACGAAGCCGTCATCACGGATCGCCGTGCGCGCCTGCGTCAGGCCGTACAACTCGCGGCCCTTGGAGAACAGGGGAGTTTCGGGGGAATTCAGGTACTTCGGCTCGCCCTTGTCGAGCACGCGGCCGCCGAAGCCGATCACGTTGTTGCGGGCGTCGAAGATGGGAAACATGATGCGGTCGCGGAAGCGGTCATAGCGCCGACCTTTTTCCTGGCCGTCGGACGCCTCGGCGTCGATGACCAGACCGCATTCGTTCAGCCCGGGCGCCTCGTAGTCGTCAAATGCGTCGCGCAGCCCTTGCCAGCCATCGGGCGCATAACCGATGCCGAAACGTGCCGCAATCTCGCCGGACAGACCTCGTCCCTTCAGGTACTCGATGGCGCGTGGTGTCTTCTTGAGCTGCTGCTTGTAGTGATTCGCGGCACGCGCCATCAGTTCGGTCAGCGAAGCGGCCTGCTGGCGGCGCTGTGCCATTTCCGGCGTGAAGTCCTCGCGCGGCACGGTCATGCCGGCCTGGCGAGCCAGTTCCTCTATCGCCTCCGGATACGGCAGGCCGGAGTATTCCATCAGGAAACCGATGGCGCTGCCGTGGGCGCCACAGCCGAAGCAGTGATAGAACTGCTTGGTCGGACTGACCGTGAAGGAGGGCGACTTCTCGCTGTGGAACGGGCAGCAGGCCTGGTAGTTGGCGCCGGCCTTCTTCAGCGGCACGTGGCGTTCCACCACATCGACGATGTCTACCCGGTTGAGCAGTTCCTGAATGAAGGACTGCGGGATCATGCCCGCGCCCGGTCAGCCGCCAGCGCCGCCGAGTGCGGCCTTCACAAGTGCCGACGCGGCGGCCATGTCGGTCTTGCCGGCCAGCTTCGCCTTCAGCGGACCCATGACCTTGCCCATGTCTGCCGGACCGGTTGCTCCGACAGCCGCGATCACCTCGGCGATGACTGCGCGAACTTCGTCGGCGCCCAGTTGCTGCGGCATGTAGGCAGTCAGGATTTCGAGTTCCGCCTTTTCCGCGTCGACCAGATCCTGCCGACCTGCGCTTTCGAACTGGCTGATCGAGTCGCGCCGCTGCTTGAGCATCTTGTCGATGACCGCGTTGATCTGTGCGTCGTCGAGCACGATGCGTTCATCGACTTCCTTCTGCTTGATCGCCGCAAGCAGCAGGCGAATCGTGCCCAGACGCGCACTGTCCTTGGCGCGCATCGCCGATTTCATGTCTTCGGTGATCTGGTCCTTCAGGCTCATGGTCGAGTGCTCACAGCGGAAACAGTTGAAGGGGCGCAAGAAACACAAAAAGCCGAAGGCGCTGTGGAGCGCATCCGGCTTTTCGATTCAAGCCCTGCAGCCTTGCAGGGCCCGGCGATCAGTACAGCTTCGGCGGCAGGGTCTGGCTGCGCAGCCGCTTGTGATGGCGCTTGACCGCGGCAGCCAGCTTGCGCTTGCGCTCGGCGGTGGGCTTCTCGTAGAACTCGCGTGAGCGCAGTTCGGTCAGCGTGCCTGCTTTTTCGATGGTGCGCTTGAAGCGACGGATCGCCACTTCGAACGGCTCGTTTTCCTTGACGCGAATACCCGGCATGCAACAGCCCTCAATGGCGCGCCCGCTTTTCTGAATGAAAGCGAACGCATAACGGAAAGCCGGTGAGTATATCGCCTAGTCGGAGTTGTGCCAAGCCTGACCGACGTTGCGGCCCGTACAATGCGGGCCATGTGGATACTTGGCATCGAATCGTCGTGCGACGAAACCGGTCTGGCGCTCTTCCACGACGTGCGCGGGCTTGCGGCGCACGCCGTGCATTCGCAGATCGACCTGCATCAGGCCTACGGTGGCGTGGTGCCCGAGCTGGCATCACGCGACCACGTGCGGCGCATCGTGCCACTGTACCGTCAGGTACTGGCGGACGCAGGTATCTCCGCAGGCGACATCGATGCGGTCGCCTACACGGCCGGACCGGGTCTGGCCGGGGCGTTGCTGGTGGGTGCCGCGTTCGCGGAGTCGCTTGCGTTGTCGCTGGGCCGGCCCGCGATCTCCATTCATCATCTTGAAGGACATCTGCTGTCGCCGCTGCTGTCGGCCGACCCGCCGGCGTTTCCGTTCGTGGCGCTGCTGGTGTCGGGCGGCCATACGCAGCTGATGCGGGTGACCGGCGTCGGTGCGTATGAGTTGCTTGGCGAAACGCTGGACGATGCGGCAGGCGAGGCGTTCGACAAGACCGCCAAGCTGCTTGGCCTGCCCTACCCGGGTGGTCCGGCGCTCGCTGCACTCGCCGAGCGTGGCGTGGCGGGCCGTCTGAAGCTGCCGCGCCCGATGCTGGGCAGCGGCGATCTCGATTTCAGTTTTTCCGGCCTGAAGACCGCGGTACTGAATCGGGTCAACAGGGGCGTCGAGGACGCTGCCCGGGCAGACCTCGCGGCTGAGTTCCAGGAGGCGGTGGTCGATGTGCTGGTCGCAAAATGTCTTGCCGCTCTGCGCCACACCCGCCTGACCCAGCTGGTCGTGGCCGGAGGTGTCGGTGCAAACCGGCGCCTGCGCAGCCGGCTGGATGTCGAACTCGCGCAACGCCGTGGCCGCGTTTTCTACCCGGAAATTGAACTGTGCACGGACAATGGCGCGATGATTGCCTTCGCAGGTGCGTTGCGGCTGGCGGCCGGCCTGGCCAATGCGTCGACCGGCGGCGAAATCGCGGTTCGGCCGCGGTGGGCGCTCGATACGATCTGATCGTATCGGATCAGCCGGCGGCGGTTTTCTTGCGTCCTATCCGGCTTTCGCTGCCATTCATCAGACGGCGGATGTTTTCGGCGTGGCGCCAGATCAGCAGCCCGGCCATCGCTGCGAATGCACCGCACACCACGGCCGAGCCGGTATAGAGCAGGCCGGTGATCGGGGCGCTGCACGCGGCGAGCAGCGCGGCGAGCGAGGAGTAGCGTGTGATGGCCGCAACGCCTACCCATATTCCAAGTGCGATGACCCCTGCAGGGGGTACGGCAACCAGCATGACGCCGGCCGCGGTCGCGACGCCCTTGCCACCGCGAAAACCCAGCGTGGCCGGGAATACATGGCCGACGAACGCCGCGACGCCCGCCAACAGGGCTGTCGTGTCGCCCATGCCCAGTGCGCGCACCACCCATACTGCAACGCAGCCCTTCAGCGCGTCACCAAGCAGGGTGAGGATCGCCGCTTTCCTGTTGACGGAACGCAGTACGTTGGTGGAGCCGGGGTTACCCGAGCCGTAGGTTCGCGGATCGGCGAGTCCGAAAATTCTGCTGGTGATGACGGCGAAGGGGATGCAACCGAATGCGTAGCCGATGACGAGAGCGAGGGCGATGCTTGAAGCGGTATTCACGATATGCGACGGGCCCGACGTAGAATCCGTTCATTCTAGTTCCACACGGGCAGCACGCGAGTCATGGACTGCATATTCATAGAAGGCATGAAGGTGACCGCTTCGGTCGGCATCTACGCCCGCGAAAAGGCACATACGCAACAGCTGGAAATCAGCATGACCTTCGGCGTGCCGGATGCCGCAGCGGAAAACGATGACATCAACGACACCATCGACTACGCCGAAGTGGTCAATCGCATCCGCGCAGAACTGGGGCAGCGCCACTTCAACCTGCTGGAAACGCTGGGCGAATTCGTCATCCACATGATGCTCGAAGATTTCAAGGCGTCATGGGTGAAGATATCGATCGCCAAGACCGGCATCATGAAGGACGTACGTCAGGTCGGTGTGACGATAGAGCGGGGCCGTTCGCCGACAGCCTGAAGCCGCCCGCGGCGGCCTCATGTGCCAGCAGCCAGCGCTTTATGCCGGGCAGGAATCCGGTCGTCGAATGCGCGAAGCCACCCAGCCTGCCGCCGGCCGCAACGATGCGGTGGCAGGGAATCACGACCGGAAAGGGGTTGGCGCCGCAGGCGCCGCCCACCGCGCGTGGCGAACTGCCGAGCTGCGCTGCGACGTCGCCGTAGGTCAAGGTACTCCCCGGTGAGATCGCCCGCATCACCTGCCAGACCGCGCGTTGATGCAGCGTGCCGGTGGCGACGAGCGGCAGGTCGAACGGGGTCAGCGGATCCCGCAGATAGGCCGTGAGCTGGGTAGTGACCTCGCGGCCAAGGGCACAGCGCGCACTGCGCTTCAACCCGGCAGGGAGAAATTCGATGCCGGCAACCATGTCGTCCGCCAGCCGAACGCCGAGTGCGAAGCCGGGTGCGTCAACGATGACGTCCCAGTCGCCGTCCGACGTGCTCATGGAACGGAACGGCCGGCCAGCAACTGGACCTTCAGATCGTCCTGCGTGGGTACCGGGCCGATCCAGACCGCGAGCAGGCTGCGAAAGAAGTCTTCGCCTTCGATCATGGTGCTCGAGGGCTGACCATCAACCACAATGCGCGTGCCTCGACCGGGTATCCAGTCCAGCGCCAGCCTGCTGCCCGACTTCACCGCCCCGATCGCCAGCACCTGTTCCGAAAAAGCCTTGATGCGCGGCTGCATGGCTTCGTACTCGTCGCGCGGCAGGTTTTTCTTGATGCCGCGGATCAGCGGCTTGTTGAAGTGCTCGGCCGGTACATCGACCATCGACACGATTTCGATCCGTTTGGCGCCCGGCACTGCCATGGCGCTGTCGAGACTGTAGGCGGGTGCGCCCAGATAGAGCCCGATGGCGTACGCCTTGAGCGAATAAAGGCTGCGAATGCCTTCGCCATTGAGCTTCAGTGGCGCATCGGCGACGCGGGTGACGGGTTCGAAACGCTGTGTCGCGGGCTCTGCGGCACGCAGCGGAACCGCAACGCAAAACAGGACAACGACCAGCGCGAGGACGCGTGACGGCATGCGGAACTCCGTTTTGGCGAGTGCTTGATTATCCCGCGCAGTCGACCGATGGCAACGTAGAAGTGGTAAAGATGACAATATTATTGACGAAAAAGCCTTAAAAAGAAGTTGCAACCTATTGTTTTTCATGTCTTGAGGTGCAAAGATCAAGGGCCTGAATATTCAGTTGCCGCATGTTTCGGCGGCCGGGAGAGCACATGAGAACAACGAAGAGGTCGGCGCGGCGTATCCATCGGACGTCCGCTTCAGGTCTGCGACGATGGCTGTACCTTCCGGCAGTCGTGTTGTGGTTGGGTAGCCAGGCGCATGCGCAGTCGGTCAACGAACAGGCGGCAGCGCACATCGAAGCCGGGCGTCATGCGGCGGCCTACGCCCTGCTGGCGCCGCAGGAAAGCGAACGTGCCGGCGACCCGCAGTTCGATCTGCTGCTTGGCATCGCGGCGGTCGAAACCGGTCGTCATACGCTGGCGGTGTTCGCACTCGAACGGGTGCTGGCGCTGCAGCCGGACAACGCGCGTGCCCGCGCCGAAATCGGTCGCGCCTATCTCGCGCTCGGCGAATCGGCGAGCGCAAAACGCGAGTTGCAGGCGGTGCGCGGACAGAATGTGCCGCCGGAGGTCGCGCGCTCGCTCGATCGTCTGCTGTCGGCGATCGATCGTGCGCCGACAGCGCCCAGACCTTCCTTTTCCGGCTTCGTCGAGGCAGCGGTCGGGCGCGATACCAACGTCAACAGCGCTACGTCGGCCGGCTCGATCGCGATTCCCGGACTGATCGGCGACTTTACGCTGACCGGCGACAGCCGCAGCCGCGACGCGTGGTTCTCGTCACTCGCCGGCGGCTTCAATGCGCGAATTCCGGTCAGTCAAGAGTGGGCGGTGGTGGGTGGAGCGTCCGGTGCAGGTCGATTCAACGGCGGTGAATCGCGCTTCGACACGACCGCGGTCGATGGCAATGCCGGCGTTGCCTGGACGCGTGGGGCCAACCGCGTCACTGCGGCGTTGCAGGGCGGCATCTTCGAGGTGGACAACGACAAGTTGCGCGACTACACCGGACTCAGCCTGCAGTGGCAGCACACGCACGACGCGCGCAACCAGACGACCGCATTCATGCAGAACGTGCGTCTGCGCTACGACGGCAGCAACGACGTGCGAGACGTCAACCGGAACATCTACGGCGTCGGTCACGCCCACGTGCTGCAGGGTGGCAAGACGATGATGTTCGGCAGTTTCTACCTGGGCAGTGAAACCGGTCGCAACGATCTGCCTTCCGGCGTCAATATCGCGGGCAATGATGTCATCGGCTTCCGTGTCGGTGCCCAGCACACGCTCGACCCACGCTGGCTGCTGTTCGGTGCGCTCGCTCATGAAGCGCGTGATTACGAGAATGCCGACCCCTTGTTCCTGCGCGTGCGCGACGATACCTTGACCACGCTGTCGCTCGGTGCAACCTATGCGCTGACCGAACGCTGGTTGTTGACGCCGTCCGTCACGCTGATGCGCAACGATTCCAGTTTCAGCGTCAATGATTATCGCCGCGGCGTTGCGCAGTTCGCCGTGCGCCGTACGTTCTAGGAGATCGCCATGACCCGGATTTTCAGGCCAGTCCCGCTGGCGCTCGCCATGGCGGCCGCGTTTCCGCTCACCGTCCATGCCGACAGCGCGGCGCGCGTCGAGTTCACCGCCGGCGAAGTCCGTGCGGTCGCGGCCGACGGACGCAGTCGTCCGCTGACGCGCGGCGCTCAGGTGGGCAGTGGCGACACCATCGACACCGGCAGCGGACGTGCCCAGATGCGCTTTACCGACGGGGCACTGGTGTCACTGCAGCCGCAGACACAGTTCCGCATCGACCAGTACGCATTCGCCGGCAAACCGGACGAAGACCGCGGCTTCTTCAACCTGCTCAAGGGCGGTCTGCGCACCATCACAGGGCTGGTCGGCAAGGCGAATCGCAGCAATTACAAGCTCACCACGTCGGTCGCCACCATCGGCATCCGAGGTACCGAGTTTTCCGTGGCCTACGGCAACAGCATCAATGTCACGACCGGCGATGGCGCCGTCGATGTCTGCAACGGCGCCGGATGCCTCACGGTCGAGGATGGCCAGAGCGCCTACGTGGCCGACCAGAACTCGATGCCCGTCATCATCGAGGTGAAGACGGACCTTCCGCCCCCGCCGCCGTCGAACGCGTCGGGTGGCGTCGAACCACCGGTGCGCGATGAAGTTTTCCTCGTCGGCGAGGAACGCGATGACGACGGTGACCTGGTCACGCTGGACGGACTGGACCCGCAGGGTGACCTGCAGTCGGGCGATGGTTACTACGTGTATGGGCAATACACCGAACAGTACGGCGGCTATGGCGGCCTGGTCACGCTGAGCGATGTCACCACGGCGTTCGAAGGCAGTGCGCTCAAGTCAGCCGACAGTGGCGATGGCGGTCTGCTGACGGCGGGCACCGTCGTGCAGTCGGCGCAGGACGGCATCATCGGCTGGGGCCGCTGGGCCAGCGCGTCGTGCGCCGGCTTCTCGTGCGATGGCGATGACATCGTCGACCTGCATTACGTCACCGGCCGTGCCACGCCGGATCTGGCGGCGCTCGGCGGCATCAGTGCAACCTACAGCCTGAGTGGCGCAACGACGCCGACCGCTTCCGGAGGCGCACCGGGCGGTGCGGTCAGCGGCACGCTGCTGGCCGATTTCACCAATTACACGGCTGATCTGGATCTCGGCGTCACCGTCAGTGCGGTCACGTTCAACGTCTCCGGAACGGGATCGATCAATTCGGGTACGGCGGCCATCTCCGGCTCCTTCGACAACTGCAGCGGCTGCGGCAGCACGCCCAACGGCAGCTTCCATGGTTTCTTTGCCGGCCCCGCAGCCGAGCGGGCAGGGGTGGTGTACTCCTTCGACAGTGCCATCAACGGCATCGACAAGGTGACGGGCGCCGCGGTGTTCGCCAGGGGCGGTTCGAACCTGGGCAACTGACGGCGCGCGGCAGTCGCCCTTTCGGCGGCCCGGCACTTCCGGGTCGCCGACCCCCGGCTTTTGTCGTTCTGTTCCGACGCAGCGCGAACGATCTCCGTGCTGCGCGGTCATGCTCCGTCGGCATTGAAAAAAACGGACACCACGCACCATGCCCCATCACACCCCGCTGATCACGACCATCGTCGGAGGTCTGGTACTGGCGTTCATCTTCGGCTCGCTGGCACACCGCTTCCGCATGCCGCCGCTGGTCGGCTACCTCGTCGCCGGCATCGCGGTCGGCCCGTTCACGCCCGGCTTTGTCGCCGATGTCGCGCTGGCGCAGGAACTGGCCGAAATCGGCGTCATCCTGCTGATGTTCGGCGTCGGCCTGCATTTTTCGCTGAAGGACCTGATGTCGGTGAAGGGCATCGCCATTCCGGGGGCGATCGTGCAGATCGGCATCGCCACGCTGCTCGGCATGGCACTGGCCTGGGCGATGGACTGGACCGTCGGGGCCGGCATCGTGTTCGGCCTCGCGCTGTCAGTCGCCAGCACGGTCGTGCTGCTGACGGCGCTGCAGGAACGGCGGCTCGAAACCACCCGCCGCGGGCGCATCGCCATTGGCTGGCTCATCGTCGAAGACATCGCCATGGTGCTGGCGCTGGTGCTGATCCCCGCCTTCAGCGGTCTGCTCGGTGGCCAGGGAGAGGCGCTGAGCGGCGATGCGCTGCTGAAGACGCTGGCCATCACGCTGGGCAAGGTGGCCGCTTTCGTCGTCGTGATGCTGGTGGTCGGGCGCCGGGTGATCCCCTGGACGCTGGAACGCATCGCCGATACCGGCTCGCGCGAACTGTTCCGCCTCGGCGTGCTGGCCATCGCGCTTGGCTTCGCACTCGGCTCGGCCTATGTGTTCGGCGTGTCTTTCGCGCTGGGCGCGTTCTTTGCCGGCATGATCCTCAGCGAATCCGAACTGTCGCACCGTGCGGCGGAAGAGTCGCTGCCGCTGCGCGACGCGTTTGCCGTGCTGTTCTTCGTGTCGGTCGGCATGCTGTTCGATCCGTCCATCGTCGTGCGCGAGCCGCTGCTGGTGCTCGCCACCGTATTCATCATCGTCATCGGCAAATCGATCGCGGCGGCGGCCATCGTGCGTGCCTTCGGCCATCCGCTGAGCACCGCGCTGACGGTGTCGGCCAGCCTGGCCCAGATCGGCGAGTTCTCTTTCATTCTCGCCACGCTGGGTCTGTCGCTCGGGCTGCTGCCTGAAACCGGGCGCGACCTGATACTGGGCGGCGCCATCATTTCCATCCTGCTCAATCCGCTGCTGTTCGTTGCGCTCGACCGGCTCAAGCCCTGGCTGGAAGCGCGCGAAGGCACGGCGAGCGCGGTCGCGCCGGATCCTGCGGCCGCGACCGAAATCGAAGGTCATGTCGTGCTGGTCGGCTTCGGCAAGGTCGGTCACCGCATCGTGATGGCGCTGCTGGAAAGCGGGCGCAAGGTGGTCGTCATCGAGGACCATGCGGAAGTGGTCGAAGCACTGAACGGTGACGGCATCCCTGCGCTGTACGGCAATGGTGCGGCACCCGGCATGATGGAAGCGGCGCGCATCGAGAGCGCGCGTTTCCTGCTGGTCGCCATTCCGGATGCGCTGGAAGCCGGTCAGATCATCGAGCACGCCCGGCGCATCAATCCGGACATCGAGGTGATTGCGCGTGCCTACACGGACGCCGAACTGGCGCACCTGGAAAAGCACGGCGCGACGCACACCGTCATCGGTGAGACCGAGATCGCGCGCGGCATGGCGCAGCGGGTCATCGACGCGATGGTCTGAGTCAAAGGATGTCTCAAAGGGTGTCGATGAAGTTGCGGATGCCGGCCAGCAGCATTTCGATCGAGATCGCGCACAGCAGCAGCCCCATCAGACGCTCCAGCGCAGCCGTGCCGCGTTCGCCGAGCCGGCGGATCAGCGGTCCGGCGGCCAGCAGCACGACCGTGGTGACGGCCATGGCGGCGCTCATCGCGCCCAGCCACGTGTAGAAGCGTTCCGGCTCGCGCGATACCAGCAACATCACCATGGCCATCGCCGACGGTCCGGCGATCAGCGGAATCGCCAGCGGCACGATGAACGGCTCGCCACCCGACCACTCGCCGAACACGCCGTCCGGCTGATGAAAGATCATGCGCAGGGCGATCAGGAACAGCAGCACGCCACCGGCGATACCGAGCGATGTTTCCGACAGCTGCAGCACACGCATGACGGATTCGCCGGCGTACATGAACAGCACCAGCGCCAGCCAAGCCGCGCAGCACTCGCGCAGGATGACCCGTCTGCGACGTTCCAGCGGGACGTCCTTCATCAGCATCGTCATCACCGGCGCGTTGCCGAACGGATCGAACAGCAACAGAAGCAGGATGCTGGCGGACAGGAAGCTATCGGACACCGGTCGTCAGGGACAAGGTTCGAGGTTCAGGAGGCAAGGTGCCGGACGCGGGTGCCACCCGTTCCGCACGGGCTTCATCAACTGCGTATCTCGCCGTCGCCCAGCACCACCCACTTCTGGCTGGTCAGGCCGTCGAGGCCGACCGGGCCGCGCGCGTGGATCTTGTCGGTCGAGATGCCGATCTCCGCACCCAGCCCGTATTCGAAGCCGTCGGCGAAGCGGGTCGATGCGTTGATCATCACCGACGCGGAATCGACCTCGCGGATGAAGCGCATGGCCCGCGTGTGGTTTTCGGTGACGATGGCGTCGGTGTGCTGCGAGCCCCAGCGGTTGATGTGATCGATCGCGTCATCGAGCGAATCGACGATGCGCACCGCGAGGATGGGCGCGAGGTATTCGGTCGCCCAGTCTTCGTCGGTGGCGGCCGTCATCGCCGGCACCAATGCGCGCGAACGTTCGCAGCCGCGCAGTTCCACGCCCTTGCCGAGATAGATGTCGGCCAGTCGACCCAGTACGCGCGGTGCGGCCGCGACATGCACCAGCAGCGTTTCCATCGTGTTGCAGGTGCCGTAGCGGTGGGTTTTCGCGTTGTCGGCGATGCGCACCGCCTTGTCGTCATCGGCGAATTCGTCGATATAGACATGGCAGTTGCCGTCCAGATGCTTGATCACCGGCACCTTGGCATCGCGAGAAATGCGCTCGATCAGGCCCTTGCCGCCGCGCGGCACGATCACGTCGACGAACTGCGGCATCGTGATCAGCTCACCCACGGCCGCGCGGTCGGTGGTGTCGACCACCTGCACTGCGCTGTCAGGCAGGCCGGCCGCGACCAGGCCTTCACGCACGCAGGCCGCGACCGCCTGATTGCAGCGCGCCGCTTCCGAACCGCCGCGCAGGATGGCGGCGTTGCCGCTCTTGAGGCACAGCGCGGCCGCATCGGCCGTCACGTTCGGCCGCGCTTCGTAGATGATGCCGATCACGCCCAGCGGCACGCGCATCCGGCCCACCGTGATGCCGCTCGGCCGGCGCTTGAAATCGGTCATTTCGCCGACCGGATCAGGCAGCGCAGCCACCTGTTCCAGACCCGTCGCCATCGCTTCCACACCCTTGGCGGTCAGCGTCAGGCGGTCGATCATTGCCGCGTCGAGACCGTTGTCGCGCGCGGCGGCTACGTCGGCCGCATTCGCTTCGAGCAGCTGCGGTGCGCGCTCACGCAGCAGTGCGGCGATACGCATCAGCGCATCGTTCTTCACCGCGGTCGACGCCTGCGCTATGACGCGTGACGCGGCCCGGGCCTGACGGCCCAGCGTATTCATGTAGTCCTTGATGTCCATCTTGTGTCCTGGCGTGCCCTGTAACGGTGACTGCGGGTAAAGGCGGATGAAAGCAGAAAGCGCGGCGGTGTGCCACCGGTTTATGGCGGAGGAGGGGGCGGAGCGAAGCCCGGCAACAATCCGTCTCCCGCATACCGCCGCCCGCATGCGTGGCAACGCTCAGCGCGCGCACACCCTGAGCGCGATCTGCAGGAACTCATCCCACACATCGCCGCGTGCAACCCCCTTGATCATGCGGTCGAGCCGGGCCGCCTGCATCAGCGCCGTACGCGTGGCACCGGACGACAGCCGCGCGAGTGCGCGTCGGTAAGGCGACTGTCGGGCGCCGAAGATGCGGGCGGTGGCGAGGGCTTCGTCGGCGCTGCGGCCGGCGTCCATTTCGGCCCGCGCGATGGCCAGCGTGCGCAGCTCGGCCACGATGATCCACAGCACCAGCGGCGCAGCCACGCCTTCGGCGCGCAGGCCGTCGAGCAGCCGGCTGGCCCGTGCTGCATCCCCGGCCAGCAGTGCCTGACGCAGGTCTTCCACGTCGTAGCGCGCGACGTCCATCACTGCGTTCCGCACCTGTTCCAGTGTGAGTCTGCCCGGCGGATGCAGCAGTCCGAGCTTCATCACTTCCTGATTGGCAGCCAGCAGATTACCTTCGACATGGGTCGCCATGAACTCGAGCGCGTCCCGATCCGCGCTCTGCTGCTGTCGAGCCAGGCGCGCGGCCAGCCAGTCCGGCAGGCGGTCGAGCGGCGGCGCATTCAGCTCCATCACGACGCCGGTCGCCGACAGCGCGGCAAACCAGGCGCTCTTCTGCGCCTTCCAGTCCATCTGCGGCAGCGTGATCAGCGTGACCGTGCCGGCGGGCGGGCTGGCCGCAAAGCGCGTCAGCACGTCGCCGCCGTCGCGCCCCGGCTTGCCGGTGGGAAGGCGCAGGTCGATCAGCTTGTCACCCCCGAACAGCGACATGTTGCCGGCCGCTTCGGCCAGCGCCGACCATTTGAAGTACTGCGTCACGACCAGCACTTCGCGCTCGGTGAAGCCGCGTGCGCGCGCCGCGGTGCGGATCGAATCCGCCGCTTCGATGACCAGCAGCGGTTCATCGCCGTGCAGCACGTAAAGCGGCCCGAGCGTGCCTTTCAGGTGGCTGTCGAGCTGTTCGGCGCGCAGCTGCATGCGGGTCAGACAGGCCGCTTCTTGATGGCCTGAAGACGGCGAAGCAGCTGCTGCACCACATCAGCCTGCATTTCGGTGTACAGCAGCAGCTCTTCTTCCTGCTTGGCCAGCACTTCGACGTCGTTGAAGGTCAGGTCGCGCCGCACTTCGATGGTCGACACCGGCGCGATTTCCTCGCCCTTCGGGCTCCGGACCTTGAAACCGAAGCGCTGCCGCAACTGGTATTCACGCACCCGGCCGGCAGAGTTCAGGCTCAGGATGACCTTTTCGATCCGGTTTTCGGTGATGTCGATGACGGCTTCGGCGTCCTTCATTTCATCGGTGACGCGGGTCGTGCTCTGGGCGTTGATGGCGCGCCGGATCTGTGCGGTCATTTCCGCGTAGGGGCTGGCGTTGATGAACACGGTTGCGAACGGCAGGTCGCGCACGCCGCGCAGCTGGAAGCCGCAGGCGCCGAGCAGCAGCGCGCTGCCGGCGGCGGCGATCAGGCCTCGGCGGACCTTGGAGTCAGGGGCAGTCACACGTTTCTCCCGCGTCAGCACACGATATTGATCAGGCGGCCCGGCACCACAACCACTTTTCTTGCCGGCTTGCCTTCCATGAATTTCTTCGCTTCTTCGCTGGCCAGGGCCTGCGCCTCGATGGCGTCCTTCGATGCGTCGGCCGCGACGCGCAGGCTGCCGCGCAGCTTGCCATTGACCTGCAGCACCAGCTCGACTTCGTCCTGCACCAGCGCCGATTCGGCCGGCTCCGGCCAGGGCGCGTTCAGGATGTCGTCGCCGAAGCCGCAGTCGCGCCACAGCACGTGCGTGATGTGCGGACAGATCGGCGACAGCACGCGCAGCAGCATCGACAGGCCTTCGCCGATCACTTCTGCCGCAAGCGCGCCGTCGCGCGGCGCTTTCTCGAGTGCGTTGAGCATTTTCATCGCGCCCGATGCGACGGTGTTGAACTGCTGCTTGCCCAGATCGTAGCTGGCCTGCTTGAGCACCAGATGCAGCTCGCGCCGCAGATCGGCCAGCGCAGCGGGCAACTTCGCGCGGTCGAGCGTGGGGCGCGCCGGCACCTGCGTACTCAGTTCGGCGTCGAAGCCCTGCGCGAAGGTCCACACCCGCTTCAGGAAACGATGTGCACCTTCGACGCCGGCGTCGTTCCATTCCAGCGTCTGTTCCGGCGGGCTGGCGAACATCATGAAGAAGCGCGCCGTGTCGGCGCCGAATTCGTCGATGATGGATTGCGGATCGACACCATTGCGCTTGGACTTCGACATCGTGCCCATGCCCTGGAAATCGACCGGCTGGCCATCGGCGATCAGCGTGGCGCCGGTGATGCGGCCGGCGTCGTCGCGCAGCGGTGTCACCTCTTCCGGCGCGTAATACTCAATGCCGCCCTTGTCGGTGCGGCGCGAATAGATGTGATTCAGCACCATGCCCTGGGTCAGCAGGCGGCCGAACGGTTCGGTCACCGTGGTCAGGCCCATGTCGCGCATCACCTTGCACCAGAAGCGCGAATACAGCAGGTGCAGGATGGCGTGCTCGATGCCGCCGATGTACTGGTCGACCGGCATCCAGTAATTCGCGCGCTCATCGACCATGGCACCGTCGTTGCCGGCCGAGCAGTAGCGCGCGTAATACCAGCTCGAATCGACGAAGGTATCCATCGTGTCGGTTTCACGCCGGGCCGGCGCGCCGCACTTCGGGCAGCCGACATGGACGAAGTCGTCGCGTTTCAGCAGCGGGTTGCCGGATCCGTCCGGAATGCAGTCTTCCGGCAGCACGACCGGCAACTGCTCGTCCGGCACCGGCACGTCGCCGCAGTGTTCGCAGTGGATGATGGGTATCGGGCAGCCCCAGTAGCGCTGGCGCGACACGCCCCAGTCGCGCAGCCGCCACTGAACTCGCTTTTCCCCGCCTTGTGCTGCGAGGTCGATTGCTATGGCGTCGACCGCTTCTTCGTAGGTCATCCCGTCATACTTGCCTGAATTGACGCATATCCCCTTTTCCCCGAGGGAATCGTGCCAAGTCGCGAAAGTAATGAAATTCCTCTCGTCGCGTGGCTCATCGAGGGAAAGCACCGGTCTAGATAGACCGTTTTCCGAAAACGTTTCAGTTTGTGGATTAAGGGGGCGTCCACTCCATGAAGCAGGAACGATCACAGCCTTGAGCGGCAGTCGATATTTCTTCGCGAAGCCAAAGTCGCGCTCGTCGTGCGCCGGCACCGCCATCACCGCGCCGTCGCCGTAGCTCATCAGCACGTAGTTGCCCACCCACAGCGGCACGGCTTCGCCGGTCAGCGGATGCACGACGGTCAGTCCGGTCGGCCGGCCTTCCTTGTCCATGGTCGCCATGTCGGCTTCCATCACCGAGCCGTGCTTGCACTTTTCGATGAAGGCAGCCAGTTCGGGGTTGTGGCGCGCGGCATGCGTGGCCAGCGGATGTTCGGCGGCCACGGCGCAGAAGGTGACGCCCATGATGGTGTCGGCGCGGGTGGTGAACACCCACAGCCTGCCGTCGTCGATCAGCGCGCCACTGTCGTCGCGGATGTCGTGCGTGAAGGCAAAGCGCACACCGGTGCTCTTGCCGATCCAGTTCGCCTGCATGGTCTTCACGCGTTCGGGCCAGCCCTCCAGCGTGTCGAGATCGTTCAGCAGTTCGTCGGCGTACTGCGTGATGCCGAGGTAGTAACCGGGAATCTCGCGCTTTTCGACCGGCGCACCGGTGCGCCAGCCGCGGCCGTCGATCACCTGTTCGTTGGCCAGCACGGTCTGGTCGACCGGGTCCCAGTTCACGACCTGGGTCTTCTTGTAGGCGATGCCCTTTTCCAGCATGCGCAGGAACAGCCACTGGTTCCACTTGTAGTAGGACGGCTGGCAGGTGGCCAGTTCGCGGCTCCAGTCGATGGCGAAGCCCAGCGACTGCAGCTGCTGCTTCATGTAGGCGATGTTGTCGTACGTCCACTTCGCCGGCGGCACCGCGTTCTTGATCGCCGCGTTCTCGGCCGGCAGACCGAAGGCGTCCCAGCCCATCGGCTGCAGCACGTTGTAGCCGCGCATGCGGTGGAAGCGGGTCAGTACGTCGCCGATGGTGTAGTTGCGCACATGGCCCATGTGCAGCTTGCCCGACGGGTAGGGGAACATCGACAGGCAGTAGTACTTCGGGCGGCTCGCGTCTTCGACCGCCCTGAAGGCGTGCGTCGTGTCCCAGTGCTGCCGGGCGGCGGCCTCGACGGCGGACGGCGTGTAGGCGGAGGTCTGTTTCTGTTGCATGGCGCGGGTTTGCAGCGAGGTTAGGGGTGCAAACCCGCGATTATAGGCTGTGCGGACCTCAGGCAGAGGACAGCTTGCGCGGCGCCAGCCGGCTGCTCATCTGCTCGATCAGCGCCTTTTCGGTCTCGCGCGCGAGCGACAGCGTGACCTGCGGATACGGGATTTCGTGGCCCCGCGCATCGAATTCGGTCTTCAACCGGCGCAGGAATTCGCGCTTCACCTCCCACTGCGCCAGTGCCACCACCTTCAGCCGGGCGCGCAGCGTGACGGTGGAGTCGTCCCACGACTGGACGCCGGCGATGTCCAGATCGCCCAGTATCTTCGGCCCGAGCTGTTCATCCTCGCGCAGTCTGGCGGCGACCTCCTTCATCACCTCGAAGATGTCATCCACCCGCTCGCGGTAGTGCACGCCGACGTCGAGCACGGCATGGGCGAATTCGCGCGAGCGGCTGGTGACCGTCGTGATTTCACCGTTCGGCACGAAATGCACATTGCCTTCGTAGTCGCGCAGTCGCACGTAGCGCAAGGTCACTTCCTCGACTGCGCCATCGTGGCCGGCGATGCTCACCACGTCGCCGACCCGGATCTGGTTCTCGAGCAGCACGAAGAAGCCGGCGAACAGGTCCTTCACCAGACTTTGCGCCCCGAAACCGATGGCGATGCCGGCCACACCTGCGGTGGCGAGCAGCGGTGCGACCGACACGCCGAGCACACTGAGCACCAGACCGCCGGCGATGACGAACACCACCACCGACGCGGCATAGCGTGCCACCCGCACCAGCGTGTCGATGCGCTTGACGTCTTCGCTGCAGTCGGTGCGGTTCTTCAGCGCGGCGTACACGAGATTGATCGCGCGCCGCGCCGCCATGCGCAGCCCCCAGGCCAGCAGCAGGATGAAGCCGAGCCGTATCGACAGGTCGAGCAGCAGCGGCAGGCGTTCCATCGCCCAGCCGTAGAACCAGGTGGTCCATTGTGTCCATTCGGCCATTCTTGTGTTCTCCCTTGCAGTGAAGTCATCTTTCCCGACACCCTCATGTCGTGTCGGTTCCCCTCGTGATGACATCGAAAGCGGGCGCCGGGCCGGGTGCCGGCCGGTCGTCGCTCACCGCTGCAGTGGCGGGCTGCGCGGTTAGAATCGGCCGGATGAACGCAAATCCGCTCCTCGCCGGTCTGAATGAACCGCAGTTCCAGGCGGTCACGCTGCCCTCGCAATCGGCACTCATCCTCGCCGGTGCCGGCTCCGGCAAGACGCGCGTGCTGACCACCCGGCTTGCCTGGCTGATTTCCACCGGTCAGGTGTCGCCGCACGGCATCCTGGCGGTCACCTTCACCAACAAGGCGGCCAAGGAAATGCTGGCGCGGCTGACCGCCATGCTGCCGATGAACACGCGCGGGCTGTGGATCGGTACCTTCCACGGGTTGTGCAACCGGATGCTGCGCGCGCACTGGAAGGAAGCCGGCCTGCCGCAACTGTTCCAGATTCTCGATTCGGCGGATCAGCTGTCGGCCATCAAGCGCCTGCTGAAGGCGCTGAACATCGACGACGAGAAGTTTCCGCCGCGCGAGCTGAGCTACTTCATCAATTCGGCCAAGGAACAGGGCCTGCGGCCGCACGAAGTCGAAGTCTTCGACGACTTCGCGCGCCGTCGCTTCGAGCTGTATCAGGCCTACGAGGCGCAGTGCCAGCGCGAAGGCGTGGTCGATTTCGCCGAACTGCTGCTGCGCTGTTACGAACTGCTGACGCGCAACGAACCGATCCGCGCGCACTATCAGCGGCGCTTCCGCCACCTGCTGGTCGACGAGTTCCAGGACACCAACGTGCTGCAGTATCGCTGGCTCAAGCTGCTGGGCGGGCTGGGAACCGAGCATCAGGCAGCGGTGATGGCGGTCGGCGACGACGACCAGAGCATCTACCGCTTCCGCGGCGCCGAGGTCGGCAACATGCGCGACTTCGAGCGCGAGTTCCGCGTCGACAACGTCATCCGGCTGGAACAGAACTACCGCTCGCACGGCAACATCCTCGATGCGGCCAATGCCGTGATCAAGCAGAACACCGGCCGGCTGGGCAAGAACCTGTGGACCGAAGCGGGCAGCGGCGAGCCGCTGCGCGTCTACGAGGCGTTCAACGACATCGAGGAAGCGCGCTGGGTGGTCGAGGAAATCAAGGCGCTGATCAACGACGGCGCGGCGCGCTCCGACATCGCGCTGCTCTATCGCAGCAATGCGCAGTCGCGCGTGCTCGAGCACGCGCTGTTTTCAGCCGCGATTCCTTACCGGGTCTACGGCGGCCTGCGTTTCTTCGAGCGGCAGGAAGTGAAGCACGCGCTGGCCTACATGCGACTGATCGCCAATCCGCACGACGATACCGCCTTCACCCGGGTGGTGAATTTCCCGACGCGCGGCATCGGTGCCCGCTCGCTCGAACAGCTGCAGGACGCCGCGAAGGCGTCCGAGTCCAGCCTGTACGGCGCGCTGAACCTGCTGACCGGCAAGGCGGCGCAGTCGGTCGGCCATTTCATCGATCTGGTCGATCAGCTGCGCTTTGCGTGCGAAGGTCTGACACTGCCGGAAATGGTCGAACAGGTGCTGGAACTGTCCGGCCTGCGCGCCCACTACAAGACCGAGAAGGAAGGTCAGGAGCGCATCGCCAACCTCGATGAGATCATCAACGCGGCGAGCAACTTCATCTCCGAAGAAGGCTATGCGCAGGTGGCGGCCGAAGACGAAGCCGCACCGCCTGATCCGCTCGCAGCCTTTCTGTCGCACGCATCGCTCGAAGCGGGCGAACACCAGGCCGATGCAGGTCAGTCGGCGGTGCAGCTGATGACGGTGCATTCGGCCAAGGGTCTGGAATTCGACGCGGTGTTCCTCGGCGGACTGGAGGAAGGTCTGTTCCCGCACGAGAATTCCATCCTCGAACGCGAAGGTCTGGAAGAGGAAAGGCGGCTGATGTACGTCGCCATCACCCGCGCGCGCAAGCGGCTCTATCTGTCGTTCGCCCAGTCGCGCATGCTGCACGGCCAGACCCGCTACAACCTGCGCAGCCGCTTCTTCGACGAGATTCCGGCGGAACTGATGAAATGGCTGACGCCGCCGGCCACGGCGCGTGGCTTCGGCAGCTTCGGTACCGCGGCGGTGCCGCCGCCGCCCGCCAGTAGCAACCCGCGGACCTTCGGCAGCGGCCGCAAGTCGCCGTCGAGCAACGACACCGGTTTTCGCATCGGCCAGCAGGTCAGCCACGCGAAGTTCGGCAGTGGCGTCATCGTCAATGCGGAAGGGTCCGGCTCGGACGCCCGGGTACAGGTCAATTTCGGTCGCGAAGGCGTCAAGTGGCTGGCGCTGGCCGTGGCGAAGTTGAGCGCCGTCTGACATGAACCGGCGCGTCGCCCTCCTGTTCCTGGCGCTGCTGTCCGGTGCGGTCGGGCAGGTCGCGGCCAGCGATCAGTGGCGCACCGCGCATCTGCGGGGCGAATGCGAAGCGGCCCTGATCGAGGCGCGCACCGCCGCGGACGCAGGCAGCGCCGAGGCCCTGCTGCAATTGTCCGACTGGCATTTCTTCGGCACCTGTCTCGACAAGGACGACATTGCGTCGGCGCGCTTCGCCCTGCAGGCGGCGCAGGGCGGGCTGCCGCGCGCCCAGGCGGTGGTCGGTCAGCTGTATGCCAGCGGCCTCGGTGTCGAACGCGATGACGCCGAAGCGCGTCGCTGGTATCTGCTCGCGGCTGACGCCGGCGATGCCGAAGCCATGCTGCTGCTGGCGCGCCACCTGGAAACCGATACCACCAGCCCGGTCGCCGCCGATGTCGCGCTGGCCTGGGCCAAGCGCTCGGCTGAAGCCGGCTATGCACCGGCGTTCGTCCATCTGGCCCAGCTTTACAGCGGCGGCGGTGCGCAGACCGACTATGCAAAGGCGGCGCAATGGCTCGAACGGTCCATCGAGTCCGGTTACAAGGACAATGGCGTGTGGGTGGCCTATTCCTGGGCCTGCCTGAACCTCGGCCGCTACGATGATGTGCTGCGCGCGGCCGATCAGGTACCGAAGGAAGCCGCTGAATACAAGGCGGCGCAGATCAACCGCGCGCACGCGCTGTTGCTGAATGGCCAGATCGGCAACGCGCGCGAGGTCTATGCCGCCAACCTCACGCTGCGCGGCGAAGACGAATTCCGTCGCATCCTGCGCGACGACTTCGCCGAACTGCGCCGCTCCGGCCGCGAGCACCCGGCGATGGCGCGCATCGAGAAGCTGTTCGCCGTCGGCGCAAACCCGCAGTGAGCGGTCATGCGGGGCATCGGGACCGCTATCGGCGCTATGCCGAACTTGCCGCCGAACAGCTCGAGGGGCGCGACTATCGCGTCACCGCAGTGTGCCGTGGCAGCGGTATCGCCGTGATCGCGCCGCACGGCGGGCGCATCGAACGCGGGACGTCCGAAGTCGCGCGCGCAATCGCCGGCGAGGATCTTGACCTGTATCTGTTCGAAGGCTGCCTGCCGTCACTCAATTTCGAAACCCTGCACCTGACCAGCCGGAATTTCGACGAGCCGCGTGCGCTGGCGCTGATCGCGGGCTGCCACACGGTGCTGGCGGTACATGGCGTGGCCGATACCGGCGAGCGGGCGCTGCTCGGCGGGCGCGACAGCCTCCTGGCCTGCGCGATCGCCGACCGGCTGTTCGTACGCGGCGTGCGCGCACAGGTGTCGGGTCATCGTTACCCCGGTCGCGATGCCGCGAATGTGTGCAACCGCGGATCGAGCGGGCAGGGCGTACAGCTTGAATTGAGCGACCGCCTGCGCGGCGGGCCGCTGGAACCGGCAGTGGTCGAGGCGGTACGGCTGGCGCTGCTCGACAGGCTGAGGTCCTAGCTGCCGCCGCGCAATGGCGCCGCCAGATCGCCGGAGCAATTCAGGTATTGCGCCGTGACATCGCGCGGAGCCGGTCCGGTGAATGGGATTTCGATGTCGCCGCCGACCTGTCCGAGCACCAGTGTGCCGCCGAAGAACATGAAGTTGCGCATCAGCGTCGCCCAGTCCAGCCGCGCATCGGCTTCGAAGCCGGGCAGCGTGAGCAGCCCTTCGTTCGGTACCAGCAGCACGGCAGGTCTGAACTGGCCGATTTCAAGCCGGGCCAGCACCGGCAGCGCACCGCCGCCGGGAGGGGGCCGGACTTCCACCCGCGCCGCGACGTCGTCACCGACCCGTTCGCGCAGGATCTGGATGTCCCAGCCCTGTATCGACACCGCACTGCCGCAGCGACGCGGCCAGCCGCTGTCCAGACCGACCACCGCACGATAGCTGCCGGCCGCGCTGGCGGACACGGTGCCCAGACATAACAGGAGGAAAAGAAGACGGTGAAGCATGGCGACTCAGACAGGGCGAAGCGGCTGCGAGTTCGGCTGCTCGGTTACCGCCGCCACCGCCTCCGCAGCCGCTGTGGCGCATCGGACGCGATCATCGTGACCACGGCGACTCCGGCGATCAGCGGCTTTCGAGCAGCTCGTACAGCGCGACGAATTCCTGGGTGACCTTGTGGCTGGGGGCGAAATGGATCAGCGGCTGCGCCGCTTCGTGCGATTCCTTCACCTTGACCGATGACGACAGCGCGGCTTCGAGCACCGGCAGGCCTTCGTCGCGCAATTCCTGCACCACGCGCACCGGCAGGCTGGAGCGCGCCTGGAACTGGTTCACCACGATGCCTTCGAGCTTCAGCCCTTCGTTGTGGTCGCCGCGGATTTCCTCGATGTTCTCGATCAGCGTGTACAGCGCCTTGCGCGAGAAATCGTCGCAGTCGAACGGGATCAGCACCGACTCTGCAGCGATCAGTGCACAGCGCGAGTAGAAATTGAGCGCCGGCGGCGTATCGATATAGATGTTGTCGAAGTCGTCGAGCGCTTCCAGCGCTTCGCGCAGCTTGTAGATCTTGTAGCGCGACTCGAGCTTGCCCTGCAGCTCTTCGAGCCGCTGATCGGCGCGCATCAGCGCGAGGTTCTCCCAGGGGGTGGCCGTCACGAACTCGCCGGCATCGCGCGAGCGAAGCGCGAACTTCAGCGCGTGCTCGAAGAAGTCCGCCGCGCCCTCGCCCTGCGCGTCGGCCT
>FWPV01005520.1_pt1 | contig 25148 bp, 17 predicted proteins | sample 2228371 | NCBI WGS metagenome assembly FWPV01 (sample SAMEA103939776, study PRJEB20133) | metagenome | reverse complement strand
CCTGCTGGGCGCGCTCCCGGCCGAGCGCGGCGGCGAGCGTGCGCCGGCCCGCGGCGATGTCGCGGGCCAGTCGATACTGGCGGCGGAAGTGGTCGCCCAGCTCGCGGGACAGGCGCACCTCGCCGATGCGCGGGCCGCGCAGGGCCGCGGCGATGGTGGTGGCCGCCTCGTCGTGCGAGATGCGCGACAGGTCGGCCATGACCGCCTCGGCGCGGTCGGCGTCGTCGTGGCGGCCCTCGCGGCGGGCCGCGATGATGGCGGCCCAGGCCGCCACCAGCTCGCGCCGCGCGTCGATGAAGCAGATGCGGACCACCGCGCGCAGGGGGCTGAACAGGGGTCCCGTCCACTCGCGCCGGTAGTAAAAGTCGGCGCTGGCGAGGTAGGGGTTGGTGTCCGGGTCGGACCGGTGCGGGCGCCACTGCTCGGCGTACAGCTCGGGGCGGATCGGCAGCCGGCGCAGCGCGAAGGTCTCCGGTCCGCCCGGGGCGCCCACCCGGAAGTTCCACAGCTTCTGGCCGTCCAGCGACAGCACGAACTCGATGAAGGCCTCCGCCACCTCGCGGTTGCGCGCGCCGCGCAGCAGCCCCACCGGGTCGGCCGACACCGTGCTGCCGCCGGCCGGCGTGTGAAAACCGAAGCGCGGGCCGCCCCCGCGCTCAAGGATGTTCTCCTGCTGCGAGCGGCCCTGAAAGTCGATCGACATGCCGGCCGCGCAGTCGCCCATCGCCACGTCGATGTTCGGCTTCTGCGAGGAGTCCGTGAAGTAGCGCGCGTTGGCCGAGATTTTCTGGATCAGGCGCAGGCCGCGCAGCCAGCCCTCGCGCACCGCCCGGGCCTCCAGCGCCGCGAGCGCCGCGGGGCCCGGCGCGCCGCCCGCCTCCGCCAGCAGCTCCCCGAGCCGCAGCTGCATCTGCTGCTGCACCACCATCTCGAAGGCCTGGGCCATGGCCCCGCTTTTGGTGGGGTCGCACACCGCGATCTGGCCGAAGTAGCGCGGGTCCGCGAGATCGGCCCACTGGCGCGGCTCGTCGCGGATGCCGAGCCGGCGCAGCGCCTCGCGGTTGTAGATGATGCCGTAGCTGGACAGCGCCGCGCCGAACCAGCGCCCCTGCGGGTCGTAATAGAGCTCGCCGGCCAGAAACCGCGGAATGGCCGCCGGCACGGCGCCGGCCTCCGCCGCCGGCTGGAACCATTCGGCCCGGGTCTGCAAGAGCCGCGACGGCACCAGCGCGCCCTTGCCGGCCTGGACCGAGAAATCGTACGTCCCGCCGCCGAAGAACACGTCGATGCCGCAGCTCACCTCGCTGGCGAGGAACGCCCGGCGCGCCGCCTGCGCGGGCGTGTCGTCCTCCGGGCGCGGCGCGGGCTCGACCGCCGGGTTGTTGAAGGCGGCCTGCACCGCGCCGGTCCACGGCCGCCCCAGCTCGCGCCGCCAATGGTTGCGGAACGCGTTGGTGTACTCGGACTCGAGAAATTTGCCGATCTCGCTGGTGCCGCCGATGACGCGGTAATCCACATGGACGGTGCGCCCGGTGCGCTCCCGGTACCAGCGGGCAAAGGCGCGCGCAAATTCCAGCCGGGTCGCCTCGGCGTGCGGCGTGATGACCACCACCGTGTCGGCGGCGGCCCGCGTCACCGCGTCCGGCGGCCGCAGCGCGAACGGCAGCCCGATGATCGCCGCAAAGGCGCCGAAAAGGAGCAGCTTGCCGGTGCGCTTCATCGGGCAAGGACCACCACGTCGTCCGGGTCCACATGGGCGTACAACCCGTCCTGCCCGGACCGGTTCAGGTAGCGCGGGTTCAGCTCAAACACCTTCAGGTGAAAGTCCGGACCGCTGAAAAACTCGTACTGGGCCAGCTCGCCATAGTACACCGACGACCCGATCCGGCCCGGGAAACCGTTCTCCTCCACCGGGTAGGTGCCCAGCCGGATGCATTCCGGACGGATCGAGACGGTCACCTCCCGCCCCTCCGGGAGCGGCTCATCCGGCCGCCCCGGCACCCCCTCCAGCTCGCCCACCGGCGTGCGCACCAGCACCGTGCCGGCCCCGGCGCGCACCACCGTGCCGTCCAGGAAGTTCGTCTCGCCGATGAAGTCCGCCACAAACCGGCAGTTGGGCCGCTTGTAGACTTCCGCCGGCGTGCCCACTTGCAGGATGGCGCCGTCCACCAGCACCGCCATCCGGTCGGCGATCGACAACGCCTCCTTCTGGTCGTGCGTCACGTAAATGGTGGTCAGCCGATGCTCCTTGCACACCCGCCGGATTTCCTGCCGCATCTCCAGCCGCAGCTTGGCGTCCAGGTTCGACAGCGGCTCGTCCAGCAGCAGGCACCGCGGCCGCACCACCAGCGCCCGCGCCAGCGCCACCCGCTGCTGCTGCCCGCCCGACAACTGGTTGGGCTTGCGCGCCGCATAGGCCCCCATCTTCACCGCCTCCAGGGCCGCCGCCACCCGCTCCCGCAGCTCCGCCTTCGGCACCTTGCGCTGCTCCAGCCCGAAGGCCACATTCTCCGCCACCGTCAGGTGCGGCCACAGCGCGTAGCTCTGGAACATCATCCCCGTGTTGCGCTTGTACGGCGCCAGCCGGGTCACGTCCTCCCCGCCAAACCGCACCGTCCCCCGCTCCGGCAGGTAAAACCCCGCCAGGCAGCGCAGCAGCGTCGTCTTGCCGCACCCGCTGGGCCCCAGCAGGAAAAACAGCTCCCCCGGCTCCACCACAAGGCTCACCCCCTTCAGCGCCACCACCTCGCCGAACCGCTTCTCCACCCCAGCCACCTCGACCCGGATCATGCGCCCCACACCACCGCCCGCCCCTCCCCCTGTCAATAACCGGCCAGCAACCCGCCAACAACTTGCGCTTGCCAGCCGGCCCCCGCTTCCGCCCAATTCCCCGCTGCCCAAAGTTCCCCTTATGCAACCGGGAAAATTTCCTAATGCAAAGGATTGACACCAGATGTGGGGGGCGCTTGTGTCGGCAACCCCAACATGTTGGGGGCCGGGGCGCGCCCCGGCGCATCCCCGACCCATCGACCCGCAACCGTCCACCATCACCCATTCCACCATCCGCCACACCATGGAAACGCTGACGATCCGGATCGGGGCGAAGGCATTCGTCCTGGACAAGCGCAAGGCCGAGGAGGCCTACGCGGCCAAGCGCGTGATCAACGGCCGCGACACGATGTTTTTCAACATTCTGCCCTTGAAGTACCAGTGGGCCTACGAGTTGTACAAGACGATGAAGGCGAACCACTGGGAGCCGGAGGACATCCCGATGCAGCGGGATGTGGAACAGTGGCGCGACACCTCGGGGGCGATCACGGACATCGACCGCTGGATCGTGAAGATGGCGATCGGCTATTTCAGCGCGGCGGAGGGGATCGTGGGGGACAACATCCTGCACGTGACCCGCGAGCTGGTGACGGCGCCGGAGCTGAAGCTGGTGCTGGGCCGGCACGCGCACGAGGAAAACATCCACGCCGACAGCCTGGTGTACATGATCAGCTCGCTGGGGCTCAACCCGCACGAGTGCGAGGCCATGTTCGAGGACGTGCCGACCATCAAGGCCAAGAACGCCCTGGTGGTGAACAACAGCCGCGGGCTGCGGCGCGACCTCGACCTGACCGTCACCCGCAACAAGCAGGAGCTGGCCAAGAACATGTTCCTGTTCGGCCAGTGCATGGAGGGGACGCAGTTCTACGGGCTGTTCGGCATGGTGCTGAGCCTGTACCGGCAGAACAAGTTCTCCGGCATCGGCCAGATGTTCCGCTACACGCTGCGCGACGAGTCCAACCACATCCAGCTGTTCCGCAACCTGTTGGTGGAGCTGGTCGACGAGAACCCGGAGGTCTGGACGCCGGCCTTCCGCGAGGAGCTGACGGAGCTGATGCGCGAGGCGGTGCGGCTGGAGAAGGCGTTCATCGAGGACTGCCTGCCGGTCAACGCGGTCGGCCTCAGCCGCGCGGAGTTCACCCGCTACATCGACTACATCGCCGACCGGCGCCTGGAGAGCGTCGGCCTGCCGCCCCTCAACCCGGGTATCCAAAATCCGCTACCCTGGCTGGCCGAGATGATGGACATCAGGAAGGAGCAGAACTTCTTCGAGGGCCGCGTCACCGAGTACCAGAAAGCCAGCGCGCTGGCCGCCGCCAGCGACGACGAGCTGTGAGGGGGGATCGCGCCCGGGCCGGGACCGGGCGCGCGCCGGCCGGGGCCGGCGTTCGGTTCCCGGGCATGCACCCTTCGCCACCTGTCCGCCATGATGCATCATTTGACCTGTGAAGAGGACCTCGCGCTGAAGCGCCTCACCCGCGCCGCGGCCGACGCCAAGCCGCGCTTCGACTGGCGCGGCGTGGTCGAGGACGACGTGCTGTTTCCCGCCGACATGGTGCCGCCGACCGTGAAGGTGCGCGCCGGCGACGCGCTGGCCGACTTCGACCTGGCGGCGGTGGCCGACACCGTCGGGGCCGCCCTGACCAACCTGATCCTCTCGCGCAACGCGGCCGAGACGGACATCTTCAACGCCAGGAACCGCGCGTTCGTGGCGGCGGTGGCGCGCGCGGTGGCGGCGCGGCTGGGCGAGCTGGCCCGGTCCGGCCAGCCGCTCACCCTGAGCGAAGCGGAGGTGGACCTGCTGATCGAGAAGACCCTGGTCGAGAACAACGCCCCCGACGTGGCCAAGAGCCTGCTGCTGCTGCGCAACTCGGCGCGCGCGCCGGCGGCGCGGCAGCCGCTCAAGGTCCAGGTGATCCGGCGCAACAACAAGATCGTGCCGTGGGACACCGGCAAGGTGGAGGTGGCGGTGCGCAAGGCCTTCCTCAGCCTCGGGCTGGACTCCGCGCCGGCCGTCGAGGTGGCCGAGGCGGTCGCCGCCCATGTGCGCGACCAGCAGGCCACCCGCGTGCACATCGAGGAGGTGCAGGACATCGTGCAGGAGGAGCTGATGCGGCTCGGTCACTACAAGGTGGCCGAGGCCTACATCCTGTACCGCGCCCACCGGCGCCACCTGCGCGAGGCCGAGGCCGCCGGCCAGCCCGAGGACGCCCGCCAGGAGAGCATGCTCATGGTCACCCGTCCCGACGGCACCACCGTCTTCTGGGACGGCGCCGACCTGCGCCGGCGCGTCGAGTTCGCCATGCTCGGCCTTGACCTGTGCCTGTCCCGGGAGGCCATCGAGACCGAGCTGCGCCGCTCCCTGTTCAGCGAGATGAAACAGGAGGACCTGCGGCGCACCATCATCCTCAACGCCAAGACCCTGATCGAGCGCGACGCCGACTTCGCCAAGTTTGCCGGGCGCATCCTGCTCAGCTACATCTACGAGGAGGTGCTCGGCTGGGACATCCTGCACGACGGCATCGGCCGGCTCAAGGAGGCCCACCAGAAGGCGTTCCGCCGCTACCTGCAGCGCGGCGTCGCCATCGGCCGCCTCAACCCCGTGCTGCTGGAGCGCTACGACCTCGACAAGCTGGCGCTCGCGCTGGACCCCGGCGCCGACCTCGACTTCGACTACCTCGGCATCCAGACGCTGTACGACCGCTACCTGATCGTCGACAAGACCTGCCAGCCGCCGCGCCGGCTGGAGACGCCGCAGTTTTTCTGGATGCGCGTGGCGATGGGCCTGTTCATCGGCGAGCAGGGACCGGCCGAGGACTGGGTGATCCGGCTCTACGGCCTCTACAAGGGGCGGCGCTTCTGCAGCAGCACCCCCACCCTGTTCAACTCCGGCACGCCCCACAGCCAGTTGTCCAGCTGCTACCTGTACAAGGTCGACGACTCGCTCGAGAGCATCATGCAGCGCGGCGTGGCCGAGAACGCCTACCTGTCGAAGTGGGCGGGCGGCCTCGGCGGCTCGTGGACGGCGGTGCGCGGCACCGGCTCCTACATCCAGGGCACCAACGGCGAAAGCCAGGGCGTCATCCCCTTCCTCAAGCTCCACAACGACCAGCTGGTGGCGGTCAACCAGGGCGGCAAGCGGCGCGGCTCCGGCTGCGCCTACCTCGAGACCTGGCACAACGACATCTTTGACTTCCTCGAGCTGCGCCGCAACACCGGCGACGACCGGCGCCGCACCCACGACCTGAACACCGCCAACTGGATACCGGACCTGTTCATGAAGCGCATGGAGGCGCGCCAGCACTGGACCCTGTTCCGCTCCAGCGAGGTGCCCGACCTGCACGACCTGTACGGCCGCGCCTTCGAGGAGCGGTACACCCACTACGAGCGGCTCGCCGAGGCGGGCAAAATCTGGGGCAAACGGATTCCCGCCATCGACCTGTGGAAGCAGATGCTCAAGATGCTGTTCGAGACGGGGCACCCGTGGATGACCTTCAAGGACGCCTGCAACGTGCGCAGCCCGCAGGACCACGTCGGCGTCATCCATTCCTCCAATCTGTGCACCGAGATCACGCTGAACACCAGCGCCGACGAGACGGCGGTGTGCAACCTCGGCTCGATCGTCCTCGAGAACCACCTGCGCGAGGACGGCTCCCTCGACCACGCGCTGCTGCGCGACACCATCCGCGTGGCCGTGCGCGCCCTCGACAACGTCATCGACATCAACTTCTACCCGACCCAGGCCGCGCGCACCGCCAACCTGCGCCACCGGCCGATCGGCCTCGGCGTCATGGGCCTGCAGAACGCCCTGTTCGCCCTCGGCCATTCGTTCGCCAGCGAGGAGGCCGTCGCCTTCAACGACACCTTCATGGAGGCGGTCGCCTACTACGCCTACGAGGCGTCCAGCGATCTGGCGGCCGAACGCGGCCCCTACAGCTCGTACAAGGGCTCCAAGTGGGACCGCGGCCTGCTGCCGCAGGACACCCTCGACCTGCTCGAGCGCGAGCGCGGCCTGCCGGTGGACGTGCCGCGCGGCGGCCGCATGGACTGGCAGCCGGTGCGCGACAAGATCGCCCGCCAGGGCATGCGCAATTCCAACGTGCTGGCCATCGCCCCGACCGCCACCATCGCCAACATCATGGGCACCAGCCCCTGCATCGAGCCGACCTACAAGAACCTGTTCGTCAAATCCAACCTGTCCGGCGAGTTCATCGTCCTCAACGCCCACCTGGTGCGCGAGCTCAAGCGCCGCCACCTCTGGAACGACGACATCCGCGACCAGCTCAAGTACTTCGACGGCGACCTCGCCAAGATCGAGGGCGTTCCCGAGGACATCCGCCGCACCTTCCTGACCGCGTTCGACATCGATCCCGACTGGATTCTCCGCGCGGCCGCGCGCCGGCAGAAGTGGATCGACCAGTCGCAATCGGTCAACCTGTGGCTGGCCCGGCCCGACATGAAGAGCCTCTCGCACATGTACCGCAGCGCGTGGCACATGGGGCTGAAGACCACCTACTACCTGCGCACGCTGGGCGCCTCCAACATCGAGAAGGCCACCGTGGCGCTGCGCCAGGAGGCCCCGGCCGACCGGGGGGTCCAGCCGCCCCGCGCCGAGGCCGCGCCCGGCCAGTCGGCCTGCTCCATCGAGGCCATGCTGCGCGGCGAGGTCTGCGAGGCCTGCCAGTGAGAGGCGGGCGCTCCCGGCAAAGCCGGATTGACCCCCGCGGCGGCACCCCCTAACGGTGGGGAATCAGCGGCCCAACGCCTGAATCACGCCCATGTCCTTCCGCTTCATCGCCGGTACCGACGACTTCCTTGTCCAGCGCAAGGCGCTGGCCGAGTGGGCGGTGCTGGCCAAGGGCGTCAGCGACCCGAACGCCCTCGAAATCATCGACGGCCAGGCCGGCACCGTCGAGGAGGTCGGCCGGGCGGTCACGCGGTTCATCGACGCGGTGCAGACCGTGTCGTTGTTCGCGCCGGAAAAGGCGGTCTGGTTGCGCGGCATCAGCTTCCTTGCCGACACGGTGACCGGCCGCGCCCAGGGCACCGAGGCCGAAATCGAGCGCCTCCAGGCGGTGCTGGGCGCGCTCGACCCGGCCGCCGTCAAGGTGCTGCTGTCCGCCGCCCCGGTGGACCGCCGCAAGCGCGCCTACAAGTGGTTCCAGACCCACGGCGACAGCCTGTTCATCGAAGCCAAAAAGGACGATTCGACCCTGCCCGACCTGCTGGAGCGGGAGGCCGCGGCGGCCGGCTGCCGCTTCGCTCCGGGCGCGGTCGGCGTCCTGCTCGGCCTGACGGGGGGCAACCCGCGCCTCGCCATGGAGGAGACGCGCAAGCTCGTCACGTGGCTGGGTCCGGGCGGCGGCACCATCGCGCCGGAGCTGGTGGCGGAGCTGGTCCCCAGCATCGGGGAGAGCGATTTCTTCGAGGCCGCCGAGGCGTTCTATTCGCTGCGGCTGGACCGCGCCCTCGAGGCCATCCGCCGCCACTTCTTCGCCGGGCATGACGCCCGCCCGCTCATCACCTCGCTGCAGAACCGCAACCGCATCCTGCTCCAGTTGAAAGCGCTGCAGGCCGGCGGCCGGCTCGGCGCGCGCTTCACCCAGGCGGCGCTCGACACGGCCGCCGCGACCGAGCTGCCCCTGTACGGCGAGCATCCGGAAAAAAGCAGCTTCTGCGTGTTCACCCAGAACCCATGGTACCTTGCCCGCCTTGCCGAGGCCCTCCCCAGGCTCTCGCTCAAGGCCCTGCTCGAGTTTCAGGAGGCCTTTCGCGAGGCCTTTGTCGAGATTCACCAGCGCCCCAACGAGCAGGAGGCGGTGCTCGCCGCCATGGTGATCCGCTGCCTGTCGCCGCTGCAGGCGCGCGGATAATCCGGGCTTGGCAGGCGGCCGCGGCCGGGCCATGGTCAACGCCATGGACGCCATTCCCAACATCCTCGCCCAGCGCTACGCCAGCGCGCCCATGCGGGCCATCTGGTCGCCGGTCGGCAGAATCCGGCTCGAGCGCGAGTATTGGATCGCCGTGATGGAGGCGCAGGCGGACCTCGGCATGGACATTCCCAAGGAGGCCATCGCCGCCTACCGGGCGGCCGTCGGCGCGGTCGACCTGGCCGCGATCGAGGAGCGCGAGCGGGTCACCAAACACGATGTCAAGGCGCGCATCGAGGTGTTCAACGAGCAGGCGGGAGCCGAGCACATCCACAAGGGGCTGACCAGCCGCGACCTCACCGAGAATGTGGAGCAGTTGCAGTTGTACCGCTCGGCACGGTTGTTGTTCATCAAGGGCTTGGCGGTGCTCAAGGCCTTTGCCGACCGGGCGGTCGCGCACAAGGACCTGGTCCTTGCCGCCCGCACCCACAATGTCCCCGCCCAGCCCACCACGCTGGGCAAACGCCTCGCCATGTTCGGCGAGGAGCTGATGCGCGCCCTCGACAAGCTCGAGGCCCTGTTGCGCGATTACCCCGCCCGCGGGCTCAAGGGTGCCGTCGGCACCCAGCTCGACCTGCTCACGCTGTTCGGCGGCGACGCCGCCAAGGTCGCCGAGCTCGAGGCGCGCATCCTCAAGCACCTCGGGCTGCCCGGCCGGCTCGGCGCCGTCGGCCAAGTCTACCCGCGCAGTCTCGACTTTGAGGTGATCGCGCTGTTCAACATGGTGGCCGCCGGGCCGGCCAGCTTCGCCCGCACCCTGCGGCTGATGGCCGGCCATGAGCTGGTCAGCGAGGGCTTCGCCCCGGGCCAGACCGGCTCCTCCGCCATGCCCCACAAGATGAACGCCCGCTCCTGCGAGCGCATCAACGGGTTCGCCACCCTCCTCAAGGGCCACCTTGCCATGGTCCAGGGCCTCGTCGGCGACCAGTGGAACGAGGGCGACGTGTCCTGCTCGGTGGTGCGCCGCGTCGCCCTGCCGGACGCCTGTTTCGCCCTGGACGGGCTGCTCGAGACCACCCTCACCGTGCTGCGCCAGATGGAGGTGTACCCGGCCGTCATCGCCCGCGAAAACGCCGCCGCCTTCCCCTTCCTGAGCACCACCACCCTCCTGATGGAAGCGGTCAAGGCCGGGGCCGGCCGCGAAACCGCCCATGCCGCCATCAAGGAGCACGCGCTCGCCGCCGCCACGGCCCTGCGCACCGGCGCGGCCGCGGCCAACGACCTTGCCGAGCGCCTCGCCGGCGACCCGCGCCTGCGCCTGTCGCGCGAACGCATCGACGCCGTCATCGCCGCCGCCGCCACGCTGTCCGGCCATGCCGCCGCCCAGGTCGAGGCCTTTGCCGCCGCCGCCGCCAAGCGCCTCGCCTCCCATCCCGAGGCCGCCGCCTACCAGCCTGCGCCGATCCTGTGATGCCCTGAGGGGCTTGACGGACCATCACACATAAGTATGTTACATGCTTGTGCGAACGACTTTGATCCTGAATGACGAACTGGTGGCCGAAGCCAAGCGCCGGGCTGCGGACCGCCGCCTGAGCTTGAGCGCGGTGGTCAACGAGGCCCTGCGCAAGGCGCTGCAACCGCCACCCGGGGCCGACCAGGCCGCCGCCTTCAGCATGCCGACCTACCGCCCGGGAAGCGCGGTCATCCAGGACACCTCACCCGGGGATCTGCACGAACTGCTGGCCGCGGAAGAGCGCGCGCCGTACCGGGCATGAACCTGTTCGACATCAACGTCCTGGTCTACGCGCACCGGGAGGATCAGGAGCACCATGCCTATTTCCGCGCGCGGTTGGAACACTGCATTGCGGAAGGGCATCCGTTCGGGCTGACGCCGCTGGTCGCCGGCGGCTTCATCCGCGTTGTCACTCAGCCGGCATTCCCCAACGGACCCACTCCTCTGCCCCAAGCACTGGCTGTGATCGAGGCGCTCTGCAGCCACCCCAACGGACACTGGATCCAGCCGGGCCGGCGCCACTGGGAGTTGTTCGCCCAATTGTGCCGGCAGACCCAAGCCACGGGGAAGGGGGTGGCCGATGCCCAGCACGCCGCCATCGCCATCGAGCACGCCGCCACATGGATTTCCCGCGACCGCGATTTCGAGCGCTTCACCGCGCACGGCCTGGTCTGGAAGCCGTGGCTGCCGCCGGCGTGAGGCCGCCCGCCTCCCTCTTTAACGATACAGCCACAAAGGGTTTGGCACGGCGGGTGGCGGCTTGCTGGAATGCGGGGGTGATTGCCGCCATGCCCCGCCTGCCCTGCCGCTTCTGGCATTCGTCCTTGGCGCCGCCGCCGCGCGCGCGGTGGTTTACCCGGGCAGTCCGACCGGGCAGTGGACCCACGCCGGATCGCTGCTGTATTACTATGTGCCGGACACGTACAGCCCGGGCGTACCGACGCCGGTGATCGTGTCGATGCGCGGGGCTGGGACCGGGCTGGAGCGCCCCACCAGCCTGATCAGCGCGCTGGCCGCGCGCGGGGTGACGGCGATCGTGGTGACCAACGCCAACTCCTACCAGGACATCAACTTCCCGCTGATGATGACCGAGCTGGCCGGCCTCGGTTACACGCTTGAGCCAAAACCGTTCCTGACCGGCTTCTCGCGCGGCGGACAGATGAGCCACCGGCTGGCGCTGCAGCTGTACGCGGACTCGCTGCTGGCCGTCGCGCCGCAGAACAACGGCAGCTTCACCACGCCCGACGGCACCTATTTCATGACCGTGAACGTCTACAACGGCGGACAGGTGACCACGCAGCCGCCCGGGAACTTGCCTGAAGGCGGCACGCCGTGGGTGGGCGGACCTGGCCAAACCGGGTTGTCCAACCCGGCGATGGAAGGGGCGGCGCAGCTGCCGGTGCTGGTGGTGATGACCCTTGGCGACCAGACCCGCTCGCCCAATGCGACCTTCTTCGCCTCCGGGCTGCAGCAGGCGGGCTGGGAGTGGGTCGACACCTATTGGGGCGCCACCTCGGTCGGCCACTACACTTCCGAGGCCTCCTCGCTGGCAGTGGTGGACTTCTTCCTGCAAGTGCGGGCAGCCGGGGAAGTCCGCCCGCCCACCGTGAGCATCGCCGGCGACTTGGTGCGCGTCATCAATCCCGGCACGCCGACCACGCTGACCGCGACGGCCGGCCCGGGCGCCTCCTCGCTGCAATGGCGCCAGGCCACCCACGCCGGCCGCCAACTACACCGGCGGCGACAGCGTGGTCGTCACCGCCACCGATTCCGGCGGCCTCAGCCGCAGCGCGACGCTCAGTCTCGCCGTCAGCGCCACGGCCGCCGTCGTCACGCCGGAGATGGACGCGGTGCTGCGCGACAACGGGGATTTCCTCACCGCCTATGGGGCCTCGACCATCCTCAACACCCGCGACGCCGACATCGGCGCATGGAACCTGCTCGACCGCGTGTACCTGCGCTTTCCGCTGAACGGGCTGGCGCCCGGGGCGGTCTCCGCCACCCTGCGGCTCAACGCCGTGGCCAATCCCGCCGGCACCAGCGTCTCCTTCGAGCTGCGCGAGGTGGTCGAGGACGACTTCGGCGAGCTCGACACCTCATGGGGATACATTCCGACGGAGACCGGGCCGGTGCTCGACACCCTAACGGTCGGCGCCACCGGCGAGTTCCTGCTCGACCTTGGCGACGCGGTCGAAGACGCGCTCGCCCGCGGCGATGCGGCGCTCACCCTGCTGCTGCGCCGCACCGGCCGCAGCAGCGGCCAGGCCGGCGCCGCGTTCGCCTCGCGCGAGCATCCCGACGCCTCCCTGCGCCCGGCGCTGATCCTTGACTACACGCCCGATCCGGACGATCCCCTGCCGCCGCTGATCACCGCCCAGCCCGTTCCGGCATTCGCCCGCGGCGGCGGCGCGGCCTCCTTCTCCGTCGCCGCGATCGGCGCCGGGCCGCTCGCGTATCAGTGGTTCAAGGACGGCGTGGCCATCCCGGGCGCGACAGAAGCCACGCTGGTTATCGAAAATGTGGATACCGCGGCCGTCGGCGTGTATGCGGTCGTGGTGGGCAACGCGCTCGGCGAGGCGGCCAGCATGCCGGCGGTGCTGTCCATCGGCGGGGCGGGCGTCCGGCAGTACCTGATCAACTTCGGCGACACACCCTACACCAGCGACGGCACGCGCGCATGGCAGAGCTTCCGCCTGCGCCAGGCCGCCGGGACCAACTCGCTCAAGCTCGAGCACCTGAACGTGCCGCTGGCCGACACCGCCGGGGACAACTCCGCCGGGCTGCGCTTCTCCGCCACCTCCGAGGTCGCCACGGTGATCGGCTTCCAGTCGGCCGCGTTGAACCCGGAATCCAGTTTCAGCGAGTGTCCGTTCGCGTGGTTCACCCCCACCGAGGGGCCGCAGCGGGAGACCCACGCCCATCAGGATAACGGCAAGGGCTGGACCTACACGGTCAGCGGCGTCAACCCGGCCAGCGAGCTCACCTTCCAGTTTGTCATCCGCCAGTCCGCGACCGGCCGCCCGCTCACGCTCGTGTACAACCCGGGCGAGAGCGACTCGGTCACGCTGCTCAACAACGTCGACGCCGGCATCAGCCGTTATGTCAGCCACACGGTCAGCGGCCGCGCCAGCTACGCCTTCCGCATCTCCAGCAACTCGGCCAACTGGACCAGCACCGGCAACGCCATGGCCGTGACTGTCAATGAACCCAACCCGCCGCCGCAGATCACCGCGCAGCCGCAGCCGCTCAACGTGGGCGCGGGCCAGAGCGCCAGCTTCTCGGTCGCCGCCACCGGCGCCGAACCGCTCGCCTACCAGTGGCGCAAGGACGGCACCGACATCGAGGGCGCCACGGAGCCGACCCTGACCATCCCGAACGCCGGCCCGGCCGACGCCGGCAACTACAGCGTCATCGTCAGCGGCCCCGGCACCGCCACCTCCAGCCTGCTGGCCGCCCTGACCGTCGCGCCCGCCGAGCCGCACGGCTTCGCCGCGTGGATCGACTCACACCCGGCCCTGCCGCCCGACCAGCGCGGCCCCGACGACAATCCCGCCCGCGACGGCTATCCCAACCTGCTCAAATACGCCCTCGGGCTCGATCCGACCCTTCCCGATCGCGGCGACGCGTTGTCCATCGATCTCGATGACGGCCTGCTGATCCTGTACTACCGCCTGAGCGACTCCGCCACCGGCATCACCGTCACCCCCCAGTACGCCGACCACCTCGGCGCCGATGCCTGGCTGCCCGTGCCGGCCGATAACATCAGCATCGTCGGGCAGGCCGACGGCTTCACCACGCACGCCGCCGCCGTCCCCATCGGCGCCGGCCGCGTCTTCCTGCGCCTGCAGGTCGTCCAGAAGTAGCCGGCCCTGGCCCAATCACCCCGCCGCGAAGCCCGCCTCGCGGCGCGGCGGCGGGGGCGGCGGGCTCAGCAGCGGCAGCAGCTTGTGGTAGAGGTCGCGCAGCGCCGCGTCGTGCGGCAGCAGCGATTGGTCGATCTCCGCCAGCCGCCGCAGGATCGCCTGGTTGGCGGCGAGCGCCTCCCGCTGCTTCACGAACGCGCGGATGATGAAGACGCTCATCGCAGTCGCCTTGGGCGAGTTGAGAATCATCGCCGACATGAGCGCGCCATGCTCGGTGAACACCCACGGACGGTATTTGCGGTGCATGCCACGACCGCCTGGCTTTAAGATCACAATTTGTGATCTTAAAGCATCCCATTCATTATCAGATACTTGGAATGCGAACTCTGCGGGAAAACGATGGAGGTTACGCTTGAAAGCCTGATTGAAGGTCCTCGTCTCAACTCCGTACAACGCCGCCAAATCTTCATCCAAAATCACAGGTTGGCCCCTGACTTGATAGATCCGAATTCCCAGTTCCTCGTCCATCCCCCACATTCAGGGGGAACAGTACGCCCTGTCCGAGCACGCAAAACGGTCAAATTCAGGTAGGCGGTTTTTAGGTCGCAATTTGCGACCTTAAAGCTTCCGCCCCCGCCGCGAAACCCGCCTCGCGCTGCTTCACGAACGCGCGGATGATGAAGACGCTCATCTTCACCGCCTCCGGACTGTTGAGCACATTGGCCGCCATCAGCGCCCCGTGCTCGGTGAAGGCAAACGGCAAGTAGCGTCTGCCGCCCCACTTCGTCTTGTGCAAGCCATTGGCATCAAATGGCTTCAAACTTGAGGTCGCAATTTGCGACCTCAAGTTCCGAGAATCCGCTCGCTTGAGGTGGACGCATTTTGCAACCACCTCGGATGCCTCTGAGGAACTCAATTGAAAGTGGAAATCCTCCGGAAAGCGGTCCTGGTTGCGGCGCACCTGCTCGTTGAGCCGCTTGGTGGTCACACCGTACAGCCGGGCGAGGTCCGCGTCGAGAATGACCGGCTGGCCGCGCAACTGCAGGATGGGAATTGGAATGGTGGCGTCCATGAGGTTGCCAGTGTGCGATTCCTGCCCGCGCCGCCTCAAGAGCCGGGAACAGTCACAATCAGGTAGGCGGAATGGATCTCCCAGCATCAGCGGCGGCGCGAAGCGCCGACCGTTGCATGCTCTTATTGGCCCTCCCGTTGCGCACGCTCGGGCTCCTGCGGCGTTCTTTCGTCACGCCTGGCCACCGAGGACCTCGACCAACTCCGCGATCACCTGGAACTCGCCCTTGTCCGCGGCGGTAAGCACGATGGGTTGGAAGTCCGGATTAAGCGGCTTGAGCGTGATGCGCTCGTGCCGCCAAGTGTCGCCCTTTGCAGTCTTCTCGCTCTCGTATCGCTTGACGGTGTAACGCTCGCCAGTCTCGGGGTCGGTTGCGTCGCGGAGCTGGACGAGGACGGTCTTGCCCTGGCGGGAGCCCTCGACGGGCGCGCGGAAGAGACAGTACGCGCCATCCGGGATCGCCGGCTCCATCGACTTGCCGACGACTTGGGCGACAAACATCCCAGGGCGCAGGCGGTGGCGCGATTCGACCGCGACCCACTCGAATTCGTCGCCTGCGACGTGTTGCGGGTCGCTGAACGCGCCCGCGGCCGCCTTGAGCGGCACGAGCGGAAGGCAGGTCTTGTAGCGCTCGCCGGGCCTGCCCTCGACGATTCTCAATCCCAAGGGCAGCAGACTGCCTGTCGCAGGGCCGGCATCCGCCCGCGCTGCCCGCAAACGCCGATACGCCTCCGACGCCATCCATGCGCTCACGACGTCCCGGAACGGCACGTCGTTCATGTACCGCACAAAAATTTCCTCGTTCTGGTCCATGCGCTCGACGAACAGCCGCTCCAGAAGACCCCGGAACACCAGCTCGAACTTGTCCTCCGGATTCACGGCGGCCGCCTGCCGTAACCCCTCATCCGTAACGGCGGCTTCGACAATCTGGTCGAAAAAGAGCTGATCCGCCTGGTTGAAGTCGGTCCCGAACCGCTCGTTGACCAGATCGATGAGTTGCGACAGCGGCACTTCCTCGGCGCGCGCGAGCCCGGAGCCCACCTCCTTCGGCCCGTCCAAGGGCTGGGCTTCTCCCTCCTTCAGCGAGATGGAGCCCTCGGCGATCTTCTGTAGTCGGTAGTACTCGAGCCGCACCTCGTCGTCGAACTGGTATGCCGGTCCAGCCGCCCGCCGCGGGAGCTTGGCCATCAGGTGCCGAAGGAAAACGTAGAGACGCTCGAGATCCGAGTCCTGGTAGGGGATGATCTGGCTGAGAAAGCCGTACAGGTTGCGGAAGGCCTGTGCCTTGCCGCGCCAAAGCTCGGCCTCGGCCTCGTGCTCCTTCCGTAGCGCGAGAAACCGCGACACGGCGGGATCGAGCGCCGAGTTCATGGCTTGGTGATCCTGCGCGCTCTGGCGTTGCTTCGGCTTGAAGTACACGGCGCAGAACCGCTCGACTTCCTCGTCCAGGTAAATGCCGGCCGCGTCGAGCTCGCCCTTGATCGCGTACATGCGGGCGGGATCGACTTCCTCGCCCATCTCCGCGCCCTCGTAGTAAACCTTGAAGGCCTCGCGGATTTCCTCGCGATCGTTGACGAAGTCGAGGACGAACGTGTCCTCCTTGAGCGGGTGAATCCGGTTCAGCCGCGACAGCGTCTGCACCGCCTGGATGCCCGCGAGCCGTTTGTCCACATACATCGTGTGGAGCAGCGGCTGGTCGAACCCCGTCTGGTACTTCTCCGCGACAAGCAGGACCTGGTATTCCTGCGTCGCGAATTTCTCGGGAAGCTCCTTCTCCCGGATGCCGAGGTTCATCTGCTCCTCGGTGTACGTCACGTCCGGGAGCTTGTCGTCCTGCACGGTTCCCGAGAACGCGACCAGCGCCTTGATCGCGTAGTCCTTCTCCCGGATGTAGCGATCGAAGCTCTGCTTGTACCGCACCGCCTCGAGCCGCGAGCCGGTGACCACCATCGCCTTGGCGCGGCCGCCGATCTTGTGCCGCGTGACCGCCTGGAAGTGCTCGATCATCACCTCGGTCTTCTGCGCGATGTTGTGGGGGTGCAGGCGCAGGAAGCGCGCGAGCGCCTTGGCGGCCTTCTTGCGCTCGACGTTCGGGTCGTCGTCGCAGGCCTTGAGCAGCTTGTAGTAGGTGGCGTAGGTCGTGTAGTGCCTGAGCACGTCGAGGATGAACCCTTCCTCGATCGCCTGGCGCATCGTGTAGCGGTGGATCGGCTCGCCCCCGCGGCCGAAGACCGCCAGCGTCCTGTGTTTCGGCGTCGCGGTGAACGCAAAGAAGCTGAGATTCGCCTGCCGTCCCCGCTTGGCCATGCTGCGGAAGAGCTCCTCCAGATCCTCGCGACCCTCCTCAGCGGCGCGCTTGCGCGCTTCTTCCCGCAGCTCCTCGCCGCCGAGAACCTCCTTGAGCTCCGTGGCCGTCTCGCCTCCCTGCGAGCTGTGGGCCTCGTCCACGATGACCGCGCAGCGCCGCGTCGGCAGCACCCCCGTGCCCGGCTCGCCCCGTTCCTCGGCCATCTTGAGCAACTGGCGCGAAACGAACGGGAACTTCTGCAGGGTCGTGATGATGATCGGGACGGCCTTCTCCAACGCCTCGGCGAGCTGGCGGGAGCGCTCGTCGATCCGCTGCACCACACCGCGCTTGTGCTCGAACTGGTAGACTGTTTCCTGGAGCTGCTGGTCGAGCACCACCCGATCGGTGACCACGATCACGCTGTCGAACACCCGCTGATTGTTCGCGTCGTGCAGCGACGCCAGCCGGTGGGCGAGCCAGCCGATCGTGTTGCTCTTGCCGCTGCCGGCCGAGTGCTCGACGAGATAGTTGTGGCCCACGCCCTCGGCGCGGGCCAACTCGACGAGCCGCCGCACCGCGTCGAGCTGGTGGTAGCGCGGGAAGATCAGCGCCTCGACCTTCACCTTGCGCCCCTGGTCGTCGCGCTTCTCCTCGACCTGCAGGTGGATGAAGCGGGCGAGGATGTCGAGCAGGCTGTCGCGCTGGAGCACCTCCTCCCACAGGTAGGCGGTGCGGTAGGTGCGCCCGGCCGGATCGGGCGGGTTCCCCGCGCCGCCGCCCTCGCCCTTGTCGAAGGGCAGGAAGTGGGTCGCATTGCCCGCGAGGCGCGTGGTCATGCGCACGCGCTCGGTGTCCGCCGCGAAGTGGACGAGCGTGCGGCGCTTGAACTCGAAGATCGGCTCCCGCGGGTCGCGGTCGTGTCGATACTGGCGGCACGCGTCGTCGGCGGTCTGCCCGGTGAGCGGGTTCTTGAGCTCGACCGTCACGATCGGGATGCCGTTCAGGCTCAGCGTGATGTCGAGGGACTTCGCCGAGCGCGCTGAGAACCGAAGCTGGCGCGTGAGGCCGAGCCGGTTCGCCGCGTAGCGGGCCTCGAGCTCGGGGTTCAGCTCGTGCGCGGCCTTGAAGAACGCCACGCGGAGCGTCCGACCGTAGCACTTGAAGCCGTGGCGGAGAGTCGCCAGCGAGCCGTTCATGTCCAGCCACTTGCACAAATCGGCCAAGACCTGCTCACCGGTCTTGACGCCGTGTAGCGCCTCCAGCTTGGCCCATTCGGTAGGCTGCGTCTCGCGGATGAAGGCCAGCGCCTCTTCAGGGAAGATCGCCCGCTCGCGGTCGAAGGAGTCCCGGTCAACGGAAACGTAGCCGTGCCGAAGGAGATGCGCTTCGATGACGGTCTCGAAGGCGGATTCGGAGTGGCGACAATTGCTCATGCAGGAGCCTCCTGAACCCCCATTCGACGCGTCAGCAGTTCTCGCTCCTCCGGCGGCAGCAACATATCGCCAGACGGCGTCTGGCGAATCCCGAGTTGGGGCCACGTCAGGGCGATCTGGCGATAGTTCTTGAGGTTCGTTGCACCAAGGCCGGTGACGCCCCGGTTCTTCAGCTCCGCAGCCATGGCGTCGATGAGCCCCTCGCCGTAGCGTGCACGGTCCGCGCAGTCCTGCTCGTAGGCCACGATCCAAGCCCCGATCAGCCAATTGCGGAGCGTGAGGATTTCGTTTACCGACCGCGCCGCCGCCTGACGGGCTGTTGCCTGCAACGCGGTCATCTCGGCAACCAGCCTGTCGAAGTTGGACCAGGGTCTATCGTGTGTCATCATTCAGCCTACCTCACGTCGAGCTGCCCCGTCACCGCCGCGGCGATGAGGGCGGAGCGGCGCTCCTTGAGCAGAGCGATGGTGCGCTCAATCGCGGCCCGGACGGCGTCGAGCTTCGCGGTCTCGCGGTCGATGTGCTCGACGATGGCGCGCTGAACAGCCAAAGGCGGAACGGCGATCCGAAAATCGCGAATAAAATCCTCCGGCACCCGCTGCTGACCTGCAGCACCCGTCATATGTGCCTCACCCAAGCGCCTGAAACGAGTCTCTGTGGTTATGTAGTACAGGAACCGGCTATCTAACTCCGGCTTTGGCGACAATACGTGCAACTCGGTCGTACCGAAACCAATACCCGTGACCGTGTCTCGAATCAATGCGCCTTTGCCATTCTCGAAGCAGGGGGTGATCTTCGCGACAACAACATCACCATCCTTGAAACGCGAATAGCCGGACAGGACCTCCTCCAAGCGCCGCGTCATGGATAGGTCGAGTTCGCCTTGTTCGCCAATCGCTTCCATCGGCAAGAAAGTGACCAGCGCCGAAACATCCTCGACTGCCGCGGTCGAAATTCCCCCATTCTTGAGGATAAGGAATCGAAGCCGCTTCAGTTCCCAATGCGCCGGAATCTCGCCGAGCCAGGGGATGCCGGAGTCGCGCAGCGGCACGTTGGGGTCGAGGCCGCGGGTGACGGCGCGGGTGATGAGCGCGCGGCGCTTCTCGGCCAGGAGCGCGAGCAGCCGCTCCTTCGCCGCGATCAGCGCGTCGATCCGCGCCGTCTCGCGGTCGAGGTAGTCGGCGATGGCCTGTTGTACGCTCCGCGGCGGCTTCGGTGCCACAAGGACGTTGCGAAACTCAGAATTCAAGCCTGGCTGCGCGGATCCTCTTATCTCCAGTTGAATTTGGGCTTGAGCCAACGATGACTGAACGAAGTAGAAGTAAAATTTAGGGACGTTCTCGGGTTGCACTCGCAGAAGAAAGACATGTTCGTTGACGGCGGCCTCGTCAGCCGGCAAGTCGGTAGCAATTGCCACCTTTCCGATCGTTGCACCGTCCTTCACGAGCAAAATGTCATTCCTGTAGATCCGCCCGGATGACATCTTCGCGAAGAACTCGCGGGATACGTACCTCGGATTATCGAGCAACCACTCCCCCCGCCATCCGATGTGTTCACCTCCAAGGCTGAGAGCGCCACCTTCGAAGTTGTCGGTGTCGCTGACCTCACGCCGACCACTCTCAAGTGATTGCAGGAGCCACTTGAGACGCTAAACCTCCCAGGTACTCGGTAGAGGCGGCAAGGCAGTATCGCTAGTCACTCCGTCACCTCCCACAGTAGCCGCAGAATCTCTTCCTCCGCCTTCTTCAGTTCCGCGCTTGCCTGCCGCGCCTGCCTGTCCGCGGGACGCAGGCGGGTCGCGGATCGCGGCCTGTCTGCGTGCGGACACGCACAGGCAGGCGCAGGCAGGTCGATCTCCTCCAATGGCCGCGGGGGCGTGTACTTGTAGAAGTGGCGGTTGAGGTGGATCTCGCAGGCGGTGTGGCTCGTCATCATGGCCTTTGTCTCTTCTTCGAAAGCTTTCTGGTCGGTAGGCGCGATGCCGTACGCTTGGCTGTAGTCAGGCTCTCCGACTTCGTCTTTCCCCGGCCGGCTGGTTCGCTCAGTTCGGCTTCGATCTGCTCGACGGTCGGCAAGGCGGAGCGGAGCGCGGATGGCAGCGTCCGGGTGAGTTCGTACTCGGAGACGCCGATCGGCTTGCTCATCCCGCGCAGGGCATACTCGGCGACGACGCGGTTTCGTTCCTGACAGAGAATGAGACCGATCGACGGGCTGTCGGATGTATGGCGGAGCCGGTCATCAACGATGCCCAGGTAGAAATTCATCTTGCCGGCGTACTCGGGCTTGAATTCGCCGATCTTCAGGTCGATCACGATGAAACAGCGCAGCTTCAGGTGGTAGAAGAGCAAATCCAGGTAGAAGTCCTCGTCACCCGCTTCGAGCCGCACCTGCCGGCCGACGAAAGCGAAGCCCTGGCCGAGTTCCAGGAGAAAGCGCTCGAGTGCGCGGAGCAGATGGGTTTCCAGTTCGCGCTCGTGGAACGGCTCGTCGAGCGTCAGGAAGTCGAAGATATACGGGTCCTTGAGCGCCTGCCGGGCGAGGTCGGATTGCGGCGGCGGCAGGAGCCGATCGAAGTTCGTGACCGCATTCCCCTGCCGCCGATGAGCCTGCGACTGGATCATTGTGATCAGGACATTGCGGCTCCAGCCGTTGGCGAGGGTCTGCTGCATGTACCAGAGGCGAGCGGTCCGGTCTTTGATCTTCTCCATCAGGACGACATGGTGCGCCCACGGAACCATCCAGAGAACCGAGTCGGCCAAAAGTGCCGCAACCTGCGGCACTTTTTCGGTGCGCGGCGTTTGGGCCGCCGCTGCCGGCGTATGTTGAGCGGCTTCTAAAAGTGCCACCGGCGGTGGCACTTTTTTGGTGTGCGCCAATCGGGCCACCGGCGGTGGCACTTTCGGCGCGGTCGGCTGGAGGTCGGCGTACTCGCGATAAAACGCGAGCATCCGCTTGATATTCCGCTCGGAAAAGCCCTTCTCTTCGGGCAGGTCGTTGCGGAGCGCGCGCGCCAGCCGCGGGATCACGGCGGCGCCCCAGCCCTCCCGGCGCTGGCGTTCGTCAATCAACCGGCCGATGTCCCAGTAGAGGCGGACCAGTTCGGCATTGGCGCTCACGATGGCGCGGGTCTGGGCCCGCTGAATGCGGTCCTTGATCTCCGCCAAGAGGACCGGAAAACCCGCAGGAACGGCAAGGATGGTCTTGCTCACGCCGTAACCTCCCTTAGCAATCGCAGAATCTCCTCCTCCGCCTGCTTCAGCTCCGCGTCGATCTCCTCGAGCGGGCGCGGCGGCGTGTACGTGTAGAAGTGGCGGTTGAAGTTGATCTCGTAGCCGACCTTGTCCTTGCTCCGGTCCATCCAGGCATCCGGCACGTGCGGGCGCACCTCGCGCTCGAAGTAGGCCTCAATGTCCTCCTTGAGCGGCACGTTCTCGAAGTCGCGCAGGTCCGGGTCGGGCTCAAGCGTGTGCGCACCCTCACCCCTAGCCCCTCTCCCAGCGGGCGAGGGGAGAAGAACCGGCTCGGCGGCGGGATCCTTCTGCGTGAAGACGCTGCGGAAGAGCTTCTGCTCGGGCGCCTTCCAGCGCGATCGGCGCTCGTGCAGCAGGTCCTGGATGCGCTCCCAAACGGCGTTCCAGTCGCGCTGCGGCTCGCGGCCGATGGCCTCGTCGATCGCCTGCACGTCGTCCTGCAGGTGCGGGCAGGCGTCGAGGAAGCGCGCCTTGTCCTCGGTCGTCATCTGGTAGCGCAGACGCAGCGGCCGCTCGACGGTGACGCGCGTGTAGCCGAAGTCGGCGTTGTCGAAGACCTTGCAGCGTTCGCCGTCCTCGAAGCGGCCGTAGAGCCGGACGATCTCGTCGATCTGGCTTGCCGTGATGTGGCGGCGCTTGTCGCCGAGACTGCGCTTGCTCTCCTCGCTCCCGCCGGCGGTCCAGAACTCGCGCGCGTCGACGAGCTGGATCTTGCCCTTACGCCGCCTGTCCTTGCGGTTGGTGACGATCCAGACGTAGGTGCCGATGCCGGTGTTGTAGAACATCTGCTCGGGCAGGGCGACGATGGCCTCGAGCCAGTCGTTCTCGATGATCCACTTGCGGATGTCGCTCTCGCCGGACCCGGCGCCCCCGGTGAAGAGCGGCGACCCGGAGAAGACGACGGCCAAGCGCGAGCCGTGCTTGTGCTCGTCGGGTCGCACGGGTTCGAACTTGGCGATCATGTGCTGTAAAAAGAGCAGCGCGCCGTCGTTGACGCGCGGCAGGCCGGCGCCGAAGCGGCCGGCGAAGCCCAGCTTGTCGTGCTCGCGCTCGATCTCCTTTTGCTGCTTCTTCCAGTCCACGCCGAAAGGCGGGTTGGTGAGGAAGTAGTCGAAGGTCTCGCCCGCGAACTGATCCTCGGTGAAGGTGTCGCCGAAGCGGATGTTGTTGCCGCCGCCGTTGTGGTCGACCTGCTTCATCAGCATGTCCGAGGCGGCGGTGGCGAAGGCGCGCTTGTTGTAGTCCTGCCCGTAGACGTAAAGCCTGGCCTGCCCATGGTGCTCCCGCAGGTAGTTCTGCGCCTCGGCCAGCATGCCGCCCGTGCCGCAGGCCGGGTCGAGGAGCTTGCGCACGGTGCCGGGCGTGGCGAGGAGCTTGTCGTCCTGGATGAAGAGGATGCTCACCATCAGCCGGATGACTTCGCGCGGCGTGAAGTGATCGCCCGCGGTCTCGTTCGCCAGCTCGTTGAAGCGGCGGATGAGGTTCTCGAAGATGAGCCCCATCTGCTCGTTCGGCACACGGTCGGGGTGCAGGTCCACGTCGCGGAACTTCGAGACCACGAGGTAAAGGATGTTCGCCTCGCGCATCTTCTCGATCTCGTTCTCGAACTCGAAGTACTCGAAGATGCGGCGGACGTTGGCCGAGAAACCCTTGATGTAGCTGACGAGATGCTGGGCGATGTGGTCCGGATCGCCCTTGAGCTTCTCGAAGTCGAGCGGCGAGTGGTTGTGGAAGCGCTGGCCCGAGGCCTTGTTGAGCCGCGCATCGAGCGCCTCGCCTTTGTACTTATCCTTGGAGCGCTCGTGTTCGGCCAGGACCTTCGCCTTGGTCGCCGCCAACACGCAGTCGAAGCGGCGCAGGACCGTCATGGGCAGCATAACGCGCTCGTACTGCGGCGGGCGGTACGGGCCGCGCAGCAGGTCGGCGATCTGCCAGATCAGGTTCGCGAAGTAGTTGTGGTCAGGCATCGCGCTCATTCATGGGGTGGTGTCATCTCCTCGCGTGTGGGCTGCCCGGGACCGCCCAACGCTGCGGTTTTTTTGTTACAGGCGGCAGACCATGTCGAGGCATTTCTCGGCCGTCACCGCCGGCACCTCGCGCCGGTTGCGCTTGCCCGCCAGAAGAGCACCGGGTCCGCCGCCGGAGCCATGTCCACGACCACCGGCCGCTCGTCCCCCTCGGGAAGCTTGCCGACCACGACGGCCTTGCTCCAGCCGTTGTCCATCGGCAGGACCACCACCTGCTCGTCAACGGGCCGCAGCGGCGTGTGCCCGGTCTCGGGCGTGCGCGGCTCCTTGATGTCGTCGTACGTGTAGCGGGTGACCTTCTTCTCGGTCTTGGGCTTCTTCGCTTCTCGGGACATGTTGCGTTTGCCCCTGTCGGCGGGTTGCGTCGGACCGGGCCTTGCCCGGGGCAACTTCCGGGGTGACTTCGGGGGTGACTTCCGGGGTGGCTTGGTCGGTAGATGCCGCAGGACGCCGTACCGCCTGCACGAAGATGCCCCCGTCCTTGCGGAATTCCGGCCCGGGCAGGCCGGCGGCGCGGCAAGAGAATTCATCCCACAACAAAAACGGCTCCATCACGGCAATGGAGGCAGCCGCATAAAAGCGGGATTAGGACCGCCACCGCCGCGGGGTGGTGCCGAAGCGGGCGCGGAAGGCGGCGGCGAGCTGGCCGGTGCCGCTGAAGCCGCAGCGCTCGGCGACCTCGCCGACGCGCAGGGCGCCGCGGCCGAGCAGCTCGCGGGCGCGGGCAAGGCGCAGGTCGGTGAGGACCTGTTTGGGGCTGCGGCCGAGGTGGGCGCGGAAGAGGCGCTCGAGGGCGCGGCGGTCGAGTGCGCAGGCGCGGGCGACCGCCGGGATGTCGAGCGGCTCGTGCAGGTGGTCGTGGAGGAAGCGCAGGGCGCGGCGCAGGCGCGGGTCCGGGGCGGCGAGGAAGTCGGTGGAGGCGCGGGTGCGGATGCCGGCCGGGGGGACCGCCACCGGTTCGGGCGGCGGGCCGCCGGCGCGCAGGGCGGCCAGCAGGCGGACG